>Ga0136633_1001220_pt1 | contig 19093 bp, 14 predicted proteins | sample AntDrymeUQ832206_2_FD_105494 | JGI IMG/M metagenome (GOLD analysis project Ga0136633, IMG submission 105494) | Polar desert sand microbial communities from Dry Valleys, Antarctica - metaG UQ83 (22.06) | ecosystem: Environmental > Terrestrial > Soil > Desert | place: Antarctica: Dry Valley...
CGTCGACGAGGGCACGAGCCGCGTCGCCGCGGTCGATCGCCCGTCCGACGAGCTCGATATCGGCGTAGATCTCGTCGAGCGACTCCGGGTAGAGCGTCAGGACCGGCAGGCCGAGCTGCGCCAACTGCTCGATGACCGCGCTCGACGTCAGCTCGTTGCCGGCGGCGAGGACGAGGTCCGGCTCGGCGGCGACGACGGCCTCCACGTCGACCTGCGCTCCGACGACGACCTTTTCCACGTCCGCAACCTCCGGCGGGTAGTCGTCGAAGTCGGTCACGCCGACGATGAGGTCGCACGCGTCGAGCGCACACACGATCTCCGTGTTCGAGGGCGCCAGGGACACGATGCGCTCGGGCTCGGCCTCCAGGACGACCTCGCGCCCGGTGTCGTCGGTCAGGGTCAGCGGATAGGCTGCGGCCTCCGGGGCCGAGGCCGGCGGAATGGCGGCCGAGGCCACCGGACGTGCCGTGACGCCGGTGCCGGCCGGCGACGCCGGCTCGCATGCGGCGAGCGTGGCGATGAGGAGGAGGGGGATGCCGAGGAGCCGCGGAACCATGGTGATGCCTTCCCTTTCACGCGAGGGTCAGGGACATCGCGATCGGGCTGGCGACCTGGCTCCCGAGCTCCACCTGCTTGGAGCGCGGATACAGTAGCGGGACTGCGCCGGCGTCTCACCGGCTTCTCCATTCACCCGTGGTCCTTGCGGCCACGGCACCCGTCGGCGTGTCTTCGGTTGACGTGAGCGATCGTAGCAGAGGGCGGCTCAGCGCATGAAGGCCGGCGCGTGGCGACGGATGGCGAAGGCGGCGTAGGCAAGGCCGATGACGGCGCCCAGCGCGGCGGCGCTCCCCAGCGGACCGGCCGCCTCGCAGGCGGCGAGGTTCGGGGACAGCCAGAGGCCGCATCGCGGTGCGGCGACCACCAGGAATGCGGCGGCCGCGGCGCCCACCCAGGCGACGTTGAACCCGAGGGCCGCTGCCCAGTCACGACGCAGCCAGACACCGCGTGCAACGGCCACCACGCCGGCTCCGGCAGCGAGCTGGGCGAGCGTCGGTGCGAGGCCACCGGCCGGGTCGGCGAGCGCCGACGGAATGCCGATCGCGCCGCCGGCGAGGAAGGTCGCACCGACGGCGGCGAGGATGATCGCCGCGGTACGAATCGGTGTTGGCGTCGTGACGGCGTCCGCGGCCGCCGGCGACGGCGCGGCGCGCGCCGGCGGCGGGCCGGAGCGTGCCTCACCCATGCGCGCCGGATCGATCGCGACCACCGCGCGGTCACGGTCCGCCGCCGATGCGAAGGCGGCCACCAGGTCCAGGGCCTCGGCGCGAATTCGCAACGCCGGTCGGACGCGGCCGGCATGGATCATGTCGCCTGCCGTGATGCCGAACCCGGGCGGTACCGGGTCGAGGGCCAGCAGGATCGGGCCCTGCCCCGACGAGAGCGCCAGCCGGGGCACGCCGCCCGAGGCCGTCCCGCCCGGGCCCGGCGCGCCGCCTGCAGCTTCTCGCAGCGAGTACTGCCACCTGCGCCGCTCGAGCTCGTCTGGCGGAAGGAGCGCCAGCCGGGCGGGCGCACCGTCGACCGCCACACGATCGGAACCGCGCCGCTCGACGCCGTACAGGTCGGCCGCGATCTCCTCGCCGACCGAGAGCGGCCAGGTGCGGACGCCCGCGGGCAGCGGGCGGCGCCGCACGAGCGGATAGCCCAGCAGCCAGCCGAGGACGAGGAGCGCGGCGATGGCGGCCAGCAGCATGGGCAGAACGTACGAGACCGATGGCAGCGGGGGCGTCACGCCCTCGGCCAGCAGCCGGCTGTCCGGGATGCGACGCCCGCCGGCCGCGGCCTGCAGAGCCGGAACGGCAAGCGCCTGCTCCGTCCGCAAACGGTCTGTTGCGGCGACTCCCCAGACGTCCACCGGCAGCGCATCGGGTGGATGGGGTGAGCGGACGATGACCGCGCGGCCGCCGTCTCGCACCACGTACTCCCAGGCGCCGTCCACGGCTCGCGCGCGCTGGAACTCGCCGCGCAGGGTGATCACGGTCCCGTCGTTCGAGGCCAGGGAGACCGGCGTCATGACGCCGGCTCCGGTGAGGCGGAGCGGACGGTCGTCGAGCTCGACGAGGTAGCGCCGCGGATCGACGCCCGGCACCTCGCCGTCCAGGCCCGCGACGGCGTCCGCCACGGCCGGCGGATCGTCCGTCACGCGCGCCGCGATGGTCCGCGTCCGCCGCTCCTCGAGGCGGGACGGCGAGCGCGCGACGATGGCCACGGCGTCGTCACGCGGGTCGAGCAGGAGGTAGTACCAGCGCTGGACGGGCGCCCCGTACGACCTCGAGTCGAGGAACGGGCCGCGCACGATGGTGGAGGTGCCGACCCAGCCAAGGGCGCGAAGGTCGACGATGTCGGCCACGCCGGCCGGGACGGGCCGCGGGGCCGCGACCGTGATGGCACGCGCGTCCTCGATCGAGCGCCACGCCCACAGGGCCGTGAGCGAGGCCAGCACGAGGACCCACGGGATGGTGCGGGGAGCGAACCAGACGGCGCTGGCCAGGACGCGACCCACGACATGGGCCAGCCAGCCGACGGCGGCCGCGGCACGGTAGACCACCAGCATCATGGATGTCGCGACCGGCGTGGCCCCGGCACGGAAAACCCGCCGGCGAGCGACCGCCGGCGGGCCTCGGCAGCGCTGCTCGACCTACGCCGGAACGGACTCCTCCTCGCGCGACTCGACGTGGCCGTAGAGCGGCGTCTCGCGCGCCGCCTCCGAAAGCATCGGGTCGAGCATCTTCTGCACGGCCAGGGTGTGGGTACAGCCGCCGGCCGATTCGAACAGGTGGCAGTCGCATTGCCACGCATCGGCGTCGAGGGTCACGGCATGGGTGCCGTTGTCACCGGCGAAGCTGGCGCGTACGGCCGACAGCTTCACACGGTCGGGCTCGTGCGCGTAGCGCATCGCCTTCTCGACCTTGCCGATCATGCTCGAATGCACGTAGCGGTTACCTCCATGGCGCCGGAGCCCGGCGCCCTATTGCGTGGCGCCCGTCGGGTCGGATCCGGTGGCCCTGGCGAGCCGCTCCTTGAGCATCGCCAGCAGTGTAACCGGCGTGGGGTCGGTCTGGTAGAGGATTGCGAGATACACGCTCACGAGATCGCCGTACGCAACACCGGTCATGACGCGCGCCAGGGCCGACGGCCCGTCAGCCCACACCTCGCTGCGGCTGGTTGCCCGCTCGCCCAGCAGCTCCTCGACGACGTTGTACCGCTCGGCGATCTCGGCGGGCTCCGCGCGGTCCCGCACCTGGACGACGTACAGGGCGTCACCCAGCTCGCGCGGGTTGAGACTGCCCTCGATGGCGTTGTGGTTCGCCTCCGGCATCGGCTCCCAGGCCGCCCAGGCCTTCGCGTTCTCGTTGAGCTGGGTCTTCCAGCGGTGGGCGACCGCCGACATCGCGCCGTGCCCGTACACGACCGGGATGCGCCCGAAGATCGACCACGCGAGCTGCTTGGCAGGGTTCGCATCGGTCTCGACCGACGGACCGATCCGCTCGAAGAGCTCCTCCAGCGCGCTCACCACCGGGCCGAGGTCGTCCGGGCCGTCGATCAGTCCGGCGCGAGAGAGCAGCTCGTGCATCAGGCCGACGCCGAAGCCGATGGCGGCGCGCGGCTGCCCGCCGAGCCGGTACTTCAGGAGCGGCAGGCCGGCGGCCGTCGCGCCCGTCGCCAGCCGGCCGCCGGTCGTGATGACGGCGGTCGGAAGGTTCCGCTCGCGCGCCGCCGCGAAGCCGGACAGCGTCTCCGCGGTCTCGCCCGAGTGGCTGGCGGCGACGATCAGCGTCCGCTCCCCGGCGCCAGGCGGCAGCCCGTAGTCGCGATGCACGACGAGCGGCACCCGCAGCCTGTCCCCGGCGGCGGCGGCGACGAGCTCGGCGCCGATGGCGGAGCCGCCCATGGCCAGCACGACGACGGCGTCGACGTCGGTGTACCGTCGGTCCAGGGTGACCGGTGCCGCAACGCGTCGGGCCTGGGCAAGCTGGCCCGGCAGCTCGGTCACCCGCCCGAGCATGCCGTCGGGATCGATCCGCTTCAGAGCGGCTGGATCGTCGAGGGTGACGGCGTCCTCGAAGAGCGGCGGCGTGTCGTCATCCCCGGCCTCCGCCGGATCGGGCCCCCCTGGCTCCTCGTCGGGATTCTTGTAGCCGAAGTAGTCGCGTGCATCCATCAGCGGCCGGCGGCGGCGATCTTCCTCCCCTCTTCCAGGAGCGCATCGACATCGTCGGGGGAGCGCGCCTCGACGTAGACGCGCAGCAGCGCCTCGGTGCCGCTGAAGCGGATGAGCAGCCAGGATCCGTCGGCGCGGTAGAACTTGAAGCCGTCCTTCGTCTCGAGCGCCTTACGCTCGACGACCTCCTGGCCGCTCAGCTCGGTCGGTGCCTCCTCGGCCAGCCGCGCCAGCGTATCGGTCTTGACCGCGTCGTAGCCGTCGCGCGCGAAGCGGATGTCGATCCTGTTGTAGTGGCTCGGTCCGGCGAGCGCCTGGAGCTCGGCCAGCACCTCGGAGGCCTTCTTCGCCTTCGTCAGCCACAGGTCGAGCAGGAAGAGGCCGGACGCGATGCCGTCGCGCTCGGGGATGTGCATCCCGAAGCCGAAGCCGCCGGACTCCTCCCCGCCGATCACCGCGCTCGTCTCGGTCATCTTCGGCCCGACGTACTTGAAGCCGACCCCGGTCTCGTGCGCCTGCGTGCCGTAGATCTCGGCCAGGCGCTTGGCCATGGAGGTGGTCGTGACGGTGTAGACGGCCGGCCCGATCTGCCCGCGCACGTCGAGCAGGTACCAGTACAGCAGGCCGTAGACCTGCAGCTGGTTGACGAAGATGCCCTCCTCGGTGGCCATGCCGACACGGTCGGCATCTCCGTCGAACGCAATGCCGATGTCCGCGCCCCAGCGCGGGATCTCCTCCAGCCACTCGTCCACGTTGGGGCGGATCGGCTCGGGATTCACGCCGCCGAAGAACGGGTTGCGCTCGGGATGCAGCTCACGCACGGTCAGCCGGCCGCCGCCGATCAGCCGCGTCATCCAGCCCGACCCCGAGCCGTAGAGCGCCTCGACCAGCACCCGCTTCTCCGCCGCGCGGATCCTCTCGATGTCGACAATGCTCACCAGCTGCTCGCGGAACCGCGGATAGGGGTCGAACTCCTCCACCAGGCCGGCGGCGACCGCGTCGTCGTAGTCGCGTCGAGGCTGCAGCTCGTCCTCCGGGTGGGTGTCCATCGTCGCTTCCATCGCCGCGAGCATCTCGGGCGCCGCGGCGCCGCCGCTGTCGGCCTTCACCTTGAAGCCGTTATCGGTCCACGGGTTGTGGCTGGCCGTGATCACGATCCCGGCGCCGGCGCCCAGCTCCCGGGTGAAGAAGCTGCCGACCTGGGTCGGCACGTAGTCGGGCGGCGTGAAGGAGCGAATGTCGTGCGCCGCCAGCACCTCGACACAGGCCCGCGCGAAGTGCTCCGAGCCGAAGCGTCGGTCGTGGCAGACGACGACGCCACGGCCGGCGGCGCCGGTCTGCTGCAGGTGCTCCGCGACGGCGCGCGCGCAGCGGCGCACGTTATGGAACGTGTAGTCCTCGGCGATGGCCGCGCGCCAGCCATCGGTCCCGAACTTGATCTTGGTCACAGAGCGGTCAGGGCAGGTGCATGTGTGGTCCCGGCATGGTAGCCCTAACCGGAATGTAGCCGCGTCGCGATCCACACCGCTCCGCCCGCGCCGAGCCTGGCCGCGGAGACCGCTCCCAGCCAGGCCCAGATGAGGTAGGGGGCAACGATGATCCCCGCTAGGACGTACGTCCCCGTCGAGCGGAAGAACGATGAGTCCCGGATCGCAGGGGGCAGGAGCCCCAGCGTGGCGCACAGCAGCCATTCGCCGCTTTCCGGCGTCGCCAGGAAGACGGTGATGGCCAGGGCCACGAAGAAGAACGCGATCCATCGGATCATGCGCCGGGGGGAGGACAAGGGAGCCAAGGCATGACCCGCGAGGATCGACCCTGACGCCGCAACGAAGAAGCCGACGACCCGGCCGGGGACGAAGCCGATCGAGTTCAGGGAAGGCTGACCAGCAGAGGGGAACAACGCCAAGAGCAGCCCAGCGACGAACAGGCCGATCCCGGCTGCGAGGCCGATTCGACGTGCCGCGCTGAGCGTTCGCCCTCTGCTATGCCGAGCTCCGTCGCTCGGGATCGAGGGCGTCATTGCCGGGCTGCCTACAGCTCCCAGCTGATGGACGCCCGCGGATCTGGCACGTACGAGCAATAGGTCCCGGTGCGAATCGTCGCGTCGAGATGGCTGCCGAGCGCAGGGCTTTGCTCGCCGATGCGTGACATCGCCGCCCGAATCGCACGCGTGACGCTGATGCGCGCACGCTCGGCCGGCGAGGACGCGAGCCGTTCGCGCCCGCCGAGACCGACCGCCGCGGCGAGCTGATGGGTCAGCGCGTCGATCTCAGAGGCCGCGCGCGCAGCGCGCTCCGGGTCGTTCCACGACGACGCCTGGTCGACCTCTTCCCGCAGCTCGGCGAGCCTGGCGCGGTAGGCCTCACGTGCCTCGGCGTCGAGGACGGGTCCGGCGTCGACGAACGGGTCTGCCGTCAGGTCGTCGACCGCGGGGCGCTTCGTCATGCTGTCCGGCCGCGCGCGTCCCGCGAGGTCGAGGGCATGGAGCTCCCGACCCGGCTCGGCCAGTAGGCGCGCGAGGTGACGCATCCCCTTCATGTCCCTGATCCGAAACGGGTCGCCATCGAAGCGGATCGTCCAGTACTCCCCCTCTCGACGGAACGTGGCGCGGGACGATGGCCGCTCGGCCCGTTCATCGTGTGCGGGCTCATGATCGCTCACGATCGCGGCCTCGAGTGCGGTCATGCCCAGGCGCCGGGCAGTCGCGAGCGCGGTCCGATCGAGGGAATCCGCACGGTCCTGGTCGCCGGGGCCGGCACGGCCGGCGAGGAGTCGAGCCAGATCGTGCTGCGCGTGCGCCGCCCACGGCCAGGCTCCCATGCGCTCGTTTGCCGAGATCGCCGCATCCAGGTGCCGTTCAGCGTCGGCCGTCACCCCCATGGTGGCGGCCAGCAGCCCGAGATACCGGTCGACCGATCCGATGCTGCCTTCGGTGTGCCCGATGGCATGGCCGCCCGCGAAGGGAAGGAGCTGCCGATACAGGATGCCGGCCGCCGACGCGTCGCCCAGCGCTGCGCACGCCTCGGCGGCGAGCGGGACGCCGAGCATCCACTCGCAGTCGGGGTAATGCATCCGAAACTCGTCGACAGCCATCTCGGCGAAGACTGCGCGAGCCTCCTCGATCCGCCCGACGTCGAGGAGCAGGCACGCCAACGCACTTCGGTGCATCGGATACCACGGGAACTCGTCCACCGACGCGCGGACGCTCGCCTCCTCCTCCGCCACGCGGCCCTGCTCCCTTCGGAGAAGGAACCGATGCATCCGCAGCGCCGAGACGTCGTCGCGGACTGGCGTCGCCACGTCCTTCTGCTCCGCCTCCTGCGCGAGTGTCTCCTCGGCACGGGCGTAGTCGCCCTCCAGCAGGGCAAAGACCGTCCGATACGACCACGTCAGCCACAGCTGCGCCGGCTGGCGGAGCTCTCCGGCCAGCCGCACGACGGTCTCGGCGCGTGCCCGCGCCTCGCTGGTCCGGCCCAGGTCCATGAGGACGAGGAAGAGCATGAAATGCGCGTCGATCGCTCGCTCCGCATCCCCGGCCGCCTCGGCGACTCCAAGCATCTCCGTGGCGACCGCCAGCCGCTCGTGGACGTTGTCCTGCAGCCACGCCGCCCAGAAGAACCCCGCCAGCGCGTAGCTGAGCGTGGCCTGGTCGCCAAGTGCCCGGGCCAGGTCGATGGCCTGCTGGCTCATGGCGCGACGCTGCTCCTGCCGCTCCCGGTCGCTTCGCAAGGCGCAGGCGAGGCGCGTGAGCAGGCGCGCACGCAGGCGGTCGTCAGTGCCGCCCAGCATGACGAGCGCATCCTGGAGCATCGAAATGAGGTGCGGGTCATTCCCGACGCGCGCCCAGAAGAAGCGGCCGCCATACCCAAGGGCGGCACGAGCCATAGCCTCGGCGGCACCGGTCCGCCGAGCGAGGTCGGCCGCGGCAAGGAACGTCTCGCGCGACGTCGGTAGGTCACCGCCGCGCGCCTCCGCATCCCCGAGCCGCAGCAGGATCTCCAGCTGCGAGGCGAGCTCTTCCGGCTCGTAGTCCTCGAGGACGGCGAGCGCCATTCGATAGAGCCGCGCCGCCTCTTCGTATGCGAGCGACTGCAGCGCTTGGTCGGCGGCGTCCCTCGCGTAGCTGGCGGCGCGGTCAACCGCCGATCCGGCGCGATCGCCGCTCGCGTCGCCACCGCGGCAGGCCTCGAAGAAGTGATGGGCGAGCTCGGCGAGGTATGCGTTCGGCGCCGCTCCGTGCATCGCCTCGAGCGTGTCGCCGATTCGCCGGTGCAGCCGTGCCCTGCGGCCCGCAGGCAGCCCGTCGTAGAGCGTCTCGCGGATGAGGTCGTGCGAGAACCGATACCGACTGAGCGCTCCCGGGACCGCCACGATGAGACCCGCGCGAGCGGCCTCCCCGAGTCGGTCGAGCAGTTCCTCGGACGGCACGTCCTCGACCCGCCTGAGAACCTCCGCGCTGAACTCCGGGCCGATGGCCGCCGCGTGCACCAGGTCGCCGACCGTCGTCTCACCGAGAAGGCGCATCCTCCGCGCGATGACGTCCCGGATGCCACGGGGAACCGGCAGGTGCAGCGCCTGCGCCGCCGCGACCTCGTCGAGCCGGCCCTCGGCGGCGAGAAGGCGGACCGCCTCTCCCAGGAAGAGCGGATTCCCCCCGGTCTCGCGGGCGAGCGCGGCAGCCAGTCTCGGTCCCGGCGTAACGCCCGCGGCGGCCTGGATGAAGCGAGCGACCGGTGCTTCGGCCAGGCCGGACAGGATCAGCATCCGGGTAGTCGGCTGGCGGGCGATCTCGTCCACGGCATGGGTGAGAGGGGCATCCGCCGTGAGCTCGGCGTCGCGGTAGGTGCAGACGACCATGAGCGAGGCGTCGCTCAGCTGGCTGCCCAGGAAGCGCAGGAGCAGCATCGACGGGGTGTCCGCCGCGTGCAGGTCGTCGATCACGATCACCAGCGGTCCCGCGTCCCCCGCGCGACGCAGAAAAGCCGCGGTTGAGTCGAAGAGCTGAAAGCGCGCCGATTCGGACTCAATGGCCGTGGCGGCCGGCAGCTCCGACAGGCGCTCCCGCAGCTCCGGCACGATCTGTGCGACGTCCCCGGCGCCCGATCCCAGGAGTCGCCGGACCTCGTCGTCGGCGAGGCCGCGCACCAGCATCCGCAGCGCCTGGACCCACGGCCAATAAGCCGGCGCGCCGGCTCCGTCCCAGCACCGGCCGATCAGGACCCGCAGGTCCTCGTCGCGTGCGCGAGACATGAGCTGATCGGCGAGGCGGCTCTTTCCGATCCCCGGCTCACCGCCGATCAGGACCAGGCTGCCGCGCCCCGCGACCGTGTCCCGGAGCCCACGATGGAGCTCCTCGAGCTCGCGGTCCCGCCCGACGAACGGCGTGCCGATCGTCGGCTGGGCTTCCGTCTTGTCAGTTACCACTTCGAGCGTCCTACGGGCCAGCGTCCACCCGCGATGCTCGGGGCACGAGCCGCTGGCGCTCGAAAGCATACGCCGCGGTGATCGCGTTCCCGAGGACTGCCGTGCCGTCGATCCGACATTCGTTCAGTGACGGTGTTCGACGGAACTGCACCGCCGTGCATCGGTATCTCACGCCTGATGGGCAGAGGCGCACCCAGCCCAGGGGGGCCCGAGCAGACCAAGGAGAGACCGATGACTCGTTTCTATAGCAGCGTTGCCGGCATCATCGTCCCCGTCCAGGGGTCCACGAGCACCCGCCGCGGCCTCGCCGCGGTGCTGGCAACCTTCTTCGCAGCGGTCGCCCTCGCGGGCATGGTGGCCAGCACGTTCACCACGACACCCAGCACACGCGCTCCCTCGGGTGACCTGACCGACGGGTTCCTGCCCGGCGCCATCGCGGCAAACGCCGCGGCGGAGTCCGACAGCGCCATTGCCATCACCGATGGCTGGGCAGCCGGCCTCATGGGATCGGCCGGGAGTCACGACCTGCGTGACGGCTGGGAGGTGAAGAGCATCACGCCCGCCGCCGCGGCCGAGATCCGCGACGGGTGGGAGGCCCGGCTCGGCACTGACTGACGGACGACCGTAGCGAATGCCGGCCTTCGTGGCCGGCATTCCGTCGTGTGCGGGGCCTGACGATCTATCCCGGACGCGACCGTCGGGATCGTGGTTCGCTCACGCCGTCGGCTCCGGTGGCGACTGCATCGAGCTCGGCCTGAAGGCGCGCGAGGAGCGGGCGCAGCGGCTCGCGCGGCGCTACAGAGATCGGTTCAGCCTCGAAGACGCGCAGCCGGCAGAACGGGAGCGGCACGAGGTGCCGATCCCATCGGCCATTGAGCCGGATCGCCGGACGCGTGGCGATCGCCCACGGCTGGATCGGGAGGCCGGCCTCGCGTGCGACGATCAGCGCGCCGGGCTTGGCGCGCCGGTACGGACCGAACGGTCCGTCCGGGCTGACGACCGGCGATGCGCCCTCTCGACCGATGCGCGCCAGCTCGAGCGACAGGCGCGCCGCTTCCGATCGCTCACCCTCGCCGGGCAGCGCCACGAAGCCGGTCCGGAGGCGGGCGAGCATGGCGTTCATCACCTCGCCGCGGAACGTCTGCGTGCTGAAGCTCACGTGGTACGGCCTCCGCCGCAGGCGCCAGGCCGCGATCGCGGCGGCAAGGTTGTACTCGTGCCAGAAGGCGAGCACGACCTGCTCCTGGGTGACGGTCGCGCCCCGAACGTGGCACGTGGCGGCTACGAGCCTGACGTACCACGCGATCGCGCGACCGACGAAGCGCGCAAGCCACGCGTGCCGCGCTCCGGAGGTCAGAGGTAGCGCTCCCCAGCCGTTCGGGCGATCTCGTCGAGCACGGGCTTGATCTCCTCGGCGCGATCCTTGTGACAGACGAGGAGGGCGTCGGGCGTGTCGACGATGATGAGATCCTCGAGACCGACGGTGACGACCAGCCGTTCCCCGGCGTGCACGAGCACGCGGTGGGAATCGCGGTCGATGTGGTGACCGCTGGCAACCAGGTCGGCGCCGTTTGCGGTCGAGAGCGCCTCGAGCAGGGCCGACCAGGAGCCGATGTCGGACCACCCGGCTTTCAGTGGCACGACCGCCATCCGACCCTCCGCAGCGGCCGGCTCCGCGACTCCGACGTCGATCGTGATGGCCGGGATCGGCTCGAGGATGTCGCGCACCTGGCTCATCCAGCCGGGAGTTCGATGGACCGCCGTGATCCGGTCGAGGGCTTCGTGGAGCTCGGGCTGGAAGCGCTCGATCGCCTGCCGGAAGGCGTAGACGCGCCAGACGAAGATGCCGGCGTTCCAGTAGTGCTGACCCTCCTCGAGGAATTCAGCCGCGCGGGTCGCATCGGGCTTCTCGACGAAACGCTCGACGAGCGCGGTCGGCGAGCTGGGGTGGAGCCGCGCACCGGCCTTGATGTAGCCGTAGCCGGTGGCAGCGTGGGTCGGCACGACGCCGAGGGTCACGAGATAGCCACGTTCGGCGACGTGGGCGGCTTCGCGCAGCGCGTCGGCGAACGCCTTCTCGTCGGCGACGAAGTGGTCGGCGGGCAGGACGAGCGCGACCTCGTCGCTCTCGCGCCGAACGAGGACGGTGGCGAGTGCCGCAGCGACGGCTGTCGACCGGGACAGCGGCTCGCCGAGGACGTTCTCCTCCGGGAGCTGTGGGAGCTGGCTCCGAGTCGCGCGCACCTGGGCATCGCCGGTGATGACGTAGATGTCCTGTGGCTTGAGGATCGACCCGACCCGCGCGACGGTCTGCTGGAGCAGGCTCGTGTCACCGGTCAGCGCCAGGAGCTGCTTCGGGGTGCCACGTCGCGACAGTGGCCAGAGGCGGGTGCCGGCGCCGCCGGCCATGACCACGGCGAACACTAGTCGCGCTCGACCTCCGCCTCGAGGCGCTCGCCCAGCTCGAGCGTGCGACGGTAGGCGGCCCACACCGCATCGCTGAAGACCGTGCGGATGCGTCCCTTCTCGAGCTCGTAGATGGCTGCCGCGCTCGTGCCGCCCGGCGACGTCACCGCGTTCCGCAGCTGCGCGGGGTGTAGCTCCGACTGCTGCGCGTACTCGGACGAGCCCACGAGCGTGGCGACCACGAGGTCGTGCGCCAGCTCGCGCGGGAAGCCGAGGTGGACGCCGGCGTCGATGAGCGCCTCCATGACGGCGAACAGATAGGTCGGGCCCGTTCCCGAGAGCGCGGTGGCCATGGCCACGAACGACTCGTCGGCCACCTGCCGCTCGTCGCCGAGGGCTCGCAGAACGGCCCGGGCGAGATCCCGCTGGCGCGCGGTGCACGCATCGGACGCCGACCACACGCTGATCCCGCGCCGGATCTGTGACGGCGTGTTGGGCATGGCGCGCACCACCGCCGCATGCTGGAGACCCTCCACGAGCGTGCGAATGGTGGCGCCGGCCACGATCGAGAGGACGATCTGCTCCGCGCCGAGCCGGCCGCGGAGCTCGCGCATGACGCGCGTCAGCATCTGTGGCTTCACGGCCAGGACGACGATCTCGGCCTCCGGCAGCGCGTCACGGTTGGCGGCCACTGGCGCGATGCCGTGCCGCTCGGCCAGCGCGTCGCGCCGCTCACGGCGGGGGTGCGAGGCGGCGAGCAGCTCGGGGATCACGGCGCGGTCGGCAAGGAGTCCCGCGATCATGGCCTCGGCCATGACACCCGCCCCGATGATCCCGACCCGCATCCGGCGTCGTGCCGTCATTCGCGCTCCTCCGTCTGCTCGCCGACCACCAGCTCCTCGCCGCGCAGCCGGCGGGCTGACTCGACCTCGCCCTGCGGCGCGCCCGCGCGAGCCAGCAACGTCTCCGCCGCCCCGGCCAGGCGCCGGCCGCTCGTCACCTCGCCGAGCTCCAGCAGCGCCCGGCCCAGTCCCAGGGCGGCGAGCCCCTGCTCGTGCTCGGCACCGATGTCGCGCGACTCGTCGATCGCCTCGGCATAGTAGCGGCGCGCGCTGTCGGGGTCTCCCGCCGCTGAGCGCAGATCGCCGATGCGGCGCGCCTGGCGCGCCGCCTGGAGCGGGAGATCGGCCCGCTCGAAGTGCCAGAGCCCGCGGTGCGCCCAGATGTCTGCGGCCCACCACTCGCCGTCCTCGATCGCCCGGTCCATGGCCGACGCTGCCGCAGTGCCAGCGCGGCGGTGATCGTCGTCGCGCTCCGCGTCGAGGTAGCGGGTGGCGAGGTCGCCGTGGCGGAGGGCGAGCGGGAGCTCGCGCAGGCCGGTCCGCGGCGGCGACGTCTGGAGGCCGAGCATCGTCCTGGCCCGACCGACGAGGCGGCCGAAGAGACCCGGCCGAGGCTCGCCCCATGACCGGTCGTTGTGTGGGTGCGCGTGGCCGCTGCCCATCGCGCGGCCTAGCGGCGGACCGCCGCGCTCAGCTCGTCGCCGCGCTCAATCCGCTCCCACGGAAGGTCGAGGTCATCGCGCCCGAAGTGCCCGTACGCCGCGGTGCGGCGATAGATCGGCCGCCGCAGGTCGAGGTCGCGGATGATGGCGCCGGGCCGCAGGTCGAAGGTGCGCTCGACGACCTGCGCGAGCGAGGTGTCGGCGATCGAGCCGGTCCCGAACGTTTCGACGTTGATGGCGAGCGGGTGGGCGACCCCGATGGCGTAGGCGAGCTGGATCTCGCAACGACGTGCCAGGCCGGCGGCCACGATGTTCTTCGCGACGTAGCGCGCCATGTAGGCACCGGATCGGTCGACCTTGGTGGGGTCCTTTCCGGAGAAGCTGCCGCCGCCGTGGCGGGCCATGCCACCGTACGTGTCAACGATGATCTTGCGGCCCGACAGGCCCGAATCCCCCATCGGCCCACCGATGACGAAGCGGCCGGTCGGGTTGACGTAGTGCCGGGTGTCCGCGTCGAGCAGCTCGGGCGGGATGGCGACCTCGACCACGTGCTCGCGCACCGCGGCGGCAAGGTCGGTGAGCTCGACGTCGGGGTCGTGCTGCGTGCTGACCAGCACGGTGTGCACCCGTCGCGGCCGGCCGTCGGTGTCGTACTCGACGGTAACCTGGCTCTTTCCGTCGGGACGCAGGAACGGGAGCGTGCCGTCCTTGCGCACTTCGGCAAGCCGACGTGCAACACGGTGGGCGAGCATGATCGGCATCGGCATCAGCTCGTCCGACTCGTCCGACGCGTACCCGAACATCATGCCCTGGTCGCCCGCGCCGAGCTCATCCGCCTCGACCCCCTCGCGCGCCTCCAGCGCATGGTCGACGCCGCGCGCGATGTCGGGAGACTGCTCCTTGATGGCGGTCAGCGTGCCGCACGTCTCCCAGTCGAACCCGAGCCGGCTGTCGGTGTAGCCGATCTCGCGGACCGTGCGGCGCACGACCTCCTGCACATCGACGTAGTGCGTGGTGCTGAGCTCGCCGAGCACGAGCACGAGGCCGGTCGTCGTCGCCACCTCGACCGCGGCACGGGCCGCCGCGTCATGCGACAGGACGTCATCCAGGATGGCATCGGCCACCGCGTCGCACAGCTTGTCCGGATGGCCCTCGGTCACCGATTCCGAGGTGAAGAGCGCGCGGGGCGCGGCGTCGTTCATCGGCGGCGAGTGTAGCGCCGGTCAGGCGGCGGTGCTGGCCGCGGGCTCGGCCGGCACCATCAGCGCGGCGGCGATGAGGGTGGTCAGCGGGACGGCGGCGACGATGCCGATGCTGCCGACGAGTGCGCGGATGACCTCGACCGCCACGAGCTCCCCGTTGAGGACGACGAGCGGCGACTGGCCACCCAGGGCGAAGAGGAGCAGGAGCGGCAGCCCCGCACCCAGGTAGGCCAGCATGAGCGTGTTGACCGTCGCGGCGATATGCGAGCGCCCCACCCGCATCGCGCGCCGGACGACCCCGCCGCGTCGCGCGGTCGGCTCCGCGCGGTGCAGCTGCTCGACCGTGGCCGCCTGCGTCACCGTGACGTCGTCGAGCACGCCGAGGGCGCCGAAGACGGTTGCGGCCAGCAGGATCCCGTTCAGGTCGATCCGGTCGCCCACCAGCGGGATCAGGAAGGCGATCGACTCGTTTCCCTGGAGCGCGGTGAAGCCCGCGGCCGCGGTGAAGGCGCCCGCAAGGAGCGCCGTCAACACGAGCGCGGCGCAGGTGCCGACCGTCGCCGCCAGGGTGACGCGGCTGAACCCCTCGGTCAGCAGGAGCGTCGCCAGCGTGACCGCGGCGGCCACCCCGACGGCGAGCAGGATCGGGTCGAAACCGCGCAGCAGCAGCGGTACCACGAGCTTCACGACGACGGTCAGGGTCAGCGCCAGGGCCACCAGCGAGCGGGCACCACGCAGCCCGCCGACGACGAGCACCGCCGCGGCGAAGATCGCGGCCACGAGGCCCAGCAGCGGCAGCCGCCACGGCTCCGTGATGGCGGCGAACGGCACGGCCGCCGGACCGCCGAAGCGGGTCACCACGACGTCGTCGCCGACCTCGTAGGGCTGACGCGACGAGATGCCCGGCATGGCGGCGGAGCCGTCCTGGACGAGGGCCTCGACGCGCTCCCCGCCTGGAAGCTCGACAACGAAGAGGGGAAGCCCGGTGGCATCGGTACCGAGATCCTCGACGATGCGTCCACGGTCCGTCTGCTGGCCGATGACCGGGATGGCGTCGGACGGCGTGAGATCCGGCAGGAGCCATAGCCCGACGACGAGCGCGGCACCGATGCCGATGGCCGGCAACGATGCGCCGATGCGGCGCGCCACGGAATCCATCTCCGTCGAGGATAGCGGCCGCCGTGCGTCAGCTGATGCGCGACAGGCCCAGGCGGTGCGCCACGACCGCCGCCTCGCTCCGCCGCGTGACACCCAGCTTGGCGAGGATGCGGCTGACGTGGACCCCAGCCGTGCTCTCGGCCATGAACAGCTCGGTGCCGATCTGGCGGTTGCTGCGCCCGTCCGCAAGCAGCGAGAGCACCTCGCGCTCGCGCCGGGTGAGCCCGATCCGATCCGCCGCGTCGTCGGCGGTATCAACCCCCTCCAGGCCGATCCGCGCGCGGCGCGCGAGTGACTCGATGGTGGCGCGCAGGGGCCGCGCGCGCAGGTCCGTCGTGATGGCGTGGGACTCCGCCAGCGCAGCCGCGCCGTCCTCGCGCCGGCGTCCTGCGACCAGGACGACGGCAAGCTCCGCCAGCACGGCCGCGACCTCGAAGGGACGCCCGAGCGCGCGGCGGCCGGCGACCGCCGCCTCCCAGGCGGCCACGTCCGCCGCGCCATGCGCGCGTGCCAGGTACGCCTCGGCCAGGGTGCGGTCCGCGTCGATCGGCCGCGCGGGATGAGGGACGATCTCGGCCACTCGCGCCACGTGCCGACGCATCTGCCCGACCAGCTCATCCGCGCGCCGAATCGCCGCCGCCTCGCGCCCGCGGTCGCGGGCGTTGCGTGCGGCGTCGGCCTCGTCGGCCTCGGCGTGCAGCCCGGTGAGGAGCAGGCCGCGGGCCTCGGTGTCGACGTCCGGCTCGACGAGGCGCTCCAGGGTCTCGGCGATCAGGTCTCGCGCGGCGTGGGGCTCTCCGGCAACCATGGCCAGCTCCGCGCGACGCCAGCTCATGAGGTCGGGGTCGGGTCCGACCACGCGCTCGCCGAGCGCCTCGTAGGTGAGCAGGTCCCTGCGCGCGGCACCCAGCTCGCCCCGCTGCACGAGCAGCCGGATCCGGTTCGAGAGCAGCCAGCGCATCGCGTAGCGCGTCGGGTTGGCGGCGATCGTCTCGTCCAGGAGCCGCGCGGCCTCGTCCCAGCGGCCAAGCTCGTAGAGCGCACGCGCCGCTTTCGAAGCCAGCTGGCCGCCGAAGCGCGCCTCAGCCCCGAGGGCGCGCAGCCGCTCGCGCGTCGCCATCGCCAGCTCGAGGGACTCGGAGTGACGCGCCGCCTCGTCGAGGGCCCAGCCCAGCCCAACGGCGCTGAGGAAGATGGCCTGTGCGTTGCCGAGCTCGAGCGCGAGCAGGTGCCCGTCGCGCAGGATCGGGATGGCCCGCTCGAGGTCGGAGCGGCACGCCAGGTCCAGGCCGAGCGCGTTCATCGCGCGCGCCTCGGCCGACCGCGCGCCGACGGCGCGCGAGATCGCGAGGGCGGCCTCGGCCAGGGCCATCGACTCGCTGAAGCGGCTGCGCACCATGAGGGAATGGGCCAGGTCGGAGAGCACCTCGGCCCGCTCCGGTGTCGGCGGGTCGATGGGGATGAGGGTGGCGGCCCGCTCCATCGCGGCCGCGCCGGACTGCCAGTCACCGGACTCGTTCAGGTACCACGCCAGCTTGTGATGGAGAACGCCGCAGCGTGCCGGATTCCGCTTGGCGTCGACCTCGGAGAGGGCCGACTGAACCAGGTCGATGGATCGCCGCGCGTCACCGGACTGGGCCGCGGCCTCGGCCGCCTCCTCGAGGAGCGTCGATCGATCCATGCCGGATGGCAGCGTGGAGGAGTCGACCTTCGGCCACAGCTCGAGGCTGCGCTCGAGGAATGCCTGCGCCTCGGGGTATGCGAATGCGGCGGCTGCGGCCCGCGCGGCTCGAAGCGTCGCCGGCAGTGCGCGTTCCAGGTCGTGCGCCCGCGACCAGTGATGCGCGAGCTGTGCGGCGACCCCGGCACGCTCCTCCGGGCTGCCCTGGGCTCGCTGCTCGATCGCCCGCGCGTACTCGGCGTGCAGCTGGGTGCGCTCGTTGGGCAGCAGCTCCTCGTAGACGACCTCCTGGACGAGCGCATGGCGGAATCGGTATCCGGGGAGCTCCTCCGGCATGGTGGGAACGAGCAGGTGGCTCTCGACCGCCTCGCGAATCGCCTCCGTCAGGATCGGCTCGGCCATGTCCGCGACCTCGGCCAGGGTGCGATGCTCCACGCCGGCGCCGGCAACCGACGCGATGCGCAGGAGGCGCTGCGCCGTCGATGACAGGCGGCGGACGCGATCCTCGAGTGTGTCGCGCAGGCTGCGCGGCAGCGCGAGTCCGGCCTCGCCGGCCGCCATGAGCTCCTCGACGAAGAACGGGTTCCCACCGGATCGGCTGAGGACGGCCGCCACGAGCTCCGGATCCGGTGCCTCGCCGGTGATGCCGTTCAGCTGCTCGGTCAGCTCCGCGGCGTCGAATGCCGCGAGCTCGATGGCGTCCACGCCGTCGATCCGCTGGAGCTCGGCCAGGAGCGGGCGCAGCGGATGTCTGCGGTGCAGCTCGTCACTTCGATAGGTCCCGATGAAGAGGAAGCATGAATCGTGCGCGTTGCGGACGAGGAAGCGGAGGAGGTCGCGGGTCGACGAGTCGGCCCAGTGCAGGTCCTCGAGGATGAGCGCCACCGGTCTCGTCTCCGCCAGTCGGCGCAGCAGCCCGAAGACGATCTCGAAGAGTCGCGCCTGGGCCACCCCGGCCCCCGACAGGTCATGCCGCCCCTGGCGCCGATCCTCCGCGCTCAGGCCGAGGTCGGGCAGCAGCTGCGAGAGCTCCGGACGGCCGGGACCGATCAGCTCCTCGAGCTGATCGGCCGGTACCGAGCGCAGCAAGCGACGCAGCGCCCCGACGAACGGCGCATACGGCAGGCCGGCCTCGCCGAGCTGCAGGCAGTCGCCGATGAGCACGTGGCTCCCGAATTCGCGCGCCGCCGTCATGAACTCGCTGATGAGGCGGGTCTTGCCGATGCCGGCGTCGCCGCCGACGAAACGCGTCGCGGCTCGGTGGTCCGTCGCCGATTTGAGTGCGTGGCCAAGCTGCTCCAGCTCGGCCGCGCGCCCCACGAAGACGGGGCTGCTCACGCGGGCCATGGAGGCGATGATACTCATGGGCGGCCTCCGATCGATGGAGGGCCAGGCCGCGTGGACGCAGGAAGGCGATCTCGTATGCGGCGCGGGCCACCCCGGCGACCGGCTCCCCCCGAGCGCCCCCGACGCTCCGGTCCCCGATCGTCTCCCCC
>Ga0136633_1001221_pt1 | contig 19086 bp, 15 predicted proteins | sample AntDrymeUQ832206_2_FD_105494 | JGI IMG/M metagenome (GOLD analysis project Ga0136633, IMG submission 105494) | Polar desert sand microbial communities from Dry Valleys, Antarctica - metaG UQ83 (22.06) | ecosystem: Environmental > Terrestrial > Soil > Desert | place: Antarctica: Dry Valley...
GCGCACCTCCCGGGAGATCTTGCGGAAGGCGGCATCGATGGCCGTTCCGAACTCGCTCTCGTCGAGCTCGACGGAGAGTTTGACCTTGTTGCCCTCGAGGGGCTCGACGATGGTTTTCACGGCTTGGCGATTGTAGGCCGGGGTGCCGGACGTGAGCGGCTGCGCAGCCGGAGCCGGCGGACGGGCGTCGCCTTCGTCGCTTCCCGCAAGACCCGCTCGGCCCGGGCCCGATCCTCGGCGGCCGGCTCGCGGCGCGACCAGGCGGCGACGGTCACCAGCTCGCCCACTTCGGCCAGCCGGGGGTCTGGCAGGGGGCCGGCGGCCAAGCCGTTGGCGTACTCGAGAGGTGTCTCCTGCGGCTCCCTCGGGCGGCCCCGTGCCGCGCCGGCCCGCTCCACCCGGGTGAAGAACCGGGTGGACCAGGGGAGAGCGGCCCGTCGCCGCCACCAGCGGGCGCCCTGCCGCGCCAGCCAGCCCCCGGCGGCGAGGACGAGCAGCAGGACCAACGGCCAGAGCCGGCCGAGGAACCGCAGCAGCCGGTCCCACGCCGACTCAGACGCGTGGGCGTCGGGCGCCAGGCCGGTGGGGTCGAACCGCTGCCAGCCTGCGGTTGAGAACCAGACCTCGACCCAGGTGTGGGCGTCGCGTGACCGGACGAGGAAGGGGCGGTCCTCCTCCGCCCGGGTGCCGGGGAGGAACCCGACGGCGATACGGGCGGGAATCCCGATGGCCCGCAGCATGACCGCCATTGCCGTGGCGGCACGCTCGGGCGGGCCGGACCGCCGGTCGAAGAGGAACGCCTCGAGAGGGTCGCTACCCGGCGGCACCTGCTTGGCATCGTCGGTGACCGACGTGTGGTCGTCGATCCAGTTCTCGACGGCACGCACCCTGCCGTACGCCGTGCTCTCGCCGGCGGTGATCTCGGCGGCGAGCTCCCTCACCCGGGGCGAGACCTGGGGCAGCTGGAGGTAGATCGCGGCGACATCGGGGGGGACGAGGCCCGCCGGGATGGCCCGGAGCACGTTGTCGCGGGCCTGGCCGCCGTCGCTGAACACCAGGTACGAGTCCCCTCGGGCGAGGGGCGGTGCGGGATACAGGGAGGCGTCCGCGCCCTGGCGCACAAGGTTCCCCGCGGAGACGTGGGTCGGTCGGGCGGCGGCCGGCAGCACGCCGGCGGAGAGGGCGAGGACGGTGACCTCCTGGATCTCGCCGAGCGGCCTCGTCGCGGCCTCGACGTCGCCGATGCCCGGTTCGACGAAGTCGTCGGCGAGCGGGCTGAGGCGCTCGCGGGCTCGCGTCCAGGTCTGCCCGTCCCAGCGGTCGAAGGTCGTGGCCCGCCACATGTCTCGTTTGGCCGCGTCCACCATCAGTACGGCCCCGTCACCGGGAGCGCCCCTGCCTGCGGTCACGTCGAGACGGTTCCCGCCGTCGAGCGGTGGGGCCGCCGGCTGGGGGAGCGCCCCGGGGCGGTCTCTCCGGCCGCCCTCGCCGCCCTGGCCGGGCGGTGGGGGGAGCAGCGACGACGCGAGAGCGGCCAGCAGTCCGACGATGGCCAGCACCGCGATGGCTTCCCCGCCAACCCGTCGCCCGCGGGCGGCCGCCGCACCGCCGAGCCGGGGCCCGGTCGCTGCGGTCAGGCGGTTGGTGGCCACCAGGGCGACGGCGAGGGACACCAGCGCACCGCCCACCGCGAGCCTCGAGCTCACAGGCTCGCCGACGGTTCCGAGCAGCGTCCCTGCGGCCAGCAGGAGCGAGTACCGCAGCACGTTCGGCTCGGGCCACAGGAAAGTCAGGCCCATGACGACCACCGGGAGCAGCTGGGCGACATTCGCGACATCCGGGCCGCTGGTCCAGCCTGCGAGGTAGAGGGCCAGGAACCCGGCGAAGGTGACCGCGGTCAGCACGACGACGTCCTTCCCGGGCGGGAGCACGCTGGTCGATTTCCGGCCGACAGCCCGCCTCACCCCGAAGCACAGGCCCACCGCGATCACGGCAGGCGTGGCCGGTCTCGCCGTGGCCGCGGCAGCGGCCCCGCACACGGTGGCCACGGCGGTGCCGCCGCACGCCAGCCACACCAGCAGGCGCCGGTCTCTGTCTACGACGGCCACGAGTCGCCCTCGGCGGTGACGCTCACCACTGCGGCCCGGGCCGGGCCGCCGGCGGGCAGTTGGGGCGTGCCCCGCACCGCTCTGGCCAGGCGCTGGTTGACGTCGGTCGGCGGGCCCATCCGCCCGGTCACGGGTCCCCCGGGCTCGGCCGTGGCCAGCACCACCTCGTAGCCCCGGCGGAGCGCTTCGTAGGCGTACCAGGCGGCCCGGGCCGCCGCCGCCTCGCCGGCGGCGGCGCCACCGCCGAGGTCGAGGGCCACGACCAGGCGGGGGGCGCCGGGCTCCTCCACTTCCTTCACGACCAAGTCGCCCCGGCGGGCGGAATTCGGCCAGTGGACCCGGCGGAGCGGATCGCCCGGCACGTAGTCCCGCACGCCCCGCACCACGTCGCCCACCGCCGCCGGGCGCGGCGCCCCCTCGCCCCAGGCGCCGAACAGCTCGGGGAACGGGTGCGGCGGGGCGAGGGGGCGGGGGCCGACGGCCAGGGGCCGGGGCAGCGGCGCCGTCAGGCGGCGGGCACAGGTGACCAGGCCGCAGAGACCCGATCCGGCCACCTCGACCTCGACCTCGGTGACGACCTCCCGTGCGTCAGCGACGGCCACAACGCGCCCCGACGCCGGCGGCGTGACCACCAGGAACGTCCCCTTGGCGAACGCCCGGACACGGAATGCCAGCCGGGGGCCGGTCACCGAGAGGCTCAACGCCACCGAGTCGCCGACGAACGCGTCGGTAGGGGTCTCGTCGACCGTCGCCCTGACGCGGCGGGTGGCCACCACCGCCAGCACCAGGTCGAGAAGGATGGCGAGGAGGGCGGCGAAGCACACGAAGAGGGCCAGGCGGGAGGCCGTCGCCAGCCACGCCGTCCAGCCCGCCCCCGCCGCCAGCAGGGCCCCGCCCGTGCCCATGGTGGCCCGGGTCTGCCGTTTCCACCCGCCGGTGGGCGGCGGCTGCATCAGGCGGTCGGCGCCGGCACGCCGTCGAGGATGTCCGCCACCAACCGGCGGGTGGCGTCGGTGCCCCGCCTGGCCACGGCCCCCAGCCGGTGGGCGAGCACGGCCACGGTCACCGCCTTGACGTCGTCAGGGGCGACGAAGTCACGCCCACCGATGACCGCGTAGGCCTTGGCCACCTGGACGAGGGTGCGGGCGGCGCGGGGGCTGGCGCCGTGGTCGAGGTCGGGGTGGGCGCGCGTGGCCTCCACGATGTCCAGCACGTAGTCGGCCACCGCCGGTGCGACGTAGGCGTCGTCGACCTCGGCCATGGCGGCGAGCACGTCGGCGCCGTCGACGACCGCCTCGAGCTGGTCGAGCGCCGGGGGGCCGCCCTCGCCCCGCAGCACCGCCCGCTCGGCGTCACGCCCGGGAAGGCCCATGGTGACGACGAGCGCGAAGCGGTCGCTCTGGCCCTCGACCAGCGGGAACGTGCCGACGTCGCCGTAGGGGTTCTGGGTGGCGATGACGAAGAACGGGCTGGGCAACGGGTGGGCGGTGCCGTCGACGGTCACCTGGTCCTCGGCCATCGCCTCCAGCAGCGCCGACTGGGCACGGGGCGTGGCCCGGTTGATCTCGTCGACCAGGACGACGTTGTGGAAGATCGGCCCGGGGTGGAAGTTCCACTCCTCACGGGATCGGTCGTAGACGGTCACGCCGGTGATGTCGGCCGGCATGAGGTCGGCGGTGCCCTGGACCCGCCCCGACGTCCCACCCACCGACCGGGCCAGGCTCTTGGCCAGGAGCGTCTTGCCCACGCCCGGGACGTCCTCCAAGAGGACGTGCCCGCCGCCCAACAGCCCGGCCACGACGAGGACGATCTCGTCGCGCTTGCCGAGCACCACCGAGGCCACGTTGTCGACGATCGACTTCGCAATCGCAGACGCAGTCACGGCCATCCGCCCATTGTCCGTCATGGTGGCGGGCCGCGTTGCGGTGCCCGCCTAACTTTGCATCCGTGCCCGAAGAACGCGAGCCGATCGCCGACCCCGCCGACCGCATCCTGCGGATCGCCGAGAACATCGTCTACTCCTTCGCCGGCGTGCTCCTGGCCGGAGGAGCGGTGGTCGTTCTGGGCGCCGTCGCATGGCATCTCGTCAGTGACGTCACCAAGGGGGTGGAGAAGAGCGTCGTCAGCGCCCTCGACGGCCTGCTGCTCGTCTTCATCCTCCTCGAGCTGCTGGCCGGCGTCCGGGCCACGATGAAGGAGAAGAAGCTCATCGCCGAGCCCTTCCTCATCGTCGGCATCATCGCCTCGATCAAGGAGATCGTGCTGCTGAGCCTGGAGTCGAAGGAGATACTCGACACGGACAACACCGCCTTCGACAACGCCATGACCGAGATCGGCGTCCTGGCCGGCGTCATCCTCCTGCTCTCCGTGGCCAGCTACCTCGTCCGACGGAAGGAGCGGGAGCCGGAGGAGGAGGAATCGGGAGCGGAGTGAGCGCTCCCCCGCCCCTCGGGCCGGGAGGCCGGCCTTTCCGGGGATGGCGGGTCGTCCCCCTGCTGTTGAGCCTGGCCGCCGTCGCCGTGAACGCGGTCATCCTGCTGTCCGACCGGGCGCCTGGACTGTTCCGCCGGCTCTCGACCCGCATCGACGCCGGTGTGTCGCGCGCCGCCGGCGCCGCCGGCGTGGACGTGCCCGACGGCCGCGTGCGTGTGCCCAGGTCCGACTTCGACGTCCACGTGCTCATCTGGGCCGTTGCCGCGCTGCTGGTCGGGCTGGCGGCCTGGTCGTGGCTGTCGCTGGCCATCGCCAGTACCACGGTGTTCTTGAGCAGCGTCGGCCTCGAGCTGGCCCAGCGCACGTACTCCAGCTCCAGGGCCGTGCAGTTCGTGGACGTCGTGGCCAACGGGGTGGGTGTTCTGGCCGGCACCTGCGTGGTTGTTGCGTTCGCTGTGGTCTGGAAGGCGGTCAGCGCCACGCTGTCCGCAGTCTCGCGTTCGCGCTAGCCGCGGATCTGCACGTTCGGGGAGTTGTTCAGGAAGTACTCGTCGCGGGGCGCCAGGTCGTGGTTCAGGCCCTTGTCGCCGATCCTGCGGACCACCGACACCTCGCCCGGCTCCACCGTCGACAGGAACTCGAGGATGGACGCAGCCTGGGTGTCCGAGAAGGCCAGCTCGGGCTGGAGGGCCCGGAAGCGCTCGAGCACCGCGGCCCGGTCGAAGACGATCGGCTGCTGGCTGGCCACCATGAACTGTGAGCCCTCGTAGCTCGGGACGGTGAACCGCAGCACGTGCGGGAACACCTCGGTGGCGCTGTTGAGCACCCGGGGCGTCGCCTGCCACTGGGAGACCAGGCCGCCGGTGGCGAGGCGGCTGCGGAGGAGCTCGTAGAACTCGACGGAGTACAGGTTCCCGCTGAACGCGGCCTGGGGCCGCACGACGTCGACGGTCAGCACGTCGAACCGGTCGTCAGAGGACAGCAGGAACTTCCGGCCGTCGCCGACGTGAATGTCGATCCGAGGGTCCTCGAGCAGCCGGCCCATCTCCTTGGCGCCGCGTGCGGCCAGCACACGCAGCAGCTCGATCTCCCCGCCGCAGATCTCGACCACGTCGAGGCGGTCCACCCTCGGATCGCGCGACATGCCGTACGGCGTGGCGCCGATGCCCAGGCCCACGGCCATGGCCCGTTGTGGATCCGGGTGCATCAGCGCCGGAACGAGCCCGACGAGGACGTGGAAGTCGTCGAAGGGGTGGCCGTTCTGCGACGTGGCGTTGATGAAGAGGAAATCCTCCCCCTCCACCTTCTTCAGCGCGTTCACACACGCCCGGTCTTCGGCCAGCGCGAACTCCTGGTGGGGGGCGCTGTGGAAGTAGGCCCAGAGACGGAAGTTGGAGGGGAAGATGGCAATCAGCCCGAGCAGGAGGACGAGCGCGCCGGCCCCGAGGGCCGGGCGGCGCTCGCTGGGGGCCAGGGCCACCGCGGCGAGCCCCGGCAGCAGGAGCAGGCCGGCGAGGAGCCTGAGGGTGCCGGATGCGCCGAGCCGGTCGATGAGGACGAAGCCCACGAGCAGCGTGCCGGCCACGTTGCCGGCGATGTTCGACAGCAGGAGCAGGCCGGTGCGGCGCCCAAGGGTGTCCACGCGCTGCGCCACCAGGCGTTGCACGAACGGGAACGACGCACCCATCGCCAGCACCGGTGCGCCCATGATCAGCAGCGGCCCGAACAGGTGGACAAACCCCACCCGGGCGATCTCCCGGGCGGAGTCGAAGCGGTAGCCGCCAACGTTGTAGCCGTCGATGGCGAAGTGGCTCTCGAAGGGGCCGTAGACGCCCAGCAGCTTGGGCACCTCGACGAGGACGAGCGGGCCCAGGAGAGCCAGGACGCCCACCGTGAACTGGATGCCGAGGAACCATCGGTCGGGCCGCTGGGTGCGGCCCACGAAGCGGGCGGCCACCGCAGCGCCGATTCCGAACAGCACGAGGTACAGCGACAGGACATGGCCGAACGTGTAGGAGTTCGAACGCATGAGGGCGTCGACCAGCCGGAAGAAGACGATTTCCAGCCCCAGGGCCACCGCGCCGGTCAGCCCGTACACCGCGAACCACGGCCACGTCCGGCCGGGGCTGGCCGCCGGCTCGACGGTCTCCACCGCAGGCACCTCGGCCGTCGCCCGGTCCGCCGCCCGCCAGAGGGTCAGGATGCATACCGCAGCCAGCAGGTTGAGTGACCCGGCCAGGCGGACGACCCCCACGAAGCCCAGGCTCCCGATGAGGATCCACCCCGAGATCCCGGCGCCCAGGCCTGCGCCGAGAGTGTTGGCTGCGTACAGGCGCCCCACCAGGGGGCCGGCGTCGTCGATGCGGTCGACCACGCCTCGGGACACGAGGGGCAGCGAGAGCCCCATCATCGTCGTGGGCACGATCAGCAGGACGAAGTGGAAGGCGAAGGCGGCCAGTGTCCCCTCGAGATGGGGGACGGCCGACTTGTAGACGTCGTAGAACAGCCAGAGGCTGAACCAGGCGAATACCCCGATGCCGGCGTTGGAGGCGGCGAAGGCCAGAAGGGACCGGCGGGGGCCCAGCCGGTCCGCCAGCACGCCACCCACCAGGCTGCCCACGCCGAGGCCGGCGAGGAAGGCGGCGATCACGGTGGTGAAGGAGAACAGGTCGACGCCGGCATGCAGCGAGATGACGCGCTGCCAGACCACCTGGAGGGTGAGCGCCGAGAAGCCGGTGACCGCAAAGACGGCGAACAGCACGGTCCTCTGCCGGGGATGCAAGGGGGCACTATCTCATCGCCGGGTCCGGGGATCACGTCGAGGGCGTGGACGAGTTGTCTCAAGCTGCAATCCGCGCACGTCGAATCAGTCGAAACGATGACTCGAGAGGTGGCGCGACCGTGACCCGCCTCCGCGCGCTGTTGCCTGTCGGCGGCACACTGCCGGACGAGGCCTGGCGGAGCCGCCACCGCGGCATTCTCTGCCTGCTATGGCTACACGTGCCCGCCTTGGCGCTTTTCGCCCTCGTTCGCGGGAGAGGGCCGGTCCATGCACTTCTGGAGGCCGGCGTGGTGGCCGCTCCGGCCCTGGCCGCCCAGGTGAGTACGGCAAGGCGGCGAAAGAGCAGCATCTGTGCGTCGGCCGGCCTGATGACGGCCTCGGCCGTCCTCGTCCACATCTCCGGTGGGGCGATCGAGGCCCACTTCCACTTCCTCGTCATGGTGGCGGTCGTGTCGCTGTACCAGGCCTGGGCGCCCGCCCTGGTGGGCGTCGCCTTCGTGTTCATCCACCACGGCGTGATGGGCGTTCTGGCACCCGAGGCCCTCTACGGGCGCGGCGACGCCTGGGAGCGGCCGTGGTTGTGGGCGTCGATCCATGCGTCGGCGATGATGGCCATGACCGTCGTCGGCGTCACCTCCTGGCGGCTGAGCGAGTCGCTGCGGCGACGGGTCGGCGAGCGGGAAGCGATGATGGGCGAAGCGCAGCGTCTCGCCATGATCGGAAGCTGGGACTGGGATTCAGCCACCGAAGAGCCGGACGACTGGTCCGACGAGCTGTTCCGGATCATGGGTCTGCCGCCCGATGCGCCGGCCTCGTTCGAAAGCTTCATGTCACGGGTCCACCCGGAGGACCGGCACTGGATCGACGACGCGCTCGCCCGCATCGGCCAGGGCGCCAGCGGATTCGCCGCAGACTTCCGGATCGTCCTGGACGATGGCTCCACGCGCTGGCTACGGAGCCGGGGTGAGGTCACCCGAAGGGCGCAGGACGGTGTCGGGCCGCGTGTGCGTGGTACCTGCCAGGACATAACCGAGGCCGCGGAGGCCGACCAGGCCCGGGTGAGCATCGACAGGCGGTTGCGGGGCATCGTCGAGACCATGCAGGAAGGGGTCTGGACCTTCGACACCGACTACCGCACGACCTTCGTCAATGCCCGGATCGCGGAGATGCTGGGCTACGACATAGAGGAGATGATCGGACAGTCCCTGTTCGCGGTCGTGCAGGACTGGGGCCGGGAGATCGTCGTCTCACCCTTGACCCCGCCGGTGGCCGGGCAGCGCGCCGAGTACGACGTCACGTTGCGCCGTCGTGACGGGAGCAAGTTGTCCGCCCACCTCTTCGTGTCGTGGTCGACCGACATGGCCGCCGGGAACGGCCTCGAGGGCCTGGCCGTGGTGAACGACATGACGGTCCGCAAGAGGACCGAAGCGGCCCTGGCAGTCGCCTTGGACGATGCGATAGCTGCCTCGGAGCTGAAGTCGCAGTTCCTGGCCAACACCAGCCACGAGATCCGGACGCCGATCACCGTCGTGATCGGCATGAACGAGTTGCTGCTGGAAACTGATCTCGACCCCATCCAGCGCAAGTTCGCCGAGGGCGTAGACCGGGCCGGCACCAGTCTGTTGCGGATCATCAGCGACATCCTCGACTTCTCGAAGATCGAAGCGGGCCGGCTCGACCTCGACCCGTCCGAGATGGAGCTGAGGCCGATCGTGGACGATGTGGGAGGAATGCTCTCCGACCGGGCGCAGGCCAAGGGCCTGCGCATGGCGTGGAGGTGCGACAGCGACGTGCCCGAGCGGGTATGGGGTGACGCCGGGCGGCTGCGCCAGGTCCTGCTGAACCTGGCGTCCAACGCCGTGAAGTTCACCGACACGGGCGGGGTGGAGATGCTGCTCTCGCTTGTCCGTCGTCCGGCCGGTGACCTGGTCCGCTTCGAGGTCGTCGACACTGGCATCGGGATCGCCGAGGACGACCGGGAGCGGCTTTTCCAGCCCTTTTCCCAGGTGGACGCCTCGGTCACCCGTCGGTTCGGCGGGACCGGCCTCGGCCTGGCGATCTCAGCGACGCTGGTGGAAGCCATGGGCGGGAGCATCGGAGTGGCCAGTGCGCCCGGCACCGGCAGCACCTTCTGGTTCGAAGTCCCCTTCCAGGTGCTCCCTACCCCAGTGTCGACTGCGGCGTAGGCCGGCCGGCGGTGCCAGCCGTCAGGGGGTCGGCGGTACCGTGGCGATCGTCGACGACGCCGTGGCGAGCATTCCGACCGTGACCGGAAAGCCCTCGCCGAGCACGGCGGCGATGGCGTCGTAGCCGGCGACGATCGCCGCTGCGGCCACGCCCCGCGGAGCGAGCAGGTCCCGGAGCCAGACGGTGAAGTCGTCGAGCACTGTCGGGTCGCAGCATGCCAGCGCCGCCGAGCAGAACTGCATGATGAAGGCGAGGTCCTCTCGGGTGCGCTCGAGTTGGGAATCGGTCATCGCCCGGAGGCCAGGCTGGCGATCGAGCAGCACGCCGAGGCAGTCGTCGACCAGCGATGGCCGGGGATGCTCGAGCTCCGCCTGCTCGGGCTCGACGTCGCACGGGTGAGCCAGCTCCGGCCGGTGCCGGGCCCACTCGGTGAGCACCGCGTCCGCGCCCGCCGCGTTCGCCGCCCACGCATCCGCGCCCACGTTGTCGGCGCGCGTGCTGTCGGCGCCGAGGCCCCGGCCGCCGATGAGGACGGGCACGCCTGCGGCGTGTCCGGCCTCGATGGTCCGCCGGGCGCCGACCAGCCCGTTGGCGGCGGTGCAGCTGACGACCAGGGCGACCGGGTCGACGCTGCGGAGGAAGCCTGCGAGCTGGGCCGCCGGCACGGACGGCCCGAGGAAGACCACGTCGTGGCCCCGCATGGTGAGGCTGTCGGTGAGCATGCGGAGGGGCAGCGTGTGCCACTCACCCTCGACGCAGCAGGTGACGATCCGGCCGTGGATGCTGGCGTCACGGGGCGATCGGGCGGCCATGGTGGCGAGGACTGCGTCGGTGACCGCGGTTGCGGCGTGCTCCTGGGGGACCGTGTACTCGTTCTCCTGCCATCGCCGGCCCACCTCCACCTGGGCGGGCACGAGAACCTCGTCGATGACGGCCTCCGGAGCCTTGCCCTGGTCGAGGATCCGGTTCACCAGCCGTCTGCCTGCCGCCATGTCCGCCGGGTCGAGGGTGGCGAGGTAGGTGTTCAGCAGGATGTCCATCGGGGGTCAGGTGGCCAGGAGCGAGAACCGGTCGACGCGCACGCCTGTCGGGCGGACCGGGTCTGCGGGAATGCGTGCGTGGGAGCGACGGTGGGCGTCGGATCGCATGTAGCTGTGGAAGGCGGCCGGCGTCTCCCACCAGGTGACCTGCAGGTACCTGCCGGGTCGACGGTCGTCCTTCCACACCTCCAGGCCGACGTGGCCGGCGTAGTCGTCGACCTCGCCGAGCCGCTGTCGGAATGCCGTCTCGAGCTGCGCGCTGCCCTCTACGGCCACGGCGAGCTCGCTGACCACCACGTGCATGCCGGCCGCCCGGAGCATCCGGGCCGCACCGGCTTGGAGAGGTTCCACAGGCATGATGACCGCCCTTCTTCGTGACCGTCCGCGGTCATCGGACCCTAGGTCTTCAGCGCGCCCCACTCGGCAAACAGCGGGCTGCTCTGCTGCATCGCTCGAGGTCGCGTCGTCCGCCGCGTTGTCGTTTACGCTTGCACCCGTGCCCACTGGTCAGTGAGCGAGAGGAAGCACGGGGAGTGGCGCAGCGGTAGCGCACCTGCTTTGGGGGCAGGAGGTCGGGGGTTCAAATCCCCCCTCCCCGACTGGCGGATCGGTTGGATGGAGCGGGTGACGGGGATTGAACCCGCGTAACCAGCTTGGAAGGCTGGGGCTCTACCATTGAGCTACACCCGCGCGGAGATGACCACCCCGGCGTGCGGTCCGACGGCGATGACAGTTCGCACAGACTACGTCGCACTTTGCCATCTCGCGAAGCACGGAGTCCCAGTTGCGGTCTCTCATGCCTCGACTGACGGCGAACAGCTTGTCGTTCAGGTGATCGAACTCGAGCACCGTCCAGTCACGCTCGCCGCAGTCGACGCATGGGTGGGTGCTGAAGAACTCGAAGAGATACGCGAGTCGAGTCCTCAGGAAGACGTCTCTCCTCTTTTTCGCGTTCGCGATGTACCGCTGACGGTTGGCCGCATAGTGCTCCTGCTTGTACTCGGCACGGCACGGGCGGCAGTAATTGTCCCGTTGACCCTTCGCCTCCCGCCGCCATCGAAGGCGTCGATCTCCTTCATCTGCTTACACCGTCCGCACCGCCGGAGCACTCCGAGAGATTACCGCATGCGAACGTCTGTTCGCTTAAGCGGGCTGATCTCGGCGTCACCTCGCCCTGGCGATGCGGTCCCTCGACAGCCCGCTGCCAAGGGCGATCATGACCAGGCCCAGCCCCAGGTGGAGGAGGTTGTCGGCGTCGTTGACGAGCAGGAAGTTGGCGTCGCTGTCCTGCTCGACCAGGAGGCCGAAGACGAGCACGCCCAGGTAGGCAATGCCGCCGCCGATCAGGTAGAGGCGGGACCAGGAGGTGCGGGCGGCGGCGAGGAGCCCGACGGCGAAGAGCAGGTGGACCAGGTTGTGGAGCACGCTCACCTCGAACAGGCCGAGCAACTCGGCCTCTGAGTCGGGCCCGGCGAACCTCAACTCGTCGTGGTTGCCGGTGATCCCCGGGATGAACCCGGCGACGCCCGCCAGGAGGAAGACGAGGCCGGTGGTGGCGGCGAAGGCGTGGATGGGCTGACGTTCCTCGCCGGCGGTGAGGTACCGCCGTGGCCGCCCCGCTGGTTCCTCGTACGACACCGCTCAAGAAAACCACGCCGGATGACGACGCGGCCCGGATGCGCACGATGTCTCTCCGCCGATCGGGCGCCGCGCTGGTCGCGGTCGCCCTCGTGGCCACGATCCAGGTCGTCACCCCCAGCCAGGCCAGCCCCGTTCCGGGCGCCCCCGCATGCCCGGCCTTCCCGGCCGACTCCTTCTGGCGCGCCGACGTGTCCACCCTCCCGGCCCACCCGATGTCCTCGACGTGGGTGACCAGTGTCGGGACGACGGCCAGGCTCAAGGCGGACTTCGGGAGTGGCACCTGGGATGGCGGCCCGATCGGGATCCCGTTCACCACGGTGTCGGTCGCCCAGCCCCGGGTGCCGGTGAGCTTCGACTACGCGGATGAGAGCGACGCCGGCCCCTACCCCATCCCGCCCAACGCCCCCATCGAGGGTGGCCCAGCCTCGACCGGCGACCGCCACGTGCTCGTCGTCGACCGGGACGCCTGTCGTCTCTGGGAGCTCTACAGCGCCTATCCCCAGAACGGCGGCACAGCTTGGTCCGCTGGTTCCGGCGCCACCTGGGACATGCGGTCCAACGCCATGCGCCCCGCAGGGTGGACCTCGGCCGACGCCGCCGGGCTTCCGATCCTTCCTGGGCTCGTGCGGTACGACGAGGTGGCCTCCGGCTCGATCGACCACGTCATCCGGTTCACCGCTCCCCGGACGGCCAACGCCTACGTCTGGCCGGCCAGCCACAAGGCGGCCACCGGTGGCGCCTCCGACCCGCCCATGGGGGCGTGGTTCCGGCTCAACGCCGGCTTCGACATCAGCGGGTACTCGGCCGAGAACCAGGTCATCCTCCGGGCGTTGAAGAAGCATGGGATGGTCCTGGCCGACAACGGGTCGTCGTGGTTCATGAGTGGCGCCCCAGACCCGGGCTGGAACGACGAGGACCTCAACCGGCTGCGCAACATCCCCGGATCGATGTTCGAGGCGGTCGACGTCTCCTCGCTGCCGCAGTCCTCGACCTCCTACGCGGTGAACGGCCCGGTCACCACCACGACCGTGACCCCGACGACCTCGACCACCGCGACCACCTCGACCACCTCGACCACCTCGACCACGGTCCCGCCGGCGGGCCAGCTCGTAGCCAATCCCGGGTTCGAGACCGGCCTGGGCGGATGGAACACCGGGGACAGCCGCACGACGCTGGCCCGGACCTGCCGGGTGGCGCACAGCGGGGGCTGCTCGGCCGAGATCGGCCGGAGGCAATCGGCCGGCGACGCCGTGCTCGACGACTCGCCGAACTCGGTGACGTCCTCGGCGGCGGCGGTCTACGGCGGTTCGGCGTGGGTCAAGGCGCCGGCCGGCCGGTCGGTCACCCTGCGGCTGCGGGAGTACCGCGGCTCCAGGCTCGTCCAGGCCAGGACGTCGACGGTCACCGGCACCGGATCGTGGCAGCAGGTGAACGTCTTGCTCACCGCCGGGGGCGGCACGTCCGTCAGCATCGACGTGCTGGTCTCGCTCACCACCACCCTCAAAGCCCAGGTGGACGACCTCTCGCTGCGCCGGATGTAGCACCCCGCCGATCCGCCGGTAGCCTCGCCGCCGATGGCCGAGGGCGACGAGGTTTCTCCCGACGTCGACGAGGGCCTGCCCCCCAGCCTCGGCCGATCGGCCGTGGTCATGGCGGCGGGCACCACGCTCTCCCGTGTCACCGGGCTCGGCCGCCTGGTGGCCATGGTGTACGCCCTGGGCGTTACGGAGTCACGCCTGGCCGACTCCTACAACATCGCCAACATCATGCCCAACGTGATCTACGAGCTGATCCTGGGCGGCGTCCTCACGTCGGTGTTCATCCCGGTGCTGGTCGAGGAGCTGCGCAAGAAGCGCGAGGACGCATGGGAGTCCGTGTCAGCCCTGGTGACTACGTCGGTCGTCGCCGTCGTGGCCATCACCGTGCTGGTGGTCGTCGGCGCGCCGTGGATCATCCAGCTGTTCTCGTCCGGGGCCGACCAGGCGGAGCAGCAGGCGCTGGCCACGTTCTTCCTGCGCATCTTCGCCCCTCAGATTGCGTTCTACGGCATCGCGTCCATTGCCGGCGGGCTCCTGAACGCCCACGACCGGTTCGCAGTGCCGATGTTCGCCCCCATCGCCAACAACGTGGTGGTGATCGCCACGTTCCTGGCCTTCGCCGCCATCGTGTCGGGCACACCGGATGAGGCGGGCGTCGGCACGGCGCTGTCCCAGAAGCTGCTCCTGGGTGTCGGCACCACCGGCGGAGTGGCCGTGCTCGCCCTGGCCCACTGGCCGGCGGTGCGCAGGCTCCCGGGGAAGCTGCGCTGGCGGCCGGACTTCCGCCATCCGGCGGTGCGGAAGCTGGCCCGTCTGTCCGTATGGACGTTGGGCTACGTCGTGGCCAACCAGCTCAGCTTCGGCGTCGGCCTGGCGCTGGCCGCCGACGTGAAGGGCGGGGTGACGGCGATGTTCACCGCCTTCGCCTTCTTCAACCTGCCCTACGGCATCGCCGCGGTGTCGATCATGACCGCTCTCGTGCCCCGGATGTCGTCCCAGGCCGTCGAGGGCGACGAGGACGGCTTCCGGGCGTCGGTCGGCAGCGCGATGCGGCTGATGGGCCTTCTCTTGCTACCAGCGACCGCCGGCTACCTGGTCCTGGCCAGGCCACTGGTCACCACCCTGATCGAGCACGGGGTGGCGGGCGCCGCCAGCAGCGAGCTGGTGGCTGAGGTGCTCCAGATGTTCGCCATCGGCCTGGTCCCGTTCTCCTACTACCTCCTGTTCCTCCGGGCCTTCTACGCCCGCCAGGACGCCCGCACCCCGACGCTGGTGAACGTGGTGCTCAACACCGTCTACGCGGTGTTCTCGTTCATCTTCTTCCCCGCCTTCCGGGTGCAGGGCCTGGCCTTCGCCCACTCGCTCTGTTACGTCAGCGGCGCCCTCCTCGCCGGCATCCTGCTGTCGCGTCGGATCGGCGGACTCGGCACCGCTCGCACGCTCGCCGCGCTCGGCCGGTCCGCAATCGCGTCCGTCATCGCCGCCGTCGCCATGGTCCTCGCCCTCCAGGGCGTGAATGCGGTGATGGACCCGAGTGGCGAGCGGGCCCTGGTGCAGCTCGTGGCCGGGGTCCTGGCCGGAGGAGTGACGTTCCTGGGGGCGGCGAAGGCGTTGCGCATCGAGGAGCTGGAGACGTTGCGCGACCTGCTCCCCGGGCGACGGCGGGCCGCCCCCGGCCTGGGATAGTTTCTGGGCATGAGCAGGCGGAAGATCGTCGCCGCGATCGTCCTTCCGGTGACGCTGTTCCTGGTGCTCGGCGGGGTCTTCGCGGTCAGCGCTATCGACAGTCAGGCCCGGCGCACCTTGCCGTCGGGGGCGTTCATCCAGGGGGTGGACGTCGGCGGCCTCAAGTTCGACGATGCCGTCGCCCGGGTGCAGGCGAAGGTCGAGGCCCCCCTCCGCCGTCCGATCAGGCTGACGGTCGACACCTACGAGACCCAGAGCACCCCGTGGGACCTTGGCTACAGGGTCGACGTGCCCACCGCCGTCCGCCAGGCCATGAAGTCACGCACCGGGGGCAACGTGCTGTCCCGCGTGTCCGCGCAGGTCTTCTCATCGGGCGGCGCTCCGTTCCTCGAGCTGAAGCCGGCGTGGGGGCCGGGCAAGCTCGACCAGGTCGTGGCCGACGCCGGCAAGCTGATCGGCACGCCGCCGAAGGATGCCGACATCGACATCTCCACCGGCTGGGTGAGGATGGTCCCCGAGAAGGCGGGCAAGGAGATCGACGTCGAGGCGTCGAAGCGGGCGGTCATGGACGGCGTGACCCTGGGCGACGCCACCGTCCGCCTGGTCGCCCGGCCCCTCAAGCCGGCGGCCGATCCCACTCTGTCGAAGGTGATCCTGGTCCGGGCCGGCGAGAACATCCTCTACCTCTACGAGAACGGCCAGATCGTCAAGCAGTGGCCGGTCGCCACCGGCGCCAAGGGCTTCCTCACCCCTGAGGGTGTGCACCGGATCACCCAGAAACTCGTAAACCCCTCGTGGCACAACCCCGGCAGCGCCTGGGCCCGGGGCCTGCCTGCCGTCATCGGCCCCGGCCCCAACAACCCGCTGGGCACCAAGGCGCTACGCCTCGACGCCCCGGCCATCCTGATCCACGCCACCGCCAACCGGGGGTCGATCGGCTACAGCGAGTCCCACGGTTGCATCCGCATGAACGAGGAGAACGAGGCCGAGCTGTTCAACCTGGTGGGCGTGGGCACCCGTGTGGCCGTGATCCAGGTCAGCCCGCCGCGGGCCAAGGGCTCGGAACCGCTCGCAGACACGGAGTTTTAGGCAGCGGCACCCGGGTGCTTCGCACCACGTCCGCTCAGATCGTTTGGTTCGCCAAGGAGAGATGCGTGGCGCTGGCCTTGCGGAGGTTGGCCAGGCGGCGGGCGTCGAGGGTCTCGCAGATCCAACCCCAGTGGATCGAGACCCAGTCGCCGGCGGCGAGGTCGTCGGCGAAGCCCCGGCCCTCGAAGGCCCGCAGGACCCGCTCGGCCCGGGCCTCGCCCAGCGCCAGCTTCCCGTCGACCAGCACCAATGGTTGGCGGTCGACGGTGACGCTGGCGCCGTCGACCTCCCGGACCTGCCCCCAGCTGATGCGGCAGCCCTCCATGGCCGCCATGCCAACCGAGTCCGATTCGAGGTGGCGGTAGACGTCGAGCACATGGAAGAGGTGGAACGGCTTGGCGCCGGCGGGTGGCTTGCGCAGCACCTGGGCCCGGACCTTGGCCGGCAGGTCCTTGCCGAAGCGGTCCTCGAGTGACCGGTACAGGTCGCGGGCCTCGACGTGGTCGAGCAGCTCGTTGCCGATCCAGTAGGCCTCGACCACCCGGGGGTCGAAGGGGTCGCCGATGCCGTTGGCGGCGGCGATGGTGCGCAGATACGGCACGGCACCGGTGAACTTGACCAGCAGCGGAGCCAGCCGGGGGTCGGGGCGGCCCTCGACCGCGTGCTCGAGCAGCACCTCGTTCTCGTTGCCGCCGCAATACCCCAGGTGGTTGGGCATGAAGGCGTAGCGGATGAAGAGGAGCAGCCCCGAGGGAGGGGCGGCGGGAGGCGCCGACGGCATGGCACCAGTCTCGCGCCGCCGTTTGGGATTGGAAGTCTGCGCTTCAGTTCCGCTCCGAATAGGCCGAAAGACCTAGTGGCGACGCCGACTCCACTGCGCGATCCTGTAGGGCTTCGCCGCCGCACGGTCCTGAGGGAAGACAGCGAGGCAGACATGCGCACTTCCATCCTGATGAGACCGGAAGTGATCGCATTCTCCTTACTGATCATCGGGACGGCTATCGTGACCCTTCGAATGACAAGACCGGGAGGCCGGCTTTCCGGCCGGCGCAAGGGCGGGCGGGCCGTGGCCGCCGCCGGGGGCGGCGGCGAGACGCCGTTCAAGGTCGAGCAGGTGAATCGCAGCGACCCCAAGGCCCGGATGGAGTCGGTCACCTTCGCCGACGTCGCCGGCCTCGAGGAGGCCATCTCCGAGCTGCGTGAGGTCGTCGACTACCTGCGCGATCCTCACCGCTTCGAACGGCTCGGCGCCACCATGCCGCGGGGCGTCCTCCTGTACGGCATGCCGGGCTGTGGAAAGACGTTGCTGGCCCGGGCCCTGGCCGGGGAGACGGGCGTTCCGTTCTACTTCGTGTCGGCCACCAGCTTCGTCGAGAAGTTCGTCGGCCTGGGCGCGGCGCGGGTCCGGCAGCTCTTCGAGGCGGCCAAGTCGTCGGCGCCGTCCATCATCTTCATCGACGAGCTCGACGCCATCGGCCGCCACCGCAGCGCCGACACCACCGGCGAGCGCGAGTTCGACCACACCCTGAACCAGCTCCTCGTCGAGCTCGACGGCTTCGCAGGCGCGTCGGGGGTGATGATCATCGGGGCCACCAACCGGCCCGAGCTGATCGACAGCGCCCTGCTGCGCCCCGGCCGCTTCGACCGCCGGATCCAGGTCGACCGTCCCGACCGCGGCGGCCGGGAGAAGATCCTCCGCCTGCACGCCGACTCCCGCCCCGTGTCCCGCCGGGTCGACTGGGGCGAGGTCGCGGCCCACACCGCCGGGCTCACCGCCGCCGAGCTGGCCAACATCGTGAACGAGGGCTGCCTGCTGGCCGCCCGTCGACACCGTGACCGGGTGGCGCCGGAGGACATCGACGAGGCGGTCTCCCGGGTCCTCGCCGGCACCCGCAGCGCCCGTTTGATGTCCGACGAGGAGAAGGAGCTGGTCGGCGTGCACGAGGCGGGCCACGCCCTGCTCTCCGTGCTGCTGCGCGGCGTCCAGCCGCCCTCCCGGGTGTCGATCGTCAACCGGGGTGCGGCCTTCGGTCGCTCACCGTGGTCCACGGCCGACGACCGTGAGGTGCTCACCAAGCGTGAGCTCATGGCCCAGCTGATCGTGCTCATGGGTGGGCGGGCCGCCGAGATGCAGGTCTTCGGGCAGCCCAGCACCCGCGCCGAGGACGACCTCGAGCACGCCGCCGGCCTGGCCCGGCGCATGGTCGAGCGCCTAGCGATGACCGGTCGCTTCGAGCTGGCCGGCCGCAAGGACGAGGGGGCCCGGGGCAACGACGAGGGCGAGGGCGGCAAGGAGGTCCGGGAGCTTCTCGAGAAGGCGGAGCAGGCGGCCCGCACCATCCTGGGCGACAACGGCGCCGACCTGCGGACCATCGCCGAGACCCTGGTCCTCAAGGAGACGCTCACCTCCGCCGAGCTCCACGACATCGTCCGCGGCGGAGGCGGCGGCACCGTGGAGATGTCGAGCTAGCGGAGCAAGAGCACCGAGCGGGCCTGCCGGCCTCGCCGGAGCGGAGCGAAGGCCCCTGCCGGAAGGCCCTCGAGGCTCGGTGCGGGTTGCGACCAGAATCTCAGCAAGAGCA
>Ga0136633_1001222_pt1 | contig 19081 bp, 17 predicted proteins | sample AntDrymeUQ832206_2_FD_105494 | JGI IMG/M metagenome (GOLD analysis project Ga0136633, IMG submission 105494) | Polar desert sand microbial communities from Dry Valleys, Antarctica - metaG UQ83 (22.06) | ecosystem: Environmental > Terrestrial > Soil > Desert | place: Antarctica: Dry Valley...
CACCGATCGCCCTGGCTGCAGCCGCTGCGAACGCCCTCGCCGCCTTGGCCCTGATCGCCGCCCGCCGTCGCCGGAACGCCTGAGCCAACCCGCCGGAAAGCCTGAGCCACCCGTCGGAGGCCCTGACAAGCCGCGAATAGCCCAGCTGGGCTACCTGTGTCGCCCCTGTTTCCGTCAAGTACTTAGTCAGAGCAGACGATGTACCTTCCAGGGGGAGGTGGCCACATTGAGTGTCGCCAGTTCCAGCTCGGCGCTCAGATCAACGCCGCCCTCGAAGCCCTCCGCCAAGTCTTTCCATCGAAAGCGACCCGCTGAACCCGATGCCCCAGCCCGCGTCCGGTCTCAGAGCCTTGGTCGTTGAGGACAGCGCTCCGGTCGGCGCGCTGGTCCGCCGTTCTCTGGAGAGCGACGGATTCATCGTCGAGGTCGTCACCGACCTCAGAGGAGCGCGTGCGTCGCTGGCCGGTGTACAGCCGCCTGACGTCGTAGTCCTCGATGTCGAGCTGCCCGACGGCTCGGGCCTGGAACTCCTGCGGGATCCGGCGGCGGGTTCTTCCGTGCCGATAGTCGTTCTGAGCAGCCGCCAGGAGGAGCTGGATCGGGTGCTCGGTCTGGAGCTCGGTGCCGAGGACTACGTGATCAAACCATTCATGCCGAGGGAGCTTGCGACCCGCGTGCGTCGGGCGGCAGGCCGGCCGCGTCCGGAGACGCCCCAGCGCCTCGAGTTCGCCCAAGTCGTCGTGGACTTGGCGAGGCGAGCCGTCGAAGTAGCTGGACGATCGGTGACCGACCTGACCAAGCGGGAGTTCGATCTACTGGCTCACCTCGCGTCCTCGTCGGGCCGGGTCGTGAGTCGCCAGGAGCTGATGCGCGACGTATGGCACTCATCTGCCGAGTGGCAGTCGCCCAAGACCGTGACCGAGCACATCCGTCGCGTCCGTCAGAAGATCGAGAGCGACCCGCTCAATCCCTTACTGATCGTCACCGTCGGCCGCGCCGGCTACCGCTGGGCCGCAGACCGCGCCGAGTAACGCCCGCGATCGCCAGTTCACGGTTCCTCACGCGAGTCCGAGACCCTGAGCGTCGTGGTCGTGAAAGAGTGGCGCGCCATGGCTGAGACGAAGACCGCGCTGAGCCTCAAAGGCAGCCCGCGAGTACTCGGGGGTGTGGTCCACAAGCTTCCCAGGGACCTACGCGATGCGCTGGTCGGCAAATCCACGGCGCTCAGAGCCTGGAGCGACATCACGCCTCTGGCGCGTAACGAATTCATCTGCTGGGTCGAAGACGCCAAGCGGGCCCCGACCCGGGAACGCCGTATTCGCCGGACCATCGAAGAACTCGACGAAGGCCAGCGCCGGCCGTGCTGCTGGCCCGGCTGCAAACACCGCGAGCGCACCGGCAAGTAGAAGCGAGCCGTGCCGTAGCGTGAGGGGGTGATCGCCGCGGAGGTCCTCGTGAGGAACAACGTGCGTGTGAGCGGCGTGGCCGAGGGCCGGCCGCTGATGTTCGCCCACGGGTTCGGGTGCGACCAGAACATGTGGCGCTTCGTCGCGCCGGCCTTCGAGGATCGGTACCGGGTGGTGCTGTTCGACTACGTGGGCGCCGGTGGGTCGGATCATGCGGCCTATGACGAGGCGCGCTATGCGACGCTCGGCGGCTACGCGGCGGACGTGCTCGACATCGTCCGGGCGCTCGACCAAGAGGATGTCGTATTTGTGGGTCATTCCGTCAGCGCGATGGTCGGCGTGCTTGCCGCGAACACGGCGCCGGAACGATTCAGTGCCCTCGTACTGGTCGGCCCGTCGCCCCGCTACATCGATGAGGAGGATTACGTCGGCGGGTTTTCGGCCACCGACATCGAGGAGTTGCTGGTATCGCTGGACAGCAACTATCTCGGGTGGTCGCAGGCGATGGCCCCGGCGATCATGGCGAACTCCGGTCGCCCGCAGCTCGGTGCCGAGCTCACCGAGAGTTTCTGCCGGGCGGATCCCGAAATCCAGAAGCGGTTCGCACGCGCGACGTTCCTGTCTGACAACCGCGGCGATCTCAAGGAGGTCCAGCTCCCGACCCTCGTACTCCAATGCACCGACGATGTCATTGCACCCGACCCCGTCGGCCAATACGTGCATCAGCAGATCGCGGGCAGCGTGCTGGTGAAGCTGCAGGCACGAGGCCACTGCCCGAATCTCAGCGCGCCCGATGAGACGGTTGCGGCGATCCGCGGCTTCCTGGAGCGTCTCTGAAGCCGGAGTCACCGATGATTCACGACACGGCTGATGCGTTCTACTCGGCGCTGGTCGATGACGACGTGGCCGAACTCTATGAGCACGCACCGTGTGGCTACCTGTCGCTTCGGCCCGATGGCACGATCGCGAAGACCAACGCAACCTTCCTCGGTTGGACGGGGTACGGCCGCGATGATGTCGTAGGACGAAAGCGGTTCAGCGAGATCCTCGCGCCGGGCGACCGGATTTACTACGAGACGCATATCGCGCCGATGCTCGCCATGCAGGGGAGCATCAGAGAGATCGCAGTCGAGCTGGTGCTCGCCGGCGGAGCGCGGCTTCCGGTGATCGCCAGCGGCGTGGTGAAGTACGCGGCCGACGGCCACCCTGCCGCTGTGCGGATCGCCCTCTTCGACGCCACCGAGCGCCGCGCCTACGAGCGTGAACTTCTCGCGGCGCGTGAGCGGGCGGACGCGTTGGCGCGCATCCTGCAGACAAGCCTGCTGCCGCCGACGATTATTCAGCCGTCGGGGCTCGAGATCGGCGCGGCCTACCGTCCGGCTGGCGACGGAAGCACCGTCGGCGGCGATTTCTACGACGTCTTCGAGACTGGCGACGGCCGCGTTGCAGTCGTGCTCGGCGACGTCGCCGGGAAGGGCCCCACCGCCGCGGTGCTGACCAGCCTCGTCCGCCACACGGTGAGGACCGAGGCGCTCCACAGCGCTTCGCCAGCCCACGTTCTTGCCACCGCGGGTAAGGCATTCCTCCAGTACCACCCGGAGGACTTCTGTACGGCCCTACTCCTCCTCGTGGATGCACCGCCCCGCAATGCGGCCCGGCTCGCGGCGGCCGGCCACCATCTTCCCGTGCTTCGGCGAGCTCAGGCGGCCACCCAGCCAGTGGGAGAGTCCGGACAGATGCTCGGGCTCTTGGAGCAGGCCGACCTCCCGGAAACGGTCATCAACCTTGAGGTCGGGGACCTCCTCGTGCTTTTCACGGACGGCGTGGTAGAGGCCCGTCGGCATGGCGAGTGGTTCGGCCGCGAGCGCCTGATCGACCTCATCGAGGAGCTGTCCGCGAAACCGGCGCAAGAGGTGGCGGACGCGATCGTGGCCGCGGCGCTCGGGTTTCAAGAAGGAAGCGGGCGGGACGACATCGCCGTAGTTGCCTGCCGGGTTTGCACTTCTGACCCGTAGGCGAGCTGGTGCCAGACTTCCGGCAACGAAGGGAGCCGGGTGTGATGGAAGTTCGACGAGCCGAATCCGCGGAGTGCGGGCGAGTGGCCGACACATTGGCCAGCGCGTTCTCTGAAGATCCGCTGTTCAGCTGGATGGCAGGACCGAAGGCGCCGCTCGAAGCGAGGATGCGGGTCTTCTTCAGGGGGTTGCTCAAGGCGAACCTGAGGAAGCCCGACCCTCTCGTGTTCACCTCCGAGGACGGCGCAGGCGCCGCCATTTGGCAGCCCGTCGACAAATGGAAGGTGCCGCCGGCCGACCTCCTCCGGGCGGCGCCGGCGTTCATCCGAGCCTTCCGGTCGCGCCTGCCTGCCATGGTCGGAGCGCTCAATGCCATCGAGAAGGTCCACCCGACCGCACCTCACTACTACTTGGAGATGCTGGGCACGCGTCAGGACGCCCAAGGGAAGGGCGTGGGGTCGGAGATGATGGCAGGCATGCTCGCGAGGGCCGACAGTGAGGGCCTGCCGGCCTATCTCGAAAGCTCGAACCCGCGGAATATCCCCTTCTACTTCCGGCACGGGTTCAAGGAACGCGAGCAGGTGTCGTGCGGCAAGGGAGCTCCCGTTTGCACGACGATGTGGCGCGAGCCGAGGTGACCGGACCCCGTGAACTGATCGGGGCTTCCCCGGAGTCACTCTCTCCGTGCTGTCACCACTACTCGGCCGGCGGCCAGCACGAGAGCGTCCTGCCACGGGCGACCGACGACCTGGACCGCGACGGGGAGCCCGACATCATCGGACATCAGGGGTACGACGAGGGCGGGTGATCCAGTCAGGCTGGCCGGGAGGGTGAAGACGAAGTCATCGCCTGTTATCGGCCGCTCCTCGGGAGCGACCTCTCTCACGGGTGGGGTCAGAAGGAGGTCCACACTCGCCACCCCCTTCATGTAGCGAAAGCGAAAGCGGTCCCACTCCCGGAGGTCCTCGTACACCTCCTCTCCAGTGCGGTCGGGCCGCGACCAGTACTTCTGGGTGATTTCGTACGCGGACCCCAGCCAATCGCTGAGTGGCCACTCCACCTGGAGGGCCCCTGCCTCTTCGAGCGCGGAAGCGGCAACTTCGATCGCATCGCTGAACGGATCGGTGGCCGACCATCGGCCTTCCTCTTTCAGCACTGCGAAGCGGACACCCGCGACCGTGTGGTCGGCGGAGCGGCCCATGACCACTGGGGCGACCCCTGCGTCGCGTCCGTCGACCCCGCACATCACCGACACAGCGAGCTCGACGGCCTCGAGGTCTCGGGCCATCGGGCCGATCTGCGTCCTGCCGTCGCCGATCGAACCGACCCGCGGGAAGTGCCCCGTCGTCGGGACCAGCCCCGCGGTCGGCTTCAGCCCGATCACGCCCGTCCACGCCGCGGGGAGCCGCACACTGCCGCCGGAGTCGCTGCCAATGCCGAGGATCGAGCCGCCGCCCGCCACGACCGCCGCCTCTCCGCTGCTGGACCCGCCGACGCTTCGTTCGGGCCGCAACGGGTGCTTGACTCCCGCGCGGCCCCCTACCTTCGTCTTGGCGAGCACCACGGCCCCTGCCTCCCGAAGTCGCCGCACCACCGTCGCGTCTTCTCGCGGCCGGCGGTCCTGGTGGGCTTCCGAGCCACCCGCGCACGGGAATCCCACGACGTCTATCCAGTCTTTGACGGTGATCGGAAGTCCGTGAAGGACGCCCGGCGCTTCACCGGCGGCGAACCGGTCATCGAGTGCCCGCGCGTGCGCGAGCACCTGGTCATCATCGAACGCAATGACGGCACCCGTCGAATGATCCACGGCATGCAGCGTTTCGAGTTGCTGCCCCACGAGCTCGACAACCGAAAGCTCGCCCCGCCGCACCGAAGCGAGTAACTCCAGCGCTGCCTTCACTTCGAGCCCGGGGTCTTCCTGGGCCGAGAGCCTCGGGCGCGGGGCGGGCGTTTCGCGGGGGACTCTCCCTTAAGCACCTGCTCCCTGAAATCGCGGATGTTGTAGGCGGTGAGGCGGACCGCAGTCGACGCCCGCGCCGTCGCCGTGCGGGGGAAGCCGAAAAGCGGTCCCAACTCGCCGAAGTATTCGCCGGGGCCAAGGCGGGCGAGCCGCTCCTCTGCGCCGTCTGATCGCCTACGAGTGATCTCGACGCGGCCCTTGTCGATGACGTAGACGAGCTCACCACGTGAGCCCTGCTCGAAAATCACCTCGTCGGCCGCCGCCAAGAGAGACTGGGGCGGCTGGTCGTCGGCCCGGAACTCCGGGACGAGATGCACGACGCGATCCGCGACCGGCACGAGGCGGTCGTCGTGCGTCGAGACGACGATGGTCCGCCCCGAGCTGCGCAGGTCGCGGAGGAGGGTGATGATCCCCTCGGCCTGGATGTAGTCCAGGTTTGCCGTCGGCTCGTCGGCGAGGAGCACCTTCGGCCCGGCGGCGAGCCCGCGGGCCACCGCCACCCGCTGCTGCTGGCCGCCGGACAGGCTGCCCGGGCGGGAGTGGAACCGTTCGGCGAGACCGACGGTGGTCAGCGCCTCCTGGGCGCGGGCGAGAGCGGCGGCCCGGTCGACCCCCGCCAGCATCAGAGGAACCGCGACATTTTCCCGCGCCGTGAGAGAACGGATGAGGTTGAAGGCTTGGAACACGAATCCCACGGTGCGCTGTCGGTAAAGGGCCTGCGCCGGCCCAGTGAGGGCGCCGACATCTGTGCCATCAACCAGCACCTGGCCGGCGGTCGGCCGAAGGATGCCGCCAATGGCCGACAACAACGAGGTCTTTCCGCATCCGGAAGGACCGAGAAGAACGACGAGCTCGCCCTCCTCGATGTCCAAGGTCAATCCGTCGATAGGGCGGACGGGATAGCCACCGCTGTCGTACTCGATGACGATGTCGCGAAGACTGACCAGCGGCGTCAAGATCCCGCCCCCGCGAAGGCGAGCGCCGGGTCGACCTTGACCGCCTTCCGGAGGCCGAAGGCTCCGGCCACGAGCGCCACGACCACGGCGATCGCAGGTACCTGGTAGAGAGCCCGGCTCGGGACGCTGACATGCAACGGGAAAACGGGAACGAGCAACTTCTGCATGACGGCGGCGGCCAATGCGGCAACGAGGGCTACCAGCACGGCCTGGAGAGCGATCGAGACCACCATCTGGCGCGTCGAAGCCCCCACCGCCTTGAGCACCGCGACGTCGCCGGTGCGCTCCAGCGCCGAGAGGTACACCATCGTTCCGACGATGAGGGCAGCGACGAACCACAACAGCAGGCGAATGATGTTCACCGAGGAGATCGAGCGGTGGAGGGGGCGCAAGGCGTCCTCCGCGACCTGCGGCGCGGGCATCGACGCCAGCCCGGGCGGGAGGGATGCCGGGGCGTCCCGGACAAGGACGGCGGTGGCGTTGTTCGCGCCGCGGTACAGCAACGCCTGCGCCGCTTCTATGCGCATGAACACCAGCGGCATGCCGGCGAACATCGTCGTCCCCTGTGTCGTGCCGACGACTTTGTATTGCGACGAGCCGATGAGTGCGGTGTCACCGATGCCGACCTCGGCCGATTCGTCCACGACGATCTCTGATGGCGACCGAGGCAGCTGCCCGCGATGGACGCGGGGCTCCCCGAGCCTCTCTTGGAGGTACCCCACGACGACAATGTCCTGCGGCGCGCTGCCGGGACCGGCGCGCATGGCGTGGCGCGCCGTAACCACAGGCGCCGCGCCGGGATCGCCCACCGCGATAGCCGCGGTCCCGTCAATCGTGGCGCCCGACGTAAACGCGCCGGACGCCCCCTCCCGAAGGATCCAGGAGCCGGCCCCAAAAGAACGCACTGTCTCTCGCGGCTCTCTGTGGAACTGCTCGACGAGTCCGGTCATAAGGAAGAGCAGCGCGAGTACGACGGCAGTGCCGCCTACGACGGCCGCGAACCGCACGGCGCGATACTGCAGATCGCGAAGCGTCAGCAACATGACTCCAAACAGGCGGCCGCGCCGCCGTGTTGTAGCCCCGACGGGACCAGTCGGAGGGGTCAGTGTCACGTATCTCTCCTTTGAATCGCCCCGCAGCCAGCGTTCGATCTCCGGACGAACAAGGGCGGCCGCCGAGTCGGCAAGGGCGCTCCCGCCGGAGAAGTCGAGCCGGCCTCCGTGGTGGAGGGGGATATGGATGTAGAGGTCGACAAGATCGTCGCTCACCGCTCGATTCCGATCGCGGATTGACGCCACCAGGCTGGACCTCATCAGGGTTGTGGCCAAGCTCGGAGGGCCGTCACCGCGCCGCCGTCCGCGCCAGGCACGGAACCCGGACATTTCGAGGCCGTAGTCGTTGCCCGCCGTCGGTCCTTCGATGGGCGCGATGTCGACGGCCACGATGCGCCCCGCCGTGTTGCGGCGTCGCATCTCATGCACCGGAACGTTGTCGAGGACGCCCCCGTCGACGAGGAGCGAGTCGCCGTAGGGCACGGGGGGGAGCACCCCTGGTATGGCGATGCTGGCCCGTAGTGCCTGCACGAGTGGCCCACGGTCGTGGATGACGGTGCCGGGGTGGGTGAGGTTGGTCGACACGCAGAAGTAGGGCAGCCACAGATCCGCAATGTCGATATCGCCAAGATTGGCACGGAGCCTTGCCGTGATCTTCTGTCCGCGCAGTAGCGACACCGCGGGCAGCGTGTAGTCGGCGACCTTGTCGAAGTGGGCCGACGCGGTCTCGCGCATCCGGTCGATCGACCACCCCATCGCCGGACCGATCGCCATGATCGCGCCGATGCTCGTGCCGCCCACCATGTCGATCTCTCCGCCGAGATCGTGAAGTACTTGCAGTACCCCGAGATGAGCAAAGCCTCGAGGGCCCCCGCCACCAAATACAACCGACGTGCCTGTTCCACCGATGAGACGGGCCGCCCGACGGTACGTCGCCTCGTCGCCCTGCCGGACGTGATGATGAGCGGTGACGTCGCGAGGCTCCAGCCAGGCGGTCGTGCCCGACGGGAGCTCCGTGGTACTGGGGTGGACGAGCACGAGCCTGACCTCGGGGTGGAGGTGGTCGGCCAGTTCCCCCCAAAGCCGGCGCTCGGCGGTGCTGGGCGTTGGATCGTCGCGTGCGTCGGCAACGAGGAGAACCCGGTCCGCAGATCGAAGAGCGCGATACGTCCACGGCGTCCACTCATCGTCGATCTCCAGGATGAGCAGCGCCGTCCGTGCCGCCGTCTCTTCGAGCCAGTAGGCAACCCGGACGCTACCGATCGTGTCGTCGCCCGATTGTGAGATTCCCGGGACGCCGAGTTCGTCGTCGATGACTGAGCTCGTGATCCGACGAGCGTCGCTGCCGAGATGGGCGGTCACCTGCTCGATGAAGTTGGCGCTGTCGGCGCGCTCCGTGACCGGCACGACGACGACCGAGAGATTCGTCCCGACCGGTAGTTGCCGCCGGCCTCTAGCGAGCATGGCGGCAACTGCCTTGAGGCCGGCTTGGGGGAATTGCTGCATCAGGTCCTCGAAGGCGGCGCGCGTGAGGCGAACGAGGTGGGTGTCGCGTACTGCGTACATGGACGCCGCACGTCGTGACCCGGCGACGAGCGCCATTTCACCGACGAGTTCGCCAGCGGCCATCTCACCGAGCGTCACCTCGGGTCCGCCGTCGGCTCGATGTACGGCACGAAGTCGGCCCGACACAACTATGAACGCGTCTTCGGCGGGGTCGCCTTGGGCGACGAGCTGGTCGCCGGCTCGGAGAGAAACCCAGACCGCTAACGCCCCGATGGCAGACACTGCATCCGCGGGGACGTCGGGAAACAGCCGACTGAGATGCTCGACGAGCAGGGTCTGTCGTAGCCGTTCCACCGCCAGGGTCGTCAACTCCGCCGCGAGGTCAGGGTCCGCCGCGACGGCCGCGCGCACCGCGTCGACCGGGAGCTGGCGGACCTTCGAGCGGATCGCGGCCCGGATCGTCGCGGAACGCCCGTCGCCGGCCAGCGTGGCGATCTCCCCCACGACGTCGCCGGCCTGAACAGTCCCGATGGTCACTTCGTTTGCGCCGGAGCCGTTCACGACGATGTCGAGCCGCCCTTCAAGCACCGCGAAGCAGTCGGCGCCGGCCTCGCCTTTGCGCATCAGGACTTCGCCGCCGCGCAGGACGCGAGTCTTTCCCTGCCGGCCGACAGCACTCACCAGGGCGTTGCAAATCGCGCCGCTACTGAGTTTTGGCTTGCCGTTGGATCTGCTCGGGCGTGGCCCATTTAGGCGCGTCGGCCGCGCCACTCCCGCCTTGCCCCCCACGCCGTTCATCCTCGCACTCTTAGTAGGCGAGGCGATCGGCACCTATTCTGAGGACCATGTCGACGACCCCGGTGGTGCTCGTGGTCGACGATGACGCGGACCTTCGCTTGTTGATTCGGCGGCAGATGGAAATCGCAGGCTACGAGGCCATCGAGTGCGCCGACGGGGCGGAGGCGGTCCGAGTCGCTTCGATGCGGGCGATCGACCTCGCGTTGCTGGACGTGGAGATGCCGGGAGCCAGCGGATACGACGTCCTGGAGAGCTTCCGGACCAATCCCGTCCTGGCTGCCGTCCCCGTGCTGATGATGTCGTCGCGATCGCTCGCGCAGGACGTGGTGAAGGGATTCGGCTTGGGCGCCCAGGACTACATCCGCAAACCCTTTGAGTTGAGTGAGCTGCAGGCCCGCGTGGACTCCAGCATCGAGATCCGTCGCCTTCGGGTAGAGCTGGAGGTCAGGAACGACGAGCTGGAGCTGATATCCCGCACGGATGTGATGACCGGGCTCTTCAATCGGCGTCACCTCCGAGAGCAACTCGATATCTCATGCGCGGCCGGCCAGCGGAGGGGCGAACCGGTCTCCGTGCTGATGGTCGACGTCGATCACTTCAAAGGCTTCAACGACGAGCTCGGCCACAGCACCTGCGCAGCGTCCGACCGACGACGCTGGCTGCGGTGCCGGCCGCGGGGTTCATTCTCGCCGGAGGCTTCGTTCACCTACGCGAGTGGCTTCAGACCTACCGCAACGTCCCTGACGACATCCCCGGCGCCGCGGTCGTGCGCATCGGCTTTCCGCTCAGTGCAGCCGCCTCTATCCTTTTCGCGGTGCTGTTGCTCGCGGTCGCCCTACGAGCTCCCCGCTGGCTGGCTCTCCTGGCCGGTGCCGCAGCGCTATTCCAGGCCACATCGCTGGCCAGCCTGATCCTGAGCCGCACCTCGAGCTTTCTCGGGTGGAGTGAGGAGGGTTGGAGCATCGGCGCCTCCCAGACCCGCGCCCTGGAGATCGGGGCACTGATCTCCCTCGCCGGTCTCGTCACCGTCCAGCGCCTTTACTCGAGTCGTTCTTCCGAGAGGCGTCGTCGCCCGGGTCGTGCAGCCGTTCCGGCGACCAGCGCGGCGTGAGGACCGCGGGATCTCTCGCTCTAGGAATCCGACGCGGGCTGCGGGTTCAGCTCAACCGCGTGGTGGTCGTCGTCGCGCTCGTCATTGTCCTTCCTGCCATCGCGCTGGCCGAGAAGGCACGCCGCGGCACCGGGCGACGAGTCGCCTGCCGAGCCATTCGCATCGTGGCTTCATTGGTCGGGGTGCGCGTTGAGATCCGAACTCCGACGCAGCGACCACCCGGTCCCGTGGTCTTCGTCCCCGTCCACCGATCGCCCATCGATATCGCGGTGATGATGCTCGCCGATCCAGAAGTGCGATTTCTGGCCGCCTCCGAGCTGTTCCGCATCCCCCTGCTGGCCGCGAGCATGCGCGCCCTGCGTTGCATCCCGATCGACCGCACCAGCCCGCGACAATCCATCACGCAGATCCGCGAGCTCGCCACCAGCGAGGACGACCGATCGCTGGTCGTCTTCGCCGAAGGCGGCATCGGGGAGGGGCCCCTCGGCAAATTCCGTTCCGGCGCTTTCGTGATCGCGACCGCTCGTGGGATCCCGGTCGTTCCGGTGGCGATCTGGGGCGCGGCCGACGTCTTGCCGTCTCATGGACGGCTCAGCGTGCGCCCCGGGCTCGTCCTCGTCCAGCTCGCAGAAGCGATTCACGCGGAGCCACCGCATGACCACCGCATGCTTCGTCGGCGGACACATGACACGCTGGCCGCGCTCCTCGATGAGCCAGTCGCACGCTGCATAGGGACCGCACACGCGGCACGACCTAGGCCGGATGCCAGCGTGAGCCTTTAGGCGCTGATCAACCGAGCCGGTGGAGCGTTCCATCAAGCTCGAGCAGGTAGAGCCTCACTCGGACCTCTGGCACGCGCTGACGGAGGACGGAAGCGGCCTCTTGCAGCTTCTCGTGGTGCATCTGCACCTCCGCCGAACTGTCGCCGGCGAACGCGGCCGACCCTCCGTAGGCCGCGCAGTCGGTGTGGTCGAGCAGGTGCACGGCCGAGATTTGATGTAGCCCGCGGGCGATCTCGACTTGTTTGATGGCTGACTCGCGCGTGTCTTCATCGAGAATGGCCTTCGACGCGCCGGCCAACGTCACCAGGTCGCTCTGGTCGTCCAACTCGGTCTTGATCCAGTCAGCAACTCGCGTGCGGAAGCGAAAGTCGATACAACCGATCGTCAGATTCGCGACGGTGTCTGTCATGTACGTCCGCTCAGGAGAGCTCGTCGGCGACCCGCGGCGGCAGGAGCGCGGCATCGTTGATGCAGTAGCGCTGACCGGTAGGAGCCGGGCCGTCGCGGAAGACGTGACCGAGGTGCCCGCCGCATCGGCGGCAGAGCACCTCGGTTCGGGGGATCCCCATGCTCAGGTCCCGACGGTGCTCGACGGTGTCGGTATCGGCGTCGAAGAAGCTCGGCCAGCCCGTGCCCGAGTCGAACTGGGTGGTGCTGTCGAACAGCTCGGCCTCGCACCCGGCGCAGCGGAACATGCCCCGCATGCCCGGCTCCGGGTGTACGTGCTCACCGGTAAATGGCGCCTCCGTTCCCTTCTTCCGGAGGACGCGGAACTGCTCGGGGGTGAGTTCGGCGCGCCACTCCGAATCGGGCTTGGCAACTTCTCGCTCCTCGACTGGATGCCGGCGGCCGAACCTCATCAGGAACCTCCCTGCTGCAGAAAAAGACAGGACAGCAGCATGCCGCGGCTACGGGGTGAACCGTCACCGGGGGGCATCGGCACGCACGGGTGAGGACTTGGGTCCCGCCGTACGCTGCGGGACATGAGCTCCGGACAGGTCGAACTGCGGGCGGTAACGGCCCTGAACTTCGACGCGCTCATAGCGCTCCAGGTGGCCGAAGACCAACGCAACTTCTTGAACTCGAATGTCGAGTCCATCGCATGGGCGTACGTCGCGCCGGAGAGTCGGCCGTTCGCGATCTACGAGGACGACACCCCTATCGGCTTGGCGACGTACGGGTACATCCCGGCCGACGGACGGTGTTGGATCAGCCACCTGATGATCGACGAGCGCCATCAAGGCCGTGGGCTTGGCCGGCCGGCGCTCGAGCAATTGCTGGTTCGCATGGCGGACGAATCGGGAGGCGGGAGCCTCCTGGTTGCGGTCAACCCCGATAACGGAGTCGCCCTGCGGATGTACGAGTCATTCGGCTTCAGCGATACGGGCCGGCGCCAGGACGGTGAGCTGATCTTGCAGCGACCGGCGCCAGGTGGCGAAGTGCCGCTGCCTGGGTAGGACGGTTCTGATGTCCGATCCCCAGCCTGTCGCTGAGTCCCGCGCCTCGTTCTCCCGTACGAGGCGCGGTTGACGTTGGCCCGCACCGTCTCCGACTCCCTGCTCGCCGTTCTCGCCGATGCCGGCGTGCGGCGCATCTTCGGTGTCCCCGGTGACGCGGTGAACGCGGTGATCGACGGCATCCGGCGTCACCCCGACCTGGAGTTCGTTGGGGTCCGCCACGAAGAGGCGGGAGCGTTCGCCGCAAGCGCGCAGGCGAAACTTACCGGTGAGATCGCGGCCGTGGTCGGCACGGCCGGGCCTGGGGCGATCCACCTCCTGAACGGCCTCTACGACGCCAAGCTGGACCACGCCCCGGTGATCGCGATTACGGGGCAGACGGCCACGGGGCGTCTGGGTCTGCACTCCCACCAGGAGATCGACCAGCACCGCCTCTTCGCCGATGTCGCCGAGTTCTCGGCGACGGTCGTCGACCCGGCACAGCTCCCCACCATCGCGGTGATGGCGTGCCAGGCGGCGCTGGCCGGCCCCGGCGTGGCCCATCTCGCGCTGACCGCCAACGTGGCGTCGGCCAAGGCGGCGGGCGGCGCCGCGGCGGTTGTCGTCCGCCGGCCCTCGAGCACCGCACCTTCCCCGGACGACGTGGAGGCGGCGCTCGAGGTCCTGCGCGCCTCGAAGCGCCCGCTGCTCCTCGCCGGTATCGGCGCGCGCGCCGCCGTGCCCGAGCTGCTGGAGCTGGCGGACCGCATCGGCGCGCCCATCGTCAAAACGCTGAGGGGGAAGGACCTACTGCCTGACGACCACCCCGACACGCTCGGCGGGCTCGGTCTCCTCGGCACCCGTGCGGCCGTCGATGCCGTCGCCGACTGCGACGCGTTGGTGATGGTCGGCACCGACTTCCCCTACGCCGACTTCTATCCCGAGGGTGTCCCGGTGATCCAGATCGACATCGAGCGCGCCCGCATCGGGTTGCGCACGGCCGTCACCGTGCCGCTTGTCGGCCACGCCCACCTCGCGCTGAGCGCCCTCAACGCCGGTCTCGAACGCCGCGCCGACCGGTCGTGGTCGGAGCGCACCCGAAAAGAGATGGCCCACTGGCGAAAGCGCATGCAAGCGCTCGAGAACGACGACTCCACGCCGATCAAGCCGCAACGACTCGCCGCGGCGGTCGGGCGCCTGCTCGACCCCGACGCGATCGTCATCGCCGACACGGGCACGGTCACCGCGTGGACCGCTCGGCATCTCTCCATCCGGGGCGCGCAGCGTTTCACGCTGTCGGGGAACCTTGCCTCGATGGGGTACGGGATCCCGGCGGCCATCGGAGCCCAGCTGGCGTTTCCCGGCCGGCAGGTGGTGGCCCTCGTCGGCGATGGATCGTTCACCATGCTTCCCACCGACCTGCTCACCGCCGTCGACCAGCAGCTCCCCATCACGATCGTGGTGTTCAACAACGGCAAGCTTGGGCTCATCACCCTCGAGGAAGAAGCCGAGGGCCTGCCCGATCAGGCGACGGAGATCCCGGCCCACGACCTCTTCCGCATCGCCGAGGCGCTCGGCGCGGAGGGCTTCCAGGTGCGTGATCCGGGCGAGCTCGACGGCGCGCTCACGACCGCTTTGGCGTCGCCGCGTCCGTCAGTGGTGGAGGTGCTGGTCGATCCCGACGAGCTGATCATCCCGCCGCGCATCGAGATCGCCCAGGCTCTGGGGTTCGCCGAGGCCAAGCTCAAGGAGTTCTTCGGCCATGTTCGGAGCTGACCCGATACGGACCCCCGGACTACCACCAGGAGCACACCAATGACAGGACTGCTGCGAAGCACGCTGTGGGGAGCAGTCTCGCGGCACCGGCGAAACCTCAAACCGAATTAGGAGAGCAGTGACCGGACCGGGCCACCGCGCGATCAAGGCAGCGACGTCGACGTCCCGGTACCGCAGCGGCAGGGGGTCCCCGCGGCTTTGGGCCGTGCTGTTCGCCCTCGCCGCCCTCGCGACTGCCTGCCGTAGCTCGCCCGAGCTGTCGGTATCGCCCCCGGCCGACACGGCAGACGAACCGGCCGGGCTGGTGGTCGCCGGTTTCGTGGCCTTCGGGGACTTCGGCGGAGGCGACCACCAGGCGGACGTGGCCCAAGCGATGGAGCGCTGGGCGGCCAGCCACCGGGTAGATGCGCTCGTCACGACGGGCGACAACGTCTATGAACGCGGCGACCCGGCGCAGTTCACCGAGCAGCTCGACGTCCCGTACCAGGGACTCCGCCGCAACCGACCCTTGTGGGTCACGTTGGGCAACCACGACGTGAGCGGTGGGCACGGCCCAAGCCAGCTCGCCTACCTCGGCCTGCCCGCCCTTCCCTACGCCAAAAAGCTGCCTGGCGTCGATCTCCTGTTCCTCGACGCCAACCGGCCCGACGCGGCCCAGGCGGCGTGGCTGCAGGAACAGTTGGAGGCGGCGATCTCGCCGTTTCAAGTGGTGGTGTTTCACCAGCCGGCCTACTCCTGCTCCAAGCACGACTCCGACACCCGCGTGCAGCGCCAGTGGGTGCCGGTTCTGGACGGTTTCGGCGCCGAGCTGGTGCTGACCGGCCACGACCACACCTATCAGCGCTTCGAGGCCAGCGCGGGCACGGCCTACGTCGTCACGGGGGCCGGCGGCAAGAGCCTCTACGGCATCGACCAGCGCTGCGATCTCGCCGCCGGCCGCCTGGCTGCGGCCTCCCGCTACCACTTCGTCGCCGTCGAGGTGCGGGCCGACTCTCTTACCATCAGCGCGGTCGACGTCGACGGCCAGGTCTTCGACCGCGCCGTGCTCACGCCGCGGCTAACGCCAGCCCAGCCCCTCCCGACTACCGGGGCATGATCGTCGCGTGAGTCCGGAAGGCTGGGCGGCCGGCGGCTCCACACGCGGGTCCAGGCGGCTGCTACTTCGCGGGGGAGAAATGGGCGGTCGGCCGGTCGACATCCTGTTGGCCGACGGTGTTGTCCTGGCCATCGGCACCGAGCTGGACGGTGCCGACGCCGACGTGCTCGATCTCGGCGGCCGACGATTCCTTCCCGGGTTGGGAGACGCCCACGTGCATTTCACGCAGTGGTCGTTCCACCGACTCACCGAAGAACTGAACGCCGCGCTCGGCGCCGCCCCACACGCAGATGCCGCGGCCGATGCTGTGGGCCGGCAGGCCAGGAGCGCGGGCGACGGGGGCTGGATAAAGGCCGGCGGTTTTCGTCAGTCCACGTGGCCCGAGATGCCCCACAAGTCGCAGCTGGACCGTGCCGCGCCGGGGATGCCCGTGGCGCTCACCAGCCAGGACGGCCACAGCGCCTGGTTTTCCAGCGCGGCGCTCGCCGCGATCGGCATGGAGCACGAGACGGGCTACCTGCGGGAGTGGGAGTCATGGGAGGCGCTCCATGCGCTGCCCGAACCGAGCGAGGCCGAAATGGATCGAACGATCGCGGCCGCGGTCGACGCGGCAGTCCGCCGGGGGGTCACCCACATCCAGGATTTCGGCACGCCCGACGACATCGCCGGATGGCGCCGGCGCTCCACCGCCGACACTCCGCTTTCTTTCCGGGTGACCTCCGGAGTGCCCCAGCGCCAGATCGACCTGGCGGAGGAGGAGGGTTGGAAGACCGGCCAGGTCCTCGATCCCCACGGGCGGCTGATGATCGGCCCACTCAAGCTCTTCTCCGACGGGGCGCTCGGATCTCGCACCGCGCACTGCGACCACGGGTACGTCGGGGAGCCGGCCAACACCGGGATGCCCCTGCTGGGCTTCGATGAGCTCAAGGAGCTGTTGGCCCGCGCCGTGCGTCAAGGGCTGGAGGTCGCGGTGCACGCCATAGGCGACCGCGCCAACCGCACGGTCCTCGATGCCTACGAGGCGGTGGGAGTGAAGGGTCGAATCGAGCACGCCCAACTGATTGCGCCCGACGATCGGGCGCGCTTCGCCCGGTTGGGTGTGACCGCCTCGGTGCAGCCGGGACACGCGGTCGACGACCAGGACCTGGTGGAGAAATGGTGGGGCGACCGCATCGACACCACTTACCCCCTGCGCTCACTGCTCCGATCGGGCAGCCGCCTGTTGTTTGGGTCGGATGCGCCGGTGTCGCCCTTGGACCCGTGGCGCGCCATCGCCGCCGCGGTGCACCGCACGGTCGACGAGCGTCCGCCGTGGCAGCCGGACGAGACGCTCGACCTGGACGAAGCGATCGCGGCTAGCGCCCACTCAACGCTCGTCGAAGGTCAGCCCGCGGACCTCGTCGTTCTCGACGCGGATCCCCAGACCCTTTCGCCAAGCGACCTCGCCAATATGCCCGTCGCCGCCACGATGGTCGCGGGCCACTGGAGCCTGCCGCCGCACTGGGCCTGATCCGACCCAGCACGTGTTTGGGCCGCGCCACGTGGACGACATGGTGCGAGAGGACACGGTCAAGGCACAGATCCGATCCGGCCTCCGCGATATCCGACGCCAACCCTCCGGCCCCCTCGTGTCGTGAGCCGGGCGTTTGTAGCGCCATGCGCCTCGGACAGAACGCCTATCGCCCGGTGCGCTCGCGGTGCTTGCACCCTGGCCAGCAGCAAGGTCGACGCTGGCCTTCCTCCAGGTGTGTGGCGCGAAGGCGTCCGTGTTCGTTGAGGGTGATGATGGAAGACCGCGCGCTGTCCAGCGCGGGACCACCTAGCGGGCGGTCCCGGTGGCCAGCAGGGCGCGGCCCGGCAGGCGGACACCCTCGTCGGTCACGTAGGGCGCGGCCAGGTTCGCCGCGGTCTGGCGCAGGGCGTCGCGTTGCTCCGGCGTCGCCGCGGCGATAGCGGGCGCCAGGGGGGACAGCGAGCTGACCTTGTCGACATGGCTCTCGACGTCGTCGGCCTCGAACTCGACGGCAACCTCCTCGACCTGCACGTCCACCAAGCCGGCCTCTTTGAACAACCGCTCGAGCTGGTTGGAATCGCCGAGGGAGAAGGGCCCGCCCGGGGCGTTGGGGGGCGGACCGGCCACCAGACCGTTCATCGCCGCGGCCATGCCCACGCAGGTCATCCACGGGTTGTGCTCCATGCCCGCCCACGTCATGACGGCGGCCCGCCCGCCCGGAGCGAGTACCCGCGCAATCTCAGCCGCGGCAACGGCGGGCTCGGGGGCGAACATCAGACCCATCCGGCAGGCCACGATGTCGAAGGAGTTATTCGGCTGGTCGATCTTGGACACGTCGAGCACCGCGAACGACACATTGGAGAGTCCCTTGTTGCGCCGTCGCGCCGCCTCGACCATGGCGGGGGAGATGTCCGACAGAAGAACGGCGCCCTCCGGGCCGACCAGCTCCGACCACGTGGCGCCGAGGCTCCCGGGGCCGGCGGCCAGCTCGAGCACCCGATCGCCGGGCTTCGGCTCCACTTTCCGCAGCATCGCCGCGGTCAGCTCTTGCTTGTGGCGGTCGACGTAGTCGGCCTTCTCGTCCCATGCTTCCGCCACCGCGTCCCAGACCTGTTCGATGCTCACGTCCGTCACCGTTTCCTCCTTGTCCATTCCGCTACAGTGGATATAAAACCAATACAGTGAAGGTGTAAGCGAAATGTCCCAGCCTGTCAAGCGGCGTTACGACTCCTCCCGCCGGCGCGAGCAGGCGCAGGAGACGAGGTCGTTGATCGTCCGCGCCGCCCGAGACCTCTTCCTGGCGAACGGTTACGGACGCACCACGGTCGCCGACATCGCGCAGGCCGCCGGCGTGTCTCCCGAAACCATCTACGGGGCGTTCGGAAACAAGGAGACGCTGCTGCACAAGGCGTGGGACATCACGGTGGGAGGCGACGAGCAGGAGATCCTGCTGCACGAGCGCCCCGAGGTCATGGCCATTCGCCGCGAGCCGGACCTCACCCGCCGGCTCATGCTGCAGGCCGGCTTCTCCACGCAGACCGCGCCGCGGATCGCCCCCTTCCAGCTGATGCTCCAGTCGTCGTCAGGCTCGGAGCCCGCGGCGGCAGCAATGCTCGCGGAGGTGGCGCGCCAGCGCCTGGCCGGCCTGTCCGTGATGGCCGCGGAGGCCGCGGC
>Ga0136633_1001223_pt1 | contig 19077 bp, 17 predicted proteins | sample AntDrymeUQ832206_2_FD_105494 | JGI IMG/M metagenome (GOLD analysis project Ga0136633, IMG submission 105494) | Polar desert sand microbial communities from Dry Valleys, Antarctica - metaG UQ83 (22.06) | ecosystem: Environmental > Terrestrial > Soil > Desert | place: Antarctica: Dry Valley...
GCCGGCCGCCAAGTACTACCACCAGGCCTACCGGCACGGCCTGCTCGAGCATTGCCTGTCGGTGGCCCAGGGGGTCAGCGCGCTGGCGGCGACCTTCCCTGGCATCGACCGCGACGTGGCGGTCGCGGGAGCGCTGCTGCACGACATCGGCAAGGTCGAGACCTACGCCTCGCGCAACGGCGCCATCGAGCTGACCGACGCCGGCAAGCTGCTGGGCGAGATCCCGCTCGGCTACTACATGGTCAGGCGCGCGATCGAGCGCATCGACGGCTTCCCGCGCACGGACGCCGACTCACTGCTCCACATCATCCTCAGCCACCACGGCAAGCTCGAGCACGGGTCGCCCGTCACCCCCTGCACACGAGAGGCGACGCTCGTGCACTTCATCGACAACCTCGGCGGCACGCTGGGGTCCTACGACCGGATCGAGAAGGAGCTGCCGGAGGGGGCGCTGTGGTCAGGCTTCGACCGCGTCCTCGGCGGCGGTGCCTGGTTCGGCGCACGCGGCGACCAGGCCGCCGCGTAGGACCGCCCGCTCCAGGCTTAGGAAGGCGGAGTGCTGAGCGCGTCGGCGAGTTGGGCACGCAGGGCGACGGCCGCCTCTTCGATGCGCGTGGCGTAGTCGCGACGCTGCTCGTCGCTGAGTTGACGGTCGGAGGCGAGCAGCTCGGCGAAGCCCGAGATGACCGTGAGGGGAGAGCGGACATCGTGGTGCAGCGAGCGGAGCTCCTGCTCGGTGAAGGTCCGGCCGCCGTCCACGATTATTCCGGGGCTTCCTCGTCGATCTGGCCCTGTCGCAGCGCGATCGCGATGGCGTGCACCCGGTTGCGGGCCTCGAGCTTGTTCATCGAGTTGCGGACGTGCGTCTTCACGGTCTCGGCCGAAAGGTACAGGCGCCCAGCGACCTGTTCACTTGTGAGCCCCTGGGCGAGCAGGCTCATGATCTCGCGCTCGCGGGTGGACAGGGCGGGCTGGCGCTGCGTCGCCCGGGGGGACAGGAGGGCGCTGCGCAGGCGCGGGTCGACGTAACCACCGCCCGCCGCGACCACGCGGATCGCCTCGGCGAGCTCGTCGACCGAGCCCTCCTTGAGCGCGAAGCCGCGCGCACCCGAGTCCAGGCCGTCGAACAGCGTGTCCTCGTCGCTGGAGCCCGTGTAGATGACGACACCGCGGCCAGGATCCTCGGCCAGCAGTCGGCGGGTCAGCGAGATGCCATCGCCGTCGGCGAGCCCCAGGTCGACCACCACCACGTCAGGCCGGACGTCCACGACCAGCGCGAAGCCGTCGGACTCGCCGCCGGCAGTCCCGACGACGCGGAACCCGGCGTGCGGGAGCAGCAGGCCCAACCCCTCCCTGAGAGCGGCGTGGTCCTCGACCACGACGACGCTCGGTGACGATGCGCCAGTGTCCACTCGAGGAGTGTGAACGGTTTCGGCGGGTCGGGCTCGAACGTGCTTCGTGCCAAAACAGCGCAAAGTGCGCGTGGGTTCGCTCTTGCCCTTCCGGCGCGCCTCGGGGCCGGTCTAAGGTGACGGCACCTTGGCCAAGGACACGGAAAAGCTGATCCGCCAGCTGTCGCTGATCTCCTACCTCATGGCGGAGCGCCGTCCCGTGACGGCGACGGAGATCCGGCGCGACGTCGAGGGCTACTCGGACATGACCGAGGACGCCTTCGCGCGCCGCTTCTACGCCGACCGCGCCGAGCTCGAGTCGCTCGGCATCCAGCTCACGGTCGACAAGCCCTCCGACGGGCTCTCCGAGCAGGAGCACTACTCCCTCGCGCGCGAGGCCTTCCACCTTCCCGCGATCGCGTTCACCGACAAGGAGCTCGCGTCGCTGCAGGCGGCGCTGAGCCTGCTCGACGGCAAGTTCGCCTACGCCGAGCCGCTGCGCCTCGCCCTCCAGCAGATCACCTGGGGGCGCCCCAGCCCGCTTGCGCTGCCCCATCAACGCACCATCGGCCTCGGCATCACCGCGGCCGCCGGCGGGCACGAGCTGTCGCAGCGCCTCGCAAAGATCGACACGGCCATCTACAGGCGGAAGAGGGTCGAGTTCGAGTACTACTCGATGCAGCGCGACGAGACGACGCTGCGCCGCGTGGACCCGTACCAGCTGTACTTCGAGGGCCAGCAGTTCTACCTCGTGGGACTGTCTCTCGAGCGCGGAGACCTCAGGAAGTTCCGCCTGGACCGCATCCGGGGAAAGGTCGCCTACGCGACGAAGGCCGAGCACGACTTCCAGCGCCCCGAGGATTTCGATCCGCGGGCCTACGCCAACCAGATCCCGTGGCAGCTCGGCGACGCGATGGGCGAGGCCGAGGTGTGGGTCTCCGACCGCATCGCCTGGATGATCGAACGCCACTTCTCCTCCTACGGGACCCTCGCGCCGGCGGAGGACGGCAGCGGCCAGGTGTTCCGCACCCGCTACGCGATCCCGCGCCTGTTGATCGGATGGGTGCTCGGTTTTCGCGAGCACGCGCGCATCCTCGGGCCGCCGGAGCTCGTCGACGAGGCCCGCCGGCGGCTGGACCGGATCGTGGAGCTGCACGCGGGCGAGCCGCACGCGGCGGAGGGGTCCGGCACGCCACCCGCCGAACCGGCCGAGGAGGAGCCCCGGGAGCGGCGCGGCCCCGGCGAGGCGGCCATCCGCCCCGAGCGCTTCGCGCGGCTGGTGACGCTGGCCTCCGTGCTCATCCGGGCCGGCCGCGACGGCCGCCGCCTCCCGATCGCCGAGGTGTGCGAGCAGCTGCAGATGTCACCCCAGGAGGTTCGCGAGGACATCTCCGTGCTCAACGTCGTCAACTTCGGCGGGGGCACCTACGTCCTCTACGCCGAGGTCCATGGCAACGGGGAGATCGAGGTCGACACGGAGCCGTACTCGGACACCTTCGACCGGCCTGCCCGGCTGCTCCCGATCGAGGCGAAGGCGCTCGTGGCCGCCATCGACCTGCTCGGGGAGCACCTGCCTTCAGGGTCGCTCGGCTCCGCGCGGGACAAGATCGTGAACGCCATCGGGGAGGACCCGACGCGCGACGGGCTGTCCGTCACCACCGCGGCCGGCGACGACACCGGGCTGGCGCGCGTGGTCGCATCGGCGATCGAGAACCGGCGGGTGCTCGAAATCGAGTACTACGCGGTCAACGAGGACCGTTCGACGACCCGGCTGATCGAGCCCCAGGCGCTCATCAACGGCCAGGAGGGCTGGTACGTCTCGGCATGGGATCCCGCGAAGGACGACGCACGGCACTTCCGACTCGATCGCATCAAGCGCGCGACGATCACCGACGAGACCTACGAGCGCCGCTCCGACCTGGACCCGATCGCCGAGGTCGAGGGCTGGCCGCGCACCGGAGAGGTGGAGGGCGCGCGCGACGCGCGCGTCTGGATCTCGCCCGAGCAGGCACGCTGGGCGCGCGAGGAGCGCACGGTTCTGAGCGAGCTCGAAGACGGCTCGATCGTCGTCGAGTGGTCCTTCAAGGGGGAGCACTACCTCGTCAAGGAAGTGCTCGAGGAGGCCGGCGACGCGGCGGTGCTCGAGCCGGGTGACGTCCGCGATGCCGTCCTGGCCGCGGCCGAGCGCCTGCTCGTCGCCCGGTAGGCGCCTCCGGTTAGGGTCCGGACAACATGGACGACCTCAAGGGCCTCATCCTGTCGGGCGGCAAGGGCACCCGCCTGCGCCCGATCACGCACACCTCGGCGAAGCAGCTCGTGCCGGTGGCCAACCGTCCCGTGCTCTTCTACGGCATCGACGCGATGGCCGCCGCGGGCATCCGCGACGTCGGCATCATCATCGCCCCGGAGACGGGCGACGAGATCCGCGCCGCCGCCGGCGACGGCTCGCAGTTCGGCGTCCGCATCACCTACATCGTGCAGGACGAGCCGAACGGCCTCGCACACGCCGTCCTCACCGCGGAGCCCTTTCTCGGCGACAGCCCGTTCGTCATGTACCTGGGGGACAACCTCCTGCAGGGTGGGATCGAGCCGCTCGTCGCCGCTTTCCGTGAGCACGGGCCGGACGCGCTCATCCTGCTGACCCCGGTGGACGACCCGCAGAACTACGGCGTGGCCGAGGTCGACACCTCGGGCGGCGTCGTGCGGCTCGTCGAGAAGCCGCCACGTCCCGCGAGCGACCTCGCACTGGTCGGCGTCTACATGTTCACGCCGCTCATCCACGAGGCGGCGCGGGCGATCGAGCCCTCGGGCCGCGGCGAGCTCGAGATCACGGACGCCATCCAGTACCTCCTCGACGGCGGCCGCCGTGTCGAGCCGCACATCGTCCAGGGCTGGTGGAAGGACACGGGACGCCTCGACGACATGCTCGAGGCCAACCGGCTGATCCTCGACACGCTGCTGCCCTCCGTGGAGGGCGAACTCATCGACTCGCAGGTCGAGGGGCGCGTCGTCATCGCGCCGGGCGCGCGACTGGAGCGCGCGACGGTGCGCGGCCCCGCCATCATCGGCGAGGGTGCCGTGCTCCGCGACGCCTACGTCGGTCCCTACACCGCGATCGGCCCGGGCTGTCGGATCGAGGACGCGGAGGTCGAGCACTCCATCCTTCTCGAGGGTTCCAGCGTGCGCGGCCTCGCGGGCCGGATGGAGTCCTCCCTGCTCGGCAAGAACGTGGCCATCTCCCGCGACCTGCGCCAGCCGCGCGCGTACCGGTTCATGGTCGGCGACAACTCGGAGATCTCCATCCTCTGATTCGGCTGCATTTTTAGTAGCCTGGCGACAATGCAGATCCCCCGCGAGGTGGCGGCGGTCCTCCGGCCGGAGCTCCCCAGGCTCGCCGAGGAGATGATCGCGACCATCGGCGCCGAGGTTCCCGAGTATTCGCGGGCGATGGAGGGCGGCTTCGGCCGCGGCGTTCGGATGGGCGTCGAGATCGCGCTCGGGCGCTTCGTTGACACGATCGAACATCCCGGCGAGCCGCGGGAGGGACTTGGCGAGATCTATGTCAACCTCGGCCGCGGAGAACTGCATGCGGGCCGCAGCCTCGACGCCCTTCTGGGCGCTTATCGCGTGGGCGCGCGGCTGGCGTGGCGGCGGTTCGTCGAGGCCGGGCGGCGCGAGAACGTGGACCCCGACGTCATGTACCAGGTCGGCGAGGCGATCTTCGAGTACATCGACGCCCTCTCCGCCGAGTCGGCCGAGGGCTACGCGGCCGAGCAGGCCGCCGAGGCTGGCGAGCGGCGGCGTCGACGGCGGCGGCTCGTGCGGCTGCTCGCCCAGGACCCGCCGGCCGACCCGGAGGACGTGAAGGCTGCGGCCGCCGAGGCCACATGGGAGCTCCCGCGGACGGTGGCCGCCCTCGTCACCGACGGCGGCCTCACCGACGACGGCGGCCTCGAGGCCGAGGCGGAGCGGGTGACGCGGGCGCTCGGCCTCGGTGCCGTGGCGTCCGTCGTGGACGGCGTCGTGTGCGCGTTCCTGCCGGATCCCGACGCGCCGGGGCGCCGCCGTCAGCTCGCGGTCGTCGCCCCTGCCGCGCTCGGTCCGTCCGTCCCGTGGCCGCAGGCGGGCCGCAGCCTGCGCCGCGCGCGCGGGGCACTCGTGCTCGCGTCCGCCGGGCGGATCCCCCGCGAGGACCTGCTCGTGGCCGAGGAGCACCTCGCGAGCCTGATGATCGGCGCCGACCCCTTGCTCGCGCAGGAGCTGTCGGCGCACCGGCTCACGCCGCTGCTCGAGCTCCCGCCCGGACCGCAGGGGAAGCTGCTGCCGACCCTCCGGGCATGGCTTGACCGGCCGGGCCAGATCCAGGCGATCGCCACCGCGCTCGAGGTCCACCCGCAGACCGTCCGCTACCGCGTGCGCCGGCTGCGCGAGCTCTTCGGCGACGCGCTCGACGACCCGGAGCAGCGCTTCGAGCTCGCGCTCGCCCTTCGCGCGTCGCCGGGCGGCTAACGCCGCCGCACGCGAAGGCGCAGCGTGGTCGCCCGCGAAGCGTTTCCTGCTGCGTCGACGGCGTAGACCGTGAGGAGGAAGGCGCCCGGCCGCAGGCGGAATCCCTCGATCTTCTCCCGGAAGGAGACGATGCCGGGGCCGGCGACGCGACCGAACTTCAGCAGCGAGGGGGCGTCATTGCTGCGGCGCCGCACGTCGAGCACGATCGTGACGGCCTCGTCCACGCGATACCTGACGCTGCCGCCCGAGGCGCGGCAGGTGCGCGGCGAGACACGGACGATGCAGACGCTCTTCTGGGCCAGGCGGACGTTGCTGAGCACGGGCAGCGTCACGTCGCCCGGCGACGCCCACACCCGCACGGGGTCGCGCCGGGCACGGCTCGCGTTCCCCCGGGCGTCGGTGAGCGTCCCGCTCAGGCGAACGGAGCCGGCGGTGCCGAACTCCCATTTGGGGGACGCCTTGATCACGGCGGTCAGCCCGTCCGCGGCGACCGTCACCTGCTTGGTCGTGCGCGGCGTCCCACCCATCGACAGAGCCACGTCGCCCAGGACGATCTGCCGCTCCTGGATCGGCTCGGAGAAGCGCAGCCTGACCTTGCTGCGCGAGATGCCGACGGCGCTGGCGAGCGCCGGCGCCGCCTCGTCGGGCGCGTCGGTCGCGTCGGCGTCCTGGGCTCCCGCGGGCGCAGGAGCCGCCACCGACAGAAGAAGAAGCAGCGCGATGAGCGTCCGTGCCCGGGGCATCGACGCCATGGTAGGGAGGCGCGTGGCCGGTACGCTGCCGCCGATGCGCCTTCTTGTCACCGGGGCCGGCGGCATGCTGGGGCAGGACGTCACCGCCGCCGCCCACCGGGCCGGCCACGACGTTCTCGGCCTCGCCCGCCGCGACCTCGACATCACGGATGCGGATGCCGTCCGCGCGGCCGTGGCCGCCGCGGCGCCTGACGCGGTGGTCAATTGCGCAGCCTGGACGGACGTCGACGGGGCGGAGGCCGACGAGGCGCAGGCGGCCGCCGTCAACGCCGTCGGCCCCGGCCACCTCGCGTCGGCCGCCGCAGCGACGGGCGCGCTGCTCGTCCACGTCTCCACGGACTACGTGTTCGACGGCACCGCGGCCGAGCCGTACGCCGAGGACGCGCCCACCAACCCGATGTCGGCGTACGGGCGCACGAAGCTCGACGGCGAGCGCGCCGTCGCCGAGGGAGCGCCCCGGCACGCGATCGTGCGCTCCTCGTGGCTGTTCGGCTCCGGCGGCGGCAACTTCGTCGACACGATGCTGCGTCTCGGTGCCGAGCGAGACGAGGTCACCGTCGTCGACGACCAGGTCGGGTGCCCGACCTACACGGGGCACCTCGGCCCGGCGCTCGTGGAGATCGCAGAGCGCGGCCTGACCGGCGTGATCCACGTTCCGGGTGGCGGCGCCTGCAGCTGGCACGACCTCGCCTCGGCCGCCTTTGCCGCCCGCGGCCTGGACTGCGTCATCCATCGCGGCCGCACCGCGGACCTCGGGCGCCCGGCTCCCCGCCCCGCCTCCTCCGTCCTCACATCCACCCGCGACGACGCCCCGCGCCTGCCCGGCTGGCGCGATGGTCTCGCGGCCCACCTCTCGACAAAGGTCCCCGCATGAAGCTCCTCGTCTGCGGCGGTGCCGGCTTCATCGGCTCGCACTTCGCCCGCATCCGCGCCGCCCACGGCGACGACGTCACGGTCCTCGACAAGCTCACCTACGCGGGACGCCGGGAGAACCTCCAGGACGTCGACCACGCCTTCGTGCACGGTGGCATCGAGGACCCCGACCGTGTCGCGGAGGCGATCGCCGGCGCCGAGGCCGTCGTCAACTTCGCCGCAGAGACACACGTCGACCGCTCGATCGCCGAGCCCGACGCCTTCGTCACCACCCACGCCAAGGGCACCTACGTTCTGCTCGAGGCCGCCCGCGCCGCCGGCGTGCGCTACGTGCAGGTCTCCACGGACGAGGTCTACGGGTCGATCGAGGAGGGGACCTTCACGGAGGCCTCGCCGCTGGCGCCGTCCTCTCCCTACTCCGCCACCAAGGCGGGCGCGGACCTGCTCGTCTCGAGTTATTTCCACACCTTCGGCCTGGAGGCGCTGATCGTCCGCGGGTCCAACAACTACGGGTCGTTTCAGTACCCGGAGAAGTTGATCCCGCTGATGATCCTCAACGCGCTGCACGGTGACCGGCTGCCGGTCTACGGGGACGGCCGGCAGGTGCGCAACTGGATCCACGCGACGGACTTCGCCCGCGCCATCGGGCACGTGCTCGACCATGGCGTACCCGGCGAGGTCTACAACGCCGGGGGCCCCGACGAGTGCCCGAACCTCGAGGTCGTCCAGCGCATCATCGCCGCGACGGGCGCCGGTGAGGATCTGATCGAGTACGTCAAAGACCGTCCCGGGCACGACCGCCGCTACTCCCTGTCGAGCGAGAAGGTGCGGCGCCTCGGGTGGGAGCCGCAGGTGCGCTTCGACGTGGGCCTCGAGGAAACCGTCGCCTGGTACCGCGAGAACACCGGGTGGTGGGAGCCGATCCGCTCGGGCGAGTACCGCGCGTACTACGAGCGCCAGTACGGCACGACGCTCGGTCAGCCGACGCCCTAGAAGGCGTCGACCCGCCAGCGGCCGTCTTCCTTGACCAGCCGGACGGTGCGCGTGACGTCGCGGTCGCCCGCCTCGCCCTTCACCGTGGCCGACGCAGTCGTCCCGGTGACGTTGACCTTCTGCACCTCGAGCTCGTAGGCGTCGGCGTCCTCCGTCGCCTTTCCGACCTCGCTGTCGCAGCTCGTGCCACCCGCGGCGATCCCGTCGCGCAGCCGACGGGAGAGCAGATCGCGGCACAGGCGGTCGGCCTCGCGGCGCTGGGCGGCGCTCTGGATCTCCTCGATGGCGTCCGCCACGGCCTTTTGGTCGCCCTCGAAATCCCCCGCCGAGGACGGCGTCGCACCGCAGCCTGCGAGCGCGGCGCCGAGCGCGAGAAGGGAGCCTGGAGCCCATGTCCGCATGCCGGTCAGCCTACCGATCGCGGCCGAACGGACGGGTACAGTGGAGAAATGAGCCCGCAGGACAGCGTGCCTCGCGGCCGCCACGCACCCCCCCTCGAGATCCGTCAAGGCCGCCAGCGCCAGCGACTCTTCGCGGCCGCCGCCACCGTCTTCGCCCGCTGCGGCTACGCCGAGTCGACGGCCGAGGGAATCGCGCGCGAAGCGGGCATGTCGAAGGCCACCTTCTACGAGCACTTCGTCAACAAGGAGGCGTGCATCGTCGCGCTCTTCGACGCCGCGCTGGAGACGATTCTGCGCGCCATCGGCCACGGCGACAACCAGGCCGGCACGGGCGACCCGCGGGCACGCTACCGGCGCAATGTGCGCGCCTTCCTGGATGCGGTCGAGGCCAACCCCGAGGTGTCGCAGACGCTGCTCGTCGAGATCATCGGCGCGGGGCCGCGTGCCGTCGAGCGCCGCGACTTCGCCTTCGGAGGCATGGCCACCTACGTCTTCGAGCGCAACGCAGCGGACGCGGCGGCCGGCCTCGCCCCGAAGTTCGCCTCGCCCGACGACGCCTACGCGGTCGTCGGCGCGATCGTCGAGCTTGCCGCGCGGCGGCTGCGCACGGGCGTCCCCGAGGACATACACGATCTCGAGCCGGTCATCGACCGATTCATCTCCGGACTTCTGGCGGCCGGGGAGCCAGCCGGCACACGGTCCCAGGCGGCGTGAGCGGCGACCTCGCCGCGCTCCACGCCCGGATCGTCGACTGCCGCCGCTGCCCGCGCCTGGTCGACTGGCGCGAGCAGGTCGCGTGCGAGAAGCGCGCAGCGTTCGCCGACGAGGAGTACTGGGGCCGGCCGATTCCTGGATTCGGCGACCCGGCGGCCCGCCTGGTCGTCGTCGGCCTCGCTCCCGCGGCGCACGGGGCCAACCGCACGGGGCGGATCTTCACGGGCGACCGCTCCGGGGACTTCCTCTTCGCCGCGCTGCACAGGACGGGCTACGCCAACCAGCCCGAGAGCGTGTCCCTGGACGACGGGCTCGCGCTGCGCGACTGCTTCATCACGTGCCCGGTGCGCTGCGCTCCGCCCGCCAACAAGCCGCTCCCCTCCGAGCGCGACGCCTGCCGCCCGTGGCTGGATCAGGAGCTCGCCCTGCTGCCCCGCGCCCGCGTGCTCCTGTGCCTGGGGGCCTTCGGCTGGGAGCAGGCGCTGCGGCTGTGCGCGCCCATCCGCCCCAAGCCGCGCTTCGGCCACGGCGCCGTCGCGTACGGCGACCCCTACGTCCTCGTAGGCAGCTTTCACGTGTCCCAGCAGAACACTTTCACGGGCAGGCTGACCCCGGGGATGCTCGACGACGCGCTCGGACTCGCGCGAGATCTCTGCGGGTGATCGACACGTAACCTGGGGAGGATGGCGTCCGCACCGCTCAAGGCCTTCACCCCGCAGGTGCGCGACTGGTTCACCCGGGCGTTCGCGCATCCCACAGAGGCGCAGGCCCAGGCCTGGCCAGCCATCGCCACTGGCGCCCACACGCTGATCTCTGCGCCGACCGGGTCGGGCAAGACGCTCGCCGCGTTTCTCTGGGGTCTTGACCGCCTCGTCGCCGAGCCCCCGCCGGAGGACCCGAAGGAGCGGCGGACGCGGCTCGTCTACGTCTCTCCCCTGAAGGCTCTCTCCTACGACGTGGAGAAGAATCTGCGCGCCCCGCTGCGGGGCATCGGCGCCGACGTGAAGGTCGCGGTACGCACCGGTGACACACCGCAGAGCGAGCGGCGGGACATGCTCAAGCACCCGCCCGACATCCTCATCACCACCCCCGAGTCGCTCTACCTGATGCTCACGAGCCAGGCGGCGAAGCTCTTCGAGGGGACGGAGTGGGTGATCCTCGACGAGATCCACGCCGTCGCCCAGACCAAGCGCGGCGCGCACCTCGCCCTCACGCTCGAGCGGCTGGCCGAGAAGGCGGACCGGGACGTCCAGCGCATCGGGCTGTCGGCGACGCAGAACCCGCTCGAGGAGGTCGGCCGCTACATGGTCGGCCCCGGCCGGAAGTGCGCGATCGTCGACACGGGCGTGCGCAAGCCGATGGACCTCGCCATCAACGTCCCGGTCGAGTCGATGGTCGAGCCAGGAACGGACGCCGGTGTTCCCGATCTAGATCCGCTGTCCGGGGGCGAGGCCACGCGGAAGTCGATCTGGCCCGCGATCTACCCCGCGATCCTCGACCTCGTCGAGGAGCACACTTCGACGATCGTCTTCGTCAACAACCGCCGCGGGGCGGAGCGGCTCGCGCTGCGGCTCAACGAGCTCGCGGGCAAGCGGGCCGAAGAGCGCAACGAGCCGGTGAAGGACATCGCCCGCGCGCACCACGGATCGCTGGCGCGCGAGGAACGCCTGATCATCGAGGAGCAGCTCAAAGCGGGTGAGCTGCCATGCCTGGTGGCGACGTCCTCGCTCGAACTCGGCATCGACATGGGTGCCGTCGACCTCGTGCTGCAGGTCGAGTCGCCGAAGTCCGTCACCCGCGGCCTGCAGCGGATCGGCCGCGCCGGCCACGGCGTCGGCGAGACCTCCAAGGGACGGATCTTCCCCAAGTTCCGCGCCGACCTGCTCGAGTCGACGGTCGTGGCCAAGCGCATGCGCGAGGGCCTCATCGAGACGACCGTCGTTCCCCGTAACGCGCTCGACGTCCTCGCCCAGCAGATCGTCGCGATCGCCGCCGCCGCAGGCGAGGACGAGGGCGTCGCGGTCGACTGGCTGCACGCGCTGATCACGCGCACCTACTCCTACGCCGAGCTCTCGCGCGTGCAGCTCGAGAACGTCCTCGACATGCTCGACGGCCGTTATCCGTCCGAGGAGTTCGGGGACCTGCGACCGCGCATCAACTGGGACCGCGTGGCCGGCGTCATCCGCGCCCGCAAGGGCTCGCGCGGATTGGCGATCACCAATGCGGGCACGATCCCCGACCGCGGCCTGTTCTCCGTCAACCTGCCCGACGGCCGGCGCGTGGGCGAGCTGGACGAGGAGATGGTCTACGAGGCGCGGCCGGGGCAGACGTTCCTGCTCGGCGCCTCGACCTGGCGGATCGAGGACATCACGCGCGACCGGGTCATCGTCACCCCGGCGCCCGGCGCCCCCGGTGCCGTCCCCTTCTGGCGCGGCGACTCGATGGGCCGGCCGGCGGAGCTCGGGCGCGCCGTCGGCGAGTTCGCCCGCTGGGCGGTCGAGCAGGATCTCGAGTCGCTGCGTGCGGAAACCGACCTGGACGAGCTGGCGGCCAAGAACCTGCTCGACTACCTGCGCGAGCAGCAGGCCGCGACGCGCGTCCTGCCGAGCGACCGGACGATCGTCGTCGAGCGCTTCCGCGACGAGATCGGCGACTGGCGGGTCTGCGTCCTCTCCCCCTACGGCGGCCGTGTGCACGCCGCATGGGGTCTCGCGATCACCGCGCGGATGCGCGAGCAGGACGGGCTCGAGTCCGACGTCATCTGGTCCGACGACGGCCTCATCTTCCACCTGCCCGACACGGACGAGCCGCCGGGCGCGGAGGCCGTCCTGATCGAGCCGGACGCGCTCGAGGACCTGATCGTCGGGGAGCTCGGCGGCTCGGCCCTGTTCGGCGCGCGCTTCCGCGAGAACGCATCGCGCGCGCTGCTGATCCCGCGGGCCTACCCGGGGCGGCGGACGCCCCTGTGGCAGCAGCGCCTGAAGTCGCAGACGCTGCTCGAGGTCGCCAAGCGATACGCGCAGTTCCCGATCATCCTCGAGACCTACCGCGAGTGCCTGCGCGACGTGCTCGACCTGCCCGGCCTGACCGAGCTGCTGACGAACCTGCACTCGCGCGAGCTCTCGCTCGTCGAGGTCGAGACGGAGACCGCGTCGCCCTACGCATCCTCGCTGCTCTTCGACTACGTGGCGTCATACATGTACGAGGGCGACACGCCCAACGCCGAGCGCAAGGCCGCGGCGCTGTCGCTGGACCGCGAGCTGCTGCGCGAGCTGCTCGGCCAGGAGGAACTGCGCGACCTCATCGACCCGGAAGCGCTCGAGACCGTCGAGGGCGACCTCCAGCGGACGTCGGAGCGCACGCGGGCCGGCAACGTGGATGCGCTCCACGACGTGCTGCGGCGGGTCGGGGATCTTGCTTATTCGGAGGTCCTGGACCGGGTCGAGCCGGGGTTCGATGCGCTTGCCTCGCTGGAGCAGCTCGCGAGTGAGCGGCGCGCGATGGTGATCCGGATCTCTGGTGAGGAAAGGTGGGCGGCGGCCGAGGACGCGGGTCTGCTGCGCGATGCGCTGGGGGCCGTCCCACCGTCGGGGTTGCCCGCAGTCTTCGTCGAGGACGTGCCCGACGCGATGGCGCGCGTCGTGCGGCGCTGGGCGCGGACGCACGGCCCGTTCGAGACGGCGGCCCTGCGCGAGCGTTATGGAGTGGACTTCACGCCGGTGCTCGAGGGGCTCGAGCGCGGCGGCGGCCTCCTCCGGGGCGAGCTGCGCCCGGGCGGCACGGAGCGCGAGTGGTGCGATCCGGAGGTGCTGCGGCGGCTGCGGCGCGCTTCCCTGGCCGCCCTGCGCAAGGAGATCGAGCCGGCCGACCAGCGCGCGCTCGGACGCTTCGCGCCGTCCTGGCAGGGGGTCGACCGCCATCCGCCCAGCGGGGCGGGGCCGGACCGACTTCGCGAGGTGTTGATCTCGCTGCAGGGACTGGCGCTGCCAGCCGATGTCTGGGAGCGCGACGTGCTGCCGCGACGGGTTGGCGCCTGGTCGCCGACGTGGCTGGACCAGCTGTGTTCTTCCGGAGAAGTGGTCTGGGTCGGAGCCGGGGCTTTGGGTCGGTCTTCGGGGCGCGTGGCGTTGTACTTCCGGGAGGACGCTCCTTTCATTGGCCCTCCGGCTGTCCGGGTCGCTGCTCCGAGCGAGGCGCTTCACGCTTCTTTGAGGGAGAGGCTGGAGGCGGGTGCGTGCTTCTTCACGGATCTTTTGGTGGATCTGGCGGGGTCGTCGGCCGAGGAGATCCAAGAGGCTTTGTGGGATCTCGTATGGGCGGGCGAAGTGTCGAACGACGCGTGGGCTCCCCTGCGGTCGCCGAAGCTCGCGGCCCAGTGGTCCCAGCGGGGGCGGGCGGAGCGGCGGGCGGCTCGCTTCGGGCAGCGCCGGCGGGGCGCGCAGCCCCAGGTTCAGGGTCGCTGGGCGCTGACGGCGGGGCTGTTCGCCGCGGGTGACGCCGATCCGATCGCGCGGCGGCGCACCCAAGCTGAGCTGCTGCTCGAGCGCTACGGGATCGTGACCCGCGAGCAGGTGCTCGCCGAGGGCATTCCGGGCGGCTTCTCCGTCCTCTACGAGGCGTTCTCTGCGCTGGAGACGATCGGCGCCGTTCGCCGCGGCTACTTCATCGAGGGGCTCGGCGGCGCGCAGTTCGCGCTGCCCGGCGCCGTCGAGCGGCTGCGCGCGCAGCGCGAGGACGACCGCGAGCGCCCCATGGTCCTCGCGGCCACGGATCCCGCGCAGCCCTACGGCGCCGTTCTGCGCTGGCCGTCACGCGAAGGCCGCACCCCGGCGCGGCACGCCGGCGCCTACGTCGTCCTCGCGGGCGGCGATCCGGTCGTCTACGTCGAGCGCGGCGGCAAGGGACTGCAGGTGCTCGTCGACGACCTCGACGAGCGGATCGTCCCCGCCATCGCAGAGCTCGCCGACGCGGTACATCGGGGACGCGTGAAGAAGCTCGGCATCGAGCGCGTCAATGGCGAGCCGGTCGTCGGCTCCGAGTGGGAGCAGGCGCTCCTCGAGCTCGGGTTCCGCGCCGGCCCCCGCCGCCTCACGCTCACCGCCTGACAGAGGTCCTCAACTCGTCCAGGAGGGGCGAATCTGGAGCGTCTGCGCCCTAGGAGCGTCATGAAGACGCTTCGTGGACGAGTTCGGGACCTTGCGCGGCGGCAGCACGATCTCGTCGCCGTCTGGCAGCTGCGGCAGCTGAACCTGGCGGCGGGCGAAATCAAGGCGGCGCTCCGAGGTATGTGGCGCGTTCATCGTGGCGTGTGTGCAGTGGGGGACCTGACCGAGCTCGGCTGGTTCATGGCCGCAGCGCTCGCCGGCGGCCCGGGTGCGGCGATCAGTCACATCAGCGCATTGATGCTGCTCGGGATCCGTCCTCACCAGCCCGGCGACATCCACGTCTCGGTTCCTCGCGGTGGCGGCAGGGCCGCGCGTGGCGGATTGGTGATCCACCGCCGGCAGGACCTCGACGTCGGCATCTCCCAAGGCATCCCCGTGACCAGCCCGACCCAGTCCCTCCTCGACGCCGACCTCGAGCCCTACGAGCTCTATCGCGCGCTCGAGGAGGCGGAAGCCCGCCACTACCACCTGAGCCTCCCCCTCGATGCCGTCGTCCGTCTCCAGCAGACCATCGACGGCAGAACGCGCTCAGACGCGGAGGCCCGCTTCATCCTCCTCTGCCATGAGCACCGCATCGAGCCGCCGCTCGTCAACCGCCGCGTGAATGGGATCGAGGCCGACTTCCACTGGCCACGCGCGCAGATCATCGTCGAGGTCGACGGGTGGGAGTTCCACAAGGAACGTTCGCAGTTCGAGGAGGACCGGCGCCGGGAGATCGTGCACGCGACTGCGGGATGGCACGTGCTGCGGGTGAGCGCTGCTCACGTCCGGGACGCGCCGGCGAAGGTCGCCGCCGCGCTGCGCTCCGTACTCTGAGCACGTGCCCGAGGGCGACACGATCCACTACGCCGCCAGCCGCATCCGGCCGGTGCTGGAGGGGCACGTGCCGGACGAGATCCGCACGCCGCACCGGCGCTTCGCACGCGACCGGTGGCCCGAGAAGCTCGCCGGGCACGCCGTCCGGTCGGTCGACGCGCACGGCAAGCATCTCTTCATCCGCTTCGACAACAAGCTGACGCTCCACGGGCACCTGCGAATGACGGGGTCGTGGCGCGTGATCCCGCAGCACAGCACGGACTGGCCGCGCCACCCACGGCGCGCCTGGCTGGTCATCCGCCGCGGCGACATGCTCGTCGTGCAGTTCGACGGCCCCGTGCTCGAGCTGATGACGGACAGCCGCACGCGCTTCGACAAGGTCCTCTCCGCACTCGGACCCGACGTGGTGGACCGACGGCCCTTCGACCACGCCCGTTACCTGCGGCGCCTGCGCGAGGACGACCCGACCCGGCCGATCGGCGACGCCCTGCTCGACCAGTCGATCGTCGCGGGGATGGGGACGGTCTGGCGCTCCGAGGCGTGCTGGCGGGCGCAGGTGGACCCATGGCGCCCGACGGGCACGATCTCCGACGAGGAGGCGCTCGCCCTCGTCGATCTCGTTCGCCCGTTCATGCAGCAGTCGGCCCGGGACGGCTTCCAGGACCGCCACAAGCAGGTCTACGGCCGAGCCCGGGAGCTGTGCAAACGCTGTGGCCGGCTCTCGCGCATCAAGGGCGCCACCCAGGGCGACAACAACCGGCCTCTGTTCTGGTGCCCGCGATGCCAGACGTGACCCGCCCCTACCGGCGGGTCGGCCACAAGGGCGCCGATCTCATCGCGCCCGGCAACACGGCTGCGTCCTTTGACGCGGCGCTCGCCGCGGGAGTGGACATGATCGAGTTCGACGTCCTCCCGGAGGACTGGCGGGACCCGCTGGGCTCGCGCCTGCTGCTCGCCCACGACCACGGCCATGATCTCTCCTCCGTCCCGACCTTCGAGGAGGGGCTCGACCATCTGGCCGGCACGACCTTTGCCGGCGTCGACCTGCAGGTCGACCTAAAGCTCGCGGGCTACGAGGCGCGCGTGGTGGAGGCTCTCCGAGCGCGCGACCTGATCGGCCGCACGCTCGTCTCCACGATGGAGAAGGAGAGCCTGACACTCCTGCGACGGCTCGAGCCGTCGCTGCGCCTCGGGTGGTCGGTGCCGCGTGTTCGGCGCGACTACACGAAGTCGCTGCTCACGCGCTACCCCGCATACGCGCTGCTGCTGTACGCCAAGCGTGTGCTGCCCGGCCAGGCAGCCGACGCGATCACGAGCGGCCGGGTCGACGCGATCATGGCTCACTGGCTGCTCGTCACGGCTGCGCTCGTCCGGGCGGTGCGGGACGCCGGCGGCGAGCTCTACGCCTGGACGGTGGACGACCCGAAGGAGATCGCCCGCCTGGAGGCCCTCGGCGTCACCGGGATCATCTCCAACGATCCGCGGCTGTTCGCGCCCGCGCCGGTCAGCTGATCTGGCAGATCGCCGCGCTGAAGCCGGCCGGGTCGGCGCCCTTGGTGGAGCGGTGGCCGGCCTCGGTGATCTCGCGTAGCTTCTTCAGGACGCGGCCGTCCCTGCGCCACACGAACGTGACCGCACCTCGCATGGTGTGCGCGCCGCCGGCCGCGGGCGGGCGGAAGCGGAACGTGAACCCGGACTCCAGGACGCGTGACCGGGTCTCGCCCACGCGCCGGAAGCCCGAGTCGGCCTTCTCGGCGATGTTGTGCCACTTGCCGTCGGATCGCGCGAGGAATTGGACCTGGAAGCGCATGGAGAGGACCGCCGTCCGGCCGAGGCCCGGCATCGAGCCGCGAATGCCGATGCGGTTCGGGTTGTCCGGCGTGTCGCAGACGTTGACCGTCGCCCACAGGTCGGGCGACTTCTCGACGGGCACGGCGGCGCCGGCGGGGGCCGCCAGGGCGAGGTGAATGAGCAGGAAGGGGAAGGCGCGACGCATCTTCAAAGATCAACACGCAGCATTCCAGCAGTTGCGCTGTGATGGATCGCCGGTCGGCGACGTAGTGTCGGTGTGACCAGCACCTTGACCCTCACCCGCCCCGCAACGGCGTCCAGCTCCACGCTGGACTTCGAGGCGCTCTACCGATCGGCGCGCGACGACGTCTTCGCCTACGTGGGAACGCTTCTGCGCGACCGCGGCGCGGCCGAGGACGTCACGGCCCAGGCCTTCGAGCGCGCCTATCGCAAGCACGGCTCGTTCGACGCGAGTCGCGGCTCCCCGCGCTCCTGGCTGTTCGGGATCGCGCGCAACGCCGCCCTCGACGAGCTGCGCCGCAGCTCACGTCAGGCCGCCCTCACTGCGGAGCCGGTGGATCTCGGCTCAGGCACCGTGGAGGACCAGGCCGATGCCCTGATCTCCCGCGCCGCCCTGCGGACCGCGCTCGCGACCCTCGCCACGCGCGATCGCGAGCTGATCGCGCTGAAGTTTCACGCCGGACTCGACAACGCCGAGATCGCCGGAGTCCTCGGCGTGAGCGCGAACAACGCCGGAACCATGCTCCACCGTTCCATGACCAAACTCAGGGAGGCCCTCGATGAGCGCTGACACCACGGTCGAGCGCGAGCTCGACGCCATCGACGCCGCCCTCGCGGGCCGGCCGGTCGATCCCGATCTCGCCGCGCTCGGGGACCTCGCGGTCGCCCTGCGCGACGAGCGCATGCCAATCGATCCGTTCTACTCGCGCGAGCTGGACTCGCGCGCCGCCGCCGGGTTCCCGAGGGAGTCCAGGTGGCGGCGGTGGTTCGCGGGCAACCCGATGATGATCCCGGGCGTGGCCGCGTCGATGCTGCTCGCGCTCGTGGTGAGCGCAGCGCTGATCAATGGCTCTAGCGGCGAGGATGAGGCGACCTCTGGCTCATCCGCCGGCGGGAGCAGCGAAGTGGTCGGAAGCGTCAACGCGCTGCAGGACGAGACGTCCGAGGATTTCGCCGGCAGCGCTCCCGCGCCGCAGACGGCGGCCGGCCCGGCCGCCGCATCCGCCCCGGCCGCATCCGCCCCGGCCGCATCCGCCCCCGTGACCCGCTCGAGCTCCCCGCGCTCGGACCGCAGGCAGGCGCGCAAGGTCGAGACGTCGGCCTCGCTCCTGCTCGCCACGACGCCCGGGAAGGTCCAGCGGACTGCCGACGAGGTGGTCGCCGTGACCGACCGTCAGCGGGGCTTCGTCGTCACCTCGTCGGTCGACGTACTCGCAGGCGGAGGCGGCGCGGCCTTCGAGCTGCGCGTACCGTCCGACCGACTCAAGGCGACGCTCGCGGATCTGTCCCGGCTCGGTGGCGTGCGCGAGCGGCGAGAGGCCACGCAGGACATCACGGCCGAGTCCGTGTCGGCTCGAAGCCGACTGGCCGACGCGCGCGCCGAGCGACGCGGCCTGCTCCGGCAGCTCGCCCGGGCCGTCACCGATCTCGA
>Ga0136633_1001224_pt1 | contig 19068 bp, 20 predicted proteins | sample AntDrymeUQ832206_2_FD_105494 | JGI IMG/M metagenome (GOLD analysis project Ga0136633, IMG submission 105494) | Polar desert sand microbial communities from Dry Valleys, Antarctica - metaG UQ83 (22.06) | ecosystem: Environmental > Terrestrial > Soil > Desert | place: Antarctica: Dry Valley...
GGGGCTCAGACGCAGCCGTGCGGCTTTGGCAAGCCGGCGACGTACGCCATCTTCTTGGCGGGCTTCTGCGGGAAGAGCGCGAAGAGCTGCTTGACGGGGATCCCACCCTTGGTGGAGATCCGGCGCAGCGTCGCCGTCTCGCCCTTCTCCGCGAAGTCGTCGCGCAGGAAGTGGATGGCCTTCCAGTGCTCGTCGCTCAGTGTGATGCCGATGGCGCTGGCGAGCGCCGTGCCTAGGTCCTCGTCCCATTCGGTCGGGTCGGTCAGGAAGCCTTCGTCGTTGACCTGGATCGGGCGTCCAGCGAGCGTGGTGACAGGCATCGCTTACATCTCCTTCGGGTGGGTCGTGGCGGCGGTCTTGCCGAGCATCGACATGTGCGCAGGGAGCGGCAGTGGCCGGCCCGGCAGCAGCACGTTCCAGTAGATCCAGCGGAACGCGAGCTTGCCGAGGTGGTTGCGGCGGGTCTCCTTGAGCAGAGCGAGGGGTCCGGCCACCGGCAGGGGGTAGGTGCCGGTGAGCGGTTCGATGTCGTAGTTGAAGTCGATCAGGAGTCCTTTGCCGTCGCCGGACTCGATGAAGCAGTTGGCGTGGCCGTCGAACGAGCCGGTCATCGGCTTCCCGTCGATGAGCTGCAGGAAGTTGTCGACGAAGACCTCGACCGAGAAGTGCGCCACGGACCCAGCCTTGGACGTCGGGATGTCGGAGGAGTCACCGACAGCGAAGACGTTCGCGAAGGCCTTCGACTGCAAGGTGTGCTTGTCGACGGGCACATAGTTGAGCTCATCGCCGAGTCCGGACCTCTCGACGAAGTCCGCGCCCATGTTGAGCGGCACGGTGACGAGGAGGTCGAAGGGGACCTCGCGCTCGTCGTACGACACGAGGGTCTTGGTCTCGACGTCGATGTGTTCGACCAGGAAGTCGGACTCGACGTGGATCTTGCGTTCCTCGAGCATGGCGCCGAGGTGCTCGGAGGCGACCGGTTTGGTGAAAGCGCCGGGCAGCGGGGTGACGTAGACGATCTCGACGCGGTCGCGCAGGCCCTTCCCCCGGAGCCAGGCCTCGGCGAGGAACGTGAACTCGAGAGGAGCGACGGGGCACTTGATCGGCATGTCGGTGATGTGTACGACGAGACGCCCGTGGTCGAAGCCCTCAAGCGCCGTGGCCAGGGTCTTCGCGCCCTCGAAGGTGTAGAAGTCGAAGATGCTGCGCCGCCACTCGGCGCCGAGCATGCCCGGTGTCTGGTCGGGGCGCGGTGAGGTGCCGGAGGCGATGACCAGGTAGTCGTAGGCCAGGCTCCGACCGTCTGCCAGCGTCACGATGTTGGCGGCGGCGTCGACGCGATCGACGTCACCGATCACGAAGTCGACGCCCTTGGGCAGCTGGTCGCGACGCGGGCGGGTGATCTGGTCAGGGGTGTAGGTCCCGAAGGGGAGGAAGAGGTAGCCCGGCTGGTAGGGATGGACGTCGTCGCGGTCAACGACGGTGATGTCCCACTCGCCCGCGGGGAGCTTGCGCCGCAACTTGTTGACGATCATCGTGCCCGCCGTACCTGCACCCAGCACCAGCAGTTGCCTCTTCACAACCCACTCCTTCTACTCAGCGGGACAGGTCCCTGTCCTACTTCCACGCTAGGAGCTATCGGGCAGGGGGGTGAGTGCCGAACGTCCCGGCCCGGAGGGACTGTCGACACAGGGTGACCGCGCAGGATCCTCTGGCCGGTCAGGCGAGGGAGAGGAAGAGCTTCTCCATCTTCTTGACCCCGACACTGTCGACGCCCTCGCCCTGGGTGAGGCACTGCTGGAGGCCGGTGGTGGCGATCGCGAACCGGGCCCGGTCGAGGGCCTTGGACCCCGCCGCCAGTTGGGTGACGACGTCCTCGCAGTCGCGGCCCTCCTCGAGCATCTTAAAGACTCCGGCGGCGGTGAGTGCGGCGCCGAGGCGCAGCTTGGCGTGGCGGGCGTGGTACCAGTACACGCCGGGCGGATGATCCCCCGGCAAGCGGTACTCGTAAGAGAACGAGTCGCCGGGATCGACGACGACGAACACGTTGTCGCCGTTGTCCTCCGGGGAGACATGCAGCCCGTGCATGTGCAGGTTGGTCGGCTCCTCGAGCCGGTTGACGAGTTGGATGCGCAGGATGTCGCCCGGCCTGACGCGCATGGGCGTGCGCCTCCGCCGGATGTGCCAGCGGCAGCACGATGCAGCGCACAATCAGCCGCTTCTCTTCCACCATTCCGGCAAACTTCTGCCACAGTCCCGCGGCCGGGACGGAGCCGCCAAGCTCTCGCAGCAAGGTCGCCGCGTGCGGGTCAACGCTCTCGCTCCTCTCGAAAAGCGTCATCGCAGGGCGGGTTGTGAACCCGCTGTTCGCGAACGCTTGGGTGCCGGTTTCGTCGGCCGGCAGCAGCGCCCGGATACGTCGTACGCCGGCCGCTCCGACGATCTGGCCGGAGGCGACCGCCACAACAGCCGGGTTGCGAGCGGAGACGGCGGAAACGACGTCGGAGAGGGCAAACACCGGAGACCACGAAGTCCCTTAGCTGCCAATCGGTCACGGGGAGTCGCCCTTCGCATCGTCGGCGGCGAGCGGAATGCCGAGCACCCGGGTCAGCAGCCTTGCCGCGTGCGCCCGGGCGCCGCAGATCTGGAACTCCCGTCCCGCAGCCTCGAAGTCTTCCAGGACGTCCCGCAGCATCAGCGCGCCTGTGAGGTCGAGTCGCCCTACCGAATCGAGGTGCAGCACCAGGCGCCGGACCTCGGGATGCTCAGCGAGCAGGGCGTTGATGGTCCGCTCGACGGCTGGCGCCGAGCCGAAGTAAAGGACCCCCGAGGGGTGCACGTGCAAGGTGTCGTCCTCGAGACGGGAAGGCACTCCGACTCGCAGTTCCCGCCACAGGTGTACGGCAAGCGCGGCGGCCACGCCTAACAAGACGCCCCGGTCCACCCGGGGCGCGAGTGCCATGGTGGAGAAGACCGTGACGATGCCGACGAAGAACTGTGGTCGCGACCACCCCCAGTAAAGCAGTGGAGCCCGGACGTCCACGAGCGAGACGACCGCACCGATCACCAGGCCCGCGAGCACCGACGACGGCAGCGGTGCGAGCAGGGTCGCGAACGGGAGAAGCGCTATCACCGTGAGTCCGGTCACGGCGCCGCTCCACCGGGTGCGTGCCCCGCTGAGCCGATTCAACGCCGTCCTGGAGAAGGACCCGCCGACCGGGAACCCGCCCACGAGGCCGGCGGCGAGGTTGGCCAGCCCCTGACCGACGAACTCGCGGTTGGGGTCCCACTGCTTGCGGTCCATGGCGGCGTAGCGCCGGGCGATCGAGGCTGGCTCCGCGAAGCCGATCAGGGCGATCACCACCCCGGGGACGAGCAGCATGGTCACGTCCGCGAACGAAAACCCGGCGGGTGTCCGCAGGTCCAGCACGACGTCCCCGACAATGGCCCCGTCATAGCCGGTGAGCCGGCTCCAGACGACGGCGAACACCACGGCGACCAGTGCGCCGGGGAACAGTGACCACAGCCGTCGGCCACCGAGCATCAGTGCCATGGCGCCGATCCCCAGAGTCAGGTCGACGAAAGACCATGTGGTCGGGTCGGCCAGCACCGAGATCGCGCCGACCAAGGGGTTCCGCTCCTCCGACTCGACTCCGAGGATGCTGGGGACCTGGGTTCCGATGATCAGCAGCGCGCTCGCGGAGGTGAAGCTGACGACCACTGGCTGCGACATCAGGTAGGCGATCGGTCCTGCCCCGGCGAGGCCGAGGCCGACCCGGACGATGCCGACGATGATCGCGAGCACCGCCGCGAGCAGCGCCAACCGCACACTGTTCGGCTCGGCCACGGTGCTGAGAGCACCCAGGGTGAGCAGGCTCGTCGCCGCGGTCGGTCCGGTCTGGATGTAGGGCGACGATCCGAGTAGCGCGGCCGCCAGGGGCGCGGCCGCGGCGGCGTACAGCCCGTGCACCGGGTCCAGACCGGCGATGGTGGCATAGGCCAGCGCCTGCGGGACGAGCACCAGGGCGACGCTGACCCCTGCGACGAGATCTCCCCGTGCCGGCCTGGTGACCATGACGCTCAGACCACGGACAGAGGGAGCGACCTGCCCACGAGGCTTCGACGGACCACCGGCAGTTCAGCGGCGATCCGGCGGAGCTCCGCCACAGACAAAGCATCGGGGGTCGCCACCATGGCCGGGATCCCGTCGTCACCCGCGATGCGCAGCGGGAGGTCGAGAGGGACCTGGCCGAGCAGAGGCGCGGCAATGGCGTCGGCCAGTCGGGCGCCGCCGCCCTCTCCGAACAGCGCCGTCTGCGCGTCGCAGGAGGAGCACACCATGGTCGACATGTTCTCCACCACGCCGGCGACCGGCATCCGCGCGTTACGGGCCATCCGGCCGACCCGCACTGCCACGGTCTGCGCGGCCAGCTGCGGGGTCGTCACGGCGAGGAGCTGGGCGTCGGGCAGCAGTTCGAGCAGGGTGAGTGTGATGTCGCCGGTGCCCGGTGGCAGGTCGATGAGCAGGGTGTCGAGGTCGCCCCAGTGCACGTCACCGAGGAACTGCTCGATCGCCTTGTGCAGCATCGGTCCGCGCCAGACGACCGGCTCGTCGCCGTCGACGAGGAACCCGACCGACATCAGGGACACACCATGGGCCTGCAACGGAAGCATTAGGCCCTTGAGCGCGACCGGTGGATGCCGGACCCCGAAGAGCTGGGGAATCGACCATCCCCATACGTCGGCGTCGAGGACGCCGACCCGTTTACCCTGCTGGGCCAGCGCCACCGCGAGGTTGGCGGTCACCGTGGACTTGCCGACACCACCCTTGCCGCTGGCCACGGCATAGACCGCGGTGGCCGACTCCGGCCCGAAGGCGTGGCCGCTTTCGCGGCCACCGCGGAGCCGAGTGGCGAGCTGGATCCGTTCGCTCTCGCTCATCTCCTCGAAGGTGACTTGCACGCCGGCGACGCCCGGCACCGCGTCAACCGCGGCCCCGACGTCCGCGACCAGCTGGTCGCGCATCGGGCAGGTCGCGGTGGTCAGCCGAACCGTCACGTGGGCGGTACCGGTCCGGTCCACCCGGACCTCGCCGACCATGCCGACCTCGTCCAGGGACAGGTGGAGCTCGGGGTCAGAGACCGCACCCATGGCTCGACGTACTGCCTCGAGGTCGACGTCGGAGGGTGGTCGGTGGCGCGAGAGCAGGCTCATGACCCCTCCGGTCGGGGTGCACGGAACGCCTTGCGGCGCGGTTTGACCGGACGCATCATGAACTCCGGCCGGCGCAGGCCGGACCGGCTCGGTCCCGGCCGGGTGGTGGCCATCCATTCCTTGTAGACCTCGCGGGAGCGTTTGGTGTCGACTACCACGTCGCCGTACTGGTCCTCTGGCCGGGCTTTCTCGATGCGAACCTTCTGGTGCCAGCAGTGCATACCCGAGAGGGGGTCGGGGTGCACGGCGAAGGTGAGGTTTTGGTGGACGCCGGGGTCCTCCCAATGGATCCGTTCGCTGTCGGGGTCGGTGCTCTTGAAGGGTTTGATCCCCTCTTTGTAGCGCAGCTTCCACACTCCGTTGCCGTCGTTGGACAGGTCGACCAGGCCCATCGCCCAGCGGGAGCCGGCGTTCTCCGCGGTGCGCCAGCGACCCATGTGGTGGGAGAGGCCGATGACGCCGTCGCGGATCGCTTCGGTCGACCACACCCGGGCGACGAAGTAGCCGATCTCGGTGCTCACCCGGACCAGGTCGCCGGTGACGAGCCCGAAGCGGGCGGCGTCTTTGGAGTTCATCCACAGCGGGTGGGTGTTGGAGATCTCGTTGAGGTACTTCGCGTTGCCGGTCCGGGTGTGGATCATCGTGGGCAGCCGGAAGGTCGGCATCAGGACCATTTCGTTGTTCTGCTGGTTGATCGAGCGGTGGCTCACGTGGGACTCGATGTAGCCGGGGGCGGCGTACTCCTCCCAGCCGAAGTCGACCATCGTGTCGCTGAACAACTCCAGCTTCCGCGACGGGGTGAGCCACCCTGCGGTGCGGGTGCCGTCTCTGTGGACCAGCCCCACCGACCCGGCTTCGCCCACCAGGGGCGGGGTCGACTCCTCAGTGGTCGGCTTGCGCAGCACACCGTGCTCGTCGGCCACGGCGCCCTCGACCTCGGCATCGGTCAACGGCCTCTCGTCGAGCCGGTAGGAGTCATTGCTGACTTCGAAGACGCCGTACTTGCGCATGTAGGCCAATGGGGTGAGGCCCTCCTCGGCTGCCTTCTCGGGCAGGCCGGGGACACTGTTCTCGAAGACCCAGCGGTAGTACTCGTCGACCGTGACCTTCTCCCCGGGCCGGTAGGGCGACTCAAAGAACTTCCGGATGCCCAGGGTTCCGTCGGGGTCGATCCGCCAGGACAACTCGAACCAGAACTCGTTCTCCTCCCATACCTCCCCCGGGTTGGACTCTCGGGAGTCCGACACGGTGCGGCCCATCTTCTCCATCGCCACCCGGGTCACCGGTTGGCGGAAGCCGAGCCACTTCCCGGCGTACTGCTCATAGGATTGGGTGTCGTGTCGTTCGGTGCTGTGACCCATCGGCAGCACGTAGTCGGCGAACGTCGCGGTCTCCGACCATGTGGGGGTCAACGCCACGTGGCACTCGACGAGCGCCTCGTCGGTGAGCGCTTCGAGCCAGCTGAACCCGTCGGGGTTTGTCCAGACGGGGTTGTAGACGCGGGAGAAGTACATCGCCAGCTTGCCGCGGCCGTCTTGGAGCAGGTGCGGGAGCAGGATCGACATCTCGTTGGTGGACATCGGGAACTCGGCCGGCCAGAGCAGCTCGTTCCACATGTCGTGGCCCTCGGGCACGTTGGGCCCGTGGGCGATGATCTTGTCCCAGCCGTTGGGGCTGGTGCCGCCCTTGGTGCCGACACTGCCGGTGAGCACGTTGAGGAAGAACAGCGCCCGGGACACCTGCCAGCCACCGAGGTTGCCTGCGGTCGCGGCCCGCCACACGTGGGCCGACAATGCGGAGCCAGCGGTGGCCACGATCTGAGCCAGCTCTGCGACCTGCTCCTCGGGGATCCGTGCCTCCGTTGCTGCGTAGGCGAAGGTGTAGTCGGCGTAGTCGTCGGTCAGCGCGGCCATGAAGGCGTCGAAGTCGCCGCCCGGCAGGTCCGGGTGCAGGTGCGCCATGTACGTCGACCAGTTCACCCACCGCTCGATGAACGTCCGGTCCACCTGGTCGGTGCGTAGCAGGTGGGAGGCGACGGCAAGCAGGATCGCGGCCTCGCTGCCCGGCCACGGCGCCATCCACAGGTCCGCATGCGAGGCGGTGTTCGAGAGCCGCGGGTCCAACACGATGACCTTGGCCCCGCCGGAGACCTTGCCCTCCATGATGCGTTGGGCGTGCGGGTTGAAGTAGTGACCGGCCTCGAGGTGGCTGGAGATCAACAAGATCACCTTGGCGTTGGCGTAGTCCGGAGAGGGCCGGTCGTAGCCACCCCACAACGAGTAGCCCAGCCGGGCACCCGCGGAGCAGATGTTGGTGTGCGAGTTGTGTCCGTCAACCCCCCAGGCCAGCAGGAATCGCTCGGCGAACCCGTCCTCACCAGGACGCCCGACGTGGTACAGCACCTCGTCGCGGCGATCCTCCACGATCGCAGCGCGGATCCGGCCCGCGATGTCGTCGAGCGCCTCGTCCCAAGAGACCCGCTCCCAGTCACCACCACCGCGCTTTCCGGCCCGCTTCAAGGGGTACAGGATCCGTTCGGGGTCGTTGATCTGGTTGATCGTGGCCGGACCCTTGGCACAGTTGCGCCCCCGCGAGCCGGGGTGGGCCGGGTTGCCCTCCAGCTTCTTGATCGACAGGTCGGACTTGTCGACGTAGGCCAACAACCCGCAGGCAGACTCGCAGTTGAAGCAGGTGGTGGGAATGAGCATGTACTCGTGGGGCACCTTGCGGGGGTGCGCCTTCGCGTCGTACTCGACGTGGTGGTCCCAGTCCTCCACCGGCGGGAAGTTCCGAAGCCGCTCGTGCGTGCGCTCACCGGGCAACGCTCGCCCGGACTTCTCTCGCTCCAGCTCAGCGGTCATGGCAGGTCCCTTCGAAGTCGTGGACGTGTGGGGGGGATGGGATTTCACGAAAGCGGCACATCCTGTCCCGCCCGGACGAAGACGCTCTCGTAGGCGATCAGGGCAGGCTGGACGAGCAAGCCCCCCAGAGCCAGGAGTACGCCGCCCGCCCCGGACAGGTCCGAGACCCACGCGAGACCACCGAGCACGAGTGCCACGACCACCGGCAGGACACCCACGAACCAGAACGTCCGGGCATATCGCCCGCGGACAACGACGTGAGCGGCCACCCGGGCCTGCGCAGTGGCGTGCTCCCCGCCGTACTCGACAGCCAGCATCACCAGGTGACCCGCCGTCGCGGCCACGAACGCGGCGGCGATGAGACTCCAGCTCGAGTCGTCTAGGTCGGCGAACAACCCGGCCACTGCCAGCGCCCCGCTGCCCACCATGACGGCCTGCACGAGAAGGTGCCAGAACAACAACCGGGACTGCCACAGATCGCGGCCCTCGGCCTGCCCGAAGAGGAACGCGGTGTAACCGGCCATCAACGCGCTGGCCGGAATCGCCAGCCAGGCCAGCGTGGTCATCAGCCAGCCGATGTCGAACGCGGCGGCGAGCAGCCACAGCACCGCACCGCCGGAGAAGGCGGTCAGGACGTAAGAGCCAAGCACCAGCCACGAGGTCCAGTTGGACTTGAGGAAGATGTAGAGGAAGCGTTCGGGGCGCTTGAGGTCCCACACCAGCAGGGCGCCGGTGGTGGCCGCTCCGAAGAGGCCGAGCGCGGGGGCGACGTAGTCCCCGATCCCGCCGAGCTCGATGCCCAGGATGTGCGCGAGGCCGGCGAGCGCCAGGGCACCCGCGCCGACCCCCTTGGTCCACAGGTACGTCGTGACGCGCCAGCCCCAGGGTCGCGGATGCGCGGTGTTCAACGTGGTGCGTGCTTGTGTGGCCGGGTCGACCGGGAAGTCGCCTGCGGTCTCGAGACGGTGCGCATCGGGCTTGGCCCAGATGTAGGTGTCGTCGATCGGTGCAGCCAGCGGGTCGAGCACTGCCCGGTCCGCACCGAGGTAGAAGACGTTGGGGCCAGTATTCTGCTCCGGGCTGCGTACGGTCGTCTCGTTCTCACTGATCAGCTTCGCGATGCCGCTGCTCGGGTCGTCGACGTCACCGACCCAGATCGAGTGCGTGGGACACACCACCACGCACGCAGGCTCCAGATCCTCATCGACCCGGTGCGCACACAGGTTGCACTTCGCAGCAGTATTGGTGTCCTCGTCGATGTAGATCGCGTCGTACGGACAGGCCTGCATGCACGACTTGCAACCGATGCAGCGCTCGTTGTCGAAGTCCACGATCCCGTCGTCGCGCTTGTAGAGCGCCTGGGTCGGGCAGATCTTGATGCAGGGGGCGTCGGTGCAGTGGTTGCACCTCATCACCCCGAAGGAACGGGTGGTGTCGGGGAACGAGCCGGAGTCGACGTACTTCACCCAGGTGCGGAACTGTCCCACCGGGATGTCGTGCTCGGTCTTGCAGGCAACGGTGCAGGCGTGGCAGCCGATGCAGGTGCGTTGGTCAATCGCGAAGCCGTATTGCACTTCCTGCTCACTTCTTCCGGATGAGGTAGCGGAAGACGCCGTTGTCGCTGGTCGTCTCCAAGAGCTCGTTGCCGGTGTCCTTGGCCCACGAGGGGATGTCGCTTCGCGACCCGCCGTCCGTGGCTTCCACCAGCATCACCTGGCCGGACTCGATCTTCTTGATGCCGCGCGAGGTCATCAGCACCGGCATTGGACACTTCTGGCCCTTGGCATCGATGGTGAGGTCAACCTGGTGCTCCATGGCGTACTCCTGGGACGTCTAAGGGATAGCGGCTGGCTTCAGATGAAGAGGTTGATCTGGGACTTGCTCATCGCCGAGAGGGCCGTGGCGGCACCCACTGGGTCGCCTACTCCCTCGATCAGCTGGTCGCGACGCAGACCGAGCAGCTCCATGGTCATCTCGCAGGGCCAGAGGTTCACGTCGAGCTCCAGGCACATCTCGATGAGCTCCTTGGGGCTGGCGACCTTGTTGTCCGTGGCCAACTTGTTCATCATCCAGGCGCCGGCGCCGGCCATGTTGAGCTTGGAGAGCTTCATGTGGCTGATGCCGGGCCGGTTCATGCCAGCCAGGGCCTTGGTCATGGCGTTGGTGCCGGTGACCCGGACGTCGTCGCGGACCAGGGGAAACAGGCCCCAGAAGGTGAAGAAGATGGTGGTCTGCATGCCGTAGGCGGCCCCGGTCGAGCCCAGGATCAGCGTCGGCCACATCTTGTCGAGGTCACCGCTCCAGGCGACGATCGTCATGGCGTTGGGCACGTCGGAATCGTTGTCGGCCGACATCGCGGCGTCTGACATGAGGCCCCTCTCGGTGGGCGGAAGGCGTTGCCAAGTGTGGCCACGGACACTACATTCGTATGTGCGCATATAACAAGACCTTCCGCCGAACTTGCAGGAGAGACCGTGGCCCAGACCATCACCCCGTTCGAGTTGTTCCAGGAGATCGCCGAGGGAAAGGTCAGCGAGATCCTCGACGTCCGCAACATCGACGAGTTCGAGGCCAGCCAGGTCGAGGGCTCGCAGCCTGTACTGACCCGCAACGTGCCCGTCTACCGCGTCATGGAGGCGCTGGAGGAGGAAGCCGAGCGGACACGTGAGGATGCGGTGGTGGTCTGCGGCCAGGGCAACGGCTCGCAGCTGGTTGCCGAGGAGTTCGAGGAACTCGGGCTACGCACCCGATCGCTCGAGGGTGGCACCGACTCATGGAACCGCCTGCTCGTCCCCGTCGAGATCGACGGGCTGCCAGGCAGGGTGCGGGTGTGGCAGTTCCAGCGCCCGGCCAAGGCGTGCCTGTCCTATGTCGTCGGCGTACCGGGTGAGCGCTGTGTCGTCGTCGACCCCACCCGGCAGCCACAGCCCTACTTGGACCTCGCCTCCGAGCACGGCATGGAGGTCGCCCACGTCGTCGATACGCACGTCCATGCCGACCACATCAGCGGCGGTCCGGCCTTGGCTGCGGAGCTGGGCGTGGAGTATCACCTTCCGCCCGAGGACTGCGGGGGTGTCGTCCCGTTCCCGAATCGGCCTCTGAAGGATGGGGACGTGCTTGACCTCGGCTCGGCCGAGGTCAAGGTGATGAGCATGCACCTGCCCGGGCACACGCCGGGGACCATCGCGCTCCTGGTCAGCGGCCTGGTGCTGTTGGTCGGGGACACCATCTTCGTGCGTGGCTTGGGTCGACCCGACCTCACCGGCTCGGCCGAGGAGCTCGCACGCGACCTCTTCCGCAGCGTGCACGAGCGGCTGCGACCGCTGGACCCGGAGACGATCGTGGCACCGGCGCACTGGTCGAGCTCGGAGGAGATCAACCACGACGGGCTCGTGGTCACGACACTCGAGGACGTCTTCACGGCGACCCTGCTCAACGAGGAAGCGATGGAGAAGTTCGTCGAGGAGATCGTCACGTCGCTGCCGGCGGCTCCCGACGTCTACGACACGATCCGGCTCGTCAACGCCGGAAAGGTGGCCCCGCCCGAGGACGAGATCGACGTCCTCGACGTAGGTCGCAACCAGTGCGCCGCGTCGACGTCGCTAACCTGAGTCGATGTCTTTCACGCGCCGATCCGGGCGCCCCCCGCTGCACGAGGTTGGGGAGGCACCTGACTACCGCTTCACGCTGGCCAACGAGCGCACGTTCCTGGCCTGGGTGCGCACCGCGCTGGCCATGATGGCTGCCGGTGTCGCCGTGGTGCAGTTCGTCCCGGGGCTGGACGCGGTCCGGCACGCGCTCGGGATCATCCTGATCATGCTCGGCGGGGTCCTTGCTGGCGTGTCCTACACCCAATGGGAGCGCAACGAGCGGGCGATGCGGCTCGGTCAGCGGCTGCCACGCTCCCCAATCCCTCGGCTGGTCGCGACCGTACTCACGCTGGCCGCCGTCGTCGCCCTGGTTCTCACCATCGTCGACCTTGCCGGTGGCTGACGCGGCGACTGACGGGGCCGACAGCGGTCTCCAGTCGGAACGCACGACGATGGCCTGGCAGCGCACGGCACTGGGCATCGGCGCCGTGTCCGCGCTCCTGCTGCATCACGCGCGCGGGCGAGTCGGACTCTCGGTGCCGGGAGGAGCAGGCCTGCTGGCCGCCCTGGCCCTGCTCCTGGTCATCGAGGCTCGCAACGTCCGATCGCACCGCGACGTCGAGTCCGGGCGCTCCCCGATGGGGCGCGCCCTGGTGCGTGCCGTCTCCCTCGGGGTTGTGCTGCTCGCGCTCGCGGCAATTACCGTGATTCTCGGGGCGGGCAGCTGAGCCCTAGAATCGGCGGGAGAGCCCCAGGTGGGGGCAGATGACCGGAGGACACGTGGACAAGCAGGTCGCAGCGGAGCTGCACGAGTTGCACGCCCGCGTGTGCAAAGCGATCGCCGACCCCAAGCGACTGCTCATCATCAACGAGCTGCGCGAGCGCGAACTCAGCGTCGGCGACCTCTGCGAGGCGCTCGACCTTAGCCAGTCCAACGCCAGCCAGCATCTGGCGATCCTGCGTGACCGTGGCGTGGTCACCTCGCGGCGCCAGGGCACCAGCGTGATCTACACCCTGCGCGGCACCAAGGTCATCGAAGCAGTCGACCTGCTTCGCGAGTTCCTCGCCGAGGATCTCGCCGATCACGGTCGGCTCGGAGACGTGATCGTGGACTGACCTGCGCCCCGCATCCGGTCGTCGGCGGGCGACACTCATCCGGGGGCCGCAGGCCTCCGCAGGCACCGCGCCAACTCATGCCAGCGAGAGAAAGAGTTTTTCCATCTTCTTGACGTCGACGCTGTCGATCTCGTCACCGTTGGTGAGGCAGTGCTGCAGGCCGGTGGCAACGATCGCGAAGCCGGCCCGGTCCAGAGCCCGGGAGACGGCCGCGAGTTGGGTGACCACGTCTTCGCATTCGCGACCCTCCTCCAGCATGCGGAGCACGCCGGCCAGCTGGCCCTGGGCGCGTTTGATGCGGTTGATGACCGGGGTCATCTCCGCGGCGACGAGCTCCATCAGTTCTCCTCGTTGAGGGCGGCGAAGGCCGCGTTCAGACGCTGCTTGGCGTCGGCTGCGATCTTGTGCAGGGTCTCGTTGTCGGCGAGCCCCATCATCGCGTCCGGGTCGAACGCCTCCACCATCGTGGTGTTCTCGTCCATGGACCGAACGACGACGTTGCAAGGCAGCACGGCGGCGATCGACGGCTCGGCCTGGATCGCCTCGTAGGCCAGTGGCGGGCGGCAGGCGCCGAGGATGATCTGGGGCTCGATGTCGACGTCGAGCTTGTCCTTCAGCGTCGCTTTGAGGTCGATCTCGGTGAGCACCCCGAACCCCTGGTCACCGAGCGCGGCCCGGACTGCCTCGACGGCGGCATCGTAGGGCTGGTTCAGGGTCGTGGTGATGGTGTAGGTGCTCATCAGGCGCTCCTCGGGTGGTCGTTGTCGGTGCGGATCTGCTGGATGTCGAGCTCACGTATAGCGGTGATGACCTGCTCCAGGGCGGCCGCCGGCAGGGCGCCCGGCTGGGAGAAGACCAGCGAACCGTCCTTGAAAGCCATCAAGGTGGGGATCGACGTGATCTGCGCGGCGGCGGCGAGGGACTGCTCGGCCTCGGTGTCGACCTTGCCGAAGACCACGTCAGGGTGGTCCAGCGACGCCTGCTTGTAGACGGGCGCGAACTGGCGGCAGGGGCCACACCAGGACGCCCAGAAGTCGACGAGAACGATGTCGTTCTCGGTGAGGGTGCGTTCGAAGTTCTCCGCACCCAGCTCGATGGTGGCCATGACCCGTCTCCTCTTCCTCGTGAACTTTGACGATACCCCAGGGGGTGTTATGGTTGCCATCGTACATACCCCCGCTGGTATTCCCAAGGAGCCGGCTTGGCCCACGGGAAAGGACGCCACAAGTGGAGACCACTACTTCCGAGATCGACAAGACCTCGCCCGTGTTCGTCATCTGCGCCTCGGGGAACCGGAGCGGCGCAATGACTGACCTGCCGCGCGGCGCCGCCTTCGATGCCGTCTCCGTGGCCGGTTGCAGCGGCGCCAGGGCCAGCTCGGGCCGCCCCATCGAAGGAGGACTGGAATGACCACGACCGACCTGACCATTGTCGCCATCGAGACACCCACGCTGGGTGACCGCAGCTATGTGGTCCACGACGGCGAGTTCGCCTTCGTCATCGACCCGCAGCGTGACATCGACCGGGTGCTGGCGATCCTGAAGGAGCACGCCGTCCGCTTGACCGACGTCTTCGAGACCCACCTCCACAACGACTACGTCACCGGCGGCCTGGCGCTCGCCCAGCGCACCGGCGCCGCGTACCACGTGAACGCCGACGACGAGGTCTCCTTCGAGCGGACCCCGGTTCGCGACGGTGAGGTCGTCGAGGTGGGGTCACGGATGCGCGTCACCGCGCTGTCCACCCCGGGCCACACCTTCACCCACCTGTCCTACGCGCTGAGTGATGCCTCCCCCGACGCTACTGGCGGTGGTGGCGTGGAAACCTCGGTGGGGGTCTTCTCCGGAGGCTCCCTGCTGTTCGGCGCAACCGGGCGACCGGACCTGCTCGGCGAGGAGCACACCCGCGCCCTGGCTCGCCAGCAGCACGCCTCGGCGCACAGGCTCGCTGACCTGCTGCCCGATCAAGCCCAGGTCTTCCCCACCCACGGCTTCGGGTCGTTCTGTGCAGCGACACAGTCCGACGCCGGCGAGTCGACGATCGGCCGGGAGAAAGAGTCCAACCCTGTCCTGACCCAGGACGAGGAGACCTACGTCCGCGAGCTTCTCGACGGCCTCGGTGCCTGGCCGGCGTACTACGCACACATGGCACCCGCGAACGCCGCCGGGCCGTCCGAGCCCGACCTCAGCCCACCGGGGCTGGCCGACGCGGACGAGCTGCGCCGCCGAATCGAGGCTGGGGAGTGGGTCGTCGACCTGCGCAACCGGACCGCCTTCGCGGCCGGGCACGCACCGGGCACGCTCAACTTCGGCCTGGACGGCGGCTTCGCGACGTACCTCGGCTGGCTGATCGCCTGGGGCACCCCGCTGACCCTGCTCGGCCAGACGCCCGCCGACATCGCCGAGGCGCAGCGCGAGCTGGTCCGGATCGGCATCGACCGCCCGGCCGCCCACGCCACCGGAGGGCCGGAGGACTGGGCCGACGGTGACCTGTCGAGCTTCCGGACCGCGACCTTCGCCGACCTCGAGCAGGTCCGGCACCACCGCGAGGTGGTGATCCTGGACGTGCGCCGTGAGGATGAGTACCGCTCCACCCGCATCAAGGGTGCGCACAACATCCCCATCCATGAGCTGCCCGGCCGGGTCGCCGAGGTTCCGATCGGCGAGGTCTGGGTGCACTGTGCCAGCGGCTACCGCGCCGCGATCGCGGCCTCCCTGATCGACGCCTCCGGCCGCACCCCTGTCACCATCGACGACTCGTTCGACAACGCCGAGAAGGTCGGGCTCCATCTGGTCGGCCCCGACGCGTGACCCTGGTCCTGGCGGTCGCCGCCGCGCGCTGATCGGGCTCAGTCTTGGCGCGCTCGGCGGCGGTGGCTCGATCCTGGCGGTCCCGGTGCTGGGCTACGCCCTCGCGCGGAGCCCGTCCCGCGCCACGACCGGGTCGCTGGTCGTTGTAGGCGCACCTCGCTGAACGGTCTGGGCGCTGCCCGCACTCGTCTGACCAGACGCTGCTCCAGCTCCCCGCCGCAAAGCCATCTTTTGTCCACGCAACTGCACTCTGACCGGAAAGAGAAAATCATGACGTTGACGGCCACTCGCCGCCACGCTGCACCATCAACCGATCCGTCCATCGGTTTCCGACCGGGTCCGCTGGGCCGTTTGGGGGTCTGGGTCTCCGACCACGCGCGCCTGACAACGGTGGTGTGGCTGCTGGTGATCGTCGGTCTCGGGGCGTTCGCGCCCAGGGTCGAGTCCGAGCTCTCTGGCGCGGGATGGCAGGCCGACGGTTCGGAGTCGGTGGCAGCCCGCGAGCTCGCCCAAGAGCACTTCGGTGGCAACGCCAGCACCGCGATCCAGGTCGTCGTGCACTCCACCGACGGGCCCGTCACCGAGGGTTCCGGCAAGCAGGTCCTCGCCAAGGCCGCGGCCATGCTCGATAAGGACCCCCGTATCGCCGACATCGTCCAGCCCCAACCCGGCGCCACGCTTAGCCAGGACGGCACCACGGCGGTCCTGCTCGCCGGCGCGAACGCGGACCCCAACGAGATGGTCCGAGTAGCCGACGACCTCAAGGGCCCCCTGCAGGACCTCTCCACCGACGGCATCCAGGTCAACCCCACCGGCGCCTCGCTGCTGTGGTCGGACTTCAACGAGGCCAACCTGGACGCGATGCTCAAGTCGGAGATGTTCTCCTGGCCCGTCACGCTCGCGATCCTCGTCCTCGCCTTCGGTGCTCTCGTCGCAGCCGGACTGCCGCTGATCCTCACCCTGGCCGGCCTCGTTGCCTCGGCCGGCTCGCTGGTCCTGATCAACCAGATCGTCCCGGTCTCCATCTGGGCCATGAACTTTGCCATGATGTTCGCCCTCGCCCTCGGCATCGACTACGCACTCTTCATCGTCGTGCGCTACCGCGCAGCCCGCGCGCGGGAAGGCAGTACGGCGCGTCAGGCCATCGCCGAGACCATGGACACCGCCGGCAAGGCAGTCCTCCTCTCGGGCGCGACCGTGCTGATCTCGCTGTCCGCGGTGATGCTCGTGCCGTCGCCGTCGTTCCGCTCAATGGCCGGCGGGATCATGCTCTCGGTCATTTTCGTCCTGGGCGCCACCTTGAGCCTGCTGCCGCTGGTGCTGACGAAGCTGGACCACCGGATCAACAAGCTCTCGCTGCCGTGGTCGCACTCCGGGGAGCACCGCTCCCCGAAGTTCGCCGCTTGGGGCGAGCGGCTGTGGAAGCGGCCGCTGGTGTGGGGCCTGGCGTCGCTGGTCGTGCTCCTCGCCCTAGCCGCACCGATCTTCGGGCTGAAGACCGCGATGCCCTCAATCAAGGTTCTACCTGAGGACGCCTCGGCCCGGGTCGGCTACGACCTGGTCCAGGAGAGCTTCGGAGACGGGGCGCCCGGCACCTTGACGATCGTGGTCGACAAGGACGACGCCAAGGCCGCGTCCGTGGTTCTGTCGAACGACTCCGGCATCGGCGGTGCGATGCCCGCGATGCCGGCAGCCGACGGCACCGACCACGCGCTGATCCAGGCCGTGCCCACCGTGGACCCCTCCGACCCTGCGCTGGGTGAGACCGTGGACCGGCTCCGCGCCGACCTGCCCTCCTCGGCGGTCGTGGGTGGCGCCGCGGTGGAGAACCTCGACCTGAAGACCCAACTCGACGACTCCACCCCCCTCGTGATCGGCGTGATCCTGGCCCTGGGGTTCCTGTTGCTCCTGGTGGCCCTGCAGGCGCCGCTGATCGCGCTGCTCGGCACTCTGGCCAGCCTGCTGTCCACGGCCGCAGCCTTCGGCGTGGCCAGACTGGTCTTCCAGGAGGGCTGGGGGTCCGACCTGCTGAGCTTCGAGAGCCAGGGGTTCCTGGACGCCTGGGCGCCGGTGTTCTTCTTCGCGATGATCTTCGCGATCGCGATGGACTACACCGTCTTCCTGCTCGCCTCCGCCAAGGAGCACTTTGAGCAGAGCGGTGACCCGAAGGAAGCCATGGTCGGCTCGCTCGCGCACTCCGGTCGGGTGATCTTCGCCGCCGGTGCGGTCATGGTGGCGGTGTTCTTCACCTTCGCCCTGTCCGGCCCGCTGCCGCCCAAGGAGATGGGCATCGTGCTCGGTGTCGCCGTGCTGCTCGACGCCTTCCTCGTCCGGCTCGTGCTGCTGCCCGTCCTGCTCCGGCTCACCGGCCAGGCGGCCTGGTGGACGCCCTCATGGCTGACCCGCATCCTGCCGAACATCCGTTTCTCACACAGCTGAACACCACCGAACAGGAGAACCACCATGTGCAGACAGGTCAATTGTCGGAATTGTGGCAAGCCAAGCTGGGCCGGCTGCGGCCAGCACGTCGACCAGGTCATGGCCGGCGTCCCGAAGGCGCAACGCTGCCCGGGCCACCCCAGGGAGCCCGGCAGCGGCTTCCTCGCCAAGCTCTTCGGGCGCCGCTGACTCCAGCCAACCCACATTGCTCCGGAGGTCGCCGGACAACCCCGGCGGCCTCCCCCGCACTTGTTCACGCGCCATCCCCCGACGTCTCGGGGCGTCGGCAACCCGATCGGAGATCCCTGAACCTCGACCGCGCCGTGCTGTCCCTGGCCAGCACCATCATTCTCGTCAGCGTCCTGCTGAGCACGTTCGTCTCTTGTTGGTGGTTGCTGCTCACCGCCTTCGTCGGCCTCAACCTGCTGCAGTCGAGGATCACTGGCTTCTGCCCGGCCGCACTCATCTTCCGCCGCCTCGGCGTCTCCAACGGCTGCGTATTCCGGTAGACCGCGCACCACGACTTGGCCCGGTCAGCGCTCGGGCAGGCGATGGTGCATCACAACCCGATGTAGACATACCCTTCCCGTCTTCGGGCGAGCGACTCGGAGTCATCCCGGCAAGGCGAGTTCCTCGTCCTCGTCGTGATGTCCACTCACGACACTCAGGATCCCTGCGAGGGAACGATCAAGCGTCCCGAGGTCGCGACCGACTGGCGCAATCACGTATCGGCGAACACCTTCGAGGTGGCTTGCATAGGCGCGTCGCAGCACGGCTCGGCCGCGCGGCGTCAGCACTGCCCATTGCACCCTCCGATCGAGAACATCCGTCTGGCGGCTTACCTCGCCGCGCACTTCGAGGCGGCGGACCCGGGTGGTGAGGTTGCTCTTGGAGACGAGCACCTGGCACGCGAGGTCGGTCATACGCATCCGACGCGATTGAGAGGAGTCGAGGAAGGCGAGCACCTCGTACTCGCCGAGGGACAGCCCGTGTTCGCGAAGTTCTTGGTCGAGTCGGGCCATGAGCAGCACCGACACC
>Ga0136633_1001225_pt1 | contig 19042 bp, 18 predicted proteins | sample AntDrymeUQ832206_2_FD_105494 | JGI IMG/M metagenome (GOLD analysis project Ga0136633, IMG submission 105494) | Polar desert sand microbial communities from Dry Valleys, Antarctica - metaG UQ83 (22.06) | ecosystem: Environmental > Terrestrial > Soil > Desert | place: Antarctica: Dry Valley...
AGCCTGACCTGAACGAGCCGGTAGCCGGCGATACCGCCGAGCGCCGGATCGCTTGCCCGGTAGGCCTTCACGAAGAACTGCACGTTGAAGTTGTTCCTCGGCTGCGGGAAGAACTGGTTGGGAATGAGCTGGATGCTCACCCATCCGTCTGCCTGGGTTGCCAGACGATCGCCGCGGACGACCCTCGGCGTCGCACGCACGAACACGAGCGCCCCGCGAACCGCTCGACCGCGCTGATCTGTTACCCGGACGCGAGCGACGATCGGAGCGGTATTACTCGTCACCGGGTTCGGTGAGAACCGGACCTGGGACACGACGAGTCGGTCGCCGGCCGCCCGGAGATCCTCCGCGTTCACCGAGTTACCCGCAGGCGGGGGCGGAGGCTGCGTCTGGCCGCCCACGACCGCCGTCTCGTTCGAGAGCGCCGAACGCGACCCGTTGTCGTTGCGCGCCGTGACGCGGACGCGAAGCGTCCGGCCAGCGTCGCCCGCCACCACGAGATACTGCGTATCGCTGGCGCCGGAGATCTCACCGCAGTTGTCGCCGGTCTGGCTACAGCGGAGCCACTGGTACGCATACGTGATCGGCGCCTGGCCGGACCACGCGCCACGGTTGGCCGTGAGCCTCTGGCCGACTGTCGGCGTGCCCGAGATCGACGGCTCCGTCGTGTTTGCGGGCCGTACCGACGGAGCGGGCTGAATGACCGCGCTGGGATTCGAGGTCGCCGTATCCGAGCCGTCGGCGTTCGTCCCGGTCACCTGCGACCGGAGCCGGAATCCGACATCGCCCTGTCGCGCGACGTACGTCGTATCCGCGGCGTTTTGGATCCGGAGGCAGTCCGAAGCGTCCGCAGCGCCTCGGCCTTCACACCGGAACCAGCGATAGACGTAGGCGATCGGCTGTGTGCCGGTCCACGTTCCTCGCGTCGTGCTCTGGATCTGACCCACCCGGGGCGTGCCGGTCAAGCGAGGCTCGGCCGTGTTGTTGGGTGCCACCGTCGGCGCCGCGCTCGGCGAGCCGGGCAGGAACGCGAGGAACAGCGCTCCGAGAACCGCGGCTACGAGCCCGGTTCCGAGTGCCAGCAAGCGCACGCGGCGGATGTCGTGGTCTTCGGTGATCCTCATTGTCGATGCCCTCCTTGATGCTTTTTCGAAACAGGAGGTGGATGCCCGGTGCCGGCGTGTTTGGAACGGGCGATAGCCCAGCGCTTACCAAAGGTTTACGCGAGCTTGAGCGAACCCACATACGCAAAAACCGCGCTTTCGCCGCTACCATCGAGGCCAGGCGCCCCGGCGCTTCTCATGACGGACTGAGCTGCTCTCACCTCGCTCCCGCTCGCACGGCCGTGTGCCGAGCGCGCATGCACGATCCGTCAGGAGGTTCTCGTGCGAGTCCAGCTCGCAGCAGTCTCGAAGCGCTACGGCGCCCAGATCGTTCTCGACCGGGTCGATCTCACGATCGGTCCGCGGGCGCGCCTCGGCATCGTCGGGCCGAACGGGGTGGGCAAGACGACCTTGCTTCGGATTCTTGCCGGGCTCGAGGAGCCTGATGCGGGCTCGGTTGTGCGTGCACCCGCCTGGCTCACCTCCGGCTATCTCGCCCAGGAGCGGCTGAGCGAGCACGAGCCTCTGCTCGCGACGCTCGCGCGTCGCACTGGAGTCGCGGACGCCGAGCGCGAGCTCCTCGAGGCGTCGGCGGCACTGGCGAGCGACGCCAACGGCGCCGGCCACGCGGGCGATCGCTACTCGGTAGCACTCGAGCGCTTCCTCTCCCTCGGTGGCGCTGACTTCGAGGCTCGCGCCCGCACCATCTGTGCGGAGCTCGGCCTCGAGGTCGAGCTCGGCCGTTCGGCTGCGACGCTCTCGGGCGGCGAGCGTGCCCGGGCAGCTCTGGCAGCGACGCTGCTCTCGCGCTACGACCTGCTCCTGCTGGACGAGCCAACGAACGATCTGGATCTGGACGGCCTCGCTCGGCTCGAACGATTTCTCGACTCATGCGCAGGCGCTCTTGTCGTCGTCTCGCACGACCGCGAGCTGCTCGATCGGACGGTGACGCGGATCGTCGACGTCGAGCCAAGCACGAGACGCGTGCGCGAGTGGGCCGGAACCTGGAGCGACTACGCCGCTGCTCGTGAGACGCAGCGCCTGGCAGCGGTCGCGCGGTATGAGCAGGCGGACACGCGCAGGCGGAGGGTCGCCTCGCTGCTCGCGAAACGTCGTGACGAGGCGCGTGGGCACGGCGACTCGCTCGGCAAGACGACGGGCGGTGCGGATCGTCGCGCCACGCAGGCGTTGCGGACGAAGGTGCGTCAGGCGGAGCGGCTGCTCGAGCGCAACGAGCTACCGGAGAAGCCGTTCGAGCCGTGGGAGCTTCGACTCACCCTCGCTGCGGGCGAGCGGCCGGGCGATCTCGTCGCCAGGCTCGACGATGCGGTCGCGGTGCGGGGCGACTTCAGGCTCGGCCCGCTGTCGCTCGACCTAGTCGCCGGCGAGCGCCTTGCGGTGACCGGGCGAAACGGCAGCGGCAAGACGACGCTCCTCGGGATGCTGGTCGGCGAGACTCCGCTGGTCGAAGGCCGGCGCAGCATCGGTCGCCGGACGCATATCGGATCGCTCGCTCAGCGCCGGGAGGCATACGCGGAATCGACGCCGTTGGTCTCCGCGTTCCGGTCGCGCACCGGCCTCGCTCTCGAGCCGGCGCGCACACTGCTCGCGAAGTTCGGGCTCGGCGCCGATCACGTGGGCCGCTCGTGCTCCTCCCTCTCGCCGGGCGAAAGAACGCGCGCTCAGCTCGCCGAGATCCAGTTCCTGCGCGTGAACCTGCTCGTGCTCGACGAGCCGACCAACCATCTCGACATCGAGGCCGTCGAGCAGCTCGAGGCTGCGCTCGCCGGCTACGACGGCACGATCGTCGTCGTCTCGCACGATCGCCGCTTTCTGGAGCGCATCGCGCCTACGCGCGAGCTCGGGTTGGACAGGTTAGAAATGTGAGATTGCACACAAGCCCGAAAGGTTTAGCTTCCACCTTGCTCTGGTTTCGCCGACAAGAGGGGGGAGTTCATGAGCAGAGCTAAGCCGTCAGTGCGGTCTGTACGGCCCGCGCTGGTTCTCACCGCGCTCGCGACCTTGGTGTTCACGCTGACAGCCGGGACGACACAGGCGGGGCCGAGTGCCGCGCTCGCCTCCGACCCGTATTCACCGAGCCCGCGGCGTTCGACGTATCGCCGCCGCTGACGCAGCTTGTGAGCGCGACTGCGAGGGTGCGCGGCAAGAGCGCTCCGACAGACAGTGTCAACGACGCCGACCGCGATCTCTCGGTCGAAGCGGAGAGCAAGGCACGGCGCGCGATCAGCCGCCTCGCAGCTCCGCAGGCCGCAGCGTCTCAGGCCGCTGCGTCAGCCATTCCAGCCCCGAGCGTCAACTTCGAGGGCCTGAGCAATCAGGACAACTTCAACGTGTTCGGGTTCCGAGTGAACCCGCCGGATCCGGTGGGAGACGTCGGGCGGAACCACTACGTCGAGATGATCAACCTCGTCTTCGGCGTGTACTCGAAGACGGGCACCCTTCTCCTCGGGCCGGTGGACACCGGCACGCTCTGGACAGGGTTCCCGATCGAAGACTGCACGGATCCTTCCCGTGATCCGATCGTGGTCTACGACCAGACGGCGGATCGCTGGCTCCTGACCCAGTTCACGACACGGGGTCTCGACGACCCTACGCTGCCGTTCTACAACTGCGTGGCGATCTCGCAGACCGGTGACCCGACCGGGGCGTACTACCGCTACGCGTTCAGCACGGGGCTCAACTTCCCCGACTACCCAAAGTACGGGGTCTACGGGAACAGCTACATCATCACGGACAGGCAGTTCGGGCCGACGGTCGAGTACGGCATCGGCGTTCACGCACTCGAGCGCGCCCAGATGATCAAGGGCAACCCGAACGCCCGCTACGTCAGCTTCTTCATCGACGGGAACGACCCGAGCCTCTTGCCGCTCGTCGGCGACGGACTCCTGCCGCCGGACATGGACGGACCGGGAAATCCGCGAAGCAACATCGCACCGATCGTGGGGACGCAGGACGACGACTACGTCTACGGGGCGACGTCGGACGCGCTCAACGTTTGGGAGCTGAACGTGAAGTGGGCGCGGCGGAATCCGCAGGCGACACTCGTCTTCAAGGTGCAATTACCGGTGAACGAGTTCGACTCGAACTTCCCTTGTGCCCCGACTGCGCGCGACTGTCTTCCGCAGCCGGGGATCGTGGACCCGGCGCAGTATCTCGACATCCTTTCCTATCGGCAGCGGCCGACGTGGCGGCTCGCCTACCGGAAGATGCAGGGGTACGAGACGCTCGTCACCAACCAGTCGGTCGAGGTCAGGCCGGGAATCGCAGGGTTCGCTGGTACGAGATCCGGCGTACGCTCTGCGAGACGTACACGGTGCACCAGCAAGGCGACTACTCGCCCGACAACGTCCACCGCTGGATGGGCTCGATCGCGATGGACAGACGGGGTAACGCGGCGCTCGGGTACAGCGTCGTCGACGGCACCTTCGTGTATCCGGGGATCCGGTACACGGGTCGCCTCGCGACGGATCCGCTCGGCCAGATGCCGCTCGGCGAGGGGACGATCATCGCCGGGAGCGGTGTGCAGACGACCACGAACTCGAGGTGGGGGGACTACTCCTCGATGAACGTGGATCCCACTGACGACTGCACGTTCTGGTACGTGAACGAGTACTACACGGCCGCCGGGCAGGCGAGCTCGACGGCCGGCTGGCAGACGAGGATCGGCGCCTTCAAGATGCCGAGCTGCCGGCCCTAGGCATCAGACTACGACAGGCGCGGAAACCATCCCGCGCCTGTCGTTGCCGCTCTCGGAACGTATGAAGGGAGGCGGTGCCGCTTTACCGCCTCCCTTCGACCGTCGCGCTTAGCGCAGCCGGACGGGGACCTGCACGAGCCGCGTCCCGTAGACGCCACCGAGCGCCGGATCGCCGCTGCGGTAAGCCTTGACGAAGAACTGGACTGCGGTCCTGGCCTTCGACGGGAAGTCGGCTTCCGGCACGAGCTCGTACGTCACCCAGCCGTCGGCTGCCGTGAGCCGTTGGTTGCCGCCGGTCGTCACCTTGGGCGTCGAGCGGATGAAGACGAACGCGTCGCGCACGACGAACGCGCGCGAGTCTTTCACCCGGATCCGCACGACGATCGTCTGTCGGCGATTGGTCAACCGGCTCGGTGAGAACCGAACCTCCGAGACAACCAAGCGCTGGTTGCTCGCGACGCTGGTCGCGGGAATCGAGTACTCACCTGACGAGAGTCGCACGGCGCCGGCCGGAAGCGGCTCGGCACCGGTGGTCGACTCCCCGGAGAGCACGGTGACCGACGTGATCGCGTTCGTCGCCGTGACGTTGAAGCGAACTTTGCGACCGACGTCCGCCGACGTCACCCGGTACGACCGCCCGTTGGCGCCCGCGATTGCCACGCACTCGCCCCCCGCCGAGTTGCAGCGCAGCCATGCATACGAGAACGTGATCGGCTGCCTGCCGCTCCAGCGGCCGGGATCGGCGGAAACGACCGAGCCGACGAGCACCACGCCGCGGACGTTTGGCTGGGTCAGGAGCACGGGAGGCCCGACGACGGTTGCCGTCGGGTTCGACGCGACCGTCTGCGAGCCGTCGGCGTTCGACGCCGTGACGCGGACGCGCATGCGAAAGCCGTTGTCCGCGCTCGTCAGTACATACGAGGACCCCGTCGCACCGGAGATCGAGATGCAGTCGCTCCCATCGGGAAGTCCTCCGCCCGCACCGCACCGCACCCAGCGGTACGCGTACGAGAGCGAGCCTCCGGCCCACGATCCTCGCGATGCGGAAAGACGCCTGCCTTGCTCGGCGGCTCCGGTGATACGTGGCTCTGCCGTGTTGCGAGGAACAGCAGATGCCGCCGAAGAACCGGCTGACGGCAGCACGAGCGCACCGAGAGCGACCGCCGAGCCCAGGATCAGGGCGAACGCAATGGGTACGCCGCCTCTGTGGCGCTTACGCCAGTGGTGTGAGTCGATGGTCGGGTGCATGGACTCCCTCCTTCTTTCGCATGTCCCTCCAACACCGAGTTATGACGTGGCACATGGCACGAGGATTCGATTCCTTGCGGACTTCTTACAGCCGCTCACAGTTCCCACACGGGTGAGACCGGGCAGGAATTGCGGAGCGCATTGGCTATAGTCCTCAGCCGCTCATGGCCGTCCCGAAGAAGAAAACGTCGAAAGCGAGGCGCGACAAGCGCCGCGCGACCCATGCGATCTCCGCTCCGCGAGTCCAGGTTTGCCCGAACTGCCGGCAGCCGAAGCTCGCCCATCGCATGTGTCCGAACTGCAAGACGTACCGGGGCCGAGAGGTCGAGCCGCTCCGCATCCAGGCTCCCTAGGAACTACACCTAAGGCTCCCACCGGAGCGGTAGCGATACTCCCCGGATGATCCGGGTCGCGGTCGATGCTCTCGGGGGAGACCGGGCACCGGAGGAGATCGTCCTCGGCGCCGTCGCTGCTGCCTCCGACGAGGTCGAGCCGATCCTCTTCGGGCCGGCGGGACTCGACGTGCAGGGGCTCCGCTCCGTCGAGACCGCCGCGGGAATCGGCATGGACGCGGCGCCGGTGGAGGCGGTGCGGGCGAATCCCGACTCGTCGCTCGTGCGCGCGGTGCGCGCGGTCGCTGACGGAGAGGCAGACGCTCTCGTCTCGGCGGGCAGCACCGGGGCCACGCTCGCCGCATCGCTCCTGCACATCCGGCGTCTTCCGGCGGTCCACCGGCCGGCGATCGCGGTGGTCCTGCCCGCGCGAGCCGGTCCGACCGTTCTCATCGACGCGGGCGCGAACGCGGACGCCCGCCCGGAGCACCTCGTTCAGTTCGCGTACATGGGCGCGGTGTTCGCCCGCGAGATCCTCGAGGTCGCCGACCCGGAGGTACGGCTCCTGTCGATCGGCGAGGAGGACGAGAAAGGAAACGAGCTCACCCTCGAGGCGCACGAGCTCCTGCGTAAGAGCGACCTCCGCTTCGCCGGAAACACGGAAAGCCGGCGCATGCTCGAGGGTGAGACGGATGTCGTCGTCTGCGACGGATTCACCGGCAACGTGACGTTGAAGGCGATCGAGGGAACGATCCGGAGCCTGCTCGAGGAGATCCGCGGCGAGCTCGAGTCGTCGGCGCGAGGGAAGCTCGGAGGCCTCCTGATCCGTCCGGCCGCGCGACGTGTCCAGAAGCGCCTCGACCCGGAGACGTACGGCGGCGCTTATCTCCTTGGCCTGCGCGGCCTGGTCGTGATCGCGCACGGCTCGAGCTCTCGAGTCGCGATCGCGAACGCCATCCGCCTCGCGGCGCGCGGGGTGGAGCATGACGTTGTCGAGCGCGTTGCCCAGCGCTTGCCGGATCGCCCCGGTCGCTCCACGTAAGCGGGCTGGTTTGCCCCAGCAATGGTGGTAGCATCGGCGCGCTCCACGACCCGTCGGCCGAGAAGTGAGGTTTTCCAGTGGCACACTCGCGTGAAGAGGTTCTCGAGCAGGTCAAGAGCGTCCTGAGCGACAAGCTCGGCATCGACGAGGGCGAGATCACAGACGACGCCTCCTTCGAAGCCGACCTCGGGGCCGATTCGCTCGACCTCGTCGAGGTCGTGATGGATCTCGAGGATCAGTTCGGCCTGAAGATCCCGGACGAAGACGCACGAGGGCTCACGACGGTCGGCAAGGCGATCGACTACGTCATCGCGCACCAGCAGTAGCGACAACGATCGAGTCGGCGCTCAAACAGGCGGCGCCGCCGCCGAGCTCGGCCGGCTGATCGCAGCGTTGCCGGCGAAGCGCCTGGACCAAGTCTTCACGCACGCTTCTTGGGCCGACGACCGCTCGGACTCGTACGAGCGCCTCGAGTTCCTGGGCGACAGCGTGCTCGAGCTCGCCATTGCGCGGTCTGTCTACGACCGCTTCGGAGACGCCTCCGAAGGCCGGCTCGCGAAGATCCGCGCGCATGTCGTCTCGCGAACGAGCTGCGCACTGGTTGCGAAGGAGCTTGCGCTTGGAGATCGGCTGGTCGAGCGAGCCGACGGGGTTCCTCCGGACGAGCTCGAGCGGATCTCGCGGAGCCGCAACGTCCTCGCCGCCCTCCTCGAGGCTGCTCTCGCCGCGCTCTATCTCGAGCACGGGTTCGAGGCGATCGAGCAGGCCGTGGTCGCGGCATTCAGCGACAAGATCGAGTACGCACGGTCGAGTCACGTCGACTACAAGACGGAGCTCCAGGAAGCGCTCGCCCGCTCCGGCAAGCAGGTGCACTACACCGTGCTAGAGGTCGAAGGCCCGCCGCACGACCGCCGGTTCGTCTGCGCTGCGCATGTCGCGGGTGCGCAACTTGGGATTGGACGCGGCTCGACGAAGAAGGCGGCGGAGCAGGAAGCTGCTTGCGAGGCGCTCGACGCGCTCGGCGTCGTCCCCGAGCAGTTCTAGCCGTACGGTCGCCGACGGCGAGGCGCAGCGCAGGCACGTCCGCCTGGATCGTGAGAATGCAGCGCCGGTGCACCTCAAGTCCATCCGCATCCGCGGCTTCAAGTCGTTCCCCGACGCCCTCGAGCTGAAGCTCGAGCCCGGCGTGGCCGTTGTCGTCGGCCCGAACGGCTCGGGCAAGTCGAACATCGCGGATGCCGTGGTGTGGGCGGCCGGCTCGCTGACACCGTCCGAGCTCCGGGCGGAGAAGCCGGACGACGTCCTGTTCGTCGGGGGCGGCGACCGCAAGCGCTCGGAGCACTGCGAAGTCGAGCTCGTGTTCGACAACGAGGCCGGGGATTTCTCCGAGCTCGATTTCAGCGAGGTCTCCGTCGCTCGGCGGCTGGTGCGAGGCGCGGAGGGGCAGTACCTCGTCAACCGCGCCCCGGTGCGGCGGACGGATCTCGTGGAGCTGCTCTCTGACGTCGGACTCGGGTCCGCGATGCATTCGATCGTCGGGCAGGGGAAGGTCGAGCAGGTGCTCTCTTCGAGGCCCGAGGACAGGCGCGCGCTCGTGGAGGAGGCGGCAGGCCTCGGGAAGTTCAAGCGACGGCGTCACCGAGCCGAGCTGCGGCTCGCGCGCGTCGCGATTCAGGTGGAGCGTGCCCGCGATGTCGAGGACGAGGTGCGCAAGCGCTTGCGGCCGCTCGCCCTCCAGGCGACCGCGGCCGAGCGCGCCGAGAAGCTCGTCGGCGAGATCTTCGCGCTCCGTGCGCGGATCGCGCAACTGGACCTCGACACCGCTTCCAGTCGGCGCTCCGAAGCCGAGTCGCGCCGCGACAGCGCTGCTCTCGTTCGCCGAGGCGTCCAGGGACGTCTCGAGGGCCTGCTCGCCGACCGCGCGCGGGCGGAGGACGAGCTCTCGGACGCGGCGGGCAAGCGCGAAGGCGCGTTGTCTGCTCTCTACCGCGTGCAAGGAGGTGCCGAAAGGCTTGCGCTCAGGAGCGAGTCAGCCGCCGCCCTGGACGAAAGGCTTCGCGCCGAACGAGCGGCGCTTCCCACATCTTCCACGGGCGACAACGGCGTGGTGGAGCTCGAACGGGCAGCTCACGAAGCGGCGCGACGCGCGCGCGAGGCTGTGCGCGAGCGCGAGGATCTTGCCGAGCGCGCACGGCTCGCGAGCGAGCGAACCGTCGCAGTCGAGCGCGTGCTCGCCGAGCAGGAAGGACTGCCGCCCGCAGCGCGAGCGCTCGCCGAGCAAGGCGCGCAGCTTGCGCTCGCTGCACTCGAGGTCGAGCCCGGCTCCGAGCGCGCGGTTGCGGCCGCTCTTCGTGCCCGCGCCTCTGCGATCCTCGCCGCCGATCCAGCGGCCGCGCTTCGCTTGCTGGTACAGGCTCGCGACTCGGGCCTAGGCAGCCTGACCGTCCTCGCCGGCCAGGAGCCGCAAGCGCTTCTCCGCGACTACGCCGTCGTCCCGCTCGATGCGCTGCTCGACTCGCCCGTCCCGGCCGTGACGCCAGAAGGTTTCGGATACGACCCAGCGCGCGGCGAGCTGTGGTTCGCGGGAGAGACTGCCGAGGCCGCGCTGCTCGAGCTCGAGGCGCGTCGTCGTGACCTCTCGACGCAAGCGTCTACCCTGGAGTCGCAGCTCGCTGCCGCGGACGAACGTGTGGCGGACGCCGAGCTGCGAGCAAGTGCCGCCGAGGCCGCGTTCGCCCGGGTGGCTCCCGGCTATCGGCGCTCGACAATCGGCCCGGCGATCGACGCTCTGTCGCTCGATCGGCTTCTCGACCTGAGCCGGCGACTTCTCGGAGCCCTTGACGGAGCGCGGGCGGGCGTGGCGCGGTTCGAGCCGACGTTTCGGGCGCGAGTGGACGCAGGGGCGCACAGGACGGGAGAGCTCGGTGAGAAGCTCCGCCGGCTCGGTGCCGCCGAGGTAGAGCTCCGGCAGGAGCTCGAGAAGGCGGGGTCGAGCGCGACGAGCGCGGAGGTCGAGCTCGCTCGCATCGAGGCGGAGACGGACGAGGCGCGGCGGCGGCTCGAGGCCGCGGGCGATGTCTCCCCCGCGGACGGCGACAATCGTGACGAGCTGGCGCTGCGTGTCGAGCGCCTCGAGGCTCGGCGTATCGCTCTCGGCATGGTGAATCCGCTCGCGCAGGAGGAGTACGAGGCGGAGAAGGAGCGGCTCGAGGATCTGAAGGCGCAGCGAGAGGATCTCGAACGAAGCCTCGACGAGCTCGAGCGACTGCGGGAGGAGCTTGCGGAAACGGTCGAGCGCCGGTTCGCCGAGACGTTTGCAGCCGTCGCCGAGCACTTCGAGGAAGTCGCTGCGACGCTGTTTCCCGGCGGCGAGGGCCACCTGCGGCTCGTCGAAGCCGAGCGTGAGGTGCGCGACGACGGCTCGGAGATCGAGACCGAGGCAGGCGTCGAGGTGGAGCTCCGACCGGCGGGCAAGCGCATCACGAGGCTCTCGCTGCTCTCGGGCGGAGAGAAGGCGCTCGGCGCAATCTCGTTCCTCTTTGCGCTGTTCCTCGCCCGACCGTGCGCGTTCTACCTCCTCGACGAGGTCGAAGCTGCGCTCGACGACTCGAATATCGCGCGTTTTGTTGAGCTCCTGCGCCGGTACTCCGATCGCGCGCAGTTCGTGGTCGTCACGCATCAGAAGCGGACGATGGAGGCCGCGGACGTGCTGTACGGCGTCACCATGGGACCCGACGGCGTTTCGCAAGTCGTCTCGCGGCGGCTGCCGCAGCAGGATCGCGCCGCCGCCAACGCGGCCGCATAGGCTGAGCTTTCATGAGCCTCACCTGGGCAGAGCTGCTCGGCGACGAGGTGACCGCGGCCGATGAGCCGGAGCGCACGGGGGTCTTCGCGCGCATGCGTGAATCGCTCGCCAAGAGTCGCCGCGCCCTCACCGAGCAGCTGGCCGAGGCTGCATTCGATCCTTCCGATGGTGGCGCTTGGGAGCGGCTCGAGGAAGCATTGATCCGGAGTGACGTGGGTGTCCCCGCGACCGCGGAGCTCGTTCGCCGCTTGGAGCTGCGCGGAGCCGGCGGCAGCTTCGAAGAGGCGCTCGTGGAGGAGGTGGAATCCCTCTTCGGCGGTCCGCCAAGGCTCTTGCTCGGCCGGGCCGAGGGCGGAGAGCCGAGCGTCGTGCTCGTCGTCGGGGTGAACGGCACCGGCAAGACGACGACGATCGGCAAGCTCGCGCTCAAGCTGGCCGAGCACGGCCGCTCGGTGCTCGTCGGCGCGGCCGACACTTTCCGGGCGGCAGCCGAGGAGCAACTCGAGATCTGGGCGGAGCGCGCGGGCGCGGACGTGGTCGGCGCGCCTCGCGGCGGTGACCCCGCGGCGGTCGCGTTCGATGCGCTGGAGGCCGCCCGTGCACGAGGTCGCGACGTCGTCATCGTCGACACCGCGGGCCGGCTCCACACGCAGGCGAACCTGATGGCCGAGCTCGAGAAGGTGCGACGGGTCATCTCGGGCCGCATCGACGGCGCTCCGCACGAGACGCTGCTCGTGGTCGACGCGACGACCGGTCAGAACGGGCTCCAGCAGGCCAGGCTATTCGGCGACGCGGTCGGCGTCACGGGGGTCGCGCTGACGAAGCTCGACGGAAGCGCTCGCGGCGGCGTGGCGATCGCGATCGCCGTGGAGCTCGGGCTGCCGGTGAAGCTGGTGGGCGTGGGCGAGGGCATCGACGATCTGCGCCCGTTCGACGCGCACGACTATGCGCGAGCCCTGCTGACCGGGTGAACGCCGTGCCCGGCGTGCTTCGAATCGCACCAGTCTGTTCCAAGCCGGCCCGGACGCTACGTCACCGCTACGCCGACCGACCCCGCCCGTAGCCTGTTGGCGTGGCGGTCGCGATGCTCATGCACTGGCCCGGGGTCTCCCCCCATCAATACGACGCGATCATGGCGCGGCTGAACCTCGACGTGCATCCTGCAGCGGGGGCGGTACTCCATGTCGCGAGCGTCACGGACGACGGTCTCGACGTGTGCGACGTCTGGCAAACGGAGCAGTCGTTCCAGGGATTCCTGGCACAGCGTCTCCTCCCCGCGGCCGACGACGTGGGACTTGACGGCCAGCCCGAGATCAGGGTGGTGCAGCTCCACAATCTCTTCGCCGCGGATCCACAGGTGATCGACCGCATCGGCGCGCTCTCCATGCCCGCCGCGGTTGCGGCCTGGGCTGCCTGACTCGCTGTCTTTACTCCGCTCGCTGACTGCGCTGGCTGACTACGTGGCTGACTGGGCCGGCTGACGGGTCGCGTAGCGGGGCGTTAGGATCGGCGCGTGGACGATCGAGACGGCTTCACCGTCGCATTCGGCCCGGTGGGGCTCGCCGGCTGGGCGCTCCTCCTCCTCGGGATCCTCGTGCGGAGGCGCATGGTCTCGCTGCTCGGGCTTGCCGGCGTCGTGGCGGACGTGACCGTCGCCGAGCTCGGCGGCTTCAAGGCGATGAACGAGCCCCCCGGCGCTTCGCCTGCGGCCGACGCGTAGCGCGAAAGCCCTGGTCAGCGGAGACGCCGAGTCGACCGAGCAGCCTGGTCCAACCGAGGAGCCCGGTAGCCGAGAAGCCTGGATCAGCCCGCTTCCGTCATCTCGACGCGGTACACCTTGACGTTCGGGTTCCCGCTCACTCGAACCTGGATTCGCGCGATCTCGAAGTCCTTGAAGTCGCCGGGTGCGAGACCCAAGTTCTCGATGGCCGCCTCCGTCGCCTTCTGGATCGCCTCGTGCAGGCTTTCGGCCGTGCTCGTGTCTCTGAACTCCGACACGCCCTCGAAACAGGTGATCGGCTTGCCCGTACCGGGCTCGCCGGGCTTGATGCGTCCGGGTGGGATCGGCACGCGCCCTCCTCCGTCTGGTTGGTTTACGGCCCGACGACCCTACCCTCGAGGCTGTCGTCAGTTCAACGGTCCTCGCTTCGGTCTCACCGTGCCGTGATGACGACGTGGTAGACCTTGACGTTCGGGTTGCCGACGAGAATCCGCACCTGAGAGACCTCGAACCACTCGGGATCCCTGCGCCCTTCTCTCTTTGCGGCCGCGGCGGCAGCTTTCGCTGCTCCCTGCACAGCGGTATGGAAGCTCGCTACGGTGCTGTGGTCGTTGTACTCCGAGAACCCTTCGAACGCACGACCCGCACGGCGGCCCTGAGGTTTTCCGAACCGCTTCTTGGCCTCGTCTTTCGTCATGTCTCCTCCTGTCTCGCACAATGGCCGAGCAAGACTAGTGCTGCTCGTCTCTAGAGGCTTGATGTGGGTTGTGGGTGCGTTTCAGGGAAGGCATGGGCCAAGCAGCGTGGACGGATCGCTGCTCGGCACTACTGGAAGCTGTTGGTGAGGAGCGTTTCGGCCGCGATGCGCCGTGCGCAGGCCCCCAGCTGGACGTGCCCACAACCCACATAAAGCCTCTAGGTGACAACCGCCGGCGAGAGCGACTCGAGTGAGATCCGCGCGCCCTCCGATATCAGCGCCGCAAAGCGGTTCACGCCCAGAGCGGATTCGACCTCGGATTCGTACCGATCGAGAACGGGCAACTCGAAGCGGTTCGGGGGCGATTCTCCGCGCAGGTTGCCGGCCGCGCCCAGGAGTCGAGCGGCTTCCTCGAACGAATCGCGCGCCGCCGCGATTCCGGCGAGAACGACCAGGCACTCGGCGCTGCTGCGTCTGCTCTCGTAGAGCTTGCCGTACGTCGCGAGGCAGCGTCGGATCCTTCGCTCGGCCTCGACGAGGTCGCCGTCGCGGAGGTCGAGCTCGGCCAGCATGAAGTCGGCCGCGGCGGTGTGGAGCACGTCGCCCAGCTCGCCGGCGAGGGCATGTGTCTCCTCGAACGCCAAGCGTGCACGTTCGATCTCATCGTTCTCCCAGGCGGCGATGCCGAGGTTGTACGTGGAGTTCGTGACGAGCATCGGGTTGTTGAGCGTCCGGCGAAGCGAAAGCGCTTCCTCATGGACGGCGAGCGCCTGGAGGTGGTCGCCCCGCGCCGAGTACACGTCGGCGAGGTAGTTGAGCAGTCCGGAGATCGCGGCAGCATCGCCGGTCGAACGCGCGATTTCGAGGCCCTCCTCGCAGAGCTGCTCTGCGCGCTCGGCCTCGCCATGTTGCAAAGCGATCCACCCGAGCTCGCCGAGTACGAACGTCGTCTCCCGCAGCCGACCCAGGGTGCGAAACAGGCGAAGCGCATCTTCGAGCAGAGGTACCTCCGCATCGAGATCGTCCTGTGCGGCGGCCTGTCGCGCTGACCACCACAAGGCATTCGCGACCACCTCCGGAGACACGTCCTCCGATTGTGTCAGCGCTCTGGACAGCCACTTTCGCGCTTCGGTCACGTGACCGTGGGCTCGCCAGAAGTGCCCAAGCGCGGACACGAGGACGAGCACGCCCTCGATCCGACCCGATGCGAGCTGCCAGTCGAGCGCCACCCTGATGTTGTCCAGCTCGAACTCGAGCCGCTCCAGCCACATCGCTTGACTCGGCCCTTCGAGCTCCTTTTCGGCCACGCTCGCCAGCTCGAGCATGCGGTCTGCGTGACGGCTGCGAAGCTGGTCGAGCATGCCGTTCTCCTCGAGCCGCGCAACGGCATCCTCGCGCACGGTTTCGAGCATCGAGAGCCGGACGTCCCCGTCCGTTGCGTCGGTACGCACGAGGCTCCATGCAGCGAGAGCCTCGAGATCGGTGAAGAAGCTCGGCCCGGCCTGCGCGACCGCGCGGGCATCATCGAAGCTGCATCCGCCCGCGAAAACACCGAGCGCGTCGTGGAGCGCCTTCTGGCCCTCGCTCAGCAGGCCGTAGCTCCACGCGATCGTCGCTCGCAGCGTGCGCTGCCGTTCGGGAAGGTCGATCGGGCCCTCCATCTCCAACGCGAGCCCCTCGTCGAGTGCCTGCAGCACGCGGGTCGGTGGGAGGACGACGAGTCGCGCGGCGACGAGCTCGATCGCGAGCGGCAGGCCGTCGAGGCGTCGGCAGATCTCCCGCACCGAGTCCTGGGTGTCGTCTCGCAGGACGACTCCGCGCGCCGCGGCGAGCTCGACGAACAACGTCGTCGCATCGTTCATCGGCAGGGGGCTCAGCGGGTGGACGAACTCGCCCAAGAGGCGAAGCGGAGTCCGGCTCGTGGTCAGGATGTCGAGGTCTGGAACCAGGTGCAGCAAGCTCGCGACGTCGTGGGCCGCCTGCGCGAGGTGCTCGAGGTTGTCGAGATACAGCAAGGTGCCTGTGCCTCGCAGCGCGTCGGCGATCCCCTCGGCGAGCGGTCGACCTGCCGGCTCGCGTGCACCGACGGCCCGGGCGATCTCCACGAGCACGAGCGCGGGGTCGGAGACGGGTGCGAGCCCGACCAAGTTGACCGGTCTCTCGAGGGCTGCCGCCGCGGCGGCTTCGAGCGCCAGCCGACTCTTGCCCGCTCCTCCGGGCCCGGTGATCGTGACCAGTCTGACGTCCGGGCGGGCGAGCAGCGCCTCGATCGTTGCCAGGTCGTCCTCTCTCCCGACGAGGCGATGGTGAAGTGCCGGCAGCGTGGCACCGCTGAGCGTCCTCGGCGGCGGAAACGACTTCTCGAGGCCGTCGGCCGCGAGCTGGTAGAGCCGTTCCTGGTCGGCGATGTCCTTGAGCCGGTGCCTGCCGAGGTCGACGGTCTCGTAGCCCGCGTCGGCGAGCAGGTCGCGCGTTAGCTGAGACGCGAGGATCTGTCCGCCGTGGGCGACCGCCTGGATCCGCGCCGCGCGGACGACGTCGATGCCGACGTACCCCTCCGGACCGCGCTCGGGCTCGCCCGTATGCAGGCCCATGCGAACCCGGACCCGAGTCTCGTCGGGCCACTTCTCGGCCGCGAGGCCGCGCTGCGCCTCGATCGCCGCCGCCGCGGCCTGCGCGGCACCACGGAACGCCACCATGAACGCGTCGCCTTGGGTATCGACCTCGATTCCGTCGTGCCGGGCGAACGCGGCTCGCAAGAGCCTGCGGTGATCGTCCTGGACCTCGGCGTAACGCGAGCCGAGTGTCCGGAGGAGCTGCGTCGAGCTCTCGATGTCCGTGAAGAGCAGCGTGACCGTGCCCGCAGGTAGATCCGTTCTCGGAGCTGGCGGAGGAGGAGACACGGCCCGAGTGTAGGAGCCCGCACTGGACGAGTCCACGTGGCCGACGGCACGAACCTCCTGCGTACACTTTCCCGCCGTGTTCGACACACTCGGAGACAAGCTGCAAGCGGCGCTTGGCGATCTGCGGGGCAAGGGGCGCTTGGACGAGGACTCCGTCTCGAAGGCGATGCGCGAGGTGCGCCTTGCGCTTCTCGAGGCGGACGTCAACTTCGAGGTGGCCAAAGACTTCACGGCGGCGGTCAAGGCGCGCGCGCTCGGTCAAGACGTCACGAAGAGCCTGACGCCGGGCCAGGAGGTCGTGAGGATCGTGCACGAGGAGCTGACCGCGTTGATGGGGTCGGGCGACTCGCGGCTCGCGTTCGGAAAGCCCCCGACGGTGATTCTCCTCGCAGGGCTCCAGGGCTCAGGCAAGACGACCGCAGCTGCCAAGCTCGCTCTCCTGCTCCGGCGGGAGGGAAAGCAGCCGGCTCTCGTTGCCTGCGACCTGCAGCGCCCAGCGGCGGTCGAGCAGCTCAGGCAGCTCGGGAGGCAGATCCAGGTCCCCGTGTTCGCTCCCAGTCCGAGCGATCCGGTGGCCGCCGCGCGCGACGGGCTGGACGAGGCGCGCAGGGATGGTCGCGATGTCGTGATCCTCGACACCGCGGGCCGACTGCACGTCGACGCCGAGCTCATGGACGAGCTCGAGCGCGTTCGCGCCGCGACCAAGCCCACGAACGTGCTCCTCGTGCTCGACGCTATGACGGGTCAGGAGGCGGTGAACGTCGCGACGGCATTCCAGGAACGCGTCGCGTTCGACGGGGTCGTGCTCACGAAGCTCGACGGCGATGCACGCGGCGGCGCGGCGCTCTCGGTAAAGGCCGTCACCGGCAGACCGGTCAAGCTCGCTTCCGTCGGAGAGAAGCTCGACCAGCTCGAGTACTTCCATCCCGACCGGATGGCGTCGCGGATCCTTGGCATGGGCGACGTGCTCACGCTGATCGAGAAGGCGGAGGCAGCGGTCGAGCAGGACGAGCAGGAGGAGATGGAGAGACGCCTGCGGGCGGGCGAGTTCACGTTCGACGACTTTCTCTCCAGCTACCGGATGCTGCGCAAGATGGGGCCGCTTCAGGGCGTGCTCAAGCTCGTCCCGGGAATCGGGAAGCAGCTCCAGGGTCTCGACGTCGACGAGAGCCAGCTCGCGCGCGTCGAGGCGATCGTCCTCTCGATGACGCCGCACGAGCGAGCCGTGCCGCACGTCATCAATACGCAACGCCGTCGCCGGATCGCGGCGGGCAGCGGCACGTCGCTCGACGAGGTGAACAAGCTCATGGCCGCCCGCAAGCAGATGGCCAAGATGATGAAGCAGATGGGCAAGGGCAAGGTTCCGACCTTGCCCGGGATGCCGCCGGGAAAGGCCAGATAACCTGTCTCGCTCGAATCGATTGAGAGAGGCAGGTGTATGGCCGTAAAGATCAGGTTGACGCGCGTCGGGTCGAAGAAGAATCCGATCTATCGCGTCGTGGTCGCCGACTCGCGCTCACCGCGGGACGGTCGCTTCATCGAGGTCGTCGGGCGCTACAACCCTCGCACGGAGCCCTCGACGATCGACCTCGACCAGGACAAGATCGACGACTGGATCGCGAAGGGTGCCCAGCCGACCGCGCCTGTGGCGAAGCTCATCAAAGCAGCTGCTTCCGGCGCGAGCGCCGAAAGCGGCTAGTGCGTCCTATGCGCGATGCACGCACCGGCGGATGTCGGTTCACTCGTCACTCGTCGCGAAGCGGAAAGTGACGTGGCGGAGCTACTCGAATGGATCGCGCGCCGGCTCGTCGACGAGCCAGACGCCGTGCGCGTCGAGACGGAGGAGCGTGAGGACGCCGTCGTGTTCCGCCTTCACGTCGCGCCCGACGATGTCGGGAAGGTGATCGGGCGGCAGGGTCGCCTCGCGCGCGCTCTACGCAGCATCGTGCGGGCGGCGGGGGCACGCGCCGACCGCCGCTTCGTGCTCGAGATTGCCGACTGACCGCGAGGACGAGCGCGTGCTCGTCGGCCGGGTCGGCCGTCCGCACGGCATCGACGGCGCGTTCGTCGTCGATCAGGGAAGCGACGATCCGCGGCGGTTCGAGATCGGTGCGAGCCTCCATGTGAACGGCGAGCCCGCCGCGGTCGTGCTCTCGAGGCGGGTCGGAAAGGGACGGCGAGCCATCAAGCTCGATCGGAAGGTAGAGCGTGGGGCGGAGCTGACAGTCCCACGCGGCGAGCTGCCGCCGACCGACCCGGGATCGTTCTACGTCGCCGATCTGGTGGGTCTCGAAGTTGTCGAGGACGGTGAACGGGTCTTGGGGGTCGTACGCGACATACATCCCGGGCCTGCGAACGACGCCCTGGAGCTCGACACCGGGCTCCTGCTCCCACTTGTCGAGGACTGCGTCGTCGCCGTCGACGTTTCCGCGGGCCGCATCGTCGTTGCCCGAGGATTTGCGGACGACGGGTAA
>Ga0136633_1001227_pt1 | contig 19036 bp, 19 predicted proteins | sample AntDrymeUQ832206_2_FD_105494 | JGI IMG/M metagenome (GOLD analysis project Ga0136633, IMG submission 105494) | Polar desert sand microbial communities from Dry Valleys, Antarctica - metaG UQ83 (22.06) | ecosystem: Environmental > Terrestrial > Soil > Desert | place: Antarctica: Dry Valley...
CCGTCGACGGTGCGCTCACGTGCCCGTCGCGCGTGGGGCGCCGAGAACGCCCGGCGGCTGAAGTGCGATCCGCACGCCACGCTGATCGTGCCCGTCACGCTGCACGAGGGTCGCCACAGCAACGCCAGCTATCTCATCGAGGCGGGACTCAACGACCTCGAGCTGACCGCCACCATCGGCCACAGCGACCCGCGTACGACGAAGATGATCTACGGCCATCTGTTCCCAGACAGCGCCGCCACGGTCGCCGCGAAGATCGACGCCTACCTGGACGCGGACGGCGCCTGAGTGCGGAAAAAACTGCGGGAAAAACCGCACCGTCAGGAGCGGCTGTCAGCGGCTATGAGCGGCGGACATGTCCGCAAATACGGGGGAAACGCCGAGTGCGTGGGCCCAACTCTATAGTTCTCAGCCCCGAATCACGCCCGTGTGCCTGCTAACTGCGGAACGCGGGTTCTCGCAGGGACTGGATGAAGAACCCCTCCGTCAAAGTCAGGATAGCTCAATGCCGCGTCTCGACGCGATCAAGTTGTCGCATGAGCAGATCGGCCAGCAGCACGTATCGGCGGCCTCAACGGAGTCGCTCCATTCGATCTCGGTGTGCGCGACGACGTTGCGCACCGCTCCGAAGGCGCCGGCGAAGAGGTTCATCGTTCCGACGCGCTCGCCCGTGTCGGCGTCACGGTCAGCGAGCGGCCCGGCGTCCGGCGAGAAGGCGCTCTGCATCAGCGCAACGCCAACGAGCTTGTCGCCGCGGGGGTTACGCGGATCACCCGCGAGAGCGCGCACGCGCGCCTCAACCGCTTTGAGCGCGGTCATGACAGCGGTTTCGAAGGCTCCCACGGCGATCGCGTCTCGCAATCGAACAGCGAGCTGGGGATGCAAGTCCACTCCGAGCCGGCGACGTGCCTTCAGTAGTGCGCCGGCCCGATCGCCACGTGCGCAGACCTGCTGTCCCCAGCGGCTGATCTGGAATACGTCGCCTCGGCTGACACGTCCTCCAGGACGGCGTCGGTGACGCGGCTGATCGTGTCACGCCCGACATGCACGCCATACAGCTCGGCGAGGTGCGCCTCGATGTCGCGGACCGTCATCCCGCCGGCGTACATGCCCGACAACATCGAGGCGTTGCGCACCTTCCGCGACCAAGTCACCCGCCTCTGGCGACGCGCCCTCGGGCGCCGCAGCCAGCGCGCACGCGTGAACTGGACACGGATGCATCGTCTCGCGAAGCGATGGCTGCCCGCTGTTCGCATCCTGCATCCCTGGCCGTCGGTGCGATTTGACGCCCGTACCCAAGGCAGGAGCCCAGTGCGCTAGCAGTGCACGCTGGGATCTGCGCGGGGGGCCGCTCGCAAGAGCGGTCCCTACCGCGAACAACCATCCGTCGCACACATCGGCGGCGAGCGTTCACGTCGCGAGCCGGTGCGACGACCGTCGCGACAGCAGCGCGCTCAACCCGAGCAGGAGCAGGCTTAGGGCCAGGGCTATGGCGGAGCCGCCGAGCGCCCACGCGACAAACGTCGGCCGAAACGGCGCGTCGTACCTAAATGCGACCCGCACGATCTTGGTCTGCTGGCCAGGACCCGCACCGCGGATGACGAGCTCGTGCTCGCCGTCCTCAAGGTCGGGTGGCACTGCGACGCGCGTCGACACGCGCCCGCCCGCGTCGGCGGTCGTATCGCCCAGCAGCCGCGGCGTCGAATGGACTTCCAGGCGCAGGGACGTGTTCGGCGCGAAGCCGTCGAGAGTGACTGGGTACGACGTGCCGCCCTGGAGATTGATCGGCGGGCCAGGACGCAACTGCCCGAGATCGACGTCGGACTCGCGCCAGGCCGTGCGCGCAGCTTCCTGAGGCGACGCCGCCTGCGTGACCTTGACGGCCGTCGCCGCGGCCCGTGACTGCGACCAGCGCAGGATCTCCTTCGTCTCGGCGGCGTATCCCCGGGCATTTGGATGGGCGATCTCCTCAATCCCACGCTCGGTCGCGGTTTTCCCGAACAGCGCCGCGCGGATCGTCGGGTTGTCCCATGGCGCGACGCCTGGCCGCACTAGCCGCGCGACTTGATCGAGGTTCAGGCCCGCGAAGTTGAAGCTCGCTAGACCTCGCGCCCACGGAGTGGTCGTCGACTCTCCGCGGCCGCTGTCGCACAGCGTGTGGCGAGGCTGAAACGCCATCTCGGTCGGTTTGACATAGAAGACCGGGATGCGCAGATCCTCCTGGACCTGAAGCACGGCCTCCTCGATGACGCCGTTGAGCTTGATGGTGAAGCCGGCAAGGAAGAAGATCTCCTCGCTGTCCACCCAGTACTGCGTCCCGATCGGGGACTGCAGCGTCCGCTTGGCCGAGACGACGCTCTGGGGGTGATGCCAGTAACCCATGGGGGCGCAGGACCGCCCCGACAGCGGGATCGGTAGCGGGTAGCCGGGCACCAATATCGGTGCCGCGCCGCCGCGCTTCTCATAGACGGAGCGCGAGTTCAACGTCTCGTTGACAGCCTTGTACGACTCCATCAGATTTTTCTTCAAGCCCCGGCCAAGGGCCGCCTTCTCCCAGTCCTGGCGTGACGAGTACTCCCACGGCTTGGAAGGCAGCCCGGTGCGGACCGTCTTGGTACACGCCTCGAGCGCCAGGATGCAGGACTTGGCAAGCACGGGGAAGCCCGCGTCGTTGCCGCCGATCGTCATGACGACCGCCCGGACGGGTTGCATGCTCGACCCTCGAGGTCTCTGCAGCGCGGCGAGTTGGTCGACCTGCGAACGCTCGCCCCACTCCGGATTGGGGCTCTTGATGTGGTGGGTCACCGCGGCGGAGCAGGCCAGCACGGCCGAGTCGTTCGGGAAGGCGGTGACGAGGTAGGTCTTCTTCGGGCTGCGGTGGCAGCCGTTCTTCTCGCGGTCGGTGTCCGGGTCGTAGCTGTCGCTGCCCTGTCCGGCCGAGAACGAGTCGCCGAGGATTGCGATCTTGCCTGGCTTGCTGAGGATCAGGCCCGCGTCCTCGGCCTTGTCGACACCTTCGACGAAGATCTCGCCATCCGCCGTCGCCGACTGGTCGGCGTTCAACGCGCGGACGACGACCGAGAAATCCGGGGTCTTGCCGACCAGGCCGACGTCGGCGCGAACCCGCCAGTTGACGGTTCGGCTGCCGCCGGGCTCGACGTTGCCGAGATGGGTGACCGGACGACGCACGTCGACCCCGTCGAAGTCTGATGTGAACTGCGCCACGACGCCCGAGGCCTCGATGTCGCCGCTGTTGGTCAAGGTGGCCTGGACGTCGATGTAATCGCCTCCCCCCACCGCGCGCAGCGGACCGGGCGACCCCAGTTCGACCCCGAGCTTCGGGCGGCCGAGCGCGTCGAGCGTGCGTCTGAGCTCGTCGCCTTGGTCGACGTCGAGGTAGCGGCCGTCCAGCGCGTTGGCGATGCATCTCAGCTCCTCGCGGCCGGACTCCGAGATGCGAAAGCCGACGGTGATCGCGTCGAGCTCGAACCCCTGGCCTGAGATCTGCTTCGCCGCTTCGCACGGATCGTCGCACGTCGACTCGCCGTCGGACACGAGCACGAGCGTCCCGCGTTCGTAGCCTTTGTCGCTGAGCTCCTGGGCAGCGGCGCGCATGGCTTCGGCGGTCGGCGTGTCTCCGTCGGCCTCGAGCTCACGGATGGTCTGCGACATACGCTCCGGATTGACCTTGCCGAGCCGGATTCGCTGCCTGCCCGAGTCGCACCCGCCGTCCGCTGCCGGATAGGTCCGCAGGCCGAGGATCGCCTCGTCGTCGACGCTGCCGACGTAGTCGAGCAGGGCCAGTTTGGCACCCTCGATCTTCTCGCCGCCATTGTCGTCGTCCTCACCCATCGAGCCGGACGTGTCGACGATGAGCATGACCGGCGCGGCCGACGGTGCCGCGCCCGCCGGCGCGGCCGCGGCCGACTGACCTGAGGAGATCGCGACCGGGGCCGTGGCCCAGAGCACCAGCGCAAGTGTCAGCGCCGCGGCTCTCATGGCGGCTTCGATAGCGCGTCGATCCCGCTGCGTGCACCGGCCAGGCGCGCATTGCCCAGCACGGCCGAGGCGCTGTCGGAGCCGTTGTCCATGCGCGCCACCTCGATGACCACCCGCCGCGGGCCTTGAAGCGGGACGTCGATGTACTTCGGTGCGCGCGTCAGCGAATACGCCCGGATCACCGTCGACCCCTGCCTGACGAGCAGGGTCACCCGCGCTTTGACCGGCGCGTTGGTCTCAAGACCCGCGGTGGCCTTGAACGCGCTGACGCGGTCGTTGAGCTTGAAGGCGGACTGCACGGGCGAGTCGCGCGATGCCGAGCACACGAGCGCGCGGGTGACCGTGCGCCCGTCGAGGTCGCCTTCGCCGACCGAGCAACCGCCGGCGACGTCCTCGAGATTGGACACGCCGATACTCGAAGGCACCTCGGTCACCACGATCGTGGCGCGCGCGCCGACAGGCTCGCCGGCTGCCGGCCGCGTGCGCGCGACGCTTCCCGGCTTCGCCCGTGCTACGTAGCGCACGACCGCGGTCACGCCAACGCCCATGTCGCCGAGGCGGCGGCGGGCGTCATCCGCTGCCCGGCCCGCGAGGTCCGGCATGGTCGGTGCCGACGACGCGATCAGTGCGATCCTTGGCGTTCGAGGCGTGACCTTCGAAGCCGCCGGCGGTTCTTGGCGCACGATCGTCCCCGCGCGCCCGACATACGGCGTGCGCTCGACCTCGATCCGCGCCGGATCGACCCCAGCATCCGCGTACACCTGTCGCGCCTCCTCGAGGCTCAGCCCCTCGACGTTCGGCAGCGTGCCGTTACGAGCCACCGCGGGTGCATCGATGTTCACCGGGCGCTCGACGGTGACCTTCTTCTCGCCGACGCCGCCCGACGGCAGGAGCCCCCGAAGCGCCCAGCCGCCGGCGAGCAGGCCGCCGGTGCATGCGAGCACGAGCAGCCCAACGCCGATGCGACGCAGTCGGCGCACCCAATCCGCGTTGCGGGGGCCCAGTGGATCTGCGGGCGGCGTCGGGCCCTGTGGTGGGTCGACGACGGCCGTCGGCGGGTCCGGGTCGGCTTGCGGCGTCGGCCCGGAGCCCGTCGAGCGCAACCGAACCTCGAAGTCGTCATCCATCACTCGTGCTTACGCTGATGCTGACGCTATCGCCCTCGTCATCGCTGTAGCTCGACACGTCCAGGCTTCCGTCGAACGGCCCCGAGACTACGACAGTTTCCGGCTCGCCACTTACATTGTCATCTTCCCGGTTGCCATCGATCTCCAGCACGACATCGAGGTCCGACCCGCTCGGCGTCGCCTGGATCGTCGCCTCCTTTCCGCTCGGCACGACGATGTTGAACGACGAGGGCGAGTCACCGCTGACGTACGTGTCCGCCGAGTCCTCGCCGTCGATCGTCGCGTCGAGGTCGCTCAGCTCGATCTTCACCGGGACGGCGGACCCCGGGCTCTTCGCCGCGACGATGAGCGGGAACGAGCACGATCCGGTGCAGCTGAGCAGCGCCTTCGAGTTCTCCTCGACGTCGAACGGCGTGTCCGACGGCCCAGTGAGCACGACCACCGGGCGCTGTGGCGTCAGCGGGATGGTCACCTCGATGGCGTTGCGCGATGGCGGGCGCTGCTTGATCGCGGGCACCGGGAACGTCTTGAGGTTGAGCGCGCCGTTGACTGCCGTCGAAGACACAACGAAGCTCCCGGCATTGCCCGTCGAGCCCGGCAGCTCGATGTTGTACTGGGGATAGTCTTGGCCTTCCTCTCCGCCGCCGAGGAAGTAGGAGTCGGAGTCGGAGTCGCCGTTGCCTTTAATGCCGAGCACGTGGTTCTTGCGCTCGGAGATGATCGCGATCCCGTGGGCGTCGCCGCGGTTGACGCGCAGGTTGCCCCAGAGCTCGTCGGTCTGGCCCTTCGCAATGGCGCCCGCGGTCACGGTGGCTTTTGGCGGGACCCATGACAGCGACCCGATGATCTGAGCGATCTGCGTGTCCTTCGGGTGCTGGCGCAGGAACCCGCGCGCGTACTCGATCGCAGTCGCCGTCACGCTCACCGCCCACCCCTTCTTGTCCTTGTGGACCACGAAATACGGTCGCCCGGTGATCACCGGGACCTCCGGCAACGACCCGGCGCCGTCGTCGCCGACTAATCCGGCGGATTTGCTCAGCTCCGACATGCAGTAGCTGTCGCCGTCGAAACGCACGCACTGACCGTCGAACGACACGGCCTCGCCGGCGAAGGTGCCGGACAGACTGTTGACCTCCACCTTCTTGTACCCGCCGCCGAGATCGGTCGTCTCAAAGGCCCCGCCGGTGATCTGACCACCGTCGACGAGCGATTGCAGTTCGCTGTCGTCATAGGCCTCGTTGATCGCGGCGCTGTAGGACCGCAGCACCCCACGCTCGGGTCGTGCCAGCATGCGCTCGACCGCCGCGATGTCGCCGCTGAGGACGGCCGATCCGAACTGCTTAACGGCGTCCTCGGGCGTCTTGGCATCGGACCCGGTCGCGTCGGGGTCCTGCGAGAAGTCGCCGATCTGCGCATCGGCCTCGGCGACGATGTTCTCGGCGAGCGTGTGCTCCGGGCTCACGAACCAGCGGCCATCCTGCTTGACGGTCATCAGGCGCAGGCGGCTCGTGTCGAGCGTGCGGGTCGTGTCGGTCAGGCCGGCCTCACGGGCGATGTCATTGGCCTCGCTGGCCTTGGTCGTGACCGTGACCGCGCCACCGACGATGGTCACGCGGCGCAGCGAGCCGCTGAGCTTCTCGTCCTGCAGTTTGAGCCCCGGCGCGGCGATGTCGACGCCGGCGACGGTCTCTCGCCCCTTGCCGAGCACCTTGGCTTTGCGTGCGCGGCTGACGGTGCGGCTGACCAGGTCGCCGAGGCCGCGCGTCTCGTCGGGGGCGAGAATCGACGCAACACCCGCCGCGTCCTGACTGACCACGGCGCTGACCAGTTGCTGGACCGCCGCTTTGGAGGAGTCGGCGCCGCGCGTCGTCCCAAAGACGCTCTGCAGCACGAAGAGCAGGATCGCTCCCACGACCACGGCCCCTCCGACCATGAACAGCGGCCGGCGCAGGCTGCGCCCGGCGGCGCCGGGCCCGACGCCGGACGCGACGGCCGGCTTTGCGAAGGGCGGACCGAGCGGCGGCGCCTTCGGGATGAAGCGCTTGCGTCCCGCGACCTTCGGCTCGGCGGCGCCGGCATCAAGGGTGGGGACCGGGGGGGTGGCCGGCGGCGCGAGCCAGGTCCGCGTCGGGGCATCACTCGCCGAAGTGAATGCGGGCGTCCCGCACTCCTCGCAGAACGCCGTCCCCGGCTGCAGCTCCGTGCTGCACTGTGTGCAGAAGCTCTGTTTCGCCGGTGCCACGGAAGCGGGCTTCGTGACCTCGGTCGACGCCGTTTCCGGCTCGTCGTCGAACGTGACCTCGAGCTTTGGGCGCCGCTCGGCCGCTGGGAACTCCTCCTCAGACATGTCGTGTCCATCCTCTCGAAATCATCAATACCCCGACGTGTCGCAACTGCTGCCCAGCGTCTCTGCCCGGCGGGGTTGCCATCGCGCTTCGCGTGTCGAATTCTGCGAATAGCCCTGGTCATAGAGCCAGCGTCCCCCGACCTCGCGCGCCCACGTGACGCCAACGTACGGGCACTCGGGACGACGCTCGGGCTTGAATCGCATCCCAGAGACGTAGATCGTCGCGACGCCGCTGGCCGGGTCGTAGGTCTGCACCTTGACCACCGGGTCGGGGCCACGCAGCCGCTGACGGTTGCGGCTCTCCTGCCGTCGCCAGCGTGCGAAGCCCCCGGCGTTGGTCGCCTTCCACGCGCGGTAGGTTGGGCTCAGAAGCTCCCATGCGTCATCGAGGCTTCCGGTGCGCACCTCGCGGAAGTAGTCGCGAACTGCCCCTTGGATCGCCGACCGGCGCTCCTCGGCCGCGCCGCGGACGGCCACCTTCGGTGCGGAAGAGGTCTTGGGCGTAGCCACGGTGGCCACCGACGCCGTCGGCTCGTCCACGGTGTCCTGCGGCGCCGACGCAGGCACCTGTGCCGTCACAACCGGAGCAACAGCCCCTGGCTCGCCGTCAGCGCCGCCGGCGATCAGGAACGTGATCGCAGCCGCGGCCCCCGCGATGGCGAGCGCGGCGGCGCCGAGCAGCGGCGCCCGGCCCCGTGGACGCGGCACCGCTGCCTGGGGGCTTGCCGCGGGCGGCGGGAGCGCGGGGTCTGCCGCGCCGGTCTGCCGCGGCCCGCCGTCACACGCCACGATCGCGCAGCCGCCGTTGTCGAGCCAGCACTCCGCATGATGCACCGCATCGCATGACGCGCACGTCGTGACGCCGATGCCGGACTTCAGCGCGAAGCGGCAGTAGGGACAGGGGCGCCCGGCGTCGCCGATCGTCGCTGTGCTGCCGGCGGTCATTCGTTGCACGCTCCGGGGAACTGCCGCTGAAGCTTGCGCTTGACCGGCGCGAGCGCCACGGCGAGCCCCGCGGGCGCGTCCGCCTTGCCCGGATCGCTGTCGGGCGGCACCTTTGACGGGTGAAAGACGACGGCGAACGCGGCCCAGCGCCCGTTGCCGAGCTCGACGGTGCCGAGCTGACCGGCCGTGAAGGGCACAGTCGTGTTGCGGCCCCATCCGCCCTTGTACGCCACCTGCCAGCACAAGGCCCGGAACGTCGTGCCCGCGCCCCATTCCAGCGGCGCCGTGATGCGCGAATCCGCCGACGGCTCGCGGCTTCGGAGCTTGGGCTGGCGCATCAGGCCGAGGATCCGGTCGGAGATGTTCTTACCGAACACGCGCTCACCGCGCAGCCCATGCGCGAAGCGCGCGGCATCCGAGATGCGCCAGTCCGTCGTGCCCGCGAACAGCGACGGGCGCGCGGCATCGGCAGCCGACAGCAGGTCATACCCGGGCACTCGGCAGTCTCGCCCGTCGAGGCTGATCTGCGCCTGACGCGTGACGAGGTTGCCGCCGACGGCCGCCAGCGTGTCGCGCAGCGCGCGTTTCGCCTGGTCGATCCCGCCCTGCGCGCGTTGGAGCTCGAGCACGAGTTTGCGCTGAGCGCAGTTCTCCGAGCGCAGCAGAGCGCCGCGCAGGTAGCGGCCGAGCCCGCCGACTTGGCCCTTCCGCGCCCTCAGCAGCGCCACGGCGGTGACTGGCTTGATCATGCTCCACACCCGCACTGGTTCGAACGGTGCGGCACCGCGAACGAGCGGCGTCACGTCCCGATCGAGCATGAGCGCGAGCTCGGCCGTGCCCAGGCCCTTGCGCTGGACGTCGGCCGCGCCCTTGGAGAGCGCGCCGCTGAGCGCTCGCATGTCGCGGCGGCTGCGCGCCGCCGCACGCTTCCGCGCATCCGTGCCTCCCGCCGGCTTCGCGGGCTTCGCGCGGTTCGTGGCCGTCCGCGGCGCCGACGGAAGCTGCTCGGCGTTCGAGCGCGCCGGTGTTGCGGGGGCCGACCCGTGAAACACCGCGCCGAGAAAGATCCCGGCGAGCACGCCGGCGACCGAGGACGCGACGATCGCAGGCCAGTCGTTTGGGAGGTCGGCCACCGTTACACGCAGCCCGCGCCCAGCAACTCGGCGCCACGTGGTTCCCACATCGCGCGTCGCTTGTCAGAGATCGAATAGCCGGGCTCGTAGCGCCAGTTGCCCCCGTCGAGCTTCGCCCAGGTGATGCCTTCGAACGTGCGACAGGGCGAGGAGGGCGCCGACCAGCCCATGCCGGCAACACGGATGGTCGCGACGCCGGACCGCGCGTCGAAGGACCGGATCGTGACGCGCAGGCTCTCGGGCGAGATGTAGCGCTGGACGGTTCGCTGATTGCTCGCCCACTCGGGGTAGCCACCAGCCTCGCGCAGCTTCTTGGCCCGGTAGCGCGCGCTCGTCAGCGCCCACGCCCGCCGGAAGTCTCCGCGGACGAGCGCGCGGTGGTGGGCAAGCAGGATCCGCGTGATCTGCCGCCGTCGATCGGCATCCGTGCTGCCGCCGTTCGACGCCCCGCCACGTCCGGACTGCGGGTCCGGCTCATCGCCGGCGGGCACGGTCTTGACGGTGGGGGTGGGGTCCTGGACGGTCGGCGTCGACGCGATCCCGTCCGCGGCGGCCGGCGGCTGAGAGCTCCCGCCCCCCGCGTTCTCGCCATCGCCGTCGCCCCCGCGAAGCGCGAACGCCCCCGTTGCGGCGCCGATCGCGGCGACTGCGAGGAGTACCACGCCGAGCAGCAGCCATCTGCGCCCCCGCGGCGCGGGCGCGACGGCAGTCGCTGCGCCGGGGACCGGCGGCGGCGGCGCCGCCGCGGCCGGTTGGACCGGGGTCGGCAGCGCGCCCTTGCCGGCGGGTGGCTTTCCCGCGCCGACGTGGTTGGGGCCCGATGCGCAGCCGACCAGCGCGCAGCCGCCGTTGTCGTCCCAGCAGTCGCCGTGGTGGGGGGCGTGACACGTCGGGCATGCGATCGCAGCCGCCCCGGGCTTGAGTGCGAAGCGGCAGTACGGGCAGGGGCGTCCTGCCTCGTCCTGCGAGATAGCGCGGGGCTCGCCGATCACGGGTGCTCGGTCCTGTGCTTGACGGTCGGCGGCGACCGATCGGGGTTGGCGGTCATGGCGTGCGCTGCCGGACCCGGGAGGGATGCCTTGGCGGCGTCGGCACGGAGCACGCCCTCCCACAGCAGCACGCCCGCGACGAGCCCGAGGCCGGCGGCGATGAGCCGATGGGGATGTCGCCCGAGCGAGGGCAGCAGGCGCGACACGGCGCGAGGCGGGGGAGTCGGCGCCTGCTCGCTGGCGACATGGCGCTGCGGCTCGGGTTGGGCTGCCGGTGGTATCGGACTCCATCCGGTGCGTCCCGTCGCGGGCGGCGTGGCAGCCGGCGGCTCCGCCGCCCGGCCGAGGCCGGCCCGCGCGGTGGGCCGCTCATACCACGGGACGATTTCGCCGTCCTGCCACCCGAAGACCCCTTCCGTTCCGGCTAGCGGATCGACGACGAGCGCGATCTGCGACGCGTCGGAGAAGAAGTTGCGGTGGATGAAGAGGTCGTGCTCGGACAGAAAGATGCCGAAGCCCGGGTGGCTGTGGTACCAGCCGACGATCTGGTCCTCCTCGTAATCGCGCTCGATGACCGCGTGGACGTACGTCCAGGTGTCCTGGGTGAACGTCAGCGACGCGCGCGTCTCGTCCGCGTTCATGGCCTCGATCGCCGCGAGAACGAGCGGTGGGCCGCCAAGACGTCCGACGCGGCCCACGAGCACGCCGCCGACCTCGCGATCGGCGTTGGAGAAGACGTGGTGGTGGATCGCCTCGCGGATCGAGCCGTCCAGGCCGGGGATGCTCGGGTGTGCGGTCACTGCGTCACCTTCCCGCCGATCAGCACGTCGAGATCTCCACCAGGCACCATACCACGCGCGTCGACGAACGCCGCGGCGGCCTCGTCGAGCGCGTCGGAGATGTTGAACGAGCGATACCTCACCAGGTCGACGAGGCGCCGCGTGAGGTCGGCGAGGCTCTCACCGGCGCCCCAGGCCCCGATGCACACACCCCCGTTGCGCTGCGGCGGCAGGACGTTGGGGTGCATGATCGGCGTTTGCCACGTGACCACCGGCGGGCGGCGCGGGTAGTCGAGGTGCAGATAGATCTCGCAACGATGGATGCGGCGCGCTGTCACAGTCCCGCCGGCGTCACAGGCGACCCCGGCCGCGCTGATGAGCAGCTCGTAGGTCTCCGGCGGATCACCTTCGGCGCGGAACGTGACGACGCCCTCCTCGGCCAGCTCGTTCATGCCCGCGAGGTCCGCCGCGAGTCGTCGGCGTCGTGGACTCATCGATCAGCAGTGGCTGTTGAGGCGGCTGATCAGCCAGCGGCCGTTGCTTTTCGAGAACTGGACGGCCAAACGGCCGTCGTTTCCGCCGGCGATCGCGTATCGCGTGTTGACAGTCGGGTGTGATCTCGCCGTCTGGATCGCGCGCTGGGACACCCCTGTCAGCGTGTACCTGCCCGTGCCGAGCGCGAACTGCGCCGCGTATGCCTCGACGACCGATCTGCGCCCGTAAGCGTTGCCGCACCCGCCGCGCTGGAAGCCGTGGCGGAACACGTTGCGCGTGAAATGGCGGCGAAGCGCCTCCGGGTCGCGGGCGCTGTATGCCGCCGCATACCGGCGCAGCAGCCCCACCATCGCGGCCTTGTCGGAGGGGCCGGCCCCCTGGGCCGTGCTCATGCTCGTCGGCGTGGTCCCGGACGTGGGGACGTCGCCGGCCCCGGCTGTCTTCGTCTGCGCGGTGACCGACGGCGAGGTGCTGGTCCCCGCCGGCGGCAGTACGCCGGTGGTCGCGCTCGCTACGCCGGCGGGCTCCGAATCTGTTGTCACGACGTGGCCACCGCAGCCACGGACAGGATCGCGACGACACATGCGAGAAGGACCACGACTCGGCCGGGCGCGGCACAGCGGCCGGCACGGCCGTCGGATTCGGCTGCAGGCGGGTGGGTCGTGGCCGTCGCCCGGTCGCGTTCCGGGAGCGCCGCGGGCTTGGGGTGTGCGCGCGGCGGCGCGGCCGAGCAGCCGGTGATTGTGCACCCGCCAGTGTCACTCCAGCACTCACTGTGATAGCGCGCGCCGCACGAATTGCAATTCGCCGTGCCGACGCCTGGCTTCAACGGAAAGCGGCAGTACGGGCAGACCGCGCCCACATCGACCGCACCGGCGACCCCGGGCGTCGAATCGGTCACGCGACCCTGTCCCGCTCGAGCGCGCCGAGCGCATCGTCCGAAGGGGTGCGCACCAGCACATGCCGGCGTCGCTCTCCGGACCTAGCGGTCACGACGTCGAGCGGCGGCAGGCCGAGCGCCCCCGCCGTCAGCGCCAGCAGCGCCCCGTCATCGCCGGCGATGCTATGGACGACCTCGGGACGGCGCTCGGACCCGCATCCCGGGCAGCGTGCGTCAGCGACGCTGAGCTCGTCGAGCGGACGGAAGACGTCTTCCGAGGAGCCGCACGACGCGCAGCACAGTGCCGTGACGATCTCGCGCTCGAGATCGAGCACGGCACCGGGCAGGCCGTCGCCCGCGGATCGCAGGATGTCGCCCATCGTCGCGTCCTCTCCGGCGACAACTGCTCCGGCCAGCTCGTAGGTGTCGTGGCTCAGGCAGTGAGGCTGTCGCCCATACGACACGACGTAGGAGTCGTGCGTCAAGCCGTTATAAGCGACGCCCTTGCCACTGAGCGTCGCCGGGATCCGGTCGCGGTGCAGCAGCTTGACCGCTTCCTGAACCTGCATGGCTGCGATGATGCTCGCCGACGTCGCGGTCGTCGGGATCTTGCCGCCGAGCATCTCGTCGCGCGTGAGCAGCGAGCACGCTCTGCGGGCTGCCAGCAACTCGAAGTCGCGGGCGTTCATCGTGCACTCGTAACAGGCGCTGTGGGGCGGTTCGAACACGCGCACCGTGCCCATGAGCCCTTCGATGGCACCGTCCACCCACGGCGTCGTGGTCTTCCAGCAGCATTGGTTGACGTGGAGGCGCGCCTCGCGGTTGTCGAGGCCGCCGAGCACGACGTCGAACTGTGCGAACGCTCCGAGGCCGATCGTCGTGCGCACGTCACCGTGCACCGGGATGACCCGCACGCCCGCGTTAAGTCGCCGTGCCGCCTGTGCGGCGACCTCGACCTTCGACCGGCCCTCGTCGTCCTCCCTAAAAAGCACGCAGCGCGAAAGGTTCGAGTTCTCGACGCGATCGAGATCCACCACGACGATTGTTCCCACGCCGAGCAGGGTCAGGTTCTTGAGCAACTCGTTGCCGAGCGCGCCGGCCCCGACGACGAGCACCCTGGCATTCGCCAGCCGATCCTGGTCCCACCACGAGATCAGCGACTGGCGGTGATAGCGCCCGCGCTCGTCCCCGTCGTCGAGTTCGATGGCGAGGCGCCCAGAGGCCGCAGTCAACGCGAACCGGCGGTGATCTCGGCGACCAACCGCAGGACGTCACCGTCGCTGACGCCCGCCTCGGCGAGCGTCTCGTGGTCGGCGAGCTGACGGCCGGTCTGCTTATGGTGAAATTTGTACGACAGGGGCTGGCCGTCGGGTCCGACGGCGGGCAGCGACAACATTCCAACGAGCTTCGCGACGATCCGGCCACTCGCGACGGCGTCGGGAACTGACGCCTCCTCGCTCTTGTTGCCGGTCGCGTCCACAACCGTGACGTCCATGTCCCTCCCCCTTGATCGAACCAGGCCGCGCAAAGGCGAGCCCCGCACAATTATAAGTCCGCTGTACCCAAGCGGAAAAAAAATCCTCTGTCAAGGCTGCTTGCGCTCCACGGACGGGAGCTGCAGGTCGTCAGGCGGGGCCGAAGCTGCGCCGCCAGCGGCGGGCCGTCGTGCAACCGTGACATTGACCTCCGGGCTGCCCAGCATCACATCGCCCAACGGGAACAGCTCGCAGTTGTCCGTCGCCCAGCGCGCCGCCAAAGCATCGAGCGGGCTCACCGGATTGTACGTCCGATATTGGATCATGTCGCCGAGCTTGGCGATCGTGTCGACTAGCGTCTGTCCCGCCGCCCAGTAGTCCTGGATGCAGTAGTAGTCCTTGACGTTGGGATGAAACAGCGGCGTGACCGGCGTACAATGTGGTTGCTCGCGCGGATAGGCAAGCGGAAGGCGAATCTCGACCTCGTGGTCGTCGACGGCCCGCGGCTGGTCGCCGTCGAGGCGAAGGCCGCGCAACCGGAAGCGCACGCGATATGCCTCCGGCGGGCGCTGGGGCCCGAGCGCGCGGGCCGTGACATGCGGATGACCCGAGAACTCCGCACGAACCGCCTCGTAGTCCGCTCCAAGGCGGCGCAATCGTGGTGCACTCACCTGATCTCCCCCTCGAACGAACACGACCGGCCGCACCGGACAATACCGTCGTGCGACGCTAGACCCTATGGATGTCTCTGAGCCGGCACGTTGAAGGCCGGCCCCAGTTCGCATTTTGCGGGGGTTTGTCTGGCCGGAGATGGGCTCTGGCTGACCCCATACGAAGGAGGGTCCGGCCGTGACCGGAACGATGACATGGGCGGCGATGGATGTCCACGCGCGCTCGATTCATGCTGCGACGCTTGACGTGACGACCGGCGAGCTGTCGCGAAGGCGCTTCGACTCCGGTCGCGTCGAGCCGGTCATTGACTGGCTGCTGACGTCGCCCGCACCGGTGCATGCCTGCTATGAGGCGGGCCCGACCGGCTTCGGGTTGTACCGCTTGGCGGCCAGGGCAGGCGTGCGTTGTGAGGTGACACCCCCAGCGCACCACCGTAGCGGCGACGCGCCAACTCTACGCGCGCGCTTGACACCACCGCCCTCCATATCAGTAGGGGCCAAGCGTGCCGGGCCGCCCCAACAAAGCTCCGGCACCGAGGCCGATCGCGATCATCGCGGCGGCGCCGATGAGTAGCCCTGACCCGGGCGCCTGCATGGCCCCATCTTGCAATCGGTGGACGATCAGGGCCGTCACCGCGACCGTGATCAGGTCGAGACCGAGCAGCACGGCGGCCAGCGGGCGTATGCGGCGCGGGTCAGTGCGCAGGTCGCGGCTGGCGAGCACCATGCCGGCGAGAACGATCGTGATAGTCCCGGCCAGCGAAGGGACCAGCAGCATCGGTGAAATCCAGCGGTCGTCGATCAGGTCGGATCCAGCGAGGTCCGACAGCTCGAGTAGCGACTGAGTTGAGCCGAGCCCGCGCGAGGTCCACGGAAGGAAGCAGGCCGCGGTCAGCACCGCGCCACCGGCCAGAACCAGAACGGGGGCGAACGCTTTGAAGGCGCCGGCCACGCGCGACTGCGAGTGGACCGGCGGCACGCGGCGAGCTTACACCGTTCCGTTGTTCCTCACGGGCCGTAACCCACGGCTCAGCGAGTGGCCGAGCCTGGCGGTGCAGGCGTGCTGGCCGCCGGGGGCCGGCTACCTACTTCCCGCGGGTGTGCCCAGAGTTGGAGGGCGAATGTAGATCGTGATCTGACATAAGCTCGTCGTCGCCAGCGGGTGTGAGTCCCGTCCGGGCAGCTGCCAGGAGGCCCGGTAGCAGGCTGGCGGCTCGGTCTGGAAACGGGTCTGGTCGACGCCCAGCGTCAAGAGCCCTGTTTGGGAAGCAACCGAGCGGTCCGCAGCATTAAGCGAAGCCTGCCGCGTCGTCAACTGATCGCGTGCCAGTCGGTCGGTGGTGATACACGAGCCAGCCGGCAAGCCGTCGCTTGGCTGTCGCTCCGGACGAGGTGCGGCAGTCCCGGCTGCTTGCCGCCGGGGGACGAGGTCACCCGTCGTGCCATCAGGTAGCGCCGTCGATCGCGAGGATCCGGGTGCGCTCGCAGTAGCGCGCGAAGGCTGCGAACCAGCCAGCCACGATCGCCGAGCAGACGACGTGTCCCGGTGCCGTGATGCCCGCGCCGCGCCGGTCCGGTGTTTCTGTAGAACCTGCGCCCGAGCCCGGCCCGCGCGCCCGCCGCCGGCGACATCTGCCCGCTCACCGGCCACGCGCGCCTGTCATACCGCCGCGCCGCCGAGCTACTCGTCACGCAGACCGGTTGGACGCTGCATCAGTTCCGCCACTCCGCCCCGACGCACCTCGCCGAGGACAACGTGCAGCTGCCGCTGCTGATTGCCAAGAGCCGCCACCGCAGCCTGCGCACGCTGCAGCGCTACGCCCGTCCGGGCCCGGACGCCGTCACCGCGCTGACGCCCGCGCACGACCCCGCGCGCCGCCGCTGACGCGCCTCGCAGTCGAGATCACAGCCGGCGGGAGCTGCTTACCGCCGGATTCCGTTCCGTTGTTCCTCACGGGCCACACCCGAGAGATCCGTTGGACGCGTTAGGGTGCGGCGAACGGGCGAGGACACGACATGAGGGAGTTCAATTTGAACGAGGCGCGCTGGTGCCCTCAGTGCGGCGCAGCCGTTGGTGCGAACGCGCGGTTCTGCGGATCGTGTGGCGCGTCCACGGATCCTGTCGATGACATTCAGATCAAGGGAAAGTCCACGGAGCCGCAGGCCCCGCCGTCGGTGCCGAAAGCTGCACCCGGCGCGCCCCCGTCACCTTTTGCCACGACGGAGAGCCTCTCGACGCAGGCGCGTGCCGCGGCGCAGAGCGCCCAGGCGCGAATCGAAGACCGCAGTCCCGAAGCCGCGGAGTTGCTCGCGCATGTGAAGAGCCCTGGCCTGCAGGCAGCATCGATCGCGGCCGGACTGACGGCGCTTGCGATCGTGGCGTTCGGCCTCGTCCTGACCGCGCTGCCGCTCGGGGAGAGCTCATTGCTCTGGGGTGCCGAGGGGGGATTCGTGGAGCGAACCTTCTGGCACGCCGTCGGCACGCTCGGCGCGGCGTCCAAGCTGGCTGACGGCACGACCGCCGTGCAGGCGATGCCGCTCCTCACGGTCCTCGGCGTAGTCGCCGCGATGGCCTATTTCACCTTGCTGCAGGTGGATCGCACGCGCGGGATGCCGCCGCTGACCGCGCTCGTCTGGTCGATCGCGGCGGCCGTCCCGTTCTCGATCCTGATGCTGCTGTGCGGCGTGGCGGCGCGGGTCGGCACCGAGATTGGGGAGCTGAAGCCCGATCTCACGAGTCTGTTCTTCCTCGCGTTGCTGTGGGGTGCCGTCGGCGCGCTGATCGGCCGGGTCATCGCCGCCCGGCGCGATCCGACGCTCGACGCGTTCTCCCCGGGGATCGCGGCGTACGCGCGCATCGCGCGCGCCGTGCTGACGCCGTTCGTCATCGCGCTCGCATGCGCCGCCGCCCTCGGCGTCGCCGCGACCACGGTGGCGGCAGTCAACGACGTTCCCGTGTTCACCGCCCTAGACGAGGATGAACGCTCGAAGCCGTTTGCGGTGCTCGAGAACGGCGCCTACCTCGTCGAGCACGGCACGCACATGCTGTCGCTCGGCACCCTGTCGCGCTTTCGAGGCGCCTCCGAGCTGCCCGCTGCCCCGTTTCCGGTCAACGACAACGAGGAACTGACCGACGCGAAGTCGTTCGGCCTGTTCGACTACCGCAAGGTGCTTCCCGGGCTCCTATTCGCGCTCGGCGTGGTCGTCGTCCTCGCGATCCCGGCGTTGCTCGCGCTGTTTGCGGGCTTCTCGCTGGCACGGCGGGTGGGCTTGGTCCGACCCGGTGCCGCGGCGCTCTGGGGGCTTGCGGTCGGCCCAATCTGGGCGCTGGCGCTGACACTCCTTGCGCTGCTCTCTAACAAGACGTCGGACTATGCCCTCTGGGGATGGGCAGACATTGGCTCGACGTTCGGGTTCACGTTGCTCACCTGCGCCACCCTCGGTGCGATCGGCGCCGTGCTGAGCGTGGAGTCCGCGCGCGGCACCGTCTCCCCCGGGGCTCAGCCCGCCGGGTGAGCGGCCGCCGATAGCGGGCGACCGTCGACACCGTCACTCGACGGCTTCGGATCCATCTGGGGGGCGGCGGGTACCTCTCGCGTGTGAAGCCGGAATCTCGAAGGCTGGGTTGAACGTTCCGAGTTAGGAAGCGTCCATCAACAAGTTGCGTGTTTGGGCACCGTCTCGCGGCGCTCGGAGCCACCCGGCCCCTTGCGAATACCACCGGTGTTCGCTGCGGGACCGCGCGGCCCCGAGCATCCACGATCCGGCACCCAAACCCACAACTTGTTCTCGGACGCTTCCTTAGCGGAGGAAAGTGTCCGAGTTAGCAGCTGTGGTTCTCCATGATGACGGAGCGTGCTGACAATCTGCTCGGTCAGTGCCCAGCGCCCGAACGACGGACCTGGCCTGCCGTCAAGCGCTCGTCGCCGTCAAGGTCACCCGCCCACGACGACGAGCGCATATCAGTAGTGCGTACAGTGATCGACGAATGAGTGTTCGCTGGAGCGTTGCGGCGGTTCTGCTGGCCGCGATCATCACGATCGCCCTCGTCTTCGCCTTCGTGCAGCCGTCGGCCGCGGTCGAGCGGATCGCCGACGGTGTCAGCGCCGGGGGTGTCGACGTCTCGGGGCTGACCCTCGCGGAGGCTGCGGCGAAGCTGCGCGGCACCCAGGCGACGCGGGTTGCGCGCGACTCCG
>Ga0136633_1001228_pt1 | contig 19034 bp, 15 predicted proteins | sample AntDrymeUQ832206_2_FD_105494 | JGI IMG/M metagenome (GOLD analysis project Ga0136633, IMG submission 105494) | Polar desert sand microbial communities from Dry Valleys, Antarctica - metaG UQ83 (22.06) | ecosystem: Environmental > Terrestrial > Soil > Desert | place: Antarctica: Dry Valley...
AGATCAACGTGGTCCGAGCCGATCCCCGCCGTGACAGCCAGCTTCAGCCCCGGCGCCTTCGCGATCCGCTCAGCCGTCAGGTAGGCAGGCCAGAACGGCTGAGAAATGACGATCTCAGCGTCCGGCAGCTCTCGCTCGAAGACCGAGTCCGGCCCGTCCTTGTCCGACGTGACAACAAACGCGTGGCCGCGCTCCTCGAGGAACCGCCGCAGCCCAAGCTCCCCGGAAACGCTGCCCAGAAGCTCACCCGGCTCGAAATCGATCCGCTCGGGGGTCGGCGCCGTCTGACCGTCGTAGTAGCGCTCGATCCTAGGAATCGCGTCTCGAGCGTACGACCTCGGATACCCGTCAACAGGATCCTCGTACAGCACACAGAGAACCTTTCCCACCCCTGCCTCACCTTCCTCGCCCGCGCCCTAGCATCGCCCGCCGATTCTAGACCTCTCCGTGAGCGCAGTTCGCGAGGTTGGACGACAGCCGCGGGAACGATCCGCAGCGCGACGTCCATCGCCGGAGGGTAGAGCCGCGGCGGTGCCAGCCAAACTCCTCCGAGCTAATCGGGATCCCGGCGGAGGCTAGGTGGTCTACCAGAGCGCACGCCCAGGGGTTCATCGCCGTGACGAGCAGAGGCCTTCGCGTCTCCGCGCCAGCGTCTCCGGGTCGTGCGGCGGACGCGCAGCCTGCAGCCGGCTAAGAACTCGTTTCGGAATGACGTTTCGCCGGCGGGGTGCGCTGGGTGGTGCGAGGCAAGGACGCAGGGAGCGCCCATATGAGACATATGGGCGCGACTGAGGACGCCGCGTCGCGCCGCTCAGCGCGGCCCGACGGCTCAAGGCTTCATTTCGAAACGAGTTCTAAGAGCCCTTTGTCGTCTTAACAGACAACGGTCTCGTGGCCCACTCGTGGCCCAAACGTCCGTCTGACGATCCACGGAACCATGCGGCATGGAGCATCGCTCATGCTCGTTGGTCCGATGTAGTCGAGGCCGCATCGGCGGGGCACGAGGCGCTTCGCCGACTCTACGAGCGGCAGCGATCGCGCGACGACAAGATGCGCTGGCTGGGAAAGGCGTCGGGACTCGCAGTGGCAGCCGCATACGCGTTTGCCCAGGAGGGCGATGCTCGGGCCGCCGCCGCGACGATCGAGCGGATCCGGTCGTTCCTCCTTGCCGATGCCGTCTCGGGTGGCGCTGACGTCGACTTTCCGCCGGTGGAGAACGCGGATTGGGATCTCATTTACACAACACGCGCCGCTTACGACCGGCCAGTCGTTTATCTAGGAACGACCGCGGCGGGAGGACTAGCCTTGGTCGCCCGTGAGGGCTCGGTGTCCGTGAAGTGGCTTCCGCGTGCCACCACCGACGCGCTCCTCCAAGAGCTTGGGGTTTACGCGACGGCTTACGGCCTGTGGGCGCAATCCCCGAAAGAGTTCATTTATCGCGCGTGGGCGTCCGCACTCGACCGCATGACGTCTTGGCTGGGGACGGCCATCATGGAACCAGTGCTCGAACATTTCGGGGCCGAGAACAGCGCCGTCCTCATACCCGTCGGGCCGCTCGCTCTACTGCCATTACACGCGGCTCGTTTGACTGACGGCGTTCCCGTACTTGAGCGCCTGACAGTGTCGTACGCGCCCAGCGCAGCGATATACGCGAAAGCGCGTACAGAATCAGCGGCGAGGACGGTTTCGCGCGCGCTCATCGTCTCCGCGCCGAAGATCGAGTCGCAGAGGCCGTTGCCGGCCGTCGAGGCTGAAACCGCAGCTGTCGAGGACGTGTTCGACGACCGGCTCGTGCTACGGGGAGAGGCCGCGAGCAGGGAGCGAATCGCAGCCGAGCTTCTAACGCGCGACGTGGCGCACTTCGCGTGTCATGCGAGGGCCGACTACTTCGAGCCGCTCCGTAGTTACCTGCTCCTTGCCGACGACGAGCGCCTGACACTGTCCGAACTCGCACAACCCCGGGCGCTTCGCCTGGTTGCGTTATCTGCTTGCGAGACGGGACTAGGAAATGTCGCGCTACCGGGCCAAAGCGGACGAGTATCGCGGCCAATTCGCCCCGGGAGCGACGGACGGCGCGCGTGCAGTCCTCACGTGGGCGGTCGCGCACGTCGGTCGATTCACCTACAGCCTCGGGCCGCCAACCGATCGCGGCGGCTCGGTTCAGGACATGCAGACGCGCGAGCCGTCGAGCTCGACCTGCGATTGCTCGATGTTCGTCCGCTGGTCGATGGCGCAGGCCGGAATCGACGTCGGCCTGACGACGGTGACGCAGTGGACGGCAAACGGGCTACTTCCGGACAGCGAGACAGCGGCGACGACACCACTCGTCTCGCGCGGGGTCGGACCGAATCCTCCCGTTGGCGGCTACCGCCCGGGCGACATCATCTTCTTCGGCCACGGCCCTGGTGGCGACGGACACGATGCGCTCTGGCTCGGCAGCAACCAGATCGTCCAGTGCTCCTCGAGCGGCGGCGGCTCGAACATCCGGCCGCTCGCAGGTTACGTAGCGTCGACCGGATGGGTTCGCTGGACGAGCGCGTCAGGCGGCTGAGTTGCTCACAACTCGAGGCCGCGGCCGAGCTCGATCTCCGCAAGACGTCGGAGCCTTTGCAGCCGGGGCACATCCTCCTCGCGGCCGAGGTCGGCGAGCATGCGCGCAAGGTCGCCGACCGAGGCGACCGACGATCGGACACCCGCTCCGAGCGGCTCTCGCGTCGCTGCGCGTCTCAGGTCTTCGTACCCGCGCGTGCCGGCGGGCTCAGGAACGACTTTGATCTGCCCGCGATCCGTTGTGAGCTCGAGTAATGGCTCGTTCGGGATCGTCTCCTCGAGCGAAGGCGCTGTTCCGTCGCTGTCTCTGGCGTTGAGGTCGGTTAGGGCGGCGTCGAGGCGGCGAAGGTTTTCCGGCTTCATCGAGGGGACGATGTCGATCCCGCGTGTGATTTCGCCCGTCCCCTGGATCACACGCGCAAGCCCGCCGATGACGATGAAGCTGACCCGCCTCCGCTCGAGCGCGGCGAGGATGCCGATCGGGTCGAATTTCGGTGAGGGCTCAGCCACGATCCGCCATCTCCTCGCGGTCGAGGTCTCTGACCAGCGTGCTCAGACGTCTCTCGGGGGAGAGAATTGCGGTCTTCCTCAGTTCCTTGTCCACGGAAGCGTCGTAACGGACGAGTTCGAGCGGCAGATCGAAGCCGCAGGCACGGACCAGATCGGTCAGCGTCTCAACGCTCGGCGCCACGACGCCCTGCTCCCAGCGAGCAATCACCGAGCGGTCGCGACCCGTCCGCTCAGCCAAGTCCGCCTGAGTCAGTCCGGCGCGGAGCCTTGCCTCCCGCAGCAGCGCAGCGCTTCGCATTAGGAAGGAAGTATAGCTACGCGATCGTCAAACACATTTCGATTCATATATGCTACTCTCGTTGATAATGAGGAGAGTACGTGGAGTCGAGCGGCGACGGCGAACATCAAGTTCCTCGACCGTTGCTCGCTCCCCAGTCGTTCTCGCCCAGTTCTCGACTCGGCTCCCTCCGGAGCTCCTCGAGCGCTTGCGAATCGCCGCGCCTCAGCTCGGTATGCGCCAAGCCGACGTAGCAGCCACCGCCATCGACTCCTTCCTCTCTGAGAGGGGCTTCAGGCAGTGAACGAGCAGCAGAGCATCGTCGACTTCTACACCGAGCTCGTCCTGCCCGGGCTCGCCGAGCGACTCGACACCGCATTCCCCGAGTTCGGCTGGCAACGAGATGCACGGGGCTGGATCGCTACGAACGAAGAGATGACGCATCGCACGCTCGGAGTTCGCGCCAACCGCGTCGTCGCGCACGGACCGGCACCCCGCGGTTTTCTCATCCACGGTGGCGAGCCGACTCTCTGGACGGCGTACGTGAACGGCGGATCGGTCCCGAGAGGAGTGGAGTTCGTCCGTGTGGTGAAGGAGATCGCGCAACGCTCCGGCACCGACACATCGCCGATCGAGCGCCCCGTACCGCGCGATCGCGGCATCGCTCTGCTTCACGACTTCTTTGCCCTCTGCGGGCGGGAGTTGGCCGCCGAAGGCGGGAGACGCGCTCGCGAGTACCTCGAGCAGCGCGGACTTCCACCGGAAACGGTCGAACGTTCCGGCCTCGGTGTGGTGCCTGACCCGGCGTCGTCGCGCCTCGGTCTCCAAGCGGCAGGGTACTCGGAGGCCGAGATCGACCGTTCGAACGTTCTCGCCGACTCGCGCTGGGGCGGACGGCTGTGCGGCGCGTGGCGCGATGACACGGGCAAGATAGTGACCCTCTGGGCGCGCGCCCTCGACGAAGGCGAGAGCCCGGGTTCACGCTACCTCTATCTCCGTGGAGGGAGCCGCACAGGCCTTTCGCCCTACGGGCTCTCGGAGGTGTTGAAACAACCATCATCGGCGAGGCAGGACATTGTTCTCGTCGAGGGTCTGCTCGACGTCCATCACCTGCGCTCGCGCGGAGTTGAGAACGTCGGTGCACTTGGTGGAACCGGAATCCGAGCACAGACGTTCGAGCGACTTGCGCGCTTGGGCTTCGAACGAGTGACCCTCTGCCTCGACCGAGACGAACCCGGACGGGCTGCGACGGCGCGCGCCGTCGAACATGCCGCCCGCGCGGGACGAAGCCCGACGGTCCTCGTTGTTGATCCGGCAGCTCTGAGACCCGCGAAAGATCCCGACGGATTCATCCGACAGCGAGGCGTCGAAGCGTGGACAGGCGTCGTCGCCACTCGAATCTGCGGGATCACTTGGCGAGCGCAGGAACTCGTCGCCGGGGTGCTCCCCGACTCCGACCTCGCCGGGCGGCGCGCGGCGCTCGCACGAGCGGGCGCGTGGCTAGGCACGCTGCCGCCGCGGCTCGCGCTCGAGCAGGAAGACGCAGTTACAGCGGTCTCGGGCCGCTGCGGCTACTCAGAGGAGGCTGTCCGGCGTGCGTTCCAAGCGCGTTACTGGTCGCACGCGCCAGCGGAACGAGGCTCTGACCTGGCGGTGGGCCTGTGAACGCGCCTCTGCTCTCCCCCGAAGACGTCGCCGCCCTTTGCGGCCTGAGTCGCAAGGCCGTGTACCGCGCTATCGAGCGAGGTGAGCTCCAGGCTTCCCGCCTCTGTTCCCGTCTTCGCATTCGCCCAGACGACGTCGAGAGCTGGCTCGCGGCCAATCAGGTCGGTTTCCTCCAGCGCGTGACCGCGTCCGCTGGTGCCCCTCTTCCGGATCGTTTGCCGGCTCCCGGAGGCTTGCGTAGGCTCATGCCGTCGTCGTGAGCATCGAGCGCGTCAGCCGCAAGCACGGAGTCGTCTGGCGGGTGCGCTGGCGAGACAGCGATCGGAACCGCGCGCGGACGTTCGACCGGAAGGCCGATGCCTCAGCATTCGAGGCTGAAGTCCGTCGGCGTAAGCGCGTGGAGGATCTCGCCTCGCTCGACGCCGGACGCGAGACGCTGCAGGAGTTCGCTGAGAAGTGGTGGCAGCTGCATGCTTTGCTGAACCTCGCACCCGCGACGCTGGCCAACTACGCGACGCTCTGGGATGCCCATGTGCTGCCGCGCCTCGGCGCGATGAGACTGCGCGACCTGAATCCGGAAGTCATTGCGCGGTTTCGCGCCGACCTGACAAGAAGCGGCGTGGGCGATGCGTCCGTACGCAAGGTTCTCGCGATCCTCCAAGGCGCACTCCAGCGCGCGGTCGAGTGGCGAAGGATTTCGGTCAATCCGTGCCGCTCGGTGCGCAAGCCGTCGCAACGCCGAGAGAGGGTCGTTCGCCCGCTCCCGCCCGAGAAGGTGGAGCTCATGCGTGAGGACCTGCTCGCCCGACGACGTCAGCGCGACGCGGTCCTCATCTCGGTCTTAGCGTACGCCGGTCTCAGGCCCGGTGAAGCGCTTGCCCTCGTCTGGGGCGACATCCGGGAACGGACAATTTTGGTCGAGCGCGCGGTCGCGCTGGGAATGCTCAAGACGACGAAGACGGGCCAGAGGAGGACGGTGCGCCTTCTCGGCCCGCTCGCGGCCGACCTGAGCGAGTGGCGCCTTGCCCGCGGCAGGCCGGACGACAGCGCGCTCGTCTTTCCGGGCAGAGAAGGCGGTGTCTGGAACGACGATGCGTGGCGCTACTGGCGCCGCCGCGTGTTCGCGCGAGCCGTCCACGCGGCAGGGCTCGAAGGAGCCGTCCGCCCGTACGACCTCCGGCACTCGTTCGTCTCGCTACTCCTCGCGGAAGGGGCCACGGTCGTCGAGGTCGCCCGTCAAGCCGGTCACTCACCGGCGATGACGCTCTCGACGTACGCGCATCTGTTCGAGGAACTCGAAGGCGCCGAGCGTCGCTCGGCGGAGGACGAGATCAGGCGCGCGAGGGAGGTCGTGCGAACCTCGCGTACCCGTTTTGTACCCGCGAGCACCACCACCCCACCCGGTGTCGCATCGAAAACACCTGCAAATCCCCTAAAGCCGACGCGCGGACTCGAACCGCGGACCCCTTCATTACGAGTGAAGTGCTCTACCAGCTGAGCTACGTCGGCGAAGGCTGACAGGGTACAACGGAGGCCGCCACAAGAGGCGCGCGGCGCTCGCCGCGTGGCACCCACGCGCCAGGAAGCGCTGCCGCCCGCGTTATGACGTTCCGAGAGCAGTCGGCATGCGGATCGCACGGACGACGCGGACGAAAAGCGCCTCGAACGCAAGCGACGGATTGAGGTTGAACTCTTCGAGCCCGCGCCAGAGCTCTCGCACCGCCTCAGCCGCCGCCAGGGACCCGTCTTCAAGCTCGAGCTGGACGTCCGCGCGCAGCTCCTCGAGTCGATCGGCGTGCACGGCGGCAGTCTCGGCGCCCGCGGCCACAACCATGAGATCGCGGTACCAGGCCTCCAACCCTTCGAGCGAGGCGAGCAACTCGTCACGTTCGGCTCCGCGGCCTGCCCGCCGGATGCGCTGGTCGGCCTCGCGCTCGGGAATCCCGAGGGGGTCGATCGTCTCCCGCTCGCGCACCCTCGCCTCGTCCGCGCGCTCAGCGGCGAAGCCGAGAACCGCCTCGGCCGCGCTTGCCGGCTCGAAGTCCGGGTCGAGATATGCCGCGCGGGCGATCTCGACGAGCGCCTCCCGGCGGCTTGCGGAGGCCGGATCGAGGAGGCGCCGTGCGCGGTCGAGTCGTCCCGAAGCGGCACGAGCGAGAGCTCGCACCTCAGCTTCGGAGCGCTCAGGATCCCTGGCCGCGATCCAGTCGCGCACGGCTCGCTCGGAGAGCCGCCTGAACGGCACGAGCTGACAACGCGAGAGGATCGTCGGAGGTAGCGGGCCGAGCTCGCTCGCGACGAGGATGATCACGGCGTACGACGGAGGCTCCTCCAGATCTTTGAGGAGCGCATCGGCGGCATCCTCGTTCATGCGATCGGCGTCCAGAACGAGATAGACACGACGGTCGGCCTCGAACGGGCGCATGTGCAGGTCGTGCCGCAGCGCACGCACGTCGTCGATGCGGATCATCTCGCCGAGTGGCTCGAGGACGTACAGGTCTGGATGCGTGCGGGTAGTCACGCGTCGTTCGTCGCCCAGGAGCGCCCCCGCGAACGCATATGCCGCCGTGCGCTTACCCACGCCGGGTGGGCCGTGCAGAAGGATCGCGTGTGCAGGACCTTCGGCAAGCGCGGCCTCGAGCAGGCGGCTCGCCTCCGGTTGCTCCGCGAGCTCAGCGAAGCGCTGCATAAACCTGCTCCGACAGCTCGTCGGCAGGTCGGGTCGCGTCGAGCTCCACGATGCGCTCGGGGAACCGCTCTGCGAGCTCGCGATAGCCGTCTTTTACCCGCGCGTGGAAGACATCGCTCTCGCTTTCCAGCCGGTCGTGCTCACGGGCGACCCGCTCCGATGCCGCGGCCGGATCCAGCACGAGAAGAAACGTGCGATCCGGCAGCAGGCCTTCCACGGCGGTCAGGTTGAGCTCGAGCACTCGCTCGAAACCCAGGCCGCGAGCGACGCCCTGATACGCGACGGACGAGTCCACGTAGCGGTCGCAGATGACCGACGCTCCGCCGGCGAGCGCGGGCTTGATCACCTCCTGCACCAGCTGCGCCCGCGAGGCCGCGTACAGCAGCGCCTCCGCCCAGGGCGCGACATGACCGCCGTGGAGGACGAGCGTGCGGACTTGCTCACCGAGCTCCGTACCTCCCGGCTCGCGGGTCGCGACGACCTGCTCGGCGTCCGCCTCGAGCCGCGCGCGCAGGAGCTCCACCTGAGTGCTCTTCCCCGAGCCGTCGAGGCCCTCGAAGGTGACGAACATCGGTCGCCAATCCTATGGCGGGCGAGAGAGCGGCGAGGCAGCTGCGCCAATCGATCCACACAGAGAGACCCGCCGGCGCGGCCCGCCCACCGTAGGATGCGGCGCTGTGCGGGCGCTGGTCACCGGAGGCGCGGGGTTCATCGGATCACACGTCGTGGACGCCCTTCTCGCCCGCGGTGACGACGTCACCGTCCTCGACTCGCTCGCGATCGGGACACGGGAGAACGTCAAGTCCGCCGCAGACCTGCTCGTTCGAGACATCCGAGAACCTCTCGACGACGTATTCGCCGAGATCGAGCCCGAAGCGATCTTCCATCTCGCCGCGCAGGCCGATGTGCGCGTCTCCGTCGAGCGCCCGGTCGAGGATGCAGAGACGAACGTGGTCGGGACGATCCGCGTGCTCGACGCCGCTCGCCGCCACGGCTCGGGTCAAGTCGTCTTCAGCTCCACCGGGGGGGCGATCTACGGCGAATGCGACGCCCCCGCGAAAGAGACGGACGCGGTCGCGCCGCTCTCCCCGTACGGAGCCGCGAAGCTTGCGGGCGAGGAGTACCTCCGCATGTTCAACCGTCTGTACGACCTGAACCACGTGTCGCTTCGGTACGGCAACGTGTACGGCCCGCGCCAGGACCCGCATGGAGAGGCCGGCGTTGTCGCGATCTTTCTCGGAGCTGCAAACGGCAACGAACAGCCCCGCATCTACGGTGACGGCAACCAGACGCGGGATTACGTGTACGTGGGCGACGTTGCCCGCGCCACTCTGGGCGCGCTCGGCCACGAGGGCGGCGTGTTCAACGTCGGGACGGGCCGCGAGACGTCCGTGACCTACCTGTGGGATCGCTGCCGGCAGGTCTCCGGATCCGAGCTCGACGCCGTCCCAGCTCCCGCCCGTCCGGGCGAGCTCGGACGCAGCGTGCTCGACCCCGCGCGTGCCGCCCGCGAGCTCGGCTTCCAGGCGATCGTCGAGCTCGACGAGGGGCTGCGCGCGACCTGGGACTGGATCCGCGCGAACCGGAAGGAGTAGCGCGGCAGCGGGCGAATCGATCGCCCGGTGGATCATCCGCTCCCCGCTCCTCCCGACGCTCTCATCCGTCCCTGGCGCACGGCCGCGGTCGTTGCCGCCGCGGTCGCGAGCATCGAGCTCGTGATCCTGCTCGCCATCGGCGGCGGCGCTCTCGTCAACCTGGTGTCGGATCGAGTGGAGCGAGCAGCCGTAAAGCGTGCGCTCACCACCCCCTCGCCCGAGCAGAAGAGCAGCGTCACTCGGCGGCCGACAGAGGTCGTGGCCAAGCTCCCGCGCACGAAGGTCCGGGTGCTCGTGCTCAACGGCAACGGACAACAAGGCGCAGCGGCGGTCGCAGCCGGCCGAGTCGAGCAGCGCGGCTACAGCATCGGCGGTGTCGCGAACGCCCCCCGCAGCAATTTCTCCCGCAGCATCGTCATGTACCGGCCCGGCTTCGTGGCCGAAGGCCGGCGGCTCGGACGCGATCTGGGCGTGAGGCAGGTCACGCCGCTCGACGGGATGCGCGCGCGCCAGCTCGAGGGCGCACACGTCGTGTACATCCTCGGCGCCTGAGCGCTCTCTACTGCTTGAGGCCTCGGAGGTGGAGGAACAGCGGTAGCCGCTGCCAGCGGCGACTGTGAGGTCTCGTGATCGCATGTTCCGGCAGTGCCGGCTCGCGTAGTCGCTCGATGACCAGCCCAGCATCGGCGATCGCTTCGCAGTACGCCTGGAGCGGCCGGTGGCCGCTGACGAAGTCGATCTCGAGACCGTCCCGCACGACGTTGTCGGCGTGGTACGACGGGTCGAGATACGAGTCGCTGACGACGAAAGAGCTCTCGGCTGTGTTTCCCTCGAAGCGGCCGGCCGAGTTGAGCGGATGGACGATCGCGATGCACAGCCTCCCTCCGGAAACGAGAACGCGACCCGCCTCGCGGATGGCGCGCTCGTAGTCGTCCATGTCCTGAAGCGACATGAAGGCGACCACGAGATCGAACTCGCCATCCCCGAACGGCAGCGCTGCCGCGTCTGCGAGATGCGTCTCGATCCCGGGGTCCGCGGCCCGCGCTGCTGCCAGCATCGTCGGCGATCGGTCGACCGCGACCACATGATGGCCCAGCTCGCTCAAATCACGCGAGAGACGCCCCTCGCCGCAACCGAGATCGAGCGTTCGACGTCCCGGCGGCGGAACCAGCCCGAGGAACAGATCGCGATGAAACTGCCAGTAGCTGTCGTGTCCGGGCTTCCGCGCCCAGGCGATGAATGCCGCGGCGTTGGCTTCCCACGCCGCACCGAGATCCGCGGTATCGAGTCGGGTGCGGATGAGCGGTCTGTCGGGAGGCTTCGTCACCGCGCTGAGAGTAGGACACATTCACGCCCGACAGGCTTCGTGGCCATCCCGGCCCGGCGCTAGTTTTGCCGGCTGTGACCACCGTCCGCTACTGCTCTGCGTGCGGGGCGGGCCTTCCCGTAGCACCTCCCGTCACCTGCGCCGCCTGCGGCACGAGCCACTGGTCGAACCCGAAGCCCTGCGCCAACGCAGTCATCGTGGAGCGACAGCGAGTGCTCCTCACCCAGCGCGCGCACTCGCCCTGGAAAGGCGCATGGTGTTCCCCCGGCGGCTTCTGCGAGCGCGGCGAGCATCCGATCGAGACCGTCGTGCGCGAGGCGCTCGAGGAAACCGGGTTCCGCATCCGCGTTACCGGCTACCTCGGAGTGTGGGTCGACGACTACGTCGACGGGCCGGATCACCGGGAGAACGAGGTCATCAACGTCGCGTACTACCTCGCTGAGACCATGGGCGAGGCTCGTGGTGACGTCGACCGCTCCGAGGTGAGCGACCTCGGCTGGTTCGGTTGGGACGAGCTTCCGTCTCCCCTCGCTCCGCCCGGAACGCTGGCGGCCGTGCTCCAGGCGGCCCGCAACGCCGGCTCGACGCCCTTGCTCGATCGTCCGCAGTAGCTGCGGTCAATCCGCCTCGCAGGCGCCTTTATTGACTGCCGCCCGCGCGACGTCGAGCTCGCCGCCCTTCACCCATTGGCTCCCCGCCGGATCAAGCGTGTACGCGTCGTTCAGGAATCGGTACGCAGCGCACAGGTTCCCCCGCACCTGGAACTCGTAGAGCCCGAGCGCCAGCCACGTCTCCGGGTTCTCCGGCTGGAGCCTGACGGCCTGCGCGTAGCGCTCCTCCGCGTCGGCGTAGCGTCTCTGGCGCTCGTCGATCCGCGCGAGAGCCCAAATCGGCTCGAACGCGAGCGGGTTGAAGGCTCGAGCGAGGCTTGCCCGGTCGCGCGCAGTCTCGAAGTCGTCTTCGCCGAGCGCTCGCGTGGAGCCCCGAACGCTCCGTTCGGCGATTCGAGGAGACGCGAACGACACGAGCACGACCAGCGCAACGAGGATCGCCGCGACCGCGACGAACGGCCTCCGCTTTGCCGCGTTGACCTCACGCCCCGCTCCAGCGAGCACGCCGATCGCAACCAGCGTCGGCGCGGTCACCGCAACGAAGTCCCAGGTGTAGTCGACTAGGGCGTGCGCCAGAAACGCGAGTGGCGCCGCAACGAGCGCAACGGCAGCGGCACGCTCGGCGCCCTCCAACCGCCGGACCGCGCCGACGCACACGCTCGCACCTGCGAGCACGAGCACGAGAAACAGGGCGAGCGCGACGAGACCCCCGTCCGAGAGCTGCTGCAAGGGAACGCTGTGCGGCTGGAGGACGCTTCGCACGTCGGCGCGCACGCGCTTGCGGGCAATCTCGAACGTGCCCGCGCCCGCACCGAACGGTGCATGCGCGGAATAGACGTCAACCGCCTCGTTCCACCAGCACCAGCGGTTGTTGAGGTTGAGCGAGCCAAGTCGGCTCGGATCGTTGACGACCTCGGAGCACGACGACCCGGTGACCTCCTCGTCGAGCCACGTCACCGGATTTCCGATCGCCACTGCGAGCGCGACGAGGCAGGCAGCTGCGGCGACGGCCGCGCTCGCGAGCAGCGCACGAACCGCGAGCTGCCTCCGCCCGTCATCGAGCCCACGCCGTATCCCAAGCAGGATGAGCGCAGCGACGAAGCCTGCTCCGACGACCGCCAGCAAGCCGAAAACCCTTCCGTCCGAGACGCGATCCGCTTCCAGCGCCCCGTCCTCGACGAGCGCCGGCCGCGTAAGAGCCCACGTCGCAACGAGCCCGGCGGGCACAACGGCGGCCGCCAGGAGCAGCCCGCCCTCGACACGCTCTCGGGACACAAGCAGCCAGAAGATGACGATCCCGATTCCCGCCACGACGCCGGCGCGCGAGAGTGTCAGCAGCAGCGCGAGCGTCGCCGCGTACGTGAGCAGACCCCCGGCGACGCGGACGAATGCGGGCCGGTTCCCGGTCGCGCCCAACCACAGCCCGAGCGCAAGACCCACGTCGGCAAGCAGCGCGAGCGCGTTCCAGTAGCCAACGGGCTCTTGCAAGCGGGCGATCCGCTCGGCATCAGGGCCGAGCGTGGGAAGCGCCTTCGTTGCCAGGGCCCACGTCAGCACGACCCCGGTAACGGTCGCCAGCAGGACCGCCGTTGTCCGCGCGGCTCTCGCTCCACCCGCGGCCGCGAGCACGACACCCAGACCGAGGAACACGACATAGGCAACGCCCCGGTTGAACGTCTCCCAGCTCCGATCTCCTGCGATCGACCACGCCACGGTCACTCCTGTCCACACCACGAGCAACCCGAGCGAAGCGACGACCGCGATCCCGGCGGCACCGAGGCGCGGGAGCGGAAGCACACCGAACGCGAACGCCAAGAGGAGCCCGACGAGGAGAACGAGTGCGGCACCGCCTACCAGGAGGACGCCGTCGAAGCTAGAGGCCTCTCCCGCAAACGCTGCAATGAGAAGCACGACTCCCACGAGGGCCGCGCTGACCGTGACCGCAGCCGGGCCCACGGGCGCCGTGTTCATAGGCCGGCCACGCTAGCAGCGACTTCGGCGTCGCTGGTCGGAGCTACGAGAGGCCGTCTTCGGGCGCGAGATCGTCCTCTCGACCATCTACCCTCGTGCGAGGGAGGGGATTGGCCGATGTCGTCTAACAAATCGTTTACTCTGCACACACCGTCGGATCACCGGTAGCCGGGAGACTCGTACACAGCCTTTGCTGTCAGGGCTCCCGTCCCAGCTCGTGACACTGCCCTCCCCGAAAACCCACCGCTTCGCTCGCCTCGCCCGCACGGTCCTAGTGCTGGTCGCGGGTGTCTTCGTCGCGGTATCGGTCGCAGCCCCGGCGGATGCCGCGAAGAACACGCCTTGCGGTAAGAAGGTGTTGAACGACTGGTGGGACAACGGGCGCGTCGACCGTCTGTACCCGCTGCACTGCTACGAGGACGCGATCGACGGGATTCCGGCGGACATTCGCGACTACTCGGACGCGGAGGAGGTCCTTACCCGTGCGCTCCAGGCCGCGGTGCGGGGCAAGCTCGCGACGGGGGGCAGTGATCCATCGCCTCAAGACAACTCGGGCACCCGCGATCCGTTTGGACCTGTCAAGCCGGGTGATGGGGGTAACGACGGCGGAGGACGCCCGGTGGCAGCACCCGATGTCGAGGGCGGAACCTCGTCGCTGCCGATTCCGCTGCTCGTGCTCGGCGGCATGTCGCTCGCGTTGCTCGCTGCCGGAGGGTTCGGCTACCTCTCGCGCCGCCGCCAGACTGCTTGCGCTCTCGACGGCGAGGGCGACCCGCTCGATCCGCACTCCTGACCGCGGCGTAACCAAAGTGTGAGGAGTTCGCCAATCGGCTAACTCCGTTGCTCGTTTGGCGTCGGTTCCTAGGAGGAACGCCGCAGATGGACGCCATGAACCGCTTCACTCACACGATCGTCGTGTGCCTTGCCGTCATCGTGGGAGCCTCGGCTCTCACACTCTCGGCCGCGCCTGCCGAGGCCGCTCCTTCCTGCGCCGACCGTGTTGTCGCCGACTGGTCGGACAACGGCCGGGTCGACCGGTTGTACGCGCTCGAGTGCTACGAGGACGCAATCGACACGATTCCAGTCGACCTGCGTGACTACACGAACGCAGCCGACGTCATCGCGCGGGCGCTCACGGCGGCGTCACGCGACCGCCCGCCTAGCGGAGGCGCCGGGACCGGCGCGAGCGCCATGGCGAGTCCGGAGCCTGCGCCGGTGGCCGGCACCTCGAGCGACTCGTCGGTGCCGCTGGCTCTGATCCTGTTGGTCGTGGTCTCGTCCCTCGTGCTCGTCGGCGGCGCGACCAGCCACCTCGCGCGGAGACATCGCACCTCACGAACGCCCGGGACCGCAGCCGACTAAGCCCACCGGCCGCGAAGGCGCAGCAGGGTACACTTGAGAGGTCGTGCCGGCCTCGAGAAATTCCTGCAAATTGGGCAAAAATCGATCCGTCCGGCGCTCGCCCTACTCTCCCAAGTCCGCTCGCATGACGCTCGTCGTTCCACCGGGCGGGAGGCCTTAGTGTCCAAGACGGCTCGGGAGGAAACGATGTCAACGGCGAAGGAGCAGGCGCCAGCAAGATCACCTGAAGCTGGCAGCACGGCGATCGAGCAGGAGGTCGTCAACACGGTCGTCGACGAGGGGGCGAGCGTCGCCCCACGCCGCTACTTCACGATCCCGGGTCGCGAACCGTTCGAGGAGATCGAATGGGAGCTACGCGACGCGCACATTCCCGGCAAGGACGGACCTGCGTTCGAACAGAAGGACGTTGAGTTCCCGAAGTTCTGGTCGCAGACCGCGACGAACATCGTCGCGCAGAAGTACTTCCGCGGGCGTATGGCGTCTCCCGAGCGCGAGCGCTCTGTCAAGCAGATGGTCGGACGCGTCGTCGAGACGATCGGCGGCTGGGGTCGGGAGGGCGGTTACTTCGTGGACGCCGACGAGGCAGAGACGTTCGAAGCTGAGCTCAAGGCGATCCTCGTCAACCAGTACGCATCCTTCAACTCGCCCGTCTGGTTCAACGTGGGGTTCGAGGCGAAGCCGCAGTGCTCGGCGTGCATGCCTTGGCACGCTCTGGTGTCCACTCCAGAGGGAATGGTTCCGATCGGCCAGCTCGTGGAGGAGGAGCAGGTCGGGCGCGATGTCTACGACGCGAGCGGAGTGACGCAGATCGTCGCGGTCAAGGCAAACGGGCTCAAGGAAGTCTTCCGGGTCACCCTCCGGAATGGCAGCTTCGTCGAGGCGACGGGCGACCACGTCGTCAAGACGGTTCACACTCGCAGGGCGCAGCCGTCTTGGCTCAGAGTCGACGAGCTTCGGACCGGAATGCGCATGCACCTCCACCCACACCGCGCAAAGGTCGCAGACCGTGCCCTCGCTCTCGCCGGCGGCGGCTCGACGCTCCCGGACGATCCAACCGACGCCGATCCCGTCGCTGTGGCCGAAGCGGCCCTTGCCGGCTGGCTCCAGGCCGATGGCTTCGTCGGTCAGTACGAGGAAGGAACCAATCGCTCGTTGACGATCGAGTTCCAGGTCGCGACTGATGACGAGTTCGAGTGGGTTATGGACAACCTCGAGCTGGTCTTCCCAGACCTGCACCACCATGTTCGCGACGTCGCGACCCAGGATGCATCCCTGCGCTGCCGTCGGATCCGCCTCTACGGCGAAGACCTCCGGGAGTTCGTCGATCGTTGGCAACTGCGCCTCCGCGGCACCGCGATCCGTGTTCCGGAGCGGCTCTGGACGGCGTCACGGGAGGAGATCAGCGCCTATCTCCGGAGCATCTTCCAGGCGGACGGTTACGTCACCGTGAGACGCGACCACGGCAACGAGAACGGCCGCATCGCGTTCGCCGTCATCGGCGAGCGTTGGGTTGAGGACGTGCAGCTGCTGCTGAATGTCATTGGGATCTACTCGCGGCGAACGCGCAAGGAAGAGGCGCGCGAGAACCGTCATGACCTCCACGAGGTTGCGATCTCGATCGGATCCGAGCGAGCGCGCTTCGCATCGCTCGTCGGGTTCGTCGGCGCAGACAAGCAACAAAGGCTGCTCGAGTCACTCGGCCTGCGCGACCTGAAGACCTGCCCCGACCTTCGCGAAGAGGAGATCGTCGCGATCGAGTCCCTCGGAGTAAAGGACGTCTACGACATCCAGACGGAGTCGGGCGAATACCTCTCCAACAACGTCGCCGTCCACAACTGCTTCATCCTCTCGATCGAGGACTCGATGGAGTCGATCCTCGACTGGATCCGGCGCGAGGGGATCATCTTCCGCGGCGGCTCCGGGTCCGGCGTGAACCTGAGCAGGCTCCGCTCCTCGAAAGAGCAGCTCTCGAAGGGTGGCTACGCATCCGGCCCGGTCAGCTTCATGCGCGGCGCTGACGCCTCCGCCGGCACGATCAAGTCCGGCGGCAAGACTCGGCGCGCCGCGAAGATGGTCGTGCTCGACGTCGACCATCCGGACGTCGAGGAGTTCATCTGGTGCAAGGCCAAGGAGGAGCGCAAGGCGCGCGTTCTCGAGTCGGCGGGCTACGACATGACGCTTGACTCCCCGGACTGGGCCTCGATCCAGTACCAGAACGCGAACAACTCGGTTCGCGTCACGGACGCCTTCATGGAGTCGGTCATCGAGCAGAAGGAGTGGAACCTCACCGCCCGCACGGACGGCTCGGTTGTCGAAACGCAAGATGCGCGCGACCTGCTTCGGCAGATGGCCGAGGCGGCGTGGGAGTGCGCGGATCCGGGTCTCCAGTACGACACGACGATCAACAACTGGCACACGCTCCCGAACACGGGGCGCATCAACGCGTCGAATCCTTGCTCGGAATACATGTCGATCGACGACTCGGCCTGCAACCTCGCCTCTCTGAACCTCATGAAGTTCCGGCGGGAAGACGGCGAGCTCGACGTCGAGGCGTTCGAGCACGCGGTCGATGTCGTCTTCCTCGCCCAGGAGATCGCCGTCGGCTACTCCTCGTACCCGACGCCCGAGATCGACAAGAACGCCAAGACGTTCCGTCAGCTGGGTCTCGGCTACGCGAACCTCGGGGCGCTGCTCATGGCGCGCGGGCTCCCCTACGACTCCGACGAAGGTCGCGCCTACGCTGCCGCGATCACCGCGCTCATGACCGGCCGTGGCTACCGCAAGTCGGCCGAGGTCGCCAAGCGGATGGGCGCATTTGCCGGATACCAGCCGAACGCTGCAGCCATGACGGGTGTCATCGCGAAGCACCGCGCGGCCGTCGGCAACATCGACCACTCGAGCTCGGTGCCCGACGACCTGCTCGCGGCTGCACGCCGCGCATGGGACGAGGCGCTCGACCTCGGCGAAGTCTCGGGCTGGCGCAACGCGCAGGCCACCGTCCTCGCGCCGACCGGAACGATCAGCTTCATGATGGACTGCGACACCACCGGGGTGGAGCCGGACTTCTCGCTCGTCAAGTCGAAGAAGCTCGTCGGCGGCGGCGAGATCACGATTGTCAACAAGACGGTGCCGATGGCACTCGAGAAGCTCGGCTACGCGCCGAACGAAGTGGAGGAGATCGTGGCGTTCGTCGACGATCGAAACACCGTCGTCGGAGCGCCGAACGTCAAAGCCGAGCACTTCCCGATCTTCGATTGCGCGATCGGCGACCGCGCGATCCACTACATGGGGCACGTGAAGATGATGGGCGCCGTCCAGCCGTTCATCTCGGGGGCGCTCTCGAAAACGGTCAACCTGCCCGAGCAGACCACGGTGGACGAGATCGCGCAGCTCTTCGTCCAGTCCTGGCAGCTCGGAGTGAAGGCGATCGCGATCTACCGCGACAACTGCAAGGTCGCGCAGCCGCTCTCCGGCAAGGCGGACGCGGGCGCGACCACGCTCGCTCCAGTCCCGGTCGCAGGCGCTCTCCCGCAGCGCCGACGGCTCCCCGACGACCGCGTCGAGGTCGGGCGCAAGTTCAAGGTCGGCGAGTACGAGGGCTACATCCACGTCGGCCTCTTCGACGACGGAACGCCCGGCGACATCTTCGTGGACATCGCGAAGGAGGGCACGACCCTCGCCGGCCTCATGAACTCGTTCATGATCTCCGTCTCGCTCGGCCTCCAGTACGGCGTGCCGCTCGAGGTCTACGTCTCGAAGTTCAGCCACATGCGCTTCGAGCCCTCGGGGATGACGAACGACGCGGACATTCGCGTGGCGAAGTCCATCGTCGACTACATCTTCCGCTGGATGGGCAAGAAGTTCCTCTCTGCCGATCAGCAGGAGGAGGCCGGGATCTTGACTCCTGAGGTGAAGGCGCGTCTCGCGGCCGCGTACAACGAGGCCGGCGAGCACTCCGTCGCGGTGGCGTCGATCGACCAGCCCACACCCGGCCAGACGGCACTCTTCAACCAGTGGGAGGACGCCGTCGAGTGTGCGAAGTGCGGCGGGCGGATGGTCAGAACCGGGAGTTGCTACACGTGCCGCGACTGCGGCACGAACACCGGCTGTAGCTGACAGCCCGTCGTCGGACTCACATGGTGATGACGATCTTCGCTCGCGCGTGCCCCTCACCCATGTACCGGAGAGCGTCGGCGATCTCGCTCAGCTCGTGCCGTCTGTCGACGGCCGGTGTCATCTTTCCGGCCTCGAGCAGGTCTCGGAGGACCTCCATGTCCGGCTTGTTGAACTTCGCGATGAAGAAGGTGACCTTCCGGCCGCTGAACACTCCTCCGAGACGCTTCTTGATCACGCCACCGCCTGAACGAGTGCTTCTGAACCGCGTCGAGCACGACGTCGTACGTCTCGCCGCTCTTGGTGAAGTCCTCCCGCGTGTAGTCGACGACCTTGTCGGCGCCGAGCGATCGCACGAGCTCGA
>Ga0136633_1001229_pt1 | contig 19033 bp, 19 predicted proteins | sample AntDrymeUQ832206_2_FD_105494 | JGI IMG/M metagenome (GOLD analysis project Ga0136633, IMG submission 105494) | Polar desert sand microbial communities from Dry Valleys, Antarctica - metaG UQ83 (22.06) | ecosystem: Environmental > Terrestrial > Soil > Desert | place: Antarctica: Dry Valley...
GCGGGGCTCGACCTCTACGCCACCCCCCACAACGAGACATCGACCGGCGTGGCCCGACCGGTGTCGCGACCGGCGGCTGACGGCCTGCACGTCGTCGATGCCACCTCGGGGGCCGGTGGCCTACCGGTCGACATCAGCGAGACCGACGTCTACTACTTCGCGCCGCAGAAGTGCTTCGCCTCAGACGGCGGGCTCTGGATCGCCCTGATGTCGCCGGCCGCGCTCGAGCGGGTAGCCGCCACGAGAGACCGCTGGATCCCGCCCTCCCTCGACCTGCAGATCGCGATCGACAACAGCCGACTCGACCAGACCTACAACACCCCGGCGGTCGCGACGCTGATCATGCTCGCCGACCAGGTGGAGTGGATGAACGGTCAGGGCGGGCTCGACTGGTGCGTCCGCCGCACCGCCGACTCGAGCCAGCGCCTCTACACGTGGGCGGACAAGACGTCGTACACCACGCCGTTCGTGCAGGACGAGCGATTGCGCTCGCAGGTCGTCGGCACCATCGACTTCGAAGGCGTCGACGCCGCCGAAGTGGCCAAGCAGCTGCGGGCCGCTGGTGTGCTTGATGTCGAGCCCTACCGCAAGCTCGGCCGCAACCAGCTGCGGGTCGCGATGTTCCCCGCCGTGGAGCCGTCGGACGTCGAGGCACTGACCGCGTGCATCGACCACGTTGTGGAGCACCTGTCCTGACTGACCTGCCGCAGTCGTGGGTGCCGCGGGTCGTCAACCTCGCACTGGCCGGGTGCTTCCTGGCCTTCCTCGTCCCACTGGCACTGCGGCTCCCGCAGCTCAGCACCAGTGTCCAGGTGCTGCTGATCGCGATCGCCGTTCCCTTTGGCTTGCTGACCCTGGCGTGCCTGGCCTCCGCCGCAAGGCCCGGCTGCCTGGGCCGGCTCGCTCGGCGGTTACGTTAGGCAGATGGACTACAGACACCTCGGACGCACCGGCCTTCGGGTTAGCCCCCTCTGCCTCGGCACCATGAACTTCGGGCCGCAGACCTCTGAAGAGGACAGCTACGCGGTGATGGATGCCGCCCATGACGCGGGCATCAACTTCTTCGACACGGCCGATGTCTACGGCTGGCAGACCGGCGAAGGCGTGACGGAGAAGATCATCGGCAACTGGTTCGCCCAGGGCGGCGGCCGTCGGGAGAAGACTGTCCTTGCCACCAAGCTGTACGGCGGCATGGGGCCCTGGCCGAACGAGACGTTCCTGTCAGCCCTGGCGATCCGGCGCAAGTGCGATGCCTCGCTCAAGCGGATGCAGACCGACTACATCGACCTCTACCAGATGCACCACATCGATCGTGACGCTCCGTGGGACGAGCTGTGGGAGGCCTTCGACATCCTGAAGCAGCAAGGCAAGATCCTGTACGTCGGTTCGTCGAACTTCCCTGGCTGGGGCATCGCGCAGGCCAACGAGCAGGCCGCTCGCCGGCATTCGGTCGGGCTGGTCAGCGAGCAGAGCTACTACAACCTGATGGTCCGCACCGTGGAGCTCGAGGTGATCCCGGCCTGCGAGGCCTACGGCGTCGGGCTCATCCCTTGGTCACCGCTGAACCGCGGCATCCTGGGCGGCATCCTGCGCAAGCAGAAGGAGGGCCGCTCCGCCGCCGACAACGTGCAGGAGATGCTCGAGCAGAACCGGCCGGCTATCGAGGCGTGGGAGGCCTTCTGCGACGAGCGAGCTGAGGACCCTGCAGCGGTCGGACTGGCCTGGCTGCTGCACCAGAAGGCCGTGACAGCGCCGATCATCGGGCCGCGCACCGGTGAGCAGCTGACCTCGTCGTTGGCCGCGCTGGACATCAGCCTCGATGAAGCCGCTCTCGCGCGGCTCGACGAGATCTTCCCTGGCCCGGGTGGGCCGGCTCCCGAGGCCTACGCCTGGTAGCCAGCGTCTCGCTCAGCCCCGGCAGGTCGGGGCTCTTGCGAGTGAGCAGCACGGCGGCCGCGACAGCGCTGAGGGCACAGATCGTGCCGCCGATCAGCAGGCTCGACCGTGGCCCCCAGGTCTGCGCGAGCAGGCCGATCAGCGGTGCGCCGACCGGCGTGCCGCCCAGGAACACCAGCACGTAGATGCTCATGACGCGGCCACGCAGGGCGGGGTCGCAGCCTAACTGCAAGAGGGAGTTGGACGTCGTGGTGAACGTCAGCACCGCGAAGCCGGTGGGGATCAGGAGCAGCGCAAGCACGAGGAAACTCGGCGCCAGGCCGTCGAGGACCTCGAGCAGTCCGAACGCGAGGGCGGCGAGCAGCATGGTGCTTTGTCTCGGGGGGCCCTTGCGCCGCGCACTGGCCAAGGCCCCAAACAGCGAGCCGAGGGCGAGGCAGGACGTCAGCAGTCCGAACGAGCCGGCGCCAGTCTCGAAGGTCTGCTTGGCGATCAGCGCCAGGGTCTGCTGGAAGTTGAGCCCGAAGGTGCCGATCATGAAGACCAGCAGGATCGGCACGTAGAGCGCAGGCCGCTCGCGCACGTGCCGCACGCCCTCGCGCAGCTGGCCCCGCCCCCGAGGCTGGCGCGGGCTCGGCCAGAACTCCGCCGGCCGCATCCGCAGGAGCCCGGCGAGGACCGCGACGTAGGACAGCGCGTTGACGATGAACACCCAGCCGGTCCCGACACCGGCGATCGCGAGACCCGCCAGGGCCGGTCCGACGATGCGCGCCGAGTTGAACGTCGCGCTGTTGAGGCTGACGGCGTTGGGTAGGTCGTCGGTGCCGACCAGGTCCGAGACGAAGGACTGCCGGGCGGGGGTGTCGACGACACTGGCCAGCCCGAGCCCGAAGGCGAGCAGGTAGACGTGCCAGAGCTGCACCACGCCGGCGAGGTCGAGCACGCCGAGGACGAGAGCCAGCAGGCCCATCGCCACCTGCGCACCGATCAGCAGCCGGCGTTTGTCGTAGCGGTCGGCGAGCACTCCGCCGTACAGGCCGAACAGGAGCATGGGCAAAAACTGCAGGGCGGTGGCGATACCGAGGGCGACCGCTGCCTGTTCCTTCGGGACGATCAGCAGCACCAGCCAGTCCTGCGCGACCCGCTGGGCCCACGTGCCCGACAGCGAAATGACCTGGCCGGTTGCGAACAGCCGGTAATTGCGGTTGGCCAGCGACCGGAACATCGGACTCATGAGTCGGCCAGCCGGTTGAGGACGGCGGCGGCCTTGCGCAGTACGGCCAAGTCCTCGGCGTCGAGCTCGCGCATGCGCTGGGCCAGCCAGGCGTCACGGCGGCGGCGGTCCTCGCGCAGCAGCGCCTTGCCCTCTGTGCTGAGAGCGACAAGGACCTGACGACGGTCGGTCGGGTGGTCGGTGCGGGTCACCAGGCCGGCGACCTCGAGGGCGGCGATGATCCGCGTCATCGAGGGCGGCTGGACCCGCTCGTGGGTCGCGAGCTCGCCTGGCGTCAGCGGGCCGTGCCGGTCGAGGGTGCCGAGAGCGGCGAGCCTGCCCAGGGTGAGCGAAGCGTCGGTCCGCTGGCTGCGCAGCCGGCGGTTGAGCCGGGTGACCGTGGCGCGGAGCTCCGACGCAAGCGCGGTATCGGAGGCCGGGGAGGTCATGTCGTTAGCCTAACTCATTACCTTCGCTAACGAAAGTCGCTGGGCCATGAACGGAATCCGCATGGGTGGATCGGCGCCGCTGGCACCCGTGCGGATTCCGTTCATGCAGGGGTGCGGCGTAACGTGAGTCGGGTGCCTCTTGCGAAGCGACCCGATCCGGCTCCCCTGGAGACCAACGACGTCGCGATCGTGGCGGCGCTGACCGGCTTGTGGCTAGTGGCCCTCGTGGTCCTGCTGGTGCTGAAGGCGACCGGCTCCGACATCCACACCTGGTGGCTGGTGATGTGCGCCGAGGGTGCGGGGCTCGGCCTGATCGGCGTTCGGTTCTGCCGACGACGTCACGCGGCCATCGCCCGAGACCGCCAGGCCGCCTGACTCAGACCGGGTCGAGGTCGACCGCTGCCAGGTCGGCATCACCCCGGAGCTCGGCCAGGATCGCGTGCCGGCGCGACCAGTCACCCGCCCGCCAGGCCATCGCCTTGGCACGCCCCTCGACGCCCACCACGTGGTCGACGTCACCGACCACGATCCAGTCCACCTCGACGGTCTCGCCCCCCGCCGTCGTCGCGGTCAGCTGCCGGTGCTCCGGACCGCCTACGACGACCGGCACTTCCACCACCTCGGAGGCGAGCGTGAGATCGAGGCTGTGCGCCAGGTCAGCCGCCAGCGTCAGCGGCACAGGCACGACCGCGTAGGGCGCGACCAGGGGCAGCAGATCCGGTCGGTCAACAACCACGGCATCTTCAGCGGGTACGACGGAAAGCTCGCCCTCGACGACCGCGCGGACGCTGTCGGGCAGAGTCAGTTCCCGCCCGGCAAGGTGTGCGTGCAGGTGGCGGACCTGGGGTCGCGTGAGGGTGCGGGCAGGGTCGGCAAGGCGGGTGAGCAGCAGGTCGGGCTCGACCTGCTCGAGCGCCCAGACGCTGCCGAGTTGTTCGGCCAGCGGGTGCGCCGTGACGTCCAGCAAGTTGTCGAGCACCGGGTCAGATCCCCTGACACGCAGGTGATCCGGGCGTTGCGCATCGAGCACCGGATGCCGCTTCAGCCACCACAGTACATACGGCGTGAGCATGGGCTCGAGCAGCGTGAGCGCCTTTGGCCAGGCGTCCGCCCGGACCAGGTCGAGGTCGCGCACCACCAGGCCGGGCTCCTCGCCCGGCTCCAGCGAGGCCAGCCACTCGTCCAGGAGGTCGGCGTCCTGGGCATCCTCAACCGGCACAGCTACGAAGTTCCGTAGGACTCCCAGCGCAACGAGCACATCCGGGTGAGCGAATCCCGGCTGGACCAGCCCGAAGCCGGCGTCGAGGTCGACCACGTCGGCAAGCGGGCCATCAGGCAGCAACAGCTCGCCGGCGGGTCGTCGCTGGCCAGCCGTCGTTGGCAACGGCAGGCTCGCCAGCCAGGGCAGGTCCCCGGGCCGGAGGTCCGCGGCGCCGACTAGCGCGACGACGGCCGCGACCACGCCCTCCACCTCTTCCTCCCAGGCCTCCTCGTCACCGGCGGCCTCCACCGCAGCCCTGACCCGCGGGTCCTCGAGCAGCGCCCGCGGCTGAGCCGGCTGCGCGCCGAGCCTGAGCAGCAGGTCGTGCGCTGCCTCGGGCTCGACCACCTTGAAGCCGAGCGGCGAGAGGTCCACGACCGCGTCCGCAAGCAGCAGGCCGCGCGGGGACGGGGCCAGCGATCCGCCCATGATCGGCACCGGCAAGGCACCGAGCTGGTCGATGTCGGGGGGCAGAGCGGCGTAGAGCCGACCCCACCAGGAAGCCGGGCGGTCGACTCCGGCCAGCACCTCGGTCAGCTCCGCCAGCGAGAGCCGGCGCACACCCAGTGCCCGCAACGGCTGTGCCCAGCGAGTAGCCGACCAGGAGTGCGGCAGCAGTCCCGACAGCAGATCACCCAGCAGCTCCACCAACTCGGGGTTGGCCCCGTCGAGGACGGTGTCGCCGGGGACGACCTTGCTCTCGCGGAACGCCTGCAGGACAGCTGATCCCAGCACGGCGTCGATCTCGCCGGCCCCCATCGGCGGCGGCATCAGCAGCAGCCGGGTCGGCTCTGCGGGCAGCGACACGACAAGGTTGGCGAGGACCTCAGCTGCCCGGGCGAGCACCGTGTCGGTGAGGGCGCCTGGCTGGATCCGTCGGCGGTCGGGTCCTAGCGGCAGCGACGCGGCAAGGACGGCGGGGAGGGAGAGCGGGTCGTCGGTCGCTGTTGGCGCCCGGAAGACACGGGCCACCGACGCGGGCAGCTCGCCCGACACCGGCAGCGCCCAGGTCACCCGCCAGGTGTCCTGGCCACGCTCCTCAACCGGCCGGTCGGCGAGCAGTGCAGGGTCGATGGTGCCCTCGCCCCGGGCGATCAGCCAGCGGACGCCGTCGAGCACGACCTCGTCGCCCACCTGGGTGGCAGTGAGCACCCGGCCGTCGACGTCCAGCTCCTGCAGCCCCGGCAGGACCAGCAGCAGCGTCGGGTCGACCTCGGCCAGCATGGCGCGAACCAGGTCCACGGCGCCCGCTCGCACCGTGATCAGGACCTCCGTCGCGAAGCCCTCGCGTGGGTGGGCGTCAACGTCGAAAGGCAGGCGCAGCAAGGGAACCCGGTGTTCGCGGGCGGCCAGCTCCGCCGCCAGCGACGGCAGCGCCTGGACGGCTTCGAGGGTCAGTGCACGGGAGAACCGCACCGCACCCGTGCTCGAAGCAACCATCACCTCGTCGGCGACAGCGGCCACGGCAGCGAAGCCGACGCCGAAGCGCCCCACGGTGCCACCGGACCGCTTGGCGGACGCTCTGAGCGAGGCGAGCCCGGCCACGCCGGCGGCGTCGAGCGGCGTCCCGGTGTTGGCGGCGGAGAGCACCGCGCCGTCGAACCGCAGGGACAGTGAGGGGCCGCCCGCGTCAGAGGCGTTCTGGGCGAGCTCGACGACCAGCCGGTCGCGATAGCCACCGAGGGCCAGGTCGTCCTCGGCGTTGGCGTCCTCCCGGAACCGGGCCGGTGAAGCGGCCCAGGCGTCGAGGACCGCGGCCCGGAGCCCGGTCGTCTCGAAGGAGCTCAGCTGGCGTGCCCGTCAGGGGTCTCGTCGTCGGGCGAGGCGCCGCTCGTGACGAGCTCGAGCTCCTCGTCCTCAACCACCATGCCGGAAGCGGTGTCGCCGTGGGTCAGCTCGACAGCCGTCTCACTGTGGGCACCGCAGCCGTGGTCCAGCGACACGATCTTGCCGTCGTCCGGTGCGAGGGCATTGGCACAGACCCCGAACAGGGGCCGCAGCCCGCCGCCGAGCTGCAGTCGGAACGCGCAGTCGACGCACTGCCCAGGCGCTTGCTTGGCCATGGCGGTGAAGGGTCCGCGATCACCGTCGTACCAGCGGTCGGCGGCGTCCGCGCGCCCCTCTGCCGACAGCACCCGAGGGCGACCCAGGCCGAGCTCCCAGAAGGCCTCGGCGGCCAGCTCGGCCTCCGGGTCGGCGTAGGCAGGCACCAGTCGCGGGTCATCCTTGGCTGGCGGCAGCAGGTCGCCAGGGCTGAGGTCGCCGGGCTGGACCCGCTCGCTCCACGGCACCCAGGCCGGCGCCACGAGGGCTCCGCTGCCGGGCAGCAGGCAGACCTCGTCGACGGTGACCTGGTCGCTGTCGGCGATGCGGGTGACTGTCACGGCCCAGCGCCAGCCGACGTAGGCCGGATCGGTCGTCGCGAAGGAGTGCGTGACGATCAGCTCGTCCTCAGCCTCCACGCCAAGGGGCTCCCCGACAGCGCTGCCGCCGGCGTCGAGCGCGGCGGCCTTCGCCAGCTCGACCGCGTCGGCGCAGAGCTGATCGACGAGGGGGGCAGGGCTCTCCATGACAGCAGGCACGGGACCATTCTCGCCGACCACCGCCTCGGCCTCCGCTGCTGACTCCGTTGCCGGCACTGACGCTGCCTCAGGTGCCGTCCTTGACGCTGACTCCGGAGCGGCCGCTGCCGCAGCCGCGGGAGCGGCCTTGGGCGTGGCTACCCTCGTGGTGATGCCGCGCAGTCTGCGGCGCATGCTTGCCATGCCCCTAGTCCACCATGCCGCCCGCTCGGGAGCCGTCCGGTGCAGCTTGCCGTCCTCGCCACCTCACGGGAAATGCATGCCCTGATCGGTGGCGTAGCTGTCATGCCGCACCGTGTCGGGCCCTACGACGCCATCCGCAGCGAAACCTGCGTTGTCGTGGTCAGCGGGGTCGGCCCAGCCGCCGCAGCCGCCGCCACGGCGACGGCCCTGGCCGAAGCGCCGTACGACGCCGTCATGTCTGTCGGCATCTGTGGCGGCTTTCGGGGAGCTGCCGGGATCGGGGACGTGGTGGTGGCCACCGACATAGTTGCGGCTGACCTCGGGGCCGACTCGCCGGAGGGCTTCCTCGCGATGAGCCAGCTCGGCTGGGCTGAGGACAGCCATCCTGTCGACCCGTTGCGGTTGCAGTGGCTCGGCCGGGCGCTCGGCGACGTGGTCGCGGGTCCCGTCCTGACGGTCTCCACGGTGACCGGCACCTCGGCGCGAGCGGCCCTGCTGGCAGAGCGGCACGGAGCGGTTGCCGAGGCGATGGAGGGGTGGGGGGTGCTCACGGCCGCTCTCCCCTATGGCATCCCGGTCCTCGAAGTACGGGCCGTCAGCAACCTCGTCGGTGACCGCGACACCCGGTCGTGGGACATCCCGCTGGCCTTCGCGGTGTTGGAGACGATCGGCGCTCCCTTGCTGGAGCAGCAGTGGCTCTAACGCTGCCGCTGGGCCTGGCCATCAGCCCGTGCCCCAACGACACCTTCGCGTTCTCGGCCCTGATCCACGGCGACGTCCCGGGCCCACCGGTGGAGGTGACCTTCGCCGACATCGACGTCTGCAACTCCCTCGCCGTCGCCCGCACTCCTGACGTCGTCAAGGTTTCCTACGCCGCACTCCCCGAGCTGCTCGACCACTACGCCCTGCTGCCGACGGGTGGGGCGCTGGGCCACGGCGTCGGCCCGCTCGTCCTGGCCCGTACGCCGGACACCGACATTGACGGCGCGACCATCGCCGTTCCTGGCGAGCGGACCACGGCCTACCTGTTGCTTCGGTTGTGGCGTAAGGGTTTCCAGGTCCGCGTCATGCCGTTCGAGCAGATCATGCCGGCGGTCCGCGATGGCTTGGTCGACGCCGGCCTGGTGATCCACGAGTCGCGCTTCACCTTTCCGTCGTACGGCCTGGTGTGCCTGCAGGACCTTGGTGAGTGGTGGGAAGACGAGACCGGGCTGCCCATCCCTCTTGGTGCGATCGTGGCCCGTCGATCCCTTGACCTGCAGGCGATCACGGGGGCGGTTCGGGCATCGGTGGAGCACGCCCTCGCGCACCCGGAGGCCAGCGCGGCGTTCGTCTCGACGCACGCGCAGGAGATGGATCCGGCGGTGTGCCGGCAGCACATCGAGCTCTACGTCAACGAGTTCAGCGTCGACCTCGGCTCGTCGGGCCTGGCGGCCGTGCGCACCCTGCTCACGCGGGCCGCCGACGCCGGGCTGGTGCGCGACTCAGCTCTCGAGCTCTGATGCGATTGCCCGCAGGATCTGCGCGACCTTCTTGCCGGTCTCGCGGTCGGGGTATTTCCCATTGCGCAGCGCCGGCTGCACCTTGAGCTCGATCAGCTTGACGGTGTCCTCCACCATGAGCTGCAGCTGGTCGGCGGGGCGGCGCGCGGTCGCCAGCGACGGCGGTGCGTCGAGGATGCGGACCGAGAGCGCCTGCTCCCCCTTCTTGCCGGCGGCGACACCGAACTCGAGGCGGGTCCCGGCGGTCAGCTCTTCGACGCCCTCCGGCAGCGCGGTCTTCGGCACGAACACGTCGCCGCCATCGTCGCGCGCGACGAAGCCGAAGCCCTTCTCCTTGTCGTAGAACTTGACCTTGCCGGTAGGCACAACAACCCCTTCGTCGGTTTCAGGGAAGGCTAGTCGCCGCCGCCCCCGGACGCGTGGGGGTTATCTGCAGCAGCTCGTTCATCGACCCTGACCGGAACTCCCGCGCCGAGACAACGGCAAACCCCTCAGCGCGTACGACGGAAGCCGCCCCCTCCGACCAGCGTGCGAGTGCCGCGGGGTCGAGCTCGACGCGGGCCTGGTCTCCGCCGAGGTCTCGCACCCGCACATCCCTGGGCTGGAGCAGCTGGCGCAGGGCGTCCTCGGCCCGGTCGACACGGCCGAGTCGCTCGGGCGTCACGGCCGTGCCGTAGGCGAGCCGGCTCGCCAGGCAGGCGAGGGCTGGCTTGTCAGCGGTGGTCAGTCCCCACAGTGCGGAGGCCTGGCGGATCTGCTCCTTGGTGAAGTCCTGCAGGGGGGTGACGGCACCTCGTTCAGCGGCAGCCGCGATGCCCGGTCGGAAGCCCGCGACCAGGTCGTCGGCGTTGGTGCCGGTGGCGACGTGGGCCAGACCGTGCTGCTCGGCCAGCGGGATGAGGGTGTCGAGCAGCGTGGCCTTGCAGTGGAAGCAGCGGTCAGCCCCGTTGGCGACGTAGGCCTCGCGGCTCAGCTCGTCGGTCCCGGGGGTCAGGTGCCGAACGCCGAGGCTTTGGGCGAATGCTCGGGCCGCGGGCAACTCCTGCTGCGCCAGGCTGGGGCTCACGGCCGTTGCGGCGACGACGTTGTCGGGGTCGAGCGCCCGCACGGCGGCCGCGAGCAGGAACGCGCTGTCCGCGCCACCCGAAAAAGCGACCAGGACACTGCCCAGCTCCCTGAGCCGACACTCCAGCTCCTCCAGCCGGTGGTCCAGGACGTCCATGGAGCCCAGCCTAGGACGCTGATGTTGGCCAGCAGCGTTCCCGCGGGAACGTCGGCTCCCTCATGGTGGTTGCGCAAGCGCTAGCCAAGACGGGGCCTCCTACGCCTGCGAAAACACCTAAGAGGTGCGCGAGGCGCGCAAGCGTGGTGGCCTGACCCAGCAGCAGCTGGCGCAGCGGGCGGGCACGACGCAATCGGCGATCGCTCGCCTGGAGTCGGGGCGGACCAGCCCATCCTTGGAGGACGTGCAACGGCTCATGCGGCTCGCGGGATTCGAGTTGCTCATCGAACTGTCCCCGCTCGACGACAGCGACCGGAGCCAGATCGAACGGGAGACACCGTTCGAGGTTCGGTTGAGCCGACTGATCGCGTCCACGAACCGGATGCGTCAACTCCGCCAGGAGGCGCGGCGTGGAGCCTGAGTTCCGACCAGACGCGATCGTGGAGGTGCTGGTTCGGCATGGTGTCGCGTTCATTGTGATCGGGGGCACCGCCGCTTACCTCTACGGCTCCAACCTCTTGACCGAGGACATCGACGTAGTGCCGCAGGGCGACCTCGACAACCTGGCCGGCCTGTCGGCTGCGCTCAACGAGTTAGACGCCCGGATCCGCCTCCCCGGGGGAGACCCCCTGCCGTTCGGTCATGACGCCACCAGCCTGGCCGGCTCGATCTTCTGGAAGCTGACGGCCAAGCACGGTGACCTGGACATCTCGCACCGGCCGTCGGGGACCGCTGGCTACGCCGATCTTGTCCGCGAGGCAGTGTCGATCACCATGGGCGGCACCCCAGTGCAACTGGCATCGCTGGCCGACATCATCCGCAGCAAGGAGGCGGCAGGCCGCGACAAGGACCGCCGTGCGTTGCCGGTGCTGCGCGAGCTGCTCGCCCAGCAGCTGCGCAGCCGTCGCCCCTGAGCCACCCTCTCCTGTCCGAAGTTGGCGTCGCCCCGGCATTCTGGGCTTCGGACAACCGGGCGCGGGGCGACGAAAGGCTGGAGTTGTCCGAACCGGGCATGGCCCCCACGGCGCCGGGTTCGGACAGGTCAGGGAAGTGGTGGCCAACCGGGCCCTGCACGGGAGCCGGAACGCGACTACCGTGGATCGGATGTCCACCAGTGCGCCGCGGAGCCTTGCGGAGACCCTGCGCGCCTGGCCTGACGAGCGACTGGCCAGGCTGCTGCAAGCCCGTCCCGACCTCGCCGTACCCGTGCCACCAGACCTCGGGGTGCTGGCCGCCCGGGCGGCGGTCCGCCTGTCGGTGCTGCGCGCCCTCGACGGTCTCGACGCCTTCCGGCTGTCGGTCCTCGACGCCCTCGCTGCACAGGAGAACCCTCCGTCGATCGCTGAGGTGATCGCCGACACGAGGCCAGAGGCTGCGCCGGCCCTGGACAGCCTGATGGACCTGGCCCTGGTATGGGGCGACGAGCGGGCGGTGCACCTCGTCGGGAGCGTGCGCGACGTCCTGGTCAGCAGCTCAACACTTGGTAGGCCCCTGGCGGTCCTGCTGTCCGACCGCAGCCCGGAGCGCCGGGAGATGCTGAAGGAGCACCTTGGGGTCGGCACCGTCGAAGAGGCCGTGGCCCTGCTCTCCGACCGGCAGCGGGTCGACGAGCTGCTGGCCCGCGCGGCACCCGGGGCGAGGCTGGTGCTCGACCAGCTGGCGTCCGGTCCGCCGTACGGCACGATCCGCGAAGCCCGTCGGGCGAGCCGCCCCGAGGAGCTGGACGCGCCGGTGCGCTGGCTACTCGCACACGGACTGATCGTCGGCATCGACAGCGACACCGTCGAGCTGCCCCGCGAGATCGGCCTGATGCTGCGCCAAGCGCACCGCGTCGCCCCCAGTCAGCCAGAGCTGGTCACGACCAAGCTCGGGCTCGACGCGGTCGATCGCGCCGCAGCCCACGAGGCAGCGGGCTTGGTGTCGAGGACCGAGGCACTGCTGGAGCTCTGGGCGGCCACCGAGACCAGCGTGCTGCGTGCCGGCGGGCTCGGTGTCCGGGACCTCAAGCGGACGGCGAAGGAGCTCGACGTTTCCGAGTCCGTGGCCGCGCTGGTGGTTGAGATCGCCTATGCCGCAGGGCTTGTCGATCACACGCCTGGCACCGACCCGCAGTGGGTGCCCACGGCCGCCTACGACCGCTGGCTCGTCAACCCCCCGGCGGATCGTTGGCTGCAGCTGGCCTCGGCGTGGATCACGATGACCCGGTTGCCCGCTCTCGTCGGCCTGCGGGACGAGCGGGATAAGGCGCTCTCCGCCCTGTCACAAGAGGTCGAGCGCTCCTCTGCCCCGATCGATCGGCGCCGGGTGCTCGGCATCCTGCGCGAGACCGCACCCGGCCAAGGCGTCACAGCTGACGCCGTCATCGCGGCGCTGGCCTGGCAGGCGCCCCGGCGTGGTGGCCGGCTGCGCGACTCACTGCCGGCCTGGATCCTGGGCGAGGCCACCACGATCGGACTGACCGGACGTGGGGGGCTGTCGTCGTTCGGCCGCGAGTTGCTCGAGGGCCGAGACCGAGACGCTGCCCGCCGCCTGGGCGACCTGCTGCCCGGTCCGCTCGACCACTTCCTGGTGCAACCTGACTTGACCGTCGTCGCCCCCGGTCCGCTCACCCGCGAGCTCGCGCAAGAGCTGGCGCTCACTGCTGATGTCGAGTCGACGGGAGGGGCGACGGTCTACCGGGTGACCGACCGCACCGTGCGACGAGCTCTGGACGCCGGCCGCAGTGGCGCCGACCTGCACGAGCTGTTCCGCACCAGGTCCCGCACCCCGATCCCCCAGTCCCTGACCTACCTGATCGATGACGTGTCGCGACGGCACGGCCGGGTGCGGGTCGGGGCCGCCACCTCCTACATCCGCTGCGACGACGAGGCGCTGCTGAGCGAGCTGCTAGCCGGCAAGCACACCAACCCGCTGAAGCTGCGCCGGCTGGCACCCACCGTCGTCACCAGCCAGGCCCCGGTCAAGCAGGTGCTCGCCGTGCTGCGCGAGCTCGGGCACGCGCCGGCCGCGGAGGCGGCGGATGGCGCGATCCTGATCGCCCAGCCTCAGTCTCGCCGTACCCCGGTAAGACAGCGGCCGACCAGGCACGGGGAGGTCACACCACTTCCCGACGAGCAGGCGAAGCTGGCCGTGACCGCGCTGCGCGCAGGTGATCTGGCCAGCCGGGCGGCCCGGCGGACACCCGTGACCGTGAGCCGCTCGATCGACACCTTGGCCTTCCTGCAGCAGGCGGCCCGCGAGGGCAGGCAGGTCTGGCTGGGCTACGTCGACGCGCAGGGGCACAGCACCAGCCGGGTGGTGCAGCCCAAGACTGTCGAGGGCGGCTACGTCACGGCCTACGACCACCTCCGCCAGGAGGACCGCACGTTCAGCGTGCACCGGGTCACCGGGGTCGCGGATATCGAGGGAGACCAGTGACCGACGGACCGCTGATCGTGCAGAGCGACAAGACGCTGCTGCTCGAGATCGACCACCCGCTCTCCAAGGAGTGCCGGCAGGCGATCGCGCCGTTCGCCGAGCTCGAGCGCTCGCCCGAGCACGTCCACACCTATCGCTTGACGCCGCTCGGGTTGTGGAACGCCCGGGCCGCCGGCCACGACGCCGAGCAGGTGGTCGATGCACTGGTGCGCTACAGCCGCTATGCCGTTCCGCATGCTCTGCTCGTCGACGTCGCCGACACCATGGACCGCTTCGGCCGGCTGCGGCTCGAGCAGGACCCCGTTCACGGGCTGGTGCTCCGCACGACCGACCGCGCGGTGCTGGAGGAGGTCTTCCGAAACAAGAAGGTCAGCCCGATGCTCGGCGTGCGGCTCGACCCCGAGACGGTCATTGCCTTCCCCTCCGAGCGCGGCCGACTCAAGCAGGCTCTGCTCAAGGTGGGCTGGCCGGCTGAGGACCTTGCCGGGTACGTCGACGGGGAGGCGCACGCGATCGGGCTGGTGCAGGACGACTGGGAGCTCCGGGACTACCAGCAGATGGCGGTCGACGGGTTCTGGCACGGGGGCTCGGGAGTCGTCGTACTCCCCTGCGGTGCGGGCAAGACGCTGGTGGGGGCGGCCGCGATGGCCAAAGCCGGTGCGACCACGCTGATCCTCGTCACCAACATCGTCAGCGGCCGGCAGTGGAAGTCCGAGCTGTTGAAACGGACGACGCTGACCGAGGAGGAGATCGGCGAGTACTCCGGGGAGAAGAAGGAGATCAAGCCGGTCACCATTGCGACCTACCAAATCATGACGACGCGGCGAAAGGGCGAGTACACCCACCTCGAATTGTTCAGCGCCCGCGACTGGGGGCTGGTGGTCTACGACGAGGTGCACCTGTTGCCGGCACCGGTCTTTCGGATGACCGCCGACCTGCAGTCGCGCCGTCGGCTTGGGCTGACCGCCACCCTGGTCCGGGAGGACGGCCGCGAGGGCGACGTCTTCAGCCTGATCGGGCCGAAGAGGTACGACGCCCCTTGGAAGGACATCGAGCAGCAGGGCTGGATCGCCCCGGCTGACTGCACTGAGGTGCGAGTGACGATGACCGATGCCGAGCGGCTGGCCTACGCGACGGCCGAGCCCGAGGACCGCTACAAGATCTGCGCCACCGCCCACACCAAGATCGCCGTCATCAAGAAGCTGGTGGAGCGGCACGCGGGCGATCAGATCCTCGTGATCGGCGCCTACCTCGACCAGCTCGAGGAGCTCGGCGTGGCACTGGACATGCCGATCATCCAGGGGTCGACGAAGAACGACGAGCGCGAGCGGTTGTACGAAGCGTTCCGGCGCAAGGAGATCCCCGGGCTGGTCGTCAGCAAGGTCGCCAACTTCTCGATCGACCTGCCCGAGGCGGCGATCGCCGTCCAGGTGTCGGGGACCTTCGGGTCTCGTCAGGAGGAAGCGCAGCGACTTGGCCGGGTGCTTCGACCGAAGGCCGACGGGCGATCGGCGCACTTCTACACGGTGATCAGCCGCGACACCGTCGACCAGGAGTACGCCGCCCACCGGCAGCGATTCCTCGCCGAGCAGGGATATCCCTACACGATCGTCGACGCAGACGACGTGCTCGCCGACGGATGACGCTCGCGGATGCCCGCGAGGCGGTGTTGCGTGACCTGGGCGGCAGGCACGAGGACCTTGTCGACGCAGCCGTCGAACAGCGCCGGTGGTGGGTGCAGCAGTGGCCCGATGGCGAGCAGTTCCTGGTGTGCCTGCTGGCCCAGGACGTGCAAGAGGCCGTGCACGCGACCGACCCGACCTGGCCACTATGCGAAGAGCACCAGGACCATCCGCTGTTCGTCGAGCCTGACCTCGGCACCGACCCCTTCTGGGTCTGCGCGAGGTCTGGCCTGCCGGTGGCTGCGGTCGGGACCCTGGTGCGCCAGCCCTGAGACGGCTAGGCGCAGCCGGCGGATCCGCAGGTCACCGCGTCGCGCAGGACCCGCCACTTCCCCTCGTGCCGGACCATGTGCAGCTCGACGGTGCGGGTCACGCCCTTGCGCGTGAGCTGGAGCCGCACCCGGTCAGCCCGCACCTGACGGAGCTCGAAGCCGATCTTCAGCTGCTCGGCCTTGGCCGCGACGCTCGTGCTGCGCAGGTCCTGGCAGAACTGCTCGCGGGACCGCCGGTCAGGTCGTTCGGGATCGGGCAATGAGTAGGTGAGGTAGTCGTCGCAGTCGCCGAAGACGGCGGCCTGCAACCAGCGCAGGCCGGTGCCACCGGGGGTCTGCAGCCGGCGCAGGTCGGTCACGGCGGTCCATCCCACGAGGGCGATCAGCAGGTTGAACACGATGATCAGGATGACCGGCTGACGGCGGTTGCGGGCGCGGACCCGCTCGAGCCATGCACGCTCCTCCGCGGCGCTGGTGGCATCCACAGTCATCACCCCTCCATCCTGGCGCATGCGGCGCTCGAACGGTCTTCAGGTGCCCGCAGAAGGTGCCGAAGGTCCGGTGACGGGGAGGCATGCCTTGAGCGCGAGGATCGACCACAAGAAGCGGATGCTCCGTGCCGTCAACATCTTTGGCTGGGGCGGCATCGCGCTGTCCATCGCCGGGGCTCTGGTGCGCGTCTCGGCCGAGGACGAGGGCTCGCTGGTCTGGATCGCCGTGTGGGGAGTCGCCAACGTCCTGAACATGTGCGTCGTCACCTCGCTGCCGCGGCTGTTGACAGCGATGCCCAGCCTGCGGTCCTCCTTGCGGCCTATCCAGATCTCGCTTTACTGCTCGAACCTCGCCGTCCAGGGCGGCCTGCTGACCGTGGCGGGTGGCGTCGACACGGCGCTGTTCCTGCTGTTCCTGCCGACTGTCCTGTTCGCGGCGCTCGACACCTCACGTCTCGAGGCGCTGTTCTGGGGGACCGCTGCAGCTGGCGCGACGGCACTGTCCGCCTACCTCACCGGCACCCTGGACCGCGAGCACGCGACCACGCTGTTCACGGCCTTCATCGTGCTGCCCGGCCTGGGCTGGTACCTCGGCGCCCTGTCCACCGCCTTCTACGGGATGCGCGGCGAGGCCCGCCAGTCCCGGGTGGCCCTAGTTGGGCGAGTGGGCGAGCTGTCGGAGGTCCTGGCCCGCACGGCTGAGGGCGACCTGACCGCCGTACCGGAGGTGCGGGGGGACGATGACGAGCTGGCGCCGCTGGTCGGGGCGCTGCAGGCGACGGTCACCGACTTGCGCAACCTGGTCGTCCAGCTGCACGGCACCGGCAACCAGATCCGCTCGTCGGCCAGCGAGCTCCTGGCCACTGCGGAGGAGCACGCGGCCTCCGCCACCCAGCAGTCATCGGCGGTCAGTGAGACCACGGCGACGATCGAAGAGCTGGCGGCTACCGCAGCCCAGATCGCCGAGACGTCCGAGGCGGTCGCCCGCTATGCCGAGGAGACCCTGCGGCATGCCGCGCAAGGACGTGACGCGGTGACGGCGAGCGTCGCCTCGATGGACGACATCGCCTCCCGAGTCGACTCGATCGCCTCCCGCGCGCTCGCCCTGGGCGAGAAGTCGCAGGAGATCGGCCGCATCCTCGGCGTCATCGACGACCTGGCCGACCAGACCAACCTGCTGGCGCTCAACGCCGCGATCGAGGCGGCGCGTGCCGGTGAGCACGGACGAGGGTTCGCCGTCGTCGCCTCCGAGGTGCGCAAGCTGGCCGAGCGCTCGCAGCAGTCGGCCGGGCAGATCCAAGCGCTGGTCGGTGAGATCCAGGCCGAGACCAACGCGACCATCATGGCGTCGGAAGAGGGCGCGAAGGTCGTTCGCGACGGCACGACGCTGGCCCGCGGCGTCGTGGACGCGCTGGAGCGCATCTCCGGGATGGTCGACGAGACGACCACCGCCGCGAAGGAGATCTCGATCGCCACCCAGCAGCAGCGCTCAGCGTCCGACCAGGTCGTATCGGCGATGACCCAGGTCAGCGATGTGTCCCGGCAGTACGCCGTCGGATCGCGTCAGGCCGCCGCCTCCGCCGCCGAGCTCGACGGTCTGGCCGACTCGCTGTCGTCGGCGATCTCGCGCTTCCGCACCTGAGTCCACGCTCCCTCGGCTGGCTATCAGCTGAGCAGCTCCGACGGGACCAGCCGCACCGCAAACGGTGCCCCCACCGCGTGATCCTCATCGCCGACGATGTGCGCCCGCTCGACGTAGATCCCGTCCTCGAGCTCCAGCACGGTCACCGACGGCGTGTCAGGATCAACCAGCCAGTACGACGGGACTCCCGCTGCCTGCAGGCGATCGCGCTTGAGGAGCAGGTCGACCCGTCGCGTGCTGGACGACAGCACCTCGATGGCGAGCAGTGGAGCGCCGGGCAGTTCTTTGCGGGTGAACTGGCTGAGCGGGGCAACGATCAGGTCCGGCTGGACCTCGGTGTCATCGGCGAGAACCACGGCGAAGGGTGCAAGCAGCACCTGAAGGCCAGTCGGACAGGCTTGACGAAGCAGCAGATGGAGGTTGCCGACCACCACCTGATGCCGAAACTGCGGTCCCGGGCTCACGATGAGCACGCCATCGATGAGCTCGTAGCGATGACCGTCATCGGGCTGCTCGCCCAACCCCTCGAGATCCGATCGGGTGAGCGGTCGGCCGAACGGCAGCGTGATCACAGATGTCATGTTCCTCCTTCATCGCCTCCATGGCGACAGGCTGCCTCGCAAAGAGGGTCAGTGGGCGCCTCCGAGCAGATCTGTGGAAAGCCAACGGGCGGCCCTCCAGAAGAAGGACCGCCCGTCAGAGGCTGTGCTGGAGGACTTAGAAGTCCATGTCTCCCATGCCGCCGCCACCGCCGGGCATGGCCTGAGCCTTCTCCGGCTTGTCGGCGATAACGCACTCGGTGGTGAGGAACAGCGCCGCGATGGACGCTGCGTTCTGCAGCGCCGAGCGCGTCACCTTGGCCGGGTCGAGGATGCCGGTGGCGATCATGTCGACGTACTCACCGGTCGCGGCGTTGAGACCCTGACCGACGGGCAGGCCACGGACCTTCTCCACCACGACGCCACCCTCGAGGCCGGCGTTGATCGCGATCTGCTTGATCGGAGCCTCGAGCGCCAGGCGCACGATGTTGGCACCGGTCGCCTCATCGCCGACCAGGTCGAGCTTGTCGAACGCGGTGACCGACGCCTGCAGCAGGCATACGCCACCACCGGCGACGATGCCCTCCTCGACAGCAGCCTTCGCGTTGCGAACGGCGTCCTCGATGCGGTGCTTGCGCTCCTTGAGCTCGACCTCGGTGGCCGCGCCGACCTTGATGACCGC
>Ga0136633_1001231_pt1 | contig 19012 bp, 17 predicted proteins | sample AntDrymeUQ832206_2_FD_105494 | JGI IMG/M metagenome (GOLD analysis project Ga0136633, IMG submission 105494) | Polar desert sand microbial communities from Dry Valleys, Antarctica - metaG UQ83 (22.06) | ecosystem: Environmental > Terrestrial > Soil > Desert | place: Antarctica: Dry Valley...
GGCCATCGGGCAGCCCGAGCAGCTCGCCGACAGCCGGGCGAGCATCAGCGGGAAGCCACGCAATACCCGCACCGAGACCGAGAAGCGAGGCCGCGATGAGCATCCGCTCCGCCGCGCGGCCCTCGTCGAAGGCATTCGACACGGCGGCGCCCTTCACCTGCGGCAGGACGATCGCCACGGCAGCCGCGGCGGTCGTGAGCGACCGCGTGTGCGGCGGGCCCGAATCGGCGAGCTGACGCAGGACGCCCGGATCCCGGATCACCACGAACCGCCAGGGCTGGATGTTGGCGCTCGATCCCGACCAGCGTGCCGCGTCGGCGATCGCTTCGAGCGCCTCCGCGTCGACCGGCGCATCGGTGAACTCGCGCACCTGGTGCACGCGGAGGAGCGGTCGAACGACGTCTGCCGGTTTCATCGCGATGAGCCTAGCCACAATGCGTCAGACAGACGAGCCTCAGGGTACGATCTGCGCCTTGGAACGAGTGACCGGCATCGGTGGCGTCTTCATGCGCTCGAAGGACCCCGAGGCGTTGGCGCGCTGGTATCGCGAGCACCTCGGCCTCCGGGCGTTCTCCGAGGGGGTCGACGAGACCTGGTGGCAGGAGGAGGGGCCCACGGTCTGGGCGCCCTTCCCCGCGGACACCGACTACTTCGGCCGTCGCGAGCAGGGATGGATGGTCAACTTCCGGGTCAGCGACCTCGACGCCATGCTGGCCCAGCTCCGCGCCGCGGGTGTGACCGTCGACGACGACGTCCAGGTGTTGGACGGCAACGGCCGGTTCGGCTGGGCATCCGACCCCGAGGGCAACCGATTCGAGCTGTGGGAGCCGGCCCCCGAAGCACTCCAGCGGCCGTCACCAACGACCTGACGGAGGCCCCTACTGCGTCGTGCGCCGGTTGTAGAGCCAGAGGCCGAGCGGGAAGCCGATCGCCAGGATCGCCACCGACCAGAGCACGGCGGCAAGCTCCGCGTCATAGAGGTTGATCCCGAGCGTGAGGTCACGAACCTCGTTCATGACCAGCGTCATCGGCTGGCGCTCGGCGAACCATTGCAGCCAGTCCGGCATGGTGTCGGTCCGCACGAAGGCGCTGCTGACGAAGGTGAGCGGGAAGACGACGGCGAAGATGATGCCCTGGAGGGCCTCGGGCGCGCGGACCAGTGCTCCGGCGGCGACTCCCACCCACGAGAGTGCGAACCCGAAGAGGAGCATCAGCCCGATCGCCGCCAGGTTGCCGAGTATCCCTCCCTCCGGTCGGAATCCGACCAGCACCCCGACGATGAACATGATGACGATTGCAAGCATCGCTCGCAGAAGGTCGGTCAGCGTGCGGCCCGTCAACACCGACGACTGCGACATCGGGAGCGATCGGAAGCGGTCGATCATGCCCTTCTGGAGATCGTTGGCGAGCAGAACGGACGTGTAGATCCCGGCGAAGGCGATCGTCTGGACGAAGATGCCCGACATCATGTAGTTGATGTAGTTCGCGCCGCCGCCGCCCTCGGCGCCAACGTCGATTGCGCCGCCAAACACGAAGTTGAACAGCAGGACGAACATGATCGGGCTGAGCGTCACGTCAAGCAGAAGCTCGGGCGTGCGCTTGATGTGGATCAGGTTGCGCAGGACCATCTCCCACGAGTCGCGCAGCCACCAGCCGAAGCCGCTCATGCCTCTACCTCGACCTTCTCCTCGGCCGGACGGCCGGTGAGGGACAGGAAGACCTCGTCGAGGGTTGGCCGCCGGAAGCCGATGTCGTCGACGTGGACATCGGCGGCGTCGAGCTCGCGGATCGCGCGCGTCAGCACGCCATCGTGCGAGGTCACCGCCACGCTCACGTGACGAGTCTCCTCGTCAACCCGTGCTGGACCTTCCCCCAACGCCTCGAGAACCCGCCGCGCCGCGTCCAACCATGGGACATCGCTGATCGTGATCTCGAGGCGCTCGCCACCGACCTGCTGCTTGAGCTCGAGCGCGGTCCCGCGCGCGATGACCTTTCCGTGGTCGAGCACGGCGATGTCATCGGCCAGGCGGTCAGCCTCTTCGAGGTACTGCGTCGTCATCAGCACGGTCGTGCCGGCGCCCGCCAGCCCTTCGATGAGGTCCCACATCGAGAGGCGCCCCTTCGGATCCAGGCCGGTCGTCGGCTCATCCAGGAAGACCACCGGAGGCTGCGCCATCAGCGCCGCTCCGAGGTCGAGCCGGCGCCGCATGCCGCCGGAGTACGTCTTCACCGGCCGGTCGGCCGCATCGGTCAGCTCGAAGCGCTCGATCAGGCTGTCGGCGCGGCTCTTCACCGTCGCGGCGTCGACCCGGTACAACCGCCCGACCATGCCGAGGTTCTCGCGACCGGTGAGCAGCTCGTCCAGTGCGGCGTACTGGCCGGCGACGCCGATCTGCGCGCGTACCTGATCGGGGTGACGCAGGACGTCAATGCCCGCAACCGTCGCGCTGCCGCTGTCGGGACGGGTCAGCGTGGTGAGGATCCGTACCGCCGTCGTCTTGCCGGCACCGTTCGGCCCGAGGACGCACAGGATCGTGCCCTCCTTCGCGTCGAAGCTCAGGCCGTCGAGGGCATGCGTCTCCCCGAAGGACTTGTGGAGGCCGACGGCCTCGATCATCACGCGAGTCATGACCCCAGCCTACCGGAATTTTGTGGTGGCATCGTTAATGCACCGTGGCCGGCGTGATCGACCCGAGTCTGTCCACGCATGCCCAGAACGCGATCGACGCTTCACGGGCGCCCGCCTGGCGCTCGGGCTTCTCGCGCGCGAGCGACATCGAGTTCCGCGAGCTGCTCGAGCGGCTTCCGGCGGCCGCCTACACGACGGACGCCGCCGGGCTGATCACCTACTTCAACGGCCTTGCCCACGACCTCTGGGACCGGGCGCCACTGCTGCATGACCCGGCCGACCGCTATTGCGGGTCGTTCCGTCTCTTCGACATGGCGGGCAGTCCGATCCCGCACGTGGACTGCTGGATGGCGCTCGCCCTGCGAGAAGGCCGCTCGTTCAACGGCAAGGAGATCGTGATCGAGCGCAACGACGGCAGCCGCCGGACTGTGCTCGCCCACGCGAATCCGCTGTACGACGAGCGTGGGACGGTGCGGGCCGCCGTGAACGTGCTGGTCGACATCACCGACCGCAAGGCCGCGGAGCTGAGGCTCGAAGAGGCCGACGAGGCGAAGACCGAGTTCCTCGCCATGCTTGCCCACGAGCTGCGCAACCCGCTCGCCGCGATGCAGAGCGCCGTCGAGCTTGCCGCACGCGCTGAGGAGGACGAGACCCGGCGGCGCGCTCAGAAGACGCTCGAGCGGCAGGTCCACCACCTCGGCCGGATCGTGGGTGACCTCGTCGACATCGCGCGGATCACGCGCCGCACGCTCGAGCTGCGTCGCGAGCGCATGCACCTGGCCCCGATCGTCGAGCGGGCGATCGAGACCTGCCGCGGCGCGATCGACGCGGCCGGCCAGAACCTGGAGGTTGTATTGCCGAAGGCGCCGATCGAGCTCGACGCCGACGCGGTGCGCCTGACGCAGCTGTTCGGAAACCTCCTCGCCAACGCGTCGAAGTACAGCGGCGCGGGGGCGCGCATCGGACTCTCGGCCCGGCGGCAGGGCAGCGAGGTGCTCGTCACCATCAGCGACGAGGGCGCCGGCATTGCGCCCGATCAGCAGGCGACGATCTTCGACATGTTCGCCCACGGATCCGCGAATGGGCAGGACGGCCTCGGCGTAGGCCTAACGCTCGCCAGGCACCTGGCAGAGCTCCACGGTGGATCGATCGAGGTCGTCAGCGAGGGCATCGGTCGGGGCAGCGAGTTTCGCGTCCACCTGCCGATCGTCGCCGCCATCGACCGTTCGGCCGTGGCTGGCGCCGTGGTGGCCGAGCCGTACGCCGGGCATCGTATCCTGATCGTCGACGACAACCGTGACGCGGCCGATGCGCTGGCAAGCCTGCTCGAGCTGGAGGGGAACGAGGCGCACGTGGCGCATGACGGACTCTCGGCGCTCGAGGGCGCCGCGGCGCTGCGGCCGGACGTGATGCTGGTGGACATCGGGCTGCCGGGCCTGAACGGGTACGAGGTTGCGGGCCGCGTCCGGGCGGAGCCCTGGGGAACGGACGTTCTGCTCCTTGCCCTGACCGGCTGGGGACATCCCGAGGATCGCGCCAGGTCGGAGGCGGGGTTCGACTACCACCTCGTCAAGCCGGTCGAGCTCGCCGCGCTGACCGAGCTGCTTGCCCGCCACGGATCCGCGCCGACGGTCTGAGCCCGGTCGACGCGGTCATACTTCGCCGATGGCGCGCGTGGCAATCGTGTTCACCGGCGGAACCATCTCGATGCGGCAGGATGCCGCGGGCGGCGGAACTGTCCCGGCCATGGGCGCGGAGGAGCTGCTGGCCTCGGTTCCGGGGCTGTCCGGGATCGCCGAGGTCGAGCCGATCGACTGGGGACTCGTTCCGGCCTCGCACCTCACCTTCACCCAGCTGCTCGAGATCGGCGGCATCCTCGCCGCAACGCTGACGCGTCCGGATATCGACGGCGCGGTCGTCGTCCAGGGCACCGACGTCCTCGAGGAGACGGCCTTCGGATGGGACCTGCTCCCACTTCCTGCCAAGCCGATCGTGGTGGTCGGCTCCATGCGATCCGCATCGCAGGACGGATACGACGGTCCTGACAATCTGCGGAATGCGGTCGCGGCCGCCGCCGAACCGGCGCTGGCGGACGCCGGGGTCATCGTGGCGATGGCCGGCGAGCTGCACGGCGCCGACGACGTGCGCAAGACGCACACCCACGCCCAGGCCACCTTCCAGAGCCCGAACGCGGGCCGTCTCGGCATCGTCGCGGACGGTAACGTGACGGTCCTCCGCCGCCGCAGCCCCGTCAGGCTGCCTCGCGTGCCGGATCGCGCAGCCCTGCCGGTGCCCGTGCTGACGGCCGTGCTCGATGGCGACGCCCGCGCCGACGACCGGCTCCTCGACCCGGCGCCCGCCGCTCTCGTGGTGGCCGCGACCGGCGGCGGCAACACGGCTCCGTGGATGCTCGACGCGGCCGCGCGCCTCATGGCGGATGGGGTGCCCGTGGTCCTCACCACCCGCTGTCCCTCCGGCCGGGTCCGGCCGGGGTACGGCTTCGCCGGCGGCAGCTCGCGCTGGTGGGATGCCGGCGCCATCTTCTCGGGCACGCTCGATCCGCTGAAGGCGCGCGTCCTGCTGGCGCTCGGCCTCGGGTCGGGAACGACCGTGGGCGAGCTGGCCAAGCTGTGTGGCGCATTCGGCGGAGGCCAGACCGGCGATCGCTGAGAGCCGGCCGCTACGCCGGCCTGGCAGGCACTCTGTGCACCTCGAGGAGGTTGGGGCCCGACCCGGGCCGAGCGGTGGAGGCCACCAGCACCACCGCGGATCCCGCCGGCAAGCTGCATCCTCGTCGAGGAGCCACGCCATGAGGCCCAGCCGGCCGTCAACGTCGGTGGGCGGCATGCAGGTCCGGGCATCCACGCCGTGGACCAGCGCCAGCTGTGCCACGACCGCGGGTTCGGGCGAGTAGGCCAGGATCGGCACCCGCGGGCGGAGCGCGGCGATGATGCGCGCCGTGCGTCCGGTGCGGGTGTAGCAGGCAATGGCCACCACGTCCCGATCGGCAGCGGCGAGGGCGGAGGCCGCGTAGGCGAGGGCGTCGGCGTCGGTATCGGCGCGTGGCGCGGCGCCGGCCGCCAGGTGCGCCGTGCCGCGAGTCTCGCACAGGCCGATGATCCGCGCCGCCGCCTCGGCGGCCAGGATCGGGTATGCCCCGATCGCAGTCTCGCCGGAGAGCATGATCGCGTCGGACCCGTCGAAGATTGCGTTGGCCACGTCGCTCGCCTCGGCGCGCGTCGGCCGGGGCGACGCGATCATCGACTCCAGCATCTGGGTCGCCACGATCGTCGGGATGCCGCGATCCAGTGCGCGCCGCACGAGCTGTTTCTGGAGGATCGGGACCTCCTCGTAGGGCAGCTCGACCCCGAGGTCGCCGCGCGCCACCATGACCGCGTCGGCAACGTCGCAGATGGCATCGAACGCGTCTATCGCCGGCCGGGTCTCGATCTTGGCGACGATGGGCGGCCCGGCCGGGCCGAGCAGGCGGCGCAGCTCCGCGACATCGGCGGCTCGCCGAACGAAGGACTGCGCCAGGTAGTGCGCGCCGAGCTCGACCGCATGGCCCGCATCGGCTCGGTCCTGCTCGGTGAGCCCGGGGACGGAAAGCCGCGCGGCGGGGACGTTGACGCCGGCGTGCGAGCGGATCAGGCCGCCTCGCACGACCTCCGTCTCGACCTCGTCGGCGACGGCGACCACGCGAAGCTCGACCGCGCCATCGGCGAGCAGGATTCGATCGCCCGGTCGGAGGTCGACGGCGAGGCTCGCCTGGCTGACGTCGGCGCCGGCGCTCGATCCGGGCATGTCACCGCCTGGTCGGAGCCTGAAGGGTGCGCCGGGCTCGAGCGTCACCTCGTCGTCCACGAGCTCGCCCAGCCTGACTTTCGGCCCGGCCAGGTCGGCAAGGAGCGCAATCGCGCGCCCGGAGCGCTCGGCGGCGGCCTGGACCGATCGCGCCGCGCGAGTCCTGGCATCCGGCGTCCCGTGTGAGAAGTTCACGCGCGCGACGTCCATGCCCGCCGCGACGAGCTCGTCGATCCGGTTGACCGTCGCCGGCCCGACGGTGCAGACGAGCTTCGTGCGCCGTCCGGTCACGGCGCCGACGCCTTGAACACCGCACCGGCCGCTCGACGGCGCTCGTGCTGCGACAGGAGCCGCTTGCGGAGGCGGAGGTTCCTGGGTGTCACCTCCACCAGCTCGTCGGCGGCGATGAACTCGATGGCCGACTCGAGGGTCAGGATGCGGGGCGGCGTATGGATGCGGTAGTCCCCGTCGGTGGCCTGCGTCCGCATCTTCGAGAGGGCCTTTGCCTTGTTCGGGTTCACGTCCATATCGCCCGGGCGGCTGTTCTCGCCGATGATCATCCCCTCGTAGACCTCCGTCGACGGACCGATGAAGAGCTCGCTGCGCTCGACCAGTGACGAGAGCGCATAGGCGCGAGACTCGCCGGCGCGGTCGGCGACAAGCACGCCGCTGGTGCGATGCGCCACCTCGCCCGACCACGGCCCGTACCCCTCGCCGATCTGGTGCAGGAGCGCCGTGCCACGCGTGTCGCTGAGCAGCTGCCCGCGGTAGCCGATCAGCCCGCGGGTCGGGATGATGAACTCCATCCGGACCCGGCCGTCCGCATCGGTGCTCATCTGCTCGAGGCGGCCGTTCCGGGCGGCGAGCGCCTGCTGCACCACGCCGATGTAGTCGGGCGGGATGTCGATGGTTGCGCGCTCGTAGGGCTCCTGGGTCTGGCCATCCTGGGTGCGCAGGATCACCTCCGGGCGTGAGATGGTCATCTCGAACCCTTCCCGGCGCATCTGCTCGATCAGGATGGCCAGCTGCAACTCTCCACGGCCGCGCACCTCGAACGTCTCGCCGGACTCGGTCGCGTGGACCTCGATCGCAACGTTGCCGAGCACCTCGCGGTCGAGGCGCGCCTTGATCTGGCGCGAGGTCATCAAGCTCCCATCGCGCCCGGCGATCGGCGATGAGTTCACGCCGAACGTCATGCGCAGCGTGGGTGCGTCGACGTCGAGTCGCGGCAGCGGCCGCGGGTCATCGGGATCGGTGAGCGTGTCGCCGATCGTCACCTCCGGAAGGCCGGCCACCGACACGATGTCGCCCGGCCCGGCCTCGGTGATGTCGACGCGTTCGATGCCGTGCGCCGTCTGGAGCGCCGTTACCGTGCCGGTCAGCGTCATGCTGCGGCCGGGCTCGACCGAGCCATCCGGGTCCTCGGCCTCCTCGCGCACGATCGTCAACTTCTGGCCCACGCGGATCGCCCCGTTGCGGATGCGACCGACCGCCATGCGGCCGACGTAGTCGTTGGCCGACAGGTTCGTGACCAGCAGCTGGAGCGGGTGGCTCTCCTCGAAGGTCGGGGGCGGGGTGACGCTGACGAGGAGGTCGAGCAGGGGGCGAAGGTCCGAGCCGGGCTTGTCCAGGTCGGCCGTTGCCGTGCCGGCCCTGGCATTCGTGTAGACGACCGGGAACTCGATCTGGAACTCATCGGCCCCGAGATCGATGAACAGCTCGTAGACCTCGTCGAGCACCTGCTTCGGCCGCGCGTCGGATCGGTCGATCTTGTTCAGCGCCACGATCACCGGCAGGTGTCGCTGCATGGCCTTCTGGAGGACGTATCGGGTCTGCGGAAGCGGACCCTCGGCCGCATCGACCAGCAGCAGGACGGCATCGACCATCAGCAGCGACCGTTCGACCTCGCCGCCGAAGTCCGCATGGCCGGGGGTGTCGACGATGTTCAGCCGCACCCCGTCGTAGTCGACCGTGGTCTGCTTGGCGAGGATGGTGATCCCCTTCTCACGCTCGAGGTCACCGGAGTCGAGCACGCGGTCGACCACCGTCTCGTTGGCCCGGAAGGTCCCCGTCTGGCGCAGCATGCCGTCGACAAGGGTCGTCTTGCCGTGGTCGACGTGGGCGATGATCGCCACGTTGCGCAGATCCGTGCGAATGGCGGTCGTCATGGGTCCACCATCGTGGCAGATGCGCCGCTGCGATGCAGTCGCACCCGGGAGTACCAGCGCTGGTGGTCCCATCGGCCATAGGAGGAATCGGTCCGTCACCGTAGGGTGAACCGCGTACGGACGGCCGCATCCGCCGGCGTGCCTCACCTGTCCTCGTCACCCCTCTACTGCCCGGAGCCCTCCCTTGCCACGCCTGTTTCGTGCTGCCCTGGCCGCTGTGAGCCTGGCAGCGATTCTCGGTCTACCCGCTCAAGCTCACGCCAGCGTCCCGACCAAGGTTGCGATCATCGTCGGTCCGGTCGGTGCCCTGACGCCGACGTACCTGGCCCTCGCCGAGCGCGCGGCCGCATCCGCCGAGCAGCACGGAGCGACGGTCGCCCGCGCCTATTCGCCGAACGCAACGCCGGGCAACGTCCTCGCCGCGGTCGCGGACGCCAACATCGTCATCTACTTCGGTCACGGGTTCGGGTACCCCAGCCCGTATGGCGGCCTCGACACGTCGCGACAGAACGGCTGCGCGCTGCAGGGCCCGGCGGCGCGGGGAACGCACGATGACGGCCTCGACGGCGATGTCCAGTATTTCGGCGAGGACTGGATCGTCGCCAACGCCCGCCCCGCGCCCGGCTTCGTGATGATCTACTCGAACACGTGCTACGCGCCCGGCGCATCCGAGGGCGGCATGCCGCCTGCGTCCGCCGCCGATGCCGCGCTCCGGGTCGCCAACTACTCTCGTGCCGTCTTCGCCCTGGGCGGGTCCGCGTACTACGCGACCGACTTCGATGCCGGTGCCGCCGACCTCGTGGGGCGGCTGCTGGCGGATCGCTCCGCGACCTACGGCGCCGCCTTCGTTTCGGACCCGCGCTTCGCGCCGTACGCGTTGACCTCGCAGGCCCACCCGTTCAGCCCCAGACAGGCGATCTGGCTGCACCTGTCGACCTACGCTCCCGGACCGCCGAACTACTGGTACGCCTTCGCCGGCAATCCTGACCTGGCACCACTGCTGGCGTGGGACCGGGCCGCCCCGTCGGCAGCTCAGGTGACGCCCGAGCCGAACGCCACCGACGTGGTTCCCGGCGTCGCGCTCCAGGTCCGCATGAGCGAGCCGGTGCACGGCGTGTCGGCATCCACGCTGACGCTGCGGGACGCGGCCGGCGCCGTGGTCCCCGCGGAGGTCGCTTACGACGAGGCCTCGGGCCTGGCGACCATCCGACCGGTGGCGCCGCTCGCGATGAGCAGCACGTACTCGCTCTCGGTCGCCGATGCGATCCGCGACGTCGCCGGACGCCCGCTCACGGCGACGTCCTGGCGGTTCACGACACGCATCGACGCCGATCCGCTCACGGGCCCGCTCTCGATCGTGCTTGAATCGGGGAGCCACCAGCTTGTCCGCCTCGCCGATGACGGCGCTGTCACCGAGACTCGTGAGCTCGAGGTGCTCGACCGGCGCTGGCTGCTGGCAGAGCGTCGGGCGCGCATGCCCGGGCAGGCCGGGACGTGGCTGCGGATCGCGGATCCCGCGCTCGCCGGCTGGTGGGTGGCCGAATCGGGCGCTGCGCATGCACTCGGCCAGGTCGAGGAGGTCCTGCTGGCGGCCGGGACCGAGGTGGTCCTGCGCCGCAGCGAGCATCCGAGCCTCGCTTCCGGCGTGGCCGGAGCGGAGCCCGGAGATGCCGGCGGCTCCTCCGAAACGTTCAGCGTCGCGGCCGATCGCCGCCGCGTGACCGATGGCCGCACCTCCGTCCGCCTGTCCGGCGTTCGGTCGGCCGGAGCCTGGGTCGAGGTCCCGCCTGCTGACGCGCCAGCCGAGGCAACGACCATGCGCGTCATCGAGAGCACGGCCCGCCCCGACGAGGCCGTCCTGGCTATGGAGGTGGGTGAGCGACCGGCGTTCCTGTTCGACGCGAGCGGTCGAGTGGTCGACCGTCGCACGCTTGCAGCGGCGGCGGATGCGGTCCTCACGACGCGCGAGACGCGCGTCGTCGCGGGGTTCGCCTTCCACGTCATCGCGCGCGGCGAGCTCGCCGGCTGGGCCGTTGCCGATGGCGACGGCGTGCGGATTCTCGACAGCGGCGTGGTGCCTGCCTCCCGCGACTGATCCGCACACGCGCGGTCGCACAGCGCTCGGTCGGTCCGCGACGTGCAGACTGACGACACGATGCCGACTGACGCGCTGCGCGACCTGGCCGCCGCACTCCAGCGGCGAGCGTCCGCTGCACCCGACGCGACGCGCGTGGATCGGGCCGAACGCCTGCGACGCCACGTCGTCGACTACCTCGCGCCGCGGGCACGAAACGCGGCCGCGCCTCTCGTCGTCGCGATCCTTGGCTCGACCGGCAGTGGCAAGTCGAGCCTCTTCAATGCGCTCGCGGGCCGCGCCGCGAGCCCATCCGGCGTGCTGCGGCCGACGACCAGGCGCCCCATCGCCATCGCGCACCCCGCCGACGGCGGCCAGGAGCTGCTGCCCGGGATGGCGTCGCGCGACGCCGTCGACCTCGTGATGGATCCGGCAGCACGGCGTGGCCTGGTCGTGGTCGACGCGCCGGACTTCGACAGCGTCGAGCTGGCGAATCGCGCCCTCGCCGTGGAGCTGCTGGAGGCGGCCGATCTCGTCATCTTCGTCACCACCGCCACCCGCTATGCCGACCAGGTGCCGTGGACGATGCTCGGCCGCGCCCACCAGCGCGGCGTGCCCCTGCTCGCCGTGCTGAACCGCCTGCCGCCGGAGACCGATGACGCGGACGCGGTCGTCGCCGACTACCGCAACCTGCTCCAGCGCGGCAGCCTGGCCGATGCCGGCGCCTTCGGGCGTCTCGAGGTCGTCCCGGTCCTCGAGGACGCACTGGACGCCGAGCGCGATGCGCTCGATGCGAACGCCGTCGCGCCCATCCGCGATGCGCTCGATCGGCTGATGGCCGACGAGGTCGCGCGGCGCGCGATGGCGAGGCGCAGCCTGGCATCGGCACTGGCCGGGCTGCCGGCAGCCATCGAGGAGGTGGCGACCGAGGTCGACCAGGAGCAGGCCGCCGCGCGGGAGCTCACCGCCACCGCGGACCGATCGTATCGCGAGCGCCGCGCCGCGCTGGGCGAGGAGCTGGGCCGCGGAACGTTCCTGCGTGCCGAGGTGCTGCGCCAGTGGCAGGATTTCGTCGGCGCCGGCCAGGTGGCGCGCATCCTGGCGCAGGGCATCGGGCGCGTGACGGCCACGATCCGCAGCCTCTTCCGGCCCGGCCCGCCGGCACCGGCCGTCGAGGTGCGCGAGGCGGCCTTCGCCGATCTCGTGGCGCTGGCCGTCCAGCAGGCTGACGCGGCCGCGCGTCGCACGTCCACCGCCTGGATGGACGACCCATACGGAGCGCGTGCCCTCGCCGTGGACGCGCGGCTGTGGGGGGCATCGTCCGGCCTGGCCGAGCGCCTGGTCGCCGACCTCGAGGCCTGGGCGGCAGGGGTCGGTGATCAGATCCGCGTCCTCGGCGAGCAGCGCAAGGGGTGGGCGCAGGTGGCCAGCATCGGCGTCAATGCCGTCGGCACGAGCGCGATCCTGGCCGTCTTCGTCCACACCGGCGGCCTGACCGGCGCCGAGGTCGGCATCACCGCCGCCACCGCCGTCGTCAACCAGAAGCTGCTCGAGGCGATATTCGGCGAGGCGAACGTGGCCGCATTCGTCACTCGCGCGCGCGCATCGCTCGGCGCCCTGATCGACGCGGCCTTCGAGGCCGAGCGCCGTCGTTTCGACGACGCCCTCGGCGGGCTTGCCGAGGCCACCACCCTCGCCGACGAGCTCCGCACCGCGGCTCGCCGAGCGGCGGACGCGGACCTGTCGTGACGCTCGACGAGCGGCTGGATCGGCTGGCGCGTGGCGCTGGTGCGGCCCGCGAGATCGGGCTCGAGGAGGTCGCGGCCGAGGCGGACGTCGTCGTCCGTCGGGCCCGTGAGCGCGCCGGCTTTCCGGGCGCGACCTACGTGCTGGCATTGGCCGGCGGCACTGGCGTCGGCAAATCATCGCTCCTCAACGCCCTCGCCGGGCGGACGGTCAGCGCGGTCCGGGCCGTTCGGCCGACCACGGACGAGCCGATCGCCTGGGTCGCCGAGGACCGGCGCGACGAGCTGCGGCCGCTGATGGAGTGGCTCGAGGTGCGTCACATTGCCGGCCACGCGGACGCGTCGCTCGCCGGCGTCGCCATCCTCGACCTGCCCGACGTCGACAGCGTTCGGACCGAGCACCGCTCGCGCGTCGACGCGCTCCTTCCGCGGATCGACGCGGTGGCATGGGTCGTCGACCCGGAGAAGTACGACGACGAGCGACTCCACGCCTACCTCCGCTCACTGGCGTCCCACGCGCCGCGCATGCGATTCGTGCTCAACAAGGCTGACCGGCTGAGCGGCGGGCAGCGCGAGGAGCTCGCGGCCGACCTGCGTCGTCGCCTGTCGGCGGCGGGGATCGAATCGCCTCGCGTCTCGGTCGTCTCGGCCGCGCGCGGCGACGGGATTGACGCGTTTCGCGCGCAGCTCGCGTCCGAGGCGGATGCCAAGGGCCTGGTCATCGACAAGCTCGCGACCGATGCGCGCCAGGCGTCCTTGGCGCTGGGCCACGCCGTCGGGGTCGACGTCGGCGCCACGGTGCTGCCGCTCCTGTCGCCCGAGGCTCGGGCGTCGGCGACCCGGTCCGCGGTCGAGGGGGCGCTGGCGGTGATGGACCCACCCGGCGTCGCCCGCCAGGTCCAGGCCGCGGTGCTGGCGCGGGCCCGACACACCGGCGGCTCGCTGCTCGGACGGGTGGTCGCCCTGCTGCTGTGGATGACCGGCCAGCAACGGCGCAGCGCCGATCCGACCGGATACCTGCGAGACTGGCGCCGCCGGGGATCCCTTGGCCGGGCCGTCAATCCGGTCCACGTGGCGCTGGTCGAGGCCTCGGGCCGACTACCGGCCGGCTCGCGAGCTCCGATCCTGCGCTCGATGGGCACGGACGAGACGGAGGCCGCGGTCACCCAGGCGCTCGACGGCGTCGCTCGCGACACCACTGCCGACCTGCGTGTGCCGGGATCGATCCTGTGGCCGGTGATCGGTGCGGTCCAGCTCGTGGTCGGCGCGGTCTTCGCGTTCGCCGTGGCCTGGTATGTCACGCTCTTCGTGTCGGGCGGCGCGGTCGCGGTGGCCACCGTCGAGCTGCCCGCACTCGGCCCGGTGCCGCTGCCGCTGGTGCTGCTGGCCGGCTCGATCGTCGTCAGTGCCATCCTTGGCCTGATCCTTTCCGCTCACGCCGGCTGGATCGGGCGGCGGCTCGGCAATCGGCTCGCCGCACGGGTCGGTGCGGAGGTGGCGGATGCGGTCGAGCGCGCGGGAATGGCCGGGCTCGACCGCGTCGAGGCGGCACGGCGGACGATCGGCGGAATGACGTAGGACGATCGAGACACCTGCTTGATCCGCCGTTCACACCGTCGGGCTATGGTGCGCTCACGCAACGCTGGAGTGCCCGACCATGTTCCGCCACGGACAGCACCGGACCACCACCATCTCCGATCGGGAGCTCGGCGTGGCCTCGCTGCTCCTCCTCGTCACCGTCGTCCTGACCGCGATTCTGGTCCCGACCTTCGCCTGAGCTGCTGCGTCTGCTATCCGGGCAGACGGTAGAAGCGGAAGAAGTCGTTCTCGATCGGCAGGACCTCGACCGCGGCGAAGCCCGCCTCGTGCGCATAGGCCCCGCAGCGTGTCCGGGCGCATGACGGTTCCGGTTGCGACGCTCGATGCGGCGATCTTCGGTGGCGGCGTTCTGAGCCTGGTCGAGCGCAAGATCGCTCGCTGACGGTCAGCCGACGTCGCCAGCCGGCGGGTGCCGGAAGCGCAGCGCGATCGCGATCGTCGCCGCGCCGACGAGGAACGCGACGCTGTTCGGCACGACGATCGCGAGATTGCCGAGCGACACGCCGTACATGATCCACAGCGTGAAGCCGATCTCGAGCACGGCCAGATAGGCGATCGAGATGTCGGCCGAGGAGCGGCGTTCCAGGATGCGGCGCAGCTGGAGCACGGGCGAGAGGGCCATCATCACGCCCCACGAGGCGGCGAGGAGTGCTCGCACTCCTCGCCGCGCACATCGGCCTGGATGCCTGACCTACATCGCGAGCACCAGCTGCTCCGGCTGCGGCGGCGGGCTCAGCACGATGCGGCGGCGGTCTCCGACGCGCGACCCGCGACGAACCGCCGCCACGCGCCGCTCGATCGGGTCCGCCTCGACCGGGGCCAGGTAGCCGGACCCGCCGGCGGGATAGAGGCGCCGGTATCGGTCCACCTCCGACGGCCATTCGCGCTCGAGCACGTCGAGGAAGTGCTCCCGCGTCCCGGGACGCAGGTTCAGGACGTTCGACCATGCGTGGGTGGCGCCCGCCTCGCGCGCCGCGTCGAGGACAGCGGCCATGTCGCGCGGCGCATCGGTCAGGCCGGGCAGGACCGGGGCGAGCGCCACGCCGGCCGAGATGCCAGCGTCGGCGAGGGTGCGGATCGCGCGCAACCGCTGGCGTGGGGGAGCGACCCCGGGCTCGAGCCGCGAGCTGATCGATTCGTCGAGGGTCGCGATGCTGACGCTGACCATCACGTCCGCACGGACCGCCGCCTCCGACAGCACGTCCACGTCGCGCACGATCAGCGGACCGCGCGTGATGATGCTGAACGGCGTCTGCGCCGCACCGAGGGCGCGAATGCAGCCACGCGTCAGCCGGTACCGGCCCTCGGCCGGCTGGTAGGGGTCGGTCGCGGCCCCGATGGCAACCAGCTCTCGCCGCCATCCACGCCGCGCCAGCTCCGCGTGCAGCACCTCGACCACGTTGACCTTGACCCGGACGTTCGTGCCGTAGCGCTCGTCGGACGGACGGTCGGCACGCCGCTCGAAACCCCGGACGTAACAGAACGCGCACCGATGCGCGCATCCCATGTACGGATTCAGGCTCCAGCGGAAGCCCATGCCGGTCACGCGGTTCATCGCGGAGCGGCAGGGCTCCTCCCGGTAGGTCGTGCGCATCGGCGCAGTATAGAACAGGCGTTCTACTTGTTGACACGGTGGCGAAGCCCACGGACCATGAACCGGTGACCACCCACCCGACCGCGATCCGCAGGACCGTCCTGGCGAGCGCGGCGATCCTCCTCGCCCTGACCGCGGTCGCCGGGCCTGCGGCGGCGAGCCATGCCGGCCGGCCGATCGGCTCCTTCTCGAGCTGCCGTCGTCCGGTCACGCCCCCGAGGTGCAGCAGCGTCGGCAACGACTCGCGCCATCATGTGGCGTTCAACGTGACGCTGACGCCCGGCCTCGCGGAGTCGCTGCGCGACACCATGATCGAGGACTACGAGCCGACCAAGCTCGAGATGATCCTCCAGCAGGAGGTCACGCGGGAGACCGACGTCATCGCCTCCAGCCAGGACTACGGCAACAACGGCGCCGCCGGATGGGTCTACTGCCCGCCGGACGCGCCGCAGGGCATCAACCGGCAGCGTCACCGGTGGTGCCAGCAGCAGGAGCTCCACTTCAACCTGAACCCGAGCGTCGCGGTCTTCTTCGCCGATGACGGCAGCCGCGACCACGTCGCGTGCCACGAGCTGGGCCACACGCTTGGCCTCCGGCACTGGGGCAACCCGCCCGAGACCGCGGGGCCGGCGGCCGCGACCTGCATGACGGCCAACACGGCGGATGGGGCGGCCGGCTTCGACCAGGTCGACCGAGACCACATCGACGCATATCACTATTCAATGCACCCGCCGGCGCGCCGGCAGCTGCCGCTCGACGTCCTGCCCGATCGCGACCGCCTGCGCATCTCGGCGTGGGAGCAGACCGTCGTGGAGGCCACCGAGCTCGAGGACTACGGCACGCTGGTGGACATGACGCGCGGCTCGGACGCGGTGGTGGTCGGGCATGTCGCCGGCGTCGCGCCGGGGCGGTGGTTCGGCGGGTCGCCCGGCAACGCGCTCCACTACGCGGCGGTCACGATCGCCGTGGACGAGGCGGTCGCCGGCGCGCTGCCGGACCGACACCACGCGCGGGTCACGCTCGAGGTGCCGCTTTTCGGGGGCCCCGAGACGATCGACGCACTGCGCTCCTCGCTGCCGACCGGTGAGAGCCTCTTCTTCCTCCGCAACAAGGGGGGCGCGGACGTTGACTTCTACCGGCTCGTCGTCATGCGGGGCGTGATCGTGAATGCCGACGGAGCGGCAGAGGTGCTCCAGGGGGAAGGTGACTTCCTCGATGCGCTCGACGGGGCGCCATTCGACGCGCTGCTCGCGCAGGTCCGCACCGCAGCGCGCTGAGATGATCGTCGTCCGTCAGGCGACGGCAACCGCCTGCGTGAAGCCGCCGCTGCGCATCGGCTGATCGGTGCCGACGAACCAGGTGGGCAGCGCAGCCACGAGCTCCGGGTCGCCCATACACGGACACCGATCCGTCCGCGAGGCCGTCGGACCAGCTTTGGGTGCCGCGAGCGATCGGGAAGAGGGCGGCGGCATCGGCCTCGACGTACACGTAGCGGTCGTCCGCCAGCCGGGGATCCTCCAGGCACGGGGTGGGCTCCGCGTCGCGTGCCACCAGCAGCCAGCACTGCGGCGCGTCCACGCCGCCGATGGCCAGCTCGATCACCACCTGGCGGTCGGGTCCAGCCGCCCGGTCGACCCGGTTGGTGAGCCACCAGATGATCACGCTCGGGTCGCGCTGCGCAACGGCCGGATCCTGGGGCACCCAGTGCTCAGCCCAGTCCCACAGCGACTTCAGGGTGGGGATGAGCTGCTCGCCCGCCGGCGCCAGGCGGTACGGCGCAAGTCTCGATGACACTGACGGATCGCGGACGACCAGGCCAAGCTGCTCCAGCCTGCGCATCCTGTCTGCCAGCACCGACCGGCTGATGTTCCCGGGCAGGCCGGCCGCCAGGGTGCTGAAGCCCTGAGGGCCGAACATGAACAGCTCGCGGACGATCAGCAGGCTCCATCGGTCGCCGAGATGCTCGACCGCCTTGGTGAAGGCGCAATAGTCGTTGCTGGCACTCGAGCCCATGCCGCAATCTCTCACCGAGCGCAAAGGAGGCACAGTTCGGCATTCGAACTTCCCGGCGGCGCCGCGTGGAGCATAGCCTCCGGCTCGGTTCACCCATATCCCGAGGAGTTCCATGAACAACCGAGCAGCCACGAGGAACGGATACGACGGCGAGCGACACCAGGCGATCGTCATCGGCGGAGGGCAGAGCGGCCTTGCGGCGGGCCATCATCTCGCGAAGCGGGGCATCGAGTTCCTCATTCTCGAGGCCAACGACCACATCGGCGACACGTGGCGCACGCGCTGGGACTCGCTCAAGCTGTACAGCCCCGCCAGGTACGACGGCCTTCCCGGGCTGCCGTTTCCTGCACCGCGCACCAGCTATCCGAGCGGACGACAGATGGGCGAGTACCTCGAGTCCTACGGTGCACGAGAAGCTCCCGATCCGCACCGGCGTCCGCGTGGAACGAGTTCGGGTCGCCGACGAAGGTGGCTACGTCGTCGAGACCGATGGCCAGCGCGTCGAGGCCGACGAGGTGGTGGTTGCGACCGGGGCCTTCCAGCACCCGCACGTGCCCGACTTCACTTCGGCCCTTGATCCCGGCATCCGCCAGGTGCACTCGAGCGACTATCGGGGGCCGTCGCAGCTCGCCGAAGGGCCGGTCCTGGTTGTGGGAGTCAGCCACTCGGGGGCGGACGTCGCCTACGAGTCGGCGCGCGCCGGTCACCGCACGCACCTGTTGGGCAAGGCACACGGTCAGCTCCCATTCTCGGTCGACAGCCGCCGAGGCCGCTTCGCCTAGCCGGTCATGAAGTTTGTCGCGTGGAACCTGCTGACCAGGAGCACCCCGATCGGCCGCAAGATGGCACCGGAGATCCGCAAGGGTGGCGCGCCGCTGCTGAGGATTCGGAGGCCTGAGCTCCTCGGGGCGGGCGTCGAGCTGCACGAGGCGCGTACCACCGGTGTACGGGACGGCAAGCCGATGCTGGCCGACGGCGAGGTCCTCGACGTCGCGACGGTCGTCTGGTGCACCGGCTTCCGGCCGGACTACCGCTGGGTGGAGCCGGCCACCATCGGCGAGGACGGATGGCCGGTCGAGAACCGCGGGGTAGTGCCATCGGCACCGGGCCTCTACTTCCTGGGGATCCCGTTCCAGTACGGCTTCACCTCGATGCTCGTCGTGGGTGCCGGTCGGGACGCCGCGTATGTGGCCGACCGCATCGCGTCGCGGGCGGCGAACGCTTCGCCCACTGGCGTCGCGGGGCGAACGGTGGACGTCGCGACCTAGGTGTTCTTCCCACACAGGTTGTTGACGGGCGCCCGGCTCATCGGCGGCTGGCCATTGAGTGACCAGTGCGGTCGAAGATGATTGTAGGTGGCGAGGTAGGCCGGCAGGCTGGCGACCC
>Ga0136633_1001232_pt1 | contig 19009 bp, 17 predicted proteins | sample AntDrymeUQ832206_2_FD_105494 | JGI IMG/M metagenome (GOLD analysis project Ga0136633, IMG submission 105494) | Polar desert sand microbial communities from Dry Valleys, Antarctica - metaG UQ83 (22.06) | ecosystem: Environmental > Terrestrial > Soil > Desert | place: Antarctica: Dry Valley...
AGAATCTCAGGAGCAAGAGCACCGAGCGGGCCTGCCGGCCTCGCCGGAGCGGAGCGAAGGCCCCTGCCGGAAGGCCCTCGAGGCTCGGTGCGGGTTGCGACCAGAATCTCAGCAAGAGCACCGAGCGGGCCTGCCGGCCTCGCCGGAGCGGAGCGAAGGCCCCTGCCGGAAGGCCCTCGAGGCTCGGTGCGGGTTGCGACCAGGAACTCAGACGCAGAAGATCAGGAAGCACTGCTTGGTCTTCGCCGGCGCCGGCGCGGTGGCCACCGCATCGAGGAAGAGCGGCGTGCCGTCCCAGCCGCCGATCACCGGGTGCTGGGCTCCCTGCCTCTGGCTGGCGGTGATCTGCGGCGCCCGGGCGGCGGCGTGGGCGAACGCCTCCTGGACCGAGACCCGCCCGTCGCGGTTGGTGTCGCCCTGGCCCCCGACCAGTGCCTGCTCGACGAGGAGGAGGGTGAACACAGACTGCCTCATGGTGGGGATCTCGTAGGACTTCTCATTGGCCCGCGACGAGGCGGTGAAAAGCCGGTTGGGGGCGGAGATGCCCTCGTCGAACCCGGCGGCCTCGCAGCCGGAGATGTCGATCCACGCCTGGCCCTTGAGCTGACGGACTTTGGCCGCCAGCTCGGTGTCGGCGATGAAGCTGTTGTCGTGGGGCCAGAGGTACTCGGTGTTCCCGACCTGCTTCACGTGGCCGGAGTAGTGGACAACGGAGAGCGAGGTGGGGCCACTGCGGTCCACCAGCCACTGCAGGCCGGCCCGGATGGCGCCCGCCGTGGCCCCCCCGTCGGTGATCACCCGGATGTGGTCGTCGGCCCAGCCAGCCTTAAGCAGGGCCTGGCGGAAGTCGGCGGCGTCGTTCACCGCTCCGAAATTTGGCCGGGTCGCGCCCTGGAAGCGGTCCACGCCGATGATCAGTGCCCAGCGCTCGCCGGCGGCCGGCGCAGGTGCCGCAGAAGCCGCCATCGTCCCCCCAAAAACGCCGGCCAGCAGGAGCGGGAGGAACAGGAGAACACGTCGCATGACAGGTTCCTACCACGCAGGGTTCCCGCCAATCCCCTCGGGAAGTCTCAAGGAGGCAGGCGCCAATGCCGACAACCCACGCGGAGGGACCGCTCGAGGAAGGCGTCAAGCATGTACGCATCGGGAGTGACGGAACACGGCATGGATCCATGACGCCCTCCCCGGCGCCGATCCGGGTGCTCGTCGCCGACGACACGGCCACCGTCCGGCTCCTGTTGCGCCGTACCCTCGAGTCGTCGAACGCCTTCGAGGTGGTCGGCGAGGCGGCCGACGGAGCCGAGGCCGTCGACCTGGCTGCGACCCTTCAGCCCGACATGGTCCTGCTCGACCTCTCCATGCCCGTCCTCAGTGGCATGCAGGCCATCCCGCGGATCCGTCGCTGCGCGCCGGACGCCCAGGTCGTCGTGCTGTCGAGCTTCACCCCGGAGCACATGGGCGCCCAGGCGATCAATGAGGGTGCCGCCGCGTTCCTCGAGAAGCAGCAGCGTCCGGACGACCTGGTGGCCAGCCTCTTGCAGACCTGGCACTCGTCGGGCCCGACGCCTGGTTCGGCGCGACAGTCCCGCCCGAAGGGGCCAGCCAGGTGGGCGGCCTTCGACGACGCCCCGCTGGCCACGGCCGTCGTCGTCGGCCCCGACGACCGGGTGCGGTACGCCAACCCGGCCCTCTGCCGGCTCAGCGGCTACGGCCCGGACGAGCTCCTGACCCTGACGGTCAGCGACCTGACCCACCCCGACGACAGGGAAGCGGCATGCGCCGCCCGGCGGTCGGTGGCCGTCGGCGCAGCACCCAGCTCGACGGCGGAAGCCCGGCTGGTCCGGCCGGACGGTCGCACGGTGTGGGCGTCGATCAGCTCCGCACCGACGACGGCCGACGACGGGGACGACCCGTGCCTGGTCCTCCAGCTGGTGGACGTGAGCGAGCACCGGCAGGTGATAGGGGAGCTGACCCGATCCAACGCCGAACTCAGCAGCTTCGCCTACCTCGCGGCCCACGAGCTGAAGTCGCCGTTGCAGGCCGTGTCGGGCTTCTCGTCGCTGCTCGAGAAGGTCCATGGGCCCCAGCTGGACCCCCAGGGCCGTGAGTTCATCGCCTGGATCGTCGATGCCGCCTCTCGCATGGACGTCCTGGTCGAGACGCTCCTCTCCTACTGCGCCGTCGACACGGCCGAGACCGTGCTGGCGCCGGTCGGCCTCGACGAGGTGACGGCCGAGGCCCTGGTCCAGCTCGACGGGGAGGTCCGTGCCCGCAACGCCGTCGTGACCGTCGAGCCGCTGCCGCTGGTGACGGGCGATCCGGTCCAGGTCGGCCAGCTCCTGCAGAACCTGCTGGCCAACGCCCTGAAGTTCGTCCCGAGCGGTCGCCGCCCGCTCGTCCACGTCTCCGCCGCACGCGACACCGATGCCTGGACCGTGACCGTGGCCGACAACGGCATCGGCGTCGACAGCGAGGCGCAGGAACGCATCTTTGCCATGTTCGAGCGCCTGCACCCGCAGGATCGATTCAAGGGGACGGGCATCGGCCTGTCGATCTGCAAGCGCATCGTCGAGCGGCGGGGCGGGACGATCTGGGTGGAGCCCAATCCCTCGGGAGGAAGCTGCTTCCGCTTCCGGCTGCCCGATGTCGTCGCCGCGTCCCGGTCGATGCCGGCGGCCTGAGCGGCGCCATCGCCGGGTACGGGTCCGCCTCAGGGATCGAAGCGGTAGCCCACCCCCCGGACGGTCTTGATCCAGCGCGGGTGCTCGGGGTCGGGCTCGATGCGGCGCCGGATGCGGCGGATGTGCTCGGTCACCGTGTCCGGGTCCTGCCACTCCTCGGAGGAGTCCCAGACGTTGGCCAGGAGTTGCTGCCGGGAGAACACCTGCCGGGGTGAGGCGGCCAGGAATGCCAGCAGGTCGAACTCGCGCGCCGTGGTGGTCACCACCAGGTCGCCGGCAGTGACCTCGCGTGTGCCCAGGTCGAGCACGAGCCCGTCGAACTCGAGGACCGTCTGGGCCGTGACGTTCCGGGTCCGGCGCAGGACCGAGGTGATCCGGGCCGTCAGCTCGCCCAGGGAGAAGGGCTTGACCACGTAGTCGTCGGCGCCGAGCTTGAGCCCCAGGATGCGGTCGGCCTCGCTGCCCCGGGCGGTCAGGAGGATGACGGGCACGTCGCTGTTGCGCCGGAGCCGGGTGAGGATGTCGAGGCCGTCCTGGGCGGGGAGCATGAGGTCGAGCAGGACCAGGTCGGGCTGTGACGAGGCGATGGCTGCGAGTGCCGCCCCCCCGTCACTGACCTGCTCGACTGCGAACCCCTCGATCTCCAAATAGCGCCTCAGCAGCACCCGGACGGCCTCGTCGTCGTCGACCACGAGCACCTTTCTCGCGGTTGCTGCCGGTGCGGTCACGACCCTAAGGCTACGAGTTGGGCGAGCGTTGGGTTGGAGTGGTCCTCCCGGTGGGGACGGATGCCGATAGTCCAGCCATGTGCAGGTGATCCCGCGCAAGCGATGCTCAAGCCGCCCGGTCCGCTTGTCGATACAGATAAGGGGATTCGGTGTGGCTGACCAGGGAGCCAGAATGCGACAGAATCGTACGATAGCGGCCCATCCGGAAGATCGACCCGGAGGGAACGACAACAGCGGGTTCGACAGCCGGGGCGCCGAACGTGCCGCGGTCGACGAGACAGTCATTGAGCAGCTGGCGAGCATCACCGACGGCCAGGGCTTCAGCGTGCTCGGTGAGCTGCTGAACGCGTTCCTGGGCGCTGTCCCGGGTCGCCTCGAGGCGCTCGACCGGGCGGTGGCGGCGGAGGACCCGGCGGCGCTGGCCGGCCAGGCCCACGCCCTCACCGGCAGTTCGGCCAGTTTCGGGGCCCGGGGCATGGCCGATCTGTGCCGGGAGCTGCGGATCGCGGCCGAGGCGGGCGACATCGAGGAGTCCCGCCGGATCGTGGGGGCTCTCCACGCCGAGTTCCTCCGGGTGCGGGCGTGGCTGGTCAACTTCCGGAGCCGGTCGTGAACGTCGTCGTCGTCGACGACGACCCGCTGGTCCGGCTCGTCCTGGCCAAGGCGGTGACCGGCCTGGGCCATGTCTCGCTCCCCGCCGAGGCGGGAGATAAGGCGCTGGAGATCGTGGAGAGCACGCCGGTCGACGTCGTGGTGAGCGACTGGATGATGCCTGGCATGAACGGTCTCGAGCTGTGCCAGGCCATCCGGTCCCGGGACGCCATCGAGTACGTCTATTTCATGCTCGTCACCGCCCTCGACGACAGCGAGCACGCCCTGGCCGGCATCGCCGCCGGTGTCGACGACTGCCTGGTCAAGCCGGTCCGGCCCTTCGACCTGCGGCTGCGGCTCATGGTGGCCGAGCGGGTGACCGACCTCCACCGGCGGCTGGCCGAGCGCCAGCGGGGCCTCGAACGGTCGAACGTCGATCTGGCCGCCTCTGCCCGCCAGGAGCCCCTGACCGGCCTCGGCAACCGGCTCAAGATGAACGAGGACCTGGAGTTCTTCCGGTCGCGGCGCGATCGTTACCACGAGCTGTTCGGCGTGGCCCTCTTCGACATCGACCACTTCAAGACCCTCAACGACACCGCCGGCCACCTCGCCGGCGACGAGGCGCTGCGGCGGGTCGCCGCCGTCATCCGGCGGGAGCTGCGGGAGGCCGACATGGCCTACCGCTACGGGGGCGAGGAGCTGCTGGTCGTACTGCCCGCCGGCGTCCGTCGCGTCGCCGCCGCCGCCGAACGAATCCGCAAGGCGGTGGAGCACGCAGCCATCCCCCACCCGGGCCGGCCGGGCCCGGAGACCGTCGTCACGCTCAGCGTGGGCGTGGCCCCGGGGGAAGGCGACGCCGAGGCGTTCCTGCTGGCGGCGGACTCCGCCCTCTACAGGGCGAAGTCCGAGGGCCGCAACCGCATGGCGGTGGCCGGCCGGTGGTTCGCAGTCCCGGAGCTGGCAGGCTCCCCGTGAGCGAGTCCGGCGCCAGCGCACCGGTCGCGGGCGGGCCCCGGGCCGTCGAGCCCGACCTGACCGCGATGCGGGCGGCCGGAGTCGGCCGGGTCGCCGTTGGGTCGGCGATCGCGATCGTCGGCCTGGCCGGGGCGCGTTGGTGGGACGGCTCGCTGGGGCTGCTGTTCCTCGCCGTCGGGCTGCTCTGGCTGCCGTGGTCGGCGTTCCTGCTCGCAGCCAGCTCCACGCCCGCCCGCCGGGCCCGACACTGGCGGGTCGTGGCGTACGGCGGGCCTCTCGGCGACGTGCTCATCGTGTTCGCCGCCCAGTGCCTCGTCCCGTGGGCATGGGGCATCCTGATGCTGGCCGATGCCCTCGCCGTCAGCCTGGCTGCGTCACTGTGGCGCCCCCGCCACGCCTGGGGGCTGCTGGGGTTGACCGTCGGCCTCACGGTCGTCGCCCAGGCCGTGGTCCCGGCCGACGGCCAGGTGGCAATCGTCCTGCTCGTGGTGTTCGCCCTCGCCATGTCCGGCCTGGTGGTCGTCGTGGGCCGCATCGCCAGCGACCACCGGGTGGCGGCGGTCAACTCCCACCGCTTCCAGCAGAAGGCGGAGACGATCCTGGCCCGGGTGGCCGACAGCATCGTGGTGACGGACGGTTCCGGTGTCGTGCTCGAGACGAACCCGGCCGGAGCGCAGCTCGCGGGCGGAACCGACTGGCCGATCGTGGGGATGCCGTGCGCCCGCGCCCTCGGCCTCCGGGAGGGCGAGCGGATGCTCGATTGCAGCGCCGGCTGCCCGCTGCTCGCCGAGGGCGCCGGGGAGGAGGGATCCGGCCGGGAGGTCTGGCGACTCCTGCCCGACGGTCGCCGCCAGCCCCTCTTGGCCAGCGTGTTCGCCGTCAGCGACGAGCAGGGCGGGGTGGAGGTCGTCCACTCCCTGCGCGACATCACCCGCCTGAAGGAGGCCGACGAGGCCAAGACCCTGTTCCTGGCCACTGCGTCGCACGAGCTCAAGACCCCGGTCACGGTGATCGCCGGCTACGCGGAGACCATCCTCCGGTACCCGGACATGCCCCAGGAGCGCCGGGACGAGGCCGTCGCGGCCATCCGGCGCCGGGCGCTCGAGCTGTCCGCCATCGTCGACCGGCTCCTGCTCTCGAGCAAGATCGAGGGTGGTCGGGTCACTGTCGACGTGCATGCCGTCGACGTGCGGGGCCTGATCATCGAACGCGGCAACGCCTTCCAGGACACATCGGCGCGCCACGTCGTCATCCAGGTGGCGCACGAGGCCCTGGTGGCCGAGGCCGACCCGCTCGCCCTGCGGACGGTCGTCGACCACCTCCTCGACAACGCGGCCAAGTACTCCGACGGCGGCCCGGTCGTGCTCGGCGGACGGCGCAAGGGTGCCAGCATCGAGGTGTCGGTGAGCGACATCGGCATCGGCATGGACGACGAGCAGGCGGGGCACTGCTTCGACAAGTTCTGGCAGGCCGAGTCCACCGACGTGCGCCGCTTCGGTGGCACCGGGATCGGCCTCTACATCGTCTCGTCGATGGTCGACGCCATGGGTGGCACCATCAGCGTGGACACGGCGGTGGGCCAGGGCAGCACCTTCACCGTTACCCTGCCGGTCGTGACCCCCGCAGACCCAGGCGCAGACCCAGGCGCCAACGCCGGCGAAGCGCCACCGCCCGAGGAGTCGGGCATCAAGGACTTCATGCGCCAGATCGGCGTCCTGTCGAGGGGGCCAGCGTGAGCGGCCCGGGAGGCCGGTCCAATGACTTCCCGGCGGGCGAACGCCCGCCGAGCACTGCGCTCGTGGTCGACGACGCCCCGGACATCCGGCTGCTGGCCGACCTGGTGCTGACGATGGCCGGGTTCACGGTGCGGGCCGCCTCGAGCGGCAGCGAGGCGTTGCGCATGCTGGCCAGGGACGACCTCCCCGACATCGTGCTGCTCGACGTGCAGATGCCCGAGGTCGACGGATGGGAGACCCTGACCCGCCTCCGCCAGCATCCCCGCACCGCCGACCTGCCCGTCGTCCTCTGCACGGTCAAGGGCCTCCCCGAGGACACCCTCAAGGGATGGTCGCTGGGTTGCGACGGCTACCTCGGCAAGCCGTTCGATATCGGCGCCCTGGTGGAGGAGCTCGAGGGTGTACTACGTCGCGACTACGTGGAGCGGCAGGCCCTGCGCCGGGCCAAGGTCGCCGAGCTGGCCCGGACCGTCCGCTGATCCGCCAGTAGGCGACCCGGCGTAGGCCTCGAGGCTCATGCCACGTCCCTACGTCGGAACACCCGACCCCTTGTGAAAGCGCCCTCGGTAGGATTCGAACCTACGCACCCGCCTCCGGAGGGCGGTGCTCTATCCCCTGAGCTACGAGGGCCTGCTCCGGCCCGATGGTATCTCCCGCGGGCAGAGGGGCGGGCGCCGGTACCATCGTGAACGTGGGCAAGCTGACCGTGCTGGTGATCGACGACGACCCTGTCATCCTCGAGCTGTTGCGCGTCAACTTCGAGATAGAGGGTTTCGACGTCATCAGCGCCGCCGACGGCGAGGAAGGCTTCAAGCGGGCCCAGGCCGAGCGGCCCGACATCGTGATCTCCGACATCATGATGCCCCGCCGCGACGGCCTGCAGCTGCTGACCGACCTCAAGGCCGACCCGAGCACTGCGGACCTGCCGGTCATCCTGCTGTCGGCCAAGGCGCAGAAGACCGAAGTCCAGCATGGCCTCGACCTGGGCGCCGACGACTACATCACCAAGCCGTTCGACCCGCTCGAGCTGATCGACCGGCTGAACGCCGTCATGGCCCGGCCCCGGCGCTAGCAGCCGCAACCCGATGCCGATGATCCAGGACATCCTGACCTCCTCCCTGCGCGGCGCGCTCGTCGCTCTGGGCGTCGACCCGGTGCCGGCGCACATCCCGGTCGAGCGCTCCAACCGGCCCGAGCTGGGCGACTGGTCCTCCAGCGTGGCCCTCGCCGTGGCCAAGTCCACCGGGCGCAAGCCCCGCGACCTGGCCGACGAGCTGGCCGCCCACCTGGCCAAAGACCCTCCCGCCTACGTGGCCGAGGTCACCGTCGCCGGCCCCGGGTTCGTGAACTTCCGCCTCCACGACCGGTGGCTGCACGACGTCCTCACCGAGGTGATCGAGCAGGGGGCCGACGGCTACGCCCGCCACGACTTCGGCCACGGCGAGAAGGTCAACGTCGAGTTCGTCAGCGCCAACCCCACCGGGCCGCTCCACGTCGGCGCCGGCCGGTGGGCGGTGTACGGCGACGCCCTCTGCCGGCTGCTCGAACGGTGCGGCTACGGCGTCCATCGCGAGTTCTACGTCAACGACCGGGGCGTGCAGATGGGGATCTTCGCTGCGTCTCTGGCGGCGGCGAAGGCCGGCGAACCCACGCCGGAGGACGGCTACCAGGGCCAGTACATCACCGACTGGGCCGAGGAGATGCCCGACGATGCCGACCCCGCGGCGTGGGCGCACCAGCGGGTCCTGGCCGACATCAGAGGCGCACTGTCCTCCCTCGGCGTGGAGTTCGACACCTGGTTCAGCGAGAAGTCGATGGTGGAGTCGGGTGCGATCGACGACGCCCTCGCCGACCTGCGCACATCGGGCCTGGTCTACGAGAACGACGGCGCCACCTGGCTGCGAACCACCGAGCTGGGCCTGGCCAAGGACGAGGTGATACTCAAGACCGGCGGCGAGCCCACCTACCTCCTGGGCGACATCGCCTACCACCGCGACAAGTTCACCCGGGGCTTCACCCGGCTCGTCGACATCTGGGGCGCCGACCATCACGGCCACGTCGCCCGGCTCAAGGCCGGCGTGCAGGCCCTCGGCCACGACCCCGACGAGCTGGAGATCGTGCTCGGCCAGCTCGTGACGGTCGTCAAGGCCGGCCAGGTGGTCCGCATGGGCAAGCGGAGTGGCACGTTCGTGGAGCTGGCCGAGGTGGTCGACGAGGTGGGCCCCGATGTCGCCCGCCTCACCTTCCTCCTGCAGTCCATCGACACCCGGCAGACCTTCGATCTCGACGCCGTCGTGTCCAAGTCGATGGACAACCCGGTCTTCTACGTCCAGTACGCCCACGCCCGGATCGCTTCCATCGCCCGGGTGGCCGCAGAGCGGAATGTCCCCCGGTACCCCCTGGAGATGGTCGACCTCTCGGACCTCACCCATCCGCGGGAGCTCGACCTGCTGCGCAGCCTGGGCCAGCTGCCCGAGGTGGTGGCCGACGCCTGCCGCACCCGGGCCCCCCACAAGGTGGCCACGTGGGTCCGGGAGCTGGCCGGGCGGTTCCACGGCTTCTACCACGACTGCTACGTGATGGGTGAGGGCGTGAGCCACGAGCAGACCCAGGCCCGGCTGTGGCTGGTGGAGGCCACGCAGATCGGCCTGGCCATCGGTCTCGACCTGCTCGGGGTCAGCGCGCCCGACTCGATGTGAAGCGGGCGCTGCCCCGCGAGCTGCTGCCCGACACCGCCGTGGTCGGGCGGGACGGGCGACTGTCGGTCGGGGGCGTCGACCTGCTCGACCTGGCCGTGGAGCACGGCACCCCGCTGTTCGTCTACGACGAGGCCCACCTGCGGGCCCGCTGCCGGGAGGCGGTGACCGCGTTCGGCGACGGGGTGGCCTACGGGTCCAAAGCGTTCCTCTGCCTGGCCATGGCCCGGCTGGTGCACGAGGAGGGCATGCGGGTCGACGTGGCCACCGGGGGAGAGCTGCACGTGGCCCTGGCCGCCGGCGTGCCGCCCGAGCGGATCGTCCTGCACGGCAACAACAAGTCGGTCGACGAGCTGCGCCGGGCCCACCAGCTCGGCGTGCGGGTGGTGGTGGACTCCTTCGACGAGCTGGCCCGGTTGGAGTCTCTGTACGAGGAGGACGGGCGGGCGACCAGGGTCATGGTGCGGGTCACGCCGGGAGTCGAGGCCCACACGCACGAGTACGTGATGACGGGCCAGGTCGACTCCAAGTTCGGCCTCGGCCTGGCCAGCGGGCACGCAGCCCGTGCGGTCGAGCACGCCCGGCTCCACCCCGCGTTCGACCTGGTGGGCGTCCACGCCCACATCGGCAGCCAGATCTTCCTGCTGCGCTCCTTCGAGAAGGCGGTCGACATCCTCGCCGGCTTCGTCGCTCCGTTGGAGGTGGACGAGCTGTGCCTGGGCGGTGGCCTGGGCGTGCCGTACGTGGAGGGCGAGGAGGCGCCCACGATCACCGAGTGGGCTGCCGTCCTGCACGCGGCCTGCTCGGCGGCCGGGATCACCGCCCAGGTCACTGTCGAGCCGGGCCGGGCCATCGCCGCCGCCGCCGGCCTCACCCTCTACCGGGTGGGCACGATCAAGGACATCCCCGACGTGCGCACGTACGTGTCCGTCGACGGCGGCATGAGCGACAACCCCCGCCCCGTCCTCTACGGCAGCGGGTACGAGACGTTCCTGCCCCGTTCGACGCTGGCCGAGCGGCCCCGCACGGTCACCGTCGTGGGCAAGCACTGCGAGTCGGGCGACGTCGTGGTGCGCGACGGGCGGGTACCGGCCGACCTGGCCGTGGGCGACATCCTGTGCACCCCGGTCACCGGCGCCTACGGCCACTCCATGGCGTCGAACTACAACAAGGTCCCCCGCCCACCGGTGGTCTTCGTGGCCGGCGGCCGGGCCCGGGTCGTCGTCCGCCGGGAGACCCTCGACGACCTGCTGCGGCTGGACGAGCCCTTGAACGGGCCGCTGTAGCGTGGACCGGATGGATGGCAACTCGACCGTGCGCGTGGGCGTGCTGGGGTACGGCAACGTCGGGGCGGCCGTGGTTGCACTCATCGGCGAGAACGGCGACACCATCGCCGCCCGTACCGGCCTGCGCCTCGAGGTGACCCGGGTTGCCGTCCGGGACCTCGACAAGCCCCGGTCCGGGTTCGACTCCTTCACCGACGAGGCGGAGTCCGTCGTCGTCGACCCCGACGTCGACCTCATCGTGGAGGTCATCGGCGGGCTGAATCCGGCCAAGGCGCTGGTCCTCGCCGCCCTGGAGGCCGGGAAGCCGGTGGTGACGGCGAACAAGGAGCTGATGGCGGCGTGCGGCGCCGAGCTGTTCGACGCTGCGGCCAAGGCCGGCGTCGACCTGCTGTTCGAGGCGGCGGTGGCCGGCGCCATCCCCCTCATCCGGCCACTGCGGGAGTCGCTGGCCGGGGACCGCATCATCCGGGTGATGGGCATCGTCAACGGGACGACCAACTTCATCCTCACCCGCATGACCGAGTCGGGCCAGTCCTTCGGCGAGGCCCTCGCCGAGGCCCAGTCCCTGGGCTACGCCGAGCGCGACCCCACCGCCGACGTCGACGGCCACGACGCCGCAGCCAAGGCGTCGATCATCGCCAGCCTGGCCTTCGGTGTGCGGGTGGTGGCGGGCGACGTCTATTGCGAGGGCATTCGGGGCGTCTCGGCCGACGACATCCGCATGGCCGGCCGGCTCGGGTACGTGGTCAAGCTCCTGGCCGTGATCGACGCCGTCGGGGGCGAGGTGGCGGTGCGGGTGCACCCGGCCATGGTGCCGGTGTCGCATCCGCTGGCCTCGGTCCGGGAGTCGTTCAACGCAGTGTTCGTCGAGGGCGCGGCGGCGGGGGAGCTGATGTTCTACGGGCGGGGCGCCGGCGGCCTGCCCACGGCCAGCGCCGCCCTGGGCGACGTGATCGACGCCGCCGCCAACCTCCGCCAGGGCACATCGGCCGGCGTGCCCGGCCTGGCATCCGCCCGCATCCGCACGATGGACGAGGTCCGCTCGCAGTACTACCTGTCGCTCGACGTGGCCGACAAGCCCGGCGTGCTGGAGCAGGTGGCCGCCGCGTTCGCCCGGCACCTGGTGTCGATCGTGCAGGTCCTGCAGACGGGCATGGGCGCCGAGGCCCGGCTCGTCCTCGTCACCCACACCGCCCTCGAACGGGACATGCAGGACACCGTGGCCGAGCTGCGCGAGCTCGACAGCGTCGACCGGGTGGGCACCCTGCTCCGCGTGATCGGGGCCGAATGAGCGCCAGCGCCGGCTGGCGGGGGATCATCGAGGAGTACCGGGAGTTCCTGCCCCTCACGGCTGACTCGCCGGTGGTCACGCTGCAGGAGGGGGCCACGCCGTTGGTGCACGCCCCCCACCTGTCGGAGCGGGTCGGCGCCGACGTGTGGCTCAAGGTCGAGGGCGCCAACCCCACCGGCTCCTTCAAGGACCGGGGCATGACCTTCGCCATCTCCAAGGCGGTGGAGGAGGGGGCCAAGGCGGTGGTGTGCGCCTCCACCGGCAACACCTCGGCCTCGGCTGCGGCGTATGCCACTCGCGCCGACCTCATGTGCGTCGTGTTCATCCCTGAGGGCTACATCGCCCTCGGCAAGCTGGCCCAGGCCCTGGTCCACGGGGCGCGTGTGGTGCAGATACGGGGCAACTTCGACCGGGCGCTCGAGCTGGTGAAGGTGCTGGCTGAGGAGGAGCCGATCACGGTCGTCAACTCAACGAACCACTACCGCATCCAGGGCCAGCAGACGGCGGCCTTCGAGATCGTCGACGTGCTGGGCGAGGCCCCCGACATGCACTGCATCCCGGTGGGCAACGCCGGCAACATCACCGCGTACTGGATGGGCTACCGCCGCTATCAGGACGCCGGCCGGTCGACGAAGCTCCCCGCCATGTTCGGCTTCCAGGCCGAGGGGGCGGCGCCCATCGTGCTTGGCCACCCGGTCGAGGACCCCGACACCATCGCCACCGCCATCCGCATCGGCAACCCGGCTTCGTGGCGGGGCGCGGTCTCGGCCGCCAGTGAGTCCGGTGGCGGCATCCACGCCGTGTCCGACGCCGAGATCCTCGCCGCCTACCGCCTGCTGGCGGGATCGGAGGCCGTCTTCTGTGAGCCGGCGTCCGCCGCCTCGGTCGCCGGCCTGCTCAAGGTCGGCGTCCCCGAGGGCACGCGAACCGTCGTCTGCACCCTCACCGGTCATGGCCTCAAGGACCCAGACCGGGCCATCGCCGAGATCGCCGTCCCCTCTTCGGTCGACGCCGACATCGCCTCCGTGAGAGCCCAGCTCGGCCTGTAGAAGGCCTGGTCGGGCGCCCTCGGGAGCGGGCCTACCCACGCTCTCCTCTTGTAACCGGTTCTGGAGGAGGCGATCATGGCTGTTGATGAACGGTCTCGTCATGCGTTGTACCGCCGGCTCGAGGAAGTGCTCGGGCCCGAGGCGGCCACCCCGTTGATCGAGCACCTGCCGCCGGTCGGTTGGGCCGACGTGGCGACGAAGCACGACTTGGCTGCGCTCGAGGACCGGATGGAGCTCCGATTCGCGCGGGTCGACGAGCAGTTCAACGGGGTCGATGACCGCATCAGTGCCTTGGATTCCGAGCTCCGGGCCTCCTTCGAGCACGAGCTGCGGGCCCAGACCCTGACCATTGTGTTCGGCATGGTCAGCGTGGTGCTCACCATGGCTGTCCTGGCCTTCGCACTGGCCCGCTTCACCTAGCCGTAACATCGCCGGTATGAAGTACATCGTCTGCGTGCCGGACGGCGCCGCCGACGAGCCGCTCGAGGAGCTGGGAGGGCGGACGCCGCTCGAGGCCGCCGATCTGCCGACGTTCGCGGCCCTGGCCAGGCGGGCCGAGGTGGGGCGGGCGGCCACCATCCCCGAGGGGTTCCCGCCGGGCAGCGACGTGGGCAACATGTCGATCCTTGGCTACGACCCCGCCCGCTACCACACGGGCCGGGCACCGATCGAGGCCGCGGCCATGGGCCTGCGCCTGGCCGACGACCAGGTCGCCTACCGCTGCAACCTGGTCACCGTGGGGGCCGACGGCACCATGGTGGACTTCGCCGGCGGCCACCCCACCACCGAGGCGGCACGGGAGGTGCTGCACGCGCTCGACAAGGAGCTGGGCGGCGACGGGGTCGAGTTCCACGCCGGCGTGCAATACCGCCACATCCTCGTGACCCCGGACGACTGGGCCGACGCCGACTGCACGCCACCCCACGACCTCACGGGCAAGCCCGCCGTGTGGCCGACCGGCCCGGCTAGCCCCCGCCTGCAGGGCCTCATGGAGGCGTCCAGGGCCGTACTGGCAGGTTTCCCCGACGTGGACGCCAGCCAGATCTGGCTCTGGGGCCAGGGCCGCCAACCCCGCCTGCCGTCCTTCGCCGACACCTATGGGCTCCAGGCCGGCATGGTCAGCGCCGTCGACCTCGTGCGGGGCCTCGGTGTGCTCACCGGCATCCGCATCGCCCAGGTCGAGGGGATCACCGGTTGGTACGACACCGACTACGAGGCCAAGCGAGACGCCTGCCTGCAGTCCCTCGCCGCCGGCGACGACCTCTTCCTCATCCACGTGGAGGCCAGCGACGAGGCCGGCCACGCCGGCAACGTGGAGGAGAAGGTCAAGGCCCTCGAGAACTGGGACCGGCGCATCCTCCGCCCGCTCGTCGACGCCTTGGACATCGACGACTTCCGTCCGTGGCGGCTGCTCCTGCTGCCCGACCACGCCACGCCCCTGGCCCTGCGGACCCACACCTCCGACTCGGTGCCGTACATGCTCGTCGACTCCGAGGTCGACGGGGCGGGCGGCGTCTACACCGAGGCCGGCACCGCACACTGCACGCCGGTGGCCGGGCACACCCTCATGAACCACCTCATCACCCAGGGACCCTGAACGACCCGCATCCTGGTTCTCGTCGACGGCGAGCACTACCCGCCGGTCGTGCGGGCGGCCATCGGGCGCGTGCCGGCCCTCGTGCCCGGCGGCCGGGTGGTGGGCGCCGCCCTCCTTGGCGGCGGCGAGAAGCTGGCCGGCCCCCTCGAGGTCGGAATCCCGGTGGTCGGCGGCCCGACGCCTGATCAGGCCCTCGCCGCCGCCATGGAACGGTTCGCCCCCGACCTGGTCCTCGACCTCTCCGACGAGCCCGTGGTCGACGCCCGAAGCCGGCTCCGGCTGGCATCTCGGGCCTTGCTGGCCGGCGTCGCCTATCAGGGGGCGGACTTCCGGCTCGACCCGCCACCCCGCCCGCACGTGGCCACCAAACCCACCGTCGCCGTCATCGGCACGGGCAAGCGAACCGGGAAGACGGCGGTCTCCGCCCACCTGGCCCGGATCCTGGCCGCCGACGGTCGCCCTCCCGTCGTCGTGGCCATGGGCCGGGGCGGGCCGCCCGAGCCCGAGCTCATCGACCCGACCCGGTTCGACCTCACCCCCCACGGTCTGGTGACCCTCGCGGCAACCGGCCGCCACGCAGCCAGCGACCATCTCGAGGACGCGCTGATGGCCGGCGTGGTCACCATCGGCACCCGCAGGTGCGGCGGCGGCCTGGCCGGCGCCCCCGTCGACAGCACCTTCGCCGCCGGCGTGGAGCTGGCCAACACCCGGCCCGAGGCACTGCTGATCCTGGAGGGCAGCGGCGCCGCGGTCCCGCCCGTCCACGCCGATGCCACCGTCTGCGTGGTGCCGGCCACCGTCGACCCGGAGCTGGTGGCCGGCTACCTCGGCGCCTACCGGCTCCTGCTCGCCGATCTGGTGGTGGTCACGATGGCCGAGCACGACCCGCACGTCGTGGTCGAGGCGGTCCGCAGCGTGGCTCCCGAGGTCGACATCGCCCTGACGGTGCTGCGCCCCGCACCGCTGCGGTCGGTTACCGGCCGCCGGATCGTCTACGTGACGACCGCCCCGCCGGCGGCCGGGCCGGTGCTGGCCGCCCACCTGGAGGCCGAGCACGGCGCGACGGTGGTCGGCACCTCGCATAACCTGGCCCGGCGGCCGCAGCTGGCGCACGACCTCGAGCACATGAACGAAGCAGACGTCCTGCTCGTGGAGCTGAAAGCGGCAGGAGTCGACATGGCGGCACGAGTAGCGCTCGAACGGGGCATGGATGTGGTTTTCTGTGACAACCGGGTCGTCACCACTGGCGGCGACGACTCGTTCGAAGCACTGGTCCTGAAAGTGGCCACCCTGGCCGAGAAGCGCTTCGCACGGGTATCGAAGGTGCAATGAGTTCACTGTCCCACCGGCACGTCGTCGTCACCGACAACACCTACGAGCTGCCCTACTCCAAGGGTTTGATGGCCTCGGCCATCATGGCCACCGGCCTCGCTCCGGCCCGGGCCTTCAGCGTGGCCGAGGTGATCGAGGATCGGCTCGAGGAGTCGGGCACGCCGTCGATCACGCAGAAGCAGCTCAATGCCCTGGCCCTGGAGGTGATCCGCTCCGAGGTGGGGGACCGCTACGCCGAGTCGTTCAACAAGTGGCAGCTCGTCCAGCGCCTCGACATTCCCCTGATCATCCTCCTGGGTGGGGCCACCGGCGTGGGCAAGTCCACCATCGCCACCATGCTGGCCAGCCGCCTGGGGATCACGCGGGTGATCCCCACCGACGCCGTCCGCGAGGTCATGCGGTCGATGTTCACCGCCGAGCTGTTCCCCACGCTCCACACCTCCTCCTTCGACGCGGCCCGGCTCGTGCGCAACCCGCTGCCCCGCAGTGCGGACCCGGTGGTGATCGGGTTCCGGGAGCAGACGTCGGCGGTCAGCGTGGGGATCGACGCACTCATCCAGCGGGCCATCGACGAGGGCACCGACCTCATCCTGGAGGGCGCCCACCTCGTGCCCGGCTTCCTCGACTACAGCCGGTTCAAGGGCAAGGCGGTGGTGGTGCCCCTGGTGGTCACGGTCGACGAGGCCGACGTGCACCGGAGCCATTTCCTGGCCCGGGCGCGCGAGGCACGCAACCGGCCGTCGGAGCGCTATCTCGAGCTGTTCGACAACATCCGCAAGATGCAGCGGTACGTGAAGTCGCTCGCCCTCCAGCACGGCGTGCCCATCGTGCCGTCGTACAACCTCGACGCCACCCTCTCCCAGATCATCGACCTGGTCGTCGGCCAGGCCTTCGAGGCCGTCCCGGAGAACGGCGCCCCCGCCTGAGCGCACCCCCTGGGCATTGGCGGTATGCTGATGGTGCTGAATCCCGGCGCTCCCAGGCTCAGCAGGCTCAGCAACGATGCTTGCGGCGGACAGCCACCTAGTCGGAATGCTGGCCTGGCCCACCGGTGAAGGCGCTTCCTTCTGTCCGACCTGCGGGTCCCGTCTATCCCGGGCCCCCACGCACCACACATTTCCAGCCCTTGGAGGCGAAGTATGAGCGAGCCGCTCGAGAGGTCCGTGCTCGAACGCAAGGAACGAGACGAGCTGGCCACCATCGCCGAGGCGATGGGCGTGAAGCCGTCGGCTCGCGCGTCCAAGTCCACGCTGATCGACTCCATCCTCCGCGAGGCCGGCATCGAGACCGCACCGGAGGAGAAGCCCCGCCGCACACGCGTCTCGAAGGCGGCAGCTGCGGCTGCGGCCGCGGCGGCAGCCGCCAACGGCGCCGAGCAGGTTGCGCTGTCGCTCGACCCGCCGGCCGCCCCGCCGGCCGCCCCGGTCGAGCCGGTGGCCAAGGAGCCTGCCGTCGACGAGGAGCCCCTCACGCCGGTGGTGATCGACACCGTGACCGCCCCGCCGGCGTCCAACGGCAGCGCCCCGGTCGACGTGCAGACCGACACCGCGCCCCGGGAAACCGGCGTTGACGGAAACACCCATGACAGCGGCGTCGATCACCAGCAAACCGACCACCACCAGGCCGACGCCGGCACCCGTACCGACGACCGCCCCCGGGAGGGCGGGCCCCGGCCCGAGCACCGTCCGGGGAGCGCACAGCAGCCCTTCGACGCCAACGACCCGGCGAATCGTCGAGGGCGCCGGCGCCGGGGCCGGGAGCGAGGCGAGCGCGACGTGGCCCCCGAGCGCAGTGGCCAGCCCGACCAGCAGTACCAGGGAGAGCCCATCCCGGCGGAGGGTCTGCTCGACCTGCGGGAGGAGGGGTTCGGCTTCGTGCGCACCAACGGCTACCTGGCCAGCCAGCACGACGTGTATGTGTCGCTCAGCCAGGTCCGGCGGTTCGGCCTGCGCAAGGGCGACACCATCAAGGGGGCCAGCCGTCCGGCCGGCAGCAGCGAGAAGTACCCGGCACTGCTGCGCATCGACACCGTGAGCGGCATGACCGCCGACGAGGCTCGCCAGCGGCCCCGTTTCGAGGACCTCACGCCCCTGTTCCCCGACGAGAAGCTGCGCCTCGAGGTTCCGGGCGAGTCGGGCAACATGGTGGCCCGGATCGTCGACCTCGTGTCGCCGATCGGGAAGGGCCAGCGGGGGCTGATCGTGTCGCCTCCCAAGGCGGGCAAGACCACTGTCCTCAAGCAGATCGCCCACTCCATCGAGGCCAACAACCCGGAAGTGCACCTCATGGTGCTGCTGGTGGACGAGCGGCCCGAGGAGGTCACCGACATGCGGCGGTCGGTGAAGGGCGAAGTGATCGCCTCCACCTTCGACCGTCCGTCCGAGGAGCACACCCAGGTGGCCGAGCTGGCCAGCGAGCGGGCCAAGCGCCTGGTGGAGATGGGCAAGGACGTGGTGATCGTCGTCGATGGCATCACCCGCCTGGCCCGGGCCTACAACCTGGCCGCCCCGACCACGGGCCGGATCATGTCGGGCGGCCTGGCCACCGACGCCCTCTACCCGCCCAAGAAGTTCTTCGGGTCGGCCCGGAACCTGGAGGAGGGCGGCTCGCTCACCATCCTGGCCACTGCGCTCATCGAGACCGGCTCCAAGATGGACGAGGTCATTTTCGAGGAGTTCAAGGGCACCGGCAACATGGAGCTGCGCCTCGACCGCCGCCTGGCCGAGCGCCGCATCTACCCTGCCCTCGAGGTCAACGCCAGCTCCACCCGCCACGAGGAGCTCCTCTTCCCGCCCCATCAGCTCAACCAGGTGTGGAAGCTGCGCCGGGTGCTCAACGCCCTCGAGCCCGGCGCCGGCCTCGAACTGCTCATGGACAAGATCAAGCACACCAAGAGCAACGACGAGTTCCTGAGCGAGATCGCCAAAGCACCGAGCTAGAGGCGCGCTCATGCCACGGCCGCCGGCATACGGCGGGGATGACGTGGGTCATCTGGTGGGACGAAGGGCCGTGTGCCATGCCCGGCCACGAGGGCCCAGTTGTCGATG
>Ga0136633_1001233_pt1 | contig 19001 bp, 20 predicted proteins | sample AntDrymeUQ832206_2_FD_105494 | JGI IMG/M metagenome (GOLD analysis project Ga0136633, IMG submission 105494) | Polar desert sand microbial communities from Dry Valleys, Antarctica - metaG UQ83 (22.06) | ecosystem: Environmental > Terrestrial > Soil > Desert | place: Antarctica: Dry Valley...
GAGGTCGTGCGGGTCGCGGGCGGGGTGGGGACGCGGGAGCTCTACGCGCTGCGCGACGGCCGGCCGACCTGGCGTGCCCCGCTGGGCGACGGGCTTGCGGCGCGGCTCGCGCAGGCCCATCCGACAGCAGCATGAGCGCCGCAGCGCTGCTCGCCGCGCTCGCGGGCGTCTGCGCCGTGCTGGCCGCCTGCGAGGCGATCGGCGCCGTCGACGAGGAGCTCGTCGTGCGCGCGCTGCGTGACTGGCTCGAGCCGGCGTTGGACGTCGTGCGCTCCGGCCGCGAGCCGACCGACCCCGAACGGCGGCGGCTCGTGACGCTCGGCATGCTGTCGTTGCTGGGCGGCGGCTGGCTCCTCGCGGGTCCCTGGGCCGGGCTTGCGCTCGGCGCCGTAGCGCCCTGGGTGGCGCGGGCGGCGCTGCGGTCGCGACGGCGGCGGCGCGCGAGCGCGATCGGGGCGGGGGTCCCCGCGATCGCACGCGCCCTCGCAGACGCGCTGGCGGGAGGCCAGTCGGTGCGCGGCGCGGTCTGCGCGGCCGCGCTCGACGGCAACGCGACCGGTGCGGCGGGCGAGGAGCTGCGCGTCGCGGAGGCGCAGCTTGACTTCGGCGCGCGCACGGAGGACGTCCTGCTGGCACTGGCGCGGCGCGGCGGCCGCGGCCCGCTCGACACGCTCGTCGCCGCAGTGCTGCTGCAGCGCGACGCCGGCGGCGATCTCCCCGCGCTGCTGCGCCACCTCGCCGTGGCGCTCGAGGAACGAAATCGCGTGCTCGCCGACGCGCGCTCGGCGACGGCGCAGGCGCGGTTCACCGCATTGCTCGTCACCGCGCTGCCGGCTGCGGGACTCGCGTTCGGCGAGCTAGCGCAGCCGGGGCTCGTCCTCGGCCTCGCGGCGAACCCGCTGACGGCGCCGATGGTCGTGTCGGCGCTGGTCCTGCAGGCGATCGCGTTCGGCTGCGTGCGGCGGATCGCGCGGATACGCGCCCCGGCGTGAGCCTCGCGGTGCTGCTAGCCGCGGCCGCCGGAGGCTGCGCGGCCGTGGCGGTGGCGGAGTGGATGGGCGCGCCGCTGTGCCCGCCCGCGCGCGCGAAGTGCCCCAAGCGGTCCCACCTCGCGGGGATGACCGTCCTGATCGCGCGCCTCGCCCGGCGGGCGGGGTTCAAGGCCGCCCCGCGCGACCTCGAGGCGCGGCTCGCGGCGGCCGGCAGCCCGCTCGGCCTCACCGCCGGCGACATCGTCGCGCTGAAGGGCGCGGGCGCGCTCGGCGTGCTGCTGTTCGTCTTCACGTGGGCCGGCGCGCTGCCCGGACGCCTCGGGACCGTCGCGCTGCTGGCGGCGCCTGTCGCCGGCTTCTTCACGCCCGAGCTCGTCCTGCGGCGCGTCACGCGAGCGCGCGGCGCGGCGATCGCCGACGAGCTGGCAGACGTGCTCGACCTGCTGCGCGTCGCCGTCGCCGCCGGCTTGCCGGTGGGGCGCGCGATGGGCGAGGTCGGCCACCGCATGCACGGCGTGCTCGCGGCCGAGCTCGACGGCGCCGCGGTCAGGCTGCAGCTCGGCGAGCCGCGCGCGGAGGTGCTCGCCGAGCTCGTGGTGCGCTGCCCCGCGCCCGCCGTTGCGACGCTCGCCGCCGCGATCGTTCGCGCCGACCGCCACGGCTCGCCGCTGGAGCCCGCGCTGCATGCGCTCGCGAGGGAAGCGCGCGCCGATCAGGCGCGGCGCCTGCACGACGCCGCGGCGAAGGCGGCGCCGAAGATCCAGCTCGTCGTCGCGCTGGTGCTCGTTCCGGCCGTGATGCTGCTCGTGGGGGCGGTGCTGGCACACGGTTTGAGCGGCCCGCGATGACAGCCCGTGAGCGTTCGCGCCGCAACTCCGGCGGACACGGATCCCTCAGCCGCCGATCACAAGCCGATCCGCTTGCCGATCCCGAAGCGCCACTGCGACGGGACCTTCGGGGTCGGCTCGAGCGGCGCGAAGCCGACGTGGATGTGGTCGGCATGGTCGTCCATCGCGAACGTGTTGGCGGCCCGCTCGAACGTCATCAGGCTGATGATCTGATCGGCCCGCATCGCGCCGCGAAGCGTCAGCAGCTCGCGGATCGTCGCCTCGGTCACCGAGCCGGAACCCTGGTGGCCCATGATCGGGACGCCGTTGATCGCCGAGATGTCGACCGCGTTGCCGCTGGAGTGATGGGAGACGTTGCCGGACTTCGTGTAGTAGCCGTGACCGCATTCCAGGCTCGACACCGTCGGGTGCAGGCCCGACCAGGCGAGGAAGCGCAGCAGCACCAGCACGCGGCGATCGATCCGGTGCGCCGCGATGTCCTCACGGCCGCACTCGTAGAGGGTGATGCGCGGGTCGGAGAGCACCTGCTTCTCCAGGCGCCGGCCGCTCGTCTCGAACAGGCGCCACAGGTCGCGGCTGCGCTCGCCCTGATGGGCGGCGATACGCTCGGCGCGCATCACGACCGAGTCGACGTACCAGCCGGCGTGGTTGTAGGCGAAGATGGCGCGGCGCATGTTCTCAGGCGCGCCGGAGGCCTTGAGGTAGCGGGCGGCGGCGAAGATCGCGTCGCGCGGATTGCTGGGGTCCTTCTCGCCGTTGTGGTCGGCGTCGACGCCGTAGGCCTTCCATGTTGCGGGCATGAACTGCATCCAGCCCGTCGCGCCTGCTGACGAGACCGCGACGTTGCGGCCGAAGTCGGTCTCGATCTCGTTGATCGCGGCGAGGATCGGCCACGGCACGTCGTAGCGCCTGCCGGCCTGCTTGTAGAGCTTGATCAGGAAGCGCGGGACGACCGCCTCGTCGTTGACGTAGAAAGGCGGCTTGAGGGGGCCGTCCAGCGCCTCGACGCCGACGCTCTTCTGCGGGTCCGAAGTGGCCTTGGCCGAGCGCTTGGTCGCGGCCTTCTCGGTCTTCTTGCCCGCGCTTTTCGTGGGCGTCGTCTTCGTGCCCTCGCGCCGGGAAGGCGCCCGGGCCGTCTTCGCCGCAGCAGCAGCGGTGGTCGCGCTCGGTGCCTGGGTAGCCGGCCCGGCCGCGGCCGCCGCAGTTGCGGGCGCCGTGGCGGGCGGGGCGGGGGCCGACGGAGCGGGCGCGGCTGGATCGGGTGCGGCCGGAGCGCTGGGCGCGGGTGGCGCCGGTTGGGCCGGGGTAGCGGGCGCGCCGGTGTCGGCGGGGTTCTCGCCCTCGCTTCCGGTCTCGTCGGGCGGCGGCGTCGGCGAGATCACAGCCGGTAGGACGCAGATGTCGCCGTCCTCGAGCACGCCGCTGGGCGTGCCGTCCTCGAGCGTCGTCGTGATCTCGCAGGTCGTGGAGACGACCGGCTCATTGTCTTCCGGGACGCCGTCCGCGAGCGAGCTCGTCGGGAGCAGACACAGGCCGGAGATCGCGACGACCGATAGCCCGATGCGGGCGAACGCGTAGCGCCGGTCGCGGTTGCCGCGACACACCTCAACGGGCGTGTCTGGATCTAGCAGCAGGGCACGGTTGGCGTCGGGGTCGAAGATGACTTCCAGCGATGCGTCGAAGTCGGTCTGTGATCGGGACATGTTAGGTACCTCGCTCATGAGACGAAGAGAATCACCAAGGTCCCGAACGCGAGGAACGGGCCGAATGGAAGGGTCGCGTCGCGGATGCTGCCGTCCCGGCAGAGCATCCACAGCGCGAAGGGGACGATCGCCAGGCAACCGATCAGCATGGCGCTGAACACCGGCCAGCCGAGGGCGACGCCGAGCAGCACGGCGAGCTTGATGTCGCCGCCGCCCATGCCGCCGCGGCGGATGATCAGCGGCAGCGCGAGAAAGACAGCAGCTGCCACTGCCGCCCCGATCCACTCGAGGGCGCGGTCGGGGAAAAACGCGATCTGTGCGACCAGTACGACCGCGATCGACGGCAACACGATGCGGTTGGGCAGGATCCGCTGCTCGAGGTCGATCGCCGCCAGCACGAGCAGAACCGAGGCGGTGAACGCCGTCACGAGGATCTGCCCGGTGCTGTCGAATAGGACGACACTCAGCACGCAGGCCGCGATGACGAGCGCGATCACGCCCTCGCGCAGGTCGCCGAGCAGCTCGCCGATCGGCCGGGTGGCTCCGTGCTCGTCGGAGATCAGCGCACGAGCGCCGCCGACGGGCTCGTCGTCGGCCGGTGCTGACGTCTGTGGCGTCATCACCCGACGAGGTCCCCGAGGCCGAGCAGCGCGGGCGCGAGCAGGACGATGAACAGGGCCGGCAGGATCAGGAAGACGAGCGGGAAGAGGATCTTCACCGAGGTCTTCTGCGCGCGCTCCTCGGCGGCGGCGCGGCGGCGCAGCCGCATCTCGCGGGCGATGTTGCGCATGATCTGGCCGATCGATACGCCCAGGCGTTCGCCCTGCACGACACCGCGCACGAAGGTGCGCATGTTCGGCGTGTCGGCTCGGGTGTTGAGGTTCTCCAGCGCGCGGTCCATCGGCAGGCCGAAGCGCTGCTCGTGCAGCGTCAGGCGCAGCTCCTCGCCGAGCGCGCCGGGCGTGCGCTCGGCGGCGGTGTTCATCGCTTGGGCGAAGCCCTGGCCGGCCTCGACGGAGACGACGACGAGGTCGATGACGTCGGGCAGCGCGCGGTCAATCCGGTCCACGCGCAGGCGCCCGATCCGGCGCACGAGGGTGATCGGGATAAGCCAGCCGACGCCGGCCAGCGCGACTGAGTCGAAGATCGGCCCGCCGACGCCGGGGATGAAGTCGAACGCGACGCCGTAGGCGACGCCGAAGCCGGCGGCCAGGACCTGGTAGCCGACCAGTGCGCGCGGGGTCAGCTTGTAGAGACCCGCGGCGAGGATCTCGCGCTTGACCTTCGAGTCGTTCTTTGTCCCGAAGCGCTGACCCGTGATCGTGCCGATGCGCTCGGCGACCGAGCGCACGTCGAACGCCGGCGTGGCCGTCTTGCGGGCCGCGGGACTGCCGCCGCCGGCGTAGCCGTACAGCTCGATCTCGCGCACGCGTGCGTCGGCGCGCGTGCGCCGCGAGGAGGCGGCGCCGGCGAGCGAGGCGGCGGCGACGCCGACGAGCAGCAGGATGAGGAGGATCAGCATCGTCATCGGTTCACGGCTCCACGTTCACGATCTTGCGGATGATCAGCCAGCCACAGGTCAGCATCACGATGCCGGCGAACAGCAGCCCGATGCCGATCGCCGAGTCGAACATCGGGTCGAAGTAGCCGGGATGGATGATCGACATGCCGACGCTGAGGACGACCGGCGAGGCGGAGATGATGATGCCGCCGAAGCGCCCCTGGGCGGTGAGGGTGCGCACCATGCGCTTGAGCTGCTGACGCGCGCGGATCGTCTCGATCACCTGGTCGAGGACCTCGGCGGTGTTGCCACCGGCCTCGCGCTGCATCCGCGCAACGATCCCGACATACTCGATCTCCGGGCTTTCCATGCGCTTGCCGACAGTCGCCAGCGCCTCCCCGACGTCCAGGCCGAGCTGCTCGTCGTTGGAGGCCCTGCGCAGCTCCGAGCGCGACGGCTCGGGCGCGTCGTCTGCCATCGAGGCGATACCGGCTGAGAACGAGTAGCCAGCGCGCAGCGCGGAGGCGAGCACCTGGAGGTTGTCGGGGAGCTGGTCCTCGAACTGCCGGCGGCGGGCGTTCAGGCGCGACAGGACGAACGCACGGACCCCGAGCGGGACCACCAGCGCGAGGATCATCAGCAGCGGCCGGTTGACCACGAAGCCGAAGTAGAAGGCGAAGACGACGGTGCCGATCGCGGTCCACAGCGCGAGCGCGGCGGGTGTCAGGCGGATGCCCGACAGCTCGACCGCCTCGGCGTAGCGCCGCCAGCGGTCCGACGGCCGGCCCTCCCGGCGCCGGCGAACAGTCGCGAGCGTGGGAGCCGGGGCGCCCGGCAGACCGGCGAAGTCCGTGACCCGCGCTACCACCGAGCGCTGGTTGGGGCGCAGGACGAGGAAGAAAACGAGTGCCATGACCAGGAAGAAGGTGACGGCCAGCATGATCATCCGGCTGGCGTCCAATCCCGCGGACGCGTTGGCGTCGAACCTCGGCGTCCGCCCCACCGCCGGTAGTTCCGGCGCCTTGTAGCCGACGCTTGCGGCACCGGGAAACCCGTCCACGAGGGCCTGCACCTGGACGGATGCCCCGGCCGGCTGCGTCGAGCGGTAGTTGACGACGAACTCTGCCGACAGGCGCTCGCCGAGCGCGGCGAACAGCGGCGGCAGGTCCTTCGGGCGCGCCGCCTGGCCGTAGCGACCGCCGGTGCGGGCGGCCATCCCGCGCAGCGGCGCCGCACTGAAGCTGCGCGACTTCAGGCCGACGGAGAAGATGCGCACGTTCGAGCGGCGCGCCAGCGACGTGAGCGCCGAGCGCGTGATCGCGCTGCCGCGCTGCGCCTCGGCGCCGTCGCTGAGGACGATGACCGCACCAGAGGTGAGGCCGGCGGCGCGCAGCGCCCCGATCCCCTCGGCGGCGGCGTCGTAGATCTTCGTGCCGAGCGAAAGGGTCGGGCCTACGGCGAGCGTCGTCCTGATGCGCGAGCGGTCGATCGTCGGCCGCAGCGCGATCCGATTCGGCCCGGAGAAGAAGATGACGCCCAGCGGCGTGTTCGCCGAGCGGCGGCGGGAGAACGACCGTGCGGCGATCATCGCCTGGCGGATCGGCTCGCCGCGCATCGTCAGGCTCGCGTCGATCGCAAGGATCACGCCGCGCTTGCGGTTGCGCGCCTCGGAGACGATCTTCGGGTCGTTGACGGGCTCGCCGGCCTCGAGGACGGCGATCTGCTCCTTGCTGAGCACGCGCTGAGCGGGAAGCGACAGGACGAGCTGGCGCTCGGGCCATTTCGTGGCCTCGTTGACGCGCAGGTCGACGCCGCCCTGGGCCTGCGCAGCGGCCGGGATGAGCGCGACGCCCACGGCCGTGGCGAGGGCGAACAGATATGAGCGCCTGCTCATGCCCGGAGGCTCCCCGCGGGCGCGAGGCCGTTGCCGGACGCGCGCCCGACGACCGACGCCGGCGCGGCGACGTCGCGCAACTCGAACTTGTGCAGGAACCCGGGCCTCAGCCCCGTCGGCCGCAGGCTGCCTTTGCTGGCGTGGGTGGCGCCGCCGGCGTGGACGTCGTACTTGTAAAGATCCTGCAGCGTCACGATGTCGCCCTCCATGCGCAGGACCTCCGTGATCGCCATCACGCGGCGCGCGCCGTCGGGGAAGCGGTCGATGTGCACGATGAGGTCCAGCGCGGAGGCGACCTGCTGGCGGATCGCCCGAACCGGCAGGTCGAAGCCGGCCATCAGCACCATCGTCTCAATGCGGGCCAGCGCGTCGCGCGTGGCGTTGGCGTGCACCGTGCACATCGAGCCGTCGTGACCGGTGTTCATCGCCTGCAGCATGTCCAGCGCTTCGGCGCCGCGGACCTCGCCGACGATGATGCGATCGGGCCGCATGCGCAGCGAGTTGCGCACGAGCTCGCGGATGCGGATCTCGCCCTCGCCCTCGATGTTCGCCGGGCGCGACTCCAGCCGCAGCACATGGATCTGGTCGAGCTTGAGCTCGGCCGCGTCCTCGATCGTGACGATCCGCTCCGAGTTCGGTATCGAGGCCGACAGCGCGTTGAGCATCGTCGTCTTGCCCGACCCGGTGCCGCCCGAGATCAGCACGTTGAGCTTCGCCTTCAGGCACGCCTGCAGGAACTCGACCGCATCGCCCGTGATCGTGCCGAGCCGGACCATGTCCTCCATCGACAGGCGCTCGCGGCCGAACTTGCGGATCGTGACGAGCGGCCCGCTGAGCGACACGGGCGGCAGGACGGCGTTGACGCGGCTGCCGTCGGGCAGCCGGGCGTCGACCATCGGCGAGGACTCGTCGATGCGGCGGCCGATCTGGTTGACGATCTTGTTGATGATGCGCCGCAGGTGCTCGTCGTCGGCGAAGCGCACGTTGCTCTTGGAGATGCGCCCGGCGCGCTCGATCCAGACCTCGCTCGGCCCGTTGATCATGACCTCCGTGATGGTGTCGTCGGCCAGCAGGCGCTCGATGGGCCCGTTGCCCAGGACGTCGTCGGTCAGGTCGTCGAGCAGCTCGTCGCGCTCGGCGACGGAGAGGCCCCGCTCGGTGGCGAGGCGGCCACGTATGTTGGCCCGAACGCGCTCGCGCAACTCCTGCGCGGGAGTCTCGGTCGAGAGCAGCTGGGGCCCGAGCTCTTCGATCAAGGCGCTGTGCACGCGGGCGCGCAACTCGGTCTTCGGGTCGGCTCCGGGCTGCTCTGCCGTGGGCCGTGACTGGGCGATGCGGTCGCGCAGTTCCATGATCAGCTCGGCTTTCTGGAGTAGAGCTCGGCGAGTGCCCGCAGGGCCTTGGCTGGCTCGTTGCGCTTGCCGCCTGCGAGGACGATCGGCTCGCCGGCGTTGCCGGCGCGGACGACGTCGCGGCTGCTGGGGATGAGGATGTCGGGTGCGCGGCCGAGGATGTGCACCACGTCCGCGTGGGTAATGCCTACGTTGGAGTCCGAGCGGTTTAGAACGACGCGGATCGGGATCGTCACGCCCATCAGCTCGAGTGTCTCCAGCGCGATCTTCGTGTTCTTCAGCGACGCGGCGTCGAGCATCGCCACCAGGCAGACGTCGGTGGACTCGTCGAGTGCGACGATGACCTCCGCCGAGAGCGCGGGCGGCGTGTCGATGACGACGTACGGGACGATCGCGCGCAGGACGCGCAGCGTCTGGCGGATGCCGTCGGGGGTGACCACATCGGCGTGGTCGGGGCGCGTCGGCGCGAGCAGCGCGCCCGCGCCCGAGGCGTGCTCGACGATGTAGCCCTCGAGCTTGGACGCGTCGACCGCCCCGCCGGCGAGCGCGAGGTCGTACATCGTGCGCTCGGGGCGCAAGCCCATCGCGAGGCCGACGTCGCCGAACTGCAGATCGAGGTCCAGCGCGATCGCGCGGCCGCCGCCGGCCGACAGCGCGACGGCGAGGTTCGTCGCGACGAGCGTCTTGCCGGTGCCGCCCTTGGGGCCCAGCACGGTGATGACGCGGCCCTCCGCCGTCGTCGTCGCCTCCGAGTCACGGCGCGCGACGGCCTTGGCGAGCGCGAGATAGGTATCTGTGCCTGACTGCTCGACCGTCGTGATCTGCACGATGTCCTCGGCGCCGGCGCGAAAGGCGCGCATCAGAAAGCCGTTGGGGGAGCCCTGGCAGGCGACCACCACAGGCCTGCCCGGATAGGCGCTGCGCGCGGACCGCACGAGGTCCAGCGCCTCCTGCGATTCGTCGCGGCAGACCACGAGCAGCGCCTCCGCGTCCTCGCGGCCGGGCCAGCCCATCGACGGGTCGCCGACGGCCGCCACCGTGACCCGGGGATCGCTGATGACGAGCTCGACGAGCTCGCCGTCGACGCGGCCGTCGACGGCGACGAGCGTGCGAACTGCGAGGTCGCTCATGGCGTCGACTGCCGGCGGGGCCCTGCGACGGAGGCCTGCGTCACCGACGTCGGACGGCTGCTCTCGCCGCCGGTCGGCGGGCGCAGCGCAAACCAGATCTTGCCGTTGTCGGCGGCGTAGGCCATCCGCGCCGACTGGGCGTCGGTCAGGCGCACGATCACGGCCTTCTGACTGTTACCGCCGCCGCTCCCGCCTGTTTCGGCCGTGGGCGCATTTAGCACGAGGACGCTCTGGGCGATGGTGCGCAGCACGCCGCGTCCTGCCGAGCCGCCACTGAAGGACGCGAACACGTCGACGTGATCGCCGGCCCGCACGCTGCCGATCAGCCCGTGCGCGCTGCCGACGGGGATCGCGAGCGCTCGCTGGGTACCCGACAGGCGCCCGCGCAGCGAATCGGCACCCGCCTGGAAGTGCGCCGCCGTGATCTGCTGGCCGGGGAAGATGTCCTGCGTGGCCGACTTCCCGGTCAGTGCCGCCGCGTCGGTCAGTGCCCGCGCCTCGACGGCATCGGCGGAGATCGTGGTCGGCCGGAACAGCCGGTCGGCGGCCACCGCGTCGCCCGACGTGCCCTTCGGGATCAGGCGATCGGCGATCAGCACCTGGGTCGGCAGCGTGCCGCCGCGGACGTCGTTCTTGTAGTTGTTGAGGTACACCGCGAGCGCGACCGCGGCGAGCGCTGCTGCGATCGCGGCCACCAAAAAGGAGCCGCGACGGGTGCCGAGGAATCGACGTATGCCGTCCATCGGGTTCTGCTTGGTGGTTGCTGCTTCCATCAAAGGCTCCTTGGGTTCATCACTTGACAAGTACGGCGACACACTGGTTGACCGAGGCGAAATCGCACTCCTCGGTACCGGCGCCGCCCGTATTGGGGTTCACAGACTTGAAGTAGTGGCCGGCGATGTGTCCTTCGGGCGGTGGGTTGATCGCGTACGAGTCGGCACCGGGCCCCGTGATGTCGGCGCACGGCGTGTTGACGCCGCCGCCCTCATTGGTGTAGCCCGTGATGTAGAAGCTCGCGAAGCCGATCACCGGCACCGTCTCGGTGCCTGTTCCCGTGAAGGTCCCGAACGGCGTCAGGAACACACCGACGATCCGCGGATCGTCCAGCGTGAAGTTCGGCCAGTTGTTCGGGTGGTTGCAGGTGACCGCCGATGCGTTGCCCGTGCAGTTGCTCTCCTCGCCCAGCGCCGGATTGCACAGGATTCGTTGGTTGAGCCCTCGCGGCGTCGTGTTGGGAGGAACGCCGGTGAGCAGCGCGACGCAGGCCCAGCTGCCGGGGGGGTTGGCGACCGCCCAGACGTCGTTCTTCGCGCCGCAGGCCTCACCGGTGTTCACGCGGTATCTCGGCTTGCATCCGTTCGCGATCGTGTTCTGCAGCCCGGCTGATCCACCCTCGGCGGGGTCGCATTGTAGGGACTGCGACTGGTTCTCGTCCCGCCGAAGCGCCACGGGCGGATCACCGATGGCGGCCAGTTTCAGCGACCCCTTGATGCCGACGTCGAAGATGAGGCTGGCTTGGCAGGTCGGGTGCGTCGCCGAGCACTGCTGCAGATCGGAGACCTGCTGCAGCGTCGCGCTGTCGAGCACGTCGAGCCTCGAGAGCGGCCCGCCACGCGAATCCTGGATGCTCGGGTCGTTCCAGAAGGTCCGCTGGACGTTTGCGAAGGTCCCCTTGCACTCCTTGGGGTTGCCATTGACCTTGCATGTCGTACCGCTGATCGTTCCGGTCTGCTGCACCCAGTCGATGTCGATGCCGCGCGGTCCGATCGTTCCCGCGGGCTGCGTGAACGGCGTCGAGGTCGTCCAGGTCGCGGTCGCGACGGAGTACGTCATGGCGCGCGTCACGCCGTTGAACTTCGCTGTCAGCTTCGTCTTGCTGGTCGCCGGATCGAGGTCCGCCAGCGTCACGAGTGGATTCCATTTGACCCTGGCGCCGACGTTGAACGTGCACGACGTGGCGTCGGCGTTGAACGAGGCGTTCGCGCACGAGTCCGGGCTCAGGAACACCGAGCGCGCCTGTGGGACGGCCCCGCTGGGCAGCGGGTCGGGCAGGGCGTTCCACGTGCGGATGAACGACAGCCCATTCGTCGTCGCGACCGAGTCGTAGCAGTTCACGAGCGGCTGACCGCACGTCGTGGAGCCGTCCGTGCGGCCGCTGAGCGCGATCCTGACACCCAGGCGTGAGGTCGTCGAGGGCACGCTGAAGGTCAGCGGCGCCGCCTCGTTGTCGAAGTTGGCGACGTTCCCGGTGTTACCTGCGTCAGCGAGGTTGACGCCATCGATCTCGATGCCGGTGGTCTCGTCGACGACATAGGCGCGCACCTTCCTCGGCTCCACCTCCTGCACGCCGACCGGCAGGAGCTTCTCGCTCTCGCTGACCTGGAAGAGCTGCACGCGGGCCTCGGCGTTGATGTTCGGAACCAGTCCGGTGCCGAAGAACCACGGCAGGTCCGTCTCCGTCATCTTGACGTCGACGATCTTCGAGTCGCAGGGCTCGGCCGGCAGATCGGTCTCGCCGGGCTTTGACTGGTTGTAGAAGTCCGGCTCGTTGATCTCTGCGAACAGGCGGCTCTGGTCGGTCTTGACCTCGGCCGGATCGTTGAACGTGAACGTGCCGTCGCCCTTGCCGGAGTACCGCAGCGCGGTGTTGCGGATCAGGTCGTTGTCACAGGCGGGAAACGTGAACATGCCCGCGCCGGCCAGCGCGGCGGCATCGGCCTGCGTCTGCAGGTGACGCTTGTGGACGAACCAGTTGGCGACGTCGACGGCGAAGACGCAGACCAGCAGGAACAGCGGGATCGCGAGGGCCACCATCACCGTGGCGACACCGCGCTCGTCTGCGAGGGTGCTGCGCCGAGTCATGCCGAGCAACCAGGCGTGTACTTGGTCGGAGTCCGCTCGATGCGCATGGTGGCATGACCGTTGAGCGCCAGCGTCGCGCCGCCGAGAAGCGGGATCAGCGTGAAGTTCGAGCTGACGGACACCTTGACCGGATCGCCGACATTCGAGTTGCCGCTGGGCATTGTGATGCAGACCTTCGCGTTGTCGCGCAGATGCTGCGTGTCTCCCTGATCTACCAGATAGCTCTGCAGCGTTCCGCCGCCCGGATTGTTGTCGACGGCCGCGAAGCGCGCGCCGTTGGCGGCGATCTGGTTGGAGTCGTTGAGGTGGTTGAAGAGCTGACCGAACTGGATGATCGCGAACATGAAGATGAGGATGATCGGTAGGACGAGCGCGAACTCGATCGCCACTACACCGGACTCGCTGCCGAGCCGGGACCACGACCGCCGGGTCGCCTGCGGGGCCGTGCAGCGGATGTCGCGCCCGACCGGGCTCACGGCAAGGCGTTCTTGAACGTGTCGGCGAAGTCGTCGAGCGAGCTGCCGATGCCGGCGGCGAGCGCGATGACGATTACGAGCGCCGAGGTGAGCAGGACCAGGGCGTACTCCACCGTGGTCTGTCCGTTCTCATCGGCACTGCTCATATGTGGCAGGTATCGGAGCATGTCATCCTTGGCTTCATGCACAACGGGTCCCGCCCGCGGTGCGAGACGGGACCCGTTATGTGTCTCAGCCGGAGGGCTTAGAGCGAGCTGGTGATCTGGCCGATCGCGTTGGTAAGGACGCCGCCGAGGCCGGTCGCGAGCGCGACGACCAGGACGAGAGCGATAAGCAGCAGGACCAGCGCGTACTCGACGGCGGTCTGACCCTCTTCGTCCGAATGAAACACGCGGACGTACATCGCAAACAGGTACTCGAGCATATGATGCCTCCGGACTGTGGTTTGAAGTTGAGCTGTCGGGGACACCCCTCTGCTCGACGCCGAAGTTAGACCGCGTTCACTGCCCCGGCAATGGGCCGACCGGGTGCAGAGCGTTCATTGCGATGAACGCGAGAGCGCGCGTGCGATCCGCGCCGGACGCTCAGGCCGTACGCTGATCACGATGGACGACGCTGCCACCAGGACGGACGGGCCGACGGACCCCGACGAGGCGCAGAAGCTTCTACGCGTGATGGTCGTCGACGATCACGAACTGTTTCGCAACGGGCTGCGCCGGCTCCTTGACGGGGAGGACGGCCTGCAGGTCGTCGGCGACGCGCGTCGCGGCGACGAGGCCGTCCGCAAGGCCGCGGACCTGCGTCCGGACGTCGTCGTGATGGACGTCCGCATGCCCGGCATGTCGGGCATCGAGGCCACACGCGAGGTGCTGGCGGTGTCGCCGGGCACGGGGATCGTCATCCTCACCATCTCCGACAACGACCACGAGGTGCTGGACGCCGTGCTCGCGGGGGCCTCGGGCTACGTGCTCAAGCGGGCGACCCTCGCGGAGATCACGGCGGCGATCCGCGCGGTCGGATCGGGACAGTCGGCGATCGCCACCCGCGTGACCGGCGGCCTGCTGGAGCGATTGCGGCATCAGGGGGCGGGCGACGAGGAGCCCAGGGAGGCGTCGTCGCTCTCCGAGCGTGAGCTGGACGTGCTTGCGCTGATGGTGGCCGGTTGCGACAACAGCGAGATCGGCAGGCGGCTGCATCTCAGCCCGAACACGATCAAGCGCCACGTCTCCAACATCCTGCGGGAGCTGGGCGTCGACAACCGGATTCAGGCCGCCGTCCGGGCGGTTCGGCAGGACCTGCTGCGCGACCATGGCGGGGGTCGGGAGGGCTAGAGCTAGACAGAGCGCGCGTGCGAACCGCTGCGCTGGCGATCGTGCTCGCGCCGCAGCGCCTCGAGCTCGCAGCGCAGCGCGATGATGCGGCGCTGAACCGCGCCATGCTCGCGCATCAGGGCTCGCAGGTCACGCCCGCGGAGCTCGATCGTGCTGTCGTCGATCAAATCGTGCAGGCGGCGCTCGCTCTCTGCCAGCCAGGCGTCCCCTGCGAGCGCCTGCGCATAGCCCCCGCAGAGCGCGTTTTCGACCTCTTCGGCCAGCAGATCCGGATCGGCTGTTCGCGCCAGCCGAGCACGGACAGCCGCGGCTCGGTCGGTCGCGGTCCCAATTTCTGGACGCATCAGCGCAGCCTCCCGCGCCATTGAGGCTCGCGCAATGGGCCGAGTGTTCCTAGTTCGTTCATGCGCATGAACTCCCGCTCGGCCGCGATGCTACGGCAGGGCCGGTGACGTTCTCGGACCGGACCGCTGCGCTGTTCAGCGAGACGTTTGCGCCCAGCGCTCGGCGAACAGGTCGCCTTGTCCGCGGGCAACCTCGATGAGCGACCGCGCACCCCAGTCCACGCGCTGCCGCCACGGCGGTACGTCGTGCGCGATCCCGCGCACGGCATCCGTACCGTCCAGCCAGACGAGATCCAGCGGGAACCGCATGCCGATGGTGTGGATCGACCGGCACGGCGCGATCAGCAGGCCACAGTGGTCGGGTAATCCGGGCAGTCCGCCGAGGCCGTCACGGCGCGCCGCCCAGGAGCGCGCCTCGAACACCCGTAGGCCGCCGGCAAGCTCGATCACCGGAAGCTCCGCCAGACGCTGCTCGGCGGTCGCGAGCCGTCGGCGGCGTGATCGTCGGGCCATCAGCGTTCCAACGGGAGGCGGCGGGGACTCCTGTGCCAAGACACGATGACTATCATGCCGCGATCCTTCAGCGGGCTCTACGGTGCCTGTTTACCGGCGCGAGCTCTGAACCGGCATCACGGTCATGTAACCGCGCGCTTGAGCGAGATTCAGGGAGGGCGACCAGTTCCTCGGCCGATCGGATCCGACCAATGCCAAACTCTGACACGCGTCCAGCACGCCTTGCCGCCCGGCTGATTCGCGGGGCGGCGTCGGAGAACTACCTCGTGCTCCTCGTGGGCGGTGCGACGGTCCTGTTGCTGCTCGGGATCGGCGCCTTCGTGACCCCGGACACCTGGCTGGCGCTTACCTCGGGCCGTGTCGTCGCCGACGGCGGGCCACCGTCGGCAGACAGCCTCACGGCATGGACGCTCGGACGCGATTGGATCGACCAGCAATGGCTGGGCCAGCTGGCGCTGTACCAGATCTGGAGCGCGGGCGGTCTCGGGCTCGTCGGCTTCGTGCATGTCGTGATCGTGATCGGGACGTTCGCCTTCGCGCTCACTGTCGCGCGCCGCAGTGGCGGATCGTCACGCCACGTCGCGCTCGTCGGCCTGCTCGCGATCCTGCCGGTCGGGCTCGTCGCCGGCAACATCCGCACCCAGACTTTCGCGCTTCCCCTGTTCGTCCTGGTGCTGTGGCTTCTGTCGCGCGACAGCCGCGCTCCGTCCAGGCATGTGTTCCTGACATTCCCCCTGCTCGTGCTGTGGGCCAACGTCCACGGGTCCGTGATCGTCGGCGCGGGGCTGGTCGCGATGGCGGGAGTGCTTGCGGTGGCCGACGGCATCCGCGGCAAGCACTCGCGCATTCGGATCGGCCACGGTGCGGCGATGCTCGCGACGGTTCCGCTCGCGTTGCTCGCCACGCCGTACGGCGCCGCGCTGTTGACCTACCTGCGAGACACGTTCGGCAACCCCGAGATTGCGAAGATCGCTCCGGAGTGGATGCCGACGGCGTTGGAGCCGGTTCACGCCCCGTTCTACCTTCTCGCAGCGCTGACGGTCGGGCTCGTGGCGCGCTATCGGCGGCAGCTGACGACCTTCGAGCAAATCGCTCTCGCAGTGCTGCTCGTCGGGGCGCTCGCGGCCGAGCGCAACCTGGCCTGGTTTGCGCTTGCGGCCACGCTGCTGCTGGCGCCGCTGTGGACGCCGCGGCGGCCGGCCCGCCGCGACGCGCTGGCGCCGGTGGGGCCCGCCCTGGCCGTGGCGGCGTTCACGATCGTCGGTGTTGTGGTGGCGGCGGCGCAGGGCCTGTCGGCCGTCCAGCGTCAGGTCGAGTCGCGCTTTCCGCCGGCCGCCGCCGCCGTTGTCGCCGACATCGCCCGCAGCGATCCGTCATTGGAGCTCTTCACCCATCCCCGCTACGCCGACTGGCTGATCTTCCGGCATCCGTCGCTGGCGAGACGAGTCCCGTTCGACATCCGCTACGAGCTCCTGACGCCGCGAGAGCTGCGCCGGTTTCGCCGTTTCCGCGAGCAGATCGGCGCCGACTGGCGCGATGCGATCGGCTCGGCGCGGCTGATCGTCACCGACAGCTCCGAGCAGCCGCTGGACGTGCTGCCTCCGACGTCCGCGGTCCTAGCGCGCGAGCCTGGCGCGCGGCTGGTGTACGCCGATCATGACCTCGCCGTCGTCCTGCGCCCGACGAGTGACACTACGAGGCCATAAGTGTGAACGTGGCTGCGACCCTGCGCAGGCTGATCTGCAGGACGATCCCGAGATGCCTGTTCGTTCATCTGCGCTACGCCGACTGGCTGCTCCTGCTCCGGCCTCGGCTGAAGGGTCGGATCCCGCTCGACATCCGCTACGAGTTTGCTCAGCGCCGAGGCGCTGCGCCGCTTCCGGCTCGTCCGTGACCAGGTCGGCGACTGGCGCAGCGTGATCGACGGCGCCGGCCTAGTTGTGCTCGACGCCTCCGAGAAGCCGCTTGACGCACTGACGCCGACCTCCAGCGTTCTGCTGCGGGAGCCCGGCGTGCGCTCGCTGCATCGCGACGAGGACATCGCGGTGATCATGCGCGCGGGCGCGCGCTGGACTCAGGACGCGGCGGACGCCGACTCGCGCCAGCGATCCGGCCGGGCCAGCGCCGCGCCCACGATTGTCACTGCGAGCAGCAACGTGAGCGCGACCTGGACGGTCGACGGGTCCACGAGCGTGCCGTCGTAGAAGAAGAGGATCGGCAGCACCCACAGCACGTGCAGTCGCGGGCAGCGTAGCCCGACGGGTACGAGCAGCAGCGCGAGGTAGTGCAGCCACATGATCGGCGTCAGCAACAGGCTGATGGCGATGGCCAGGATGAACGCGTTGCTCTCGCGACCCGCGCGGGCCGCCAGTACGCAGGCGGCGGCGGTCGCTGTGGCGAGCGCCACTGCTATGGCGTAGGCCAGCGTGCGGCCGCCGCCGACGGTCTCGACGAAGCCGATCAGGCTGAACCCGTAGTCCTCGCGCAGATATGTGAAGTCTTCGATCGTCGTTCGGTAGCGCGCGATCTCGTCGACACCGATCACCACCCAGGACAGCGCGGTGAAGGCGATCATGGTCGCGACGGCATAGGCGAGCGCCACGAAGCGGCGGGTCGCGAGGTAGAAGAGGCCGAGCGGGAACAGGAACAGCTTCATCGCGACGACGACGCCGAAAACGAGCCCGGTCACAGCCGGGCGGTCGCGGTAGCGCCACATCGCCGCCACGGCGACGGCGAACAGCATCGACAGGTTCGCTGTCTGGATCCCGAAGACCGTCGGCGCCCACAACAGTACGATCGCGTACGCCCGCCAGTCGCGGACGTCGAGCAGCCGCAACGTCACAAGCGGGGCGACGATGCACAGAGCCGTGAACAGGACGTCGCCGATCTCGCGCGGTATGACGGCGACGGCGGCGAAGATCACGGCGGTGGGAGCGGGGTAGACGAACCCGACCGGGACCTCGGAGGGGAACCACGGCCCGTGCACGTACGGCGTCAGGCCGTGCAGCACGCGGTCGCCGGCGGGCCAGTAGTAGTGGTGGAAGTCAAACGCGATCGCGTCCTTGTCGGCCTGGTGCGACAGGAACAGCGTGACGAAGATGACGGGCGCGAGTACGAACGCCGCCTGCTTGAGTGCTTTGAGAAGCCCGGGTCGCGGCGCGGGCGCCTGTTCGTGGTCACTTCGCATGCGCGGCGAAACGTTAGCCCCCTATCGCGTCCCACCGCCACAGCACATCGAGCGGCGGAATCCGGCTTGCGCTGCAAGATTGCGCCCGGATCCAGGCACTGCAAGCTGGGCTGCGTCCTGGTGGCGATCGCTGACCGAGCGTTCCGAGCCCGATTCCCCAGTAACCGCGGGCGCTCCCAGCATGCCATGGGTCCCGCGGCGCAGAGTGTGGGAGAGATGATGCAGTTGGAGTTGCATCGTGGGAGATCGTGGGATACCGTCCTGGCGATGAGCCGGGGTGGAGGGGCTCCTCCCACCCCTCCACCCCGGCTCAGGACTTCGCCGCAAACGCTCATGATCTTCCGTGGCACCTTCGATTACTCCCTCGACGCAAAGAACCGGCTCACAGTGCCGGCCCGCTTTCGCGCCGCGCTTTCTGAGGGCGTCGTCCTCGCCAAGGGCCTCGAGCGCTGCGTCGCGCTCTGGACGCCGAAGGGCTACGACGACTACACGCAGTCGTCGTTGGCCGGATTCCATCCGCTCTCGCCCGACGCCCAGAAGCTCAAGCGCTTCTTTGCCGCCAACTCGCTCGACACCGACCTCGACGCGGCGGGCCGCGTGATGATCCCGCCTTTTCTGCTCGAGCACGCGGGCCTCCTCAAGGAGGTCGTCGTGACCGGCTCCGGCGACGCGCTGGAGATCTGGGCCCGCAAGACCTGGTCGGAGTACAACGACGCGCTCGCCTCCGATGTCCACGAGATCACCGCATCCCTTGGCAACACTGCTTGACATGACCATTCCCCACGTGCCGGTCCTCGCCGGCGAGGCGATCGAGCTGCTGCACCCGCGGCCCGGTCAGACCGTCGTGGACTGCACGTTCGGCGCGGGC
>Ga0136633_1001234_pt1 | contig 18978 bp, 20 predicted proteins | sample AntDrymeUQ832206_2_FD_105494 | JGI IMG/M metagenome (GOLD analysis project Ga0136633, IMG submission 105494) | Polar desert sand microbial communities from Dry Valleys, Antarctica - metaG UQ83 (22.06) | ecosystem: Environmental > Terrestrial > Soil > Desert | place: Antarctica: Dry Valley...
CAACGGCCTGGGACACATGGGTATGTACATCGGCGGCGGCCAGTTCATCCACGCGCCGCACACCGGCGACGTCGTGAAGATTTCGAACATCTCTGACTACATGTCGCGCTGGGTCGGCGCGCGCCGCATCCTCTAGCCGCCGAGCGGGTGCATAAGAGCTACGCGTAGAGCTCGTCGACCTGCGCCTCGAAGTGTTCGAGGACGGCCCGGCGGCGAAGCTTCAGTGTCGGCGTGATCTCGCCCGCCTCCGCCGTGAAGTCGCGCGGGAGGATGACGAAGCGCTTCACCTGCTCGAAGCGTGACCGATCGCGGTTCGCATCGTCCACGACGCCTTGAACGAGCTCCTGCACCTCGGGACGCGCGGCCAGCGCCGCGATGTCGCTCTCGAGTCCCTGCTCTGTGGCCCAGCGAGCGATCTCGGCCTCGTCGAGCGTGATCAGCGCCGCCACGTACGGGCGCTTGTCACCGACGACGAGCGCCTGGGAGACCCACTTCGAGGTCTTGAGCTCGTTCTCGATGTTCTGTGGCGCGACGTTCTTGCCGCCGGCGGTGACGATAATGTCCTTCTTTCGGTCGGTGATCTTGAGGAAGTCGTCCTCGTCGATCTCGCCGACGTCGCCGGTGCGAAGCCAGCCGTCGTCGGCCAAGACTGCCGCGGTCGCCTCGGGATCCTTGTAGTAGCCCTGGAAGATCGTCTCGCTGCGCACCAGGATCTCCCCGTCGTCTGCGATCTTGAGCTCGAAGCCTGGGAGCGCTGGCCCGACCGTGCCGAAGCGGTAGCGGTCGAGCCGGTTCGTGCTGCACGCGGTCGTGCACTCCGTGAGCCCGTAACCCTCGACAATCCGCACGCCGATGCCGTCGAAGAACTCGGCGATCTCCTGAGCGAGCGGTGCTCCGCCGGAAATCGGAACGCGGAGCCGCCCTCCGAGGCGGTCTCGCACCTTCGAGAACACGAGCTTGTCGGCCATGCGATAGCGCCGCGCGAGGCTTGACGGCACCGGCTCACCTTCGCCCTGGAGCCTGCTCACCTCACGCCCGATCGGGAGTGCCCAGTCGATGAGCCGTCGCTTCACACCGGTTGCCTCGTCGAAACGCGCTGCGACGGCCGCGTGCACCTTCTCGTACACGCGGGGGACGCTCGGGAGCACGGTCGGCCGCACCTCGAGCATGGCGTCGGCGACACGCAAGGGATCGCCGAGGAGCGCGATCGTGTAGCCGACGTAGGCGCCGTCGAGGAGCATCAGGCGCCCGAAGTTGTGCGCGAGCGGGAGGTAGAGGAGCATGACGTCGTCGTCCCGGACGTAGCTCTCCATCGCGTCGACGACACTGGCCATCGCGTAGTAGTTGCGGTGGCTGATCATGCAGCCCTTGGGAGGGCCGGTCGTACCCGAGGTGTAGATGATGGTGTAGAGGTCGTCCTCCTCGATCGCGGCCGCTGCTTCGTCGAGCGCGTCAGGGGACGAGGCGGCGAAGTCGCGGCCGTGCGCCGCGAGCCCGTCGAGATCGTGATACGTGAGCACGTGGCTCAAGCGCGGCATTTCGTGCGAGGCAGCCTCGACCTTCGCGTGCTGCGTGGCGTCCTCGCACACGACCCCCACGGCCTCCGAGTGCGCGAGGAGATAGCCGACGTCCCCCTCGGAGCTCGACGCGTAGATCGGAACGACCACGGCCCCGATCTGGGCGAGCGCGAAGTCGAGGAGAGCCCAGTCGAGGCTGTTTTGCGCGAGCAGGCCGACCGCCTCGCCCTTGCGGACGCCTCGAGCGAAAAAGCCGTTTGCGTAGTCGCGGATTCGCTCGTCCGCCTCGCTCCAGCTCACGTCGCGCCACCCGCCCTCGTGCTCGACGAGGTACGCGGGATTCTGTCTGCCGGCCGCGACCGCGTCTCGCCAGAGGCGGGCGATCGTGCGGCGCTCGCCGACGGGTTTCGTTGTCCGGGTTGCGGGTGCGGTCTCGGTCACTCGTGCAGAGCTTACTCAGCGCGGGAGGGGTTACCTCTCGGAGCGCGAACCACGTCGGTCCACCTACAGTTCTCCCTTCATCCATGCGGACTTCCTGGAACGGCTCACTCAGCTTCGGCCTCGTCTCGATCCCGATCGGGCTCGCGCCCGCGACCAAGCCCGCAGCGCGCCAGTCCGACGTCTCATTCCGCCAGCTCCACCGCGAGTGCGGCACGCCGATCAAGCAGAAGCGCTGGTGCCCGAAGCACGATCGCGAGCTCACCCAGGACGAGATCGTCCGCGGGTTCGAGGTCGCGAAAGGTCAGTTCGTGATCGTCGAGGACGCCGACCTCGAGGCGCTCGAGCGGCAAGACGACTCGCGCTCGATCGAGATCACGCGCTTCGTCCAGCAGGACTCGGTCGACCCGATCTACTTCGACCGCACGTACTTCCTCGTTCCCGAGTCCGGAGCCGCGCAGCGCCGTCCGTACGTCCTGCTGCTGGAGGCCATGAGCGAGACCGGTACCGCGGCGCTCGGCCGCTTCATCCGTGCGGGCCGTGAGAGCCTCTGTCTGGTGCGGGCAAAGGACGAGGCGCTCGTGCTCGAGACGCTGTTCCTCGTCGAAGACGTCCACTCGGCGGCCGAGATCGCCGAGGCGGTCGAGGGCACCGCGGTAAAGAAATCCGAGCTCGACCTCGCGCGGCAGGTGATCGACAGTCTCTCGGGCGAGTTCGAGCCCGCCGAGCTCACGAGCGACTACCGTCGCGACCTCAAGGCGCTACTCGAGGCGAAGCTGAGCGGTGAGGAGATCGCCGTACCCGAGCCGGAGGAAGAGAAGGCGCCGGCCATCGACCTGCTGGCTGCACTTAAGGCCAGTGTCGCCGCCGCGCGCGGCGAGGATGTCGGGAAGAAGCGCGCCCCCGCGAAGCGGAAAGCCGCGAGCGGTGCGAAGTCGCGCAGTCGTGCCCGCTCCTAGCCACCGCACCTAGCGGCGCTGAGACCGGGCGTGGCGCCGAGCCGGCGCCGCACCGCCCTACGTCACTGGCCTACGTAGCGGTCGTGCCTGCCGCGGTGGTACCGACCGCCTCGAGCGATGCCTGAAAGAGCGTCTTGTCGATCTTGCCGTGGTAGATCGGAACGCCTTCCTCGACGCAGATGCGAATTACCTCGTCGCGATCGATCCCCATCTCCTTGGCGAGCTCGTCGGGCGTCAGGTGGTTGGCCATCGATCCTCCTCGTGAAGTTGACCCAGTGCAGATTGACGCAGCCTGCAAAAGAGAGCCGGCAGAGAAAGAGCCCAAGTCGCACAAGGCGCCATCGGGCTCAAAGTCGCTCCACTCGGTTGGGGCGGGTCAAAGGGCCCGCTCCGTCGGAACATCCATCTGCCTCAGCATACTCCCGCCGCTGGTTTCGTCGCAACGACGCTCGACCAGACTGGGACCGCAACGAGTCACAGGGGGGAAACCGTGTTTCCCCCAGGCCCGATCGGGGTGCCCAGATTCGAACTGGGGACCTCTCCGACCCGAACGGAGCGCGCTACCAGGCTGCGCCACACCCCGGGCGGGCACAGGGTACCGCCTCTATCCTCGATCCGTGCTTCAGGCCGTCTTGTTCGACGTGGACTTCACGCTCTTCCGGCCCGGTCCCGAGCTCGGGCCCGAGGGGTACCGGCGACTCGGGGAGCGGCACGGGCTCGTGCTCGATCCCGGTCGCTACGCGGAGGCGCGGCTCGCTGCCATACAGAAGCTCCAGGCCGAGCGCGACCTCGTTCACGACGAAGAGGTGTGGATTGCGTTTACCGAGCACGTGATCCGCGGGATGAGCGCCGGAACCGGGGCAGGCGCGCGGGAGTGCGCGGTAGACATGGTGCGCGCGTGGGAGCGGCACGAGAACTTCTCGCTGTACGAGGACGCATTGCCCGTGCTCGCCGAGCTCCGGCGGCATGGGCTCCGGATCGGTCTCGTCTCGAACGGCCAGCGCGACCTCGATGAGTTCACCGCGCACCACAGGCTCGACGTCGACGTCGTCGTCGGCTCGAAGGCGCACGGGCGGACGAAGCCACATCCGTCGATCTTCGTCGCCGCGCTCGACGCGCTCGGCGTCCGGCCTGAGCACGCTGCGATGATCGGGGACTCCTACGAGGACGACATCGAAGGCGCTCGCTCGCTCGGGATGCAGGCGATCCTGCTTGACCGTGACGGCCTGCGCCCGGATGCGGAAGGACGGATCGACACCTTGCTCGCCCTACCGGCGGCGCTTGGTCTGACGGTCGCGTGACCCCGCTTGGGCCGAGAACGATAACCCGGCTCAGCCGAGGCCGAGCTCGCGTCGCCAGGTATCGGTGTGCTCGCCGAGCTCGGGCACGATGCCTGTCGGCTCGAGCGCGAACTCGGCCGCCGCCTCCTCGAGCGTCGCGACCGGGCCGACGCACGCGTCCTCGCCCGCGAACAGCTCGAGCCACTCGGCGAGCGTCCGTCTCGCGAAGACGCTCGCGAGCTCTTCCGCCAATGTCTCCTGCTCGGGCGCGTATTGTCGCTCGGCGAGATCTGCGCGGCCGATGACCGCGCACAATCGTGTGAAGAACTTCTCCTCGAGCGCGCCGACGGTCAGCAGCCGGGTATCCGCACACTCATAGACCCGGTAGCAGGCGAGAGCGCCCGTGAGCATGCGTGGCACCGGGTCGCCGTCGAGTCGGTGGCTCACGAGGTCATGCGAGCCATGTGTCATCGATACGACGATCCGTGCGCCGGCTCCCGTCCGCTCGCGCTCCAGCAGCGCCGCGAGCACGCGTGTTACCGCGCCGAGCGCACCGGCGGCTAGGTCGGCGGCTTGGATCTCCGGTAGCCCGGGTGCGGTGTCAGCGAGCGCGCCTGCCCAGCCGAGGTAGTTCAGGTCATGACCGGCCCGTGCGGCGTGGTGACCAGAGGAGCCGAAGCCGGTTATCGAGCAGTAAACCGTCCGTTCCGAGACGTCGTCGGGGCCGATGCCGAGCTTGGCCGCGACGCCTGGACGAAACCCCTCGAGCACGACGTCTGCCCGGGCGCAGAGCAACCTCGCGAGCTCCGGATCGGCCTTGAGGTCGCAGACGACCGACTCGCTGCCTGCACGCAAGCGAGCGTCCCAGCCCGCTGCCGTTCGCCGCAGGGGATCGCCGTCGAGCGGCTCCACCCGGACGACGCGCGCGCCGAGCCGCAGGAGCTCCCGACTAGCGTACGCACCGGGCAGGTAGCGGGTGAAGTCGGCGACCAGGATGCCTGCGAGCGGTTGCACGCGCGCTGACCCTATCTTCTATCCTCGAGTCGTTGACTACTCGTTCAATAGCCTCGGAGGAGAAGCGGAAGCTCATTCTCGACGCCGCAGTCCGGGTGTTCGCCCGCGGCGGCTACCACGGCTCGCGAGTCGGGGACATCGCAGAGGAAGCCGGCATCGCGCACGGGTTGCTCTACCACTATTTCGAGTCGAAAGAGGCGGTGCTGCACGCGGTCTTCCGCGAGAACTGGGGCGAGCTGCTCGGCCGTTTCCGCGAGGTCGAGGTCGCCGAAGGGCCGGCCGGCGACAAGCTCGCGGGCATCGCGAAGATCCTCCTGCGCACGTGGCGCAACGACCCCGCGCTCGTCACGGTCATGGTGCGCGAGGTCGCGCGGAGCCCTCATCTGCAAGAGCAGGTGGACGAGGTGGGTGAGGCGTTCGCGATCCTCCAGCGTGTCGTCGAGCAGGGCCAGGCGGAAGGTGCGGTACGGCGAGATCTCGACCCGCGGCTCGTGAGCTGGATCGTCTACGGCGGCCTCGAGGAGTTGCTCACCGGCTGGGCGCTCGGCCAGCTCCCGGACGGGGAGGAGGAGGTCGCGCGCGCCGAGCAGACTGCGATCGAGATCGCACTCCACGGCCTGAGTGCCTAGGCTGTTTCCGTGATGTATTCAACCTCAATGGCGACGAGTGGGATCGGGTCGAGGACCGCGAGGGCTGGCGCTCGAAGGACGCGTGGGTCGGCGCGCGGCTCAACTCGGAGCTGATCGGCGGCAGCCTGTACGAGCTGGAGCCCGGCGATCGTCTTTGGCCGTACCACACGCACCACGCGAACGAGGAATGGCTCCTCGTCGTGCGCGGGCGACCGACACTCCGGTCGGCCGATAGCGAGCAGGATCTCGAAGAGGGCGACGTGGTCTGCTTCCGGCGAGGGAAGGACGGGTTCCATCAGATCCTGAACCGCACGGACTCGCCGATTCGCGTCTTCATGATCTCGACGCTCAACAAGCCCGACATCGTCGAGTACCCGGATAGCGGAAAGATTGGCGCGCGCAGCGTCGCGGGGGAGCGCATTCTCTTGAGCCGGCCCGGGCCGATCCTCGAGTACTGGGACGGCGAGGACTAGCGCGGTCCGCGCGACGCTCGCCCTAGCGGAACGCGTTCTCGCCGGTGAGCGCCTGGCCGACGACGAGCGTGTGCACCTCGTGTGTTCCCTCGTACGTGAGAACCGACTCGAGGTTGTTCACGTGCCGGATGACCGGGTACTCGAGCGTGACGCCGTTCGCCCCCAGGATCGTGCGTGCGGACCTTGCGACCTCGATCGCGCCGCGGACGTTGCCCATCTTTCCGAGGCTCACGTGCTCGGGCCGGAGGGTGCCTGCGTCCTTCATCCGCCCGAGGTGGAGGGCGACCAGCGATCCGCGGTTCAGCTCGAGTGCCATCTCCGCGAGTTTCTGCTGCGTGAGCTGGTAGCCCGCGATCGGCTTGCCGAAGACGATTCGCTCCTTCGCATAGTCGAGCGCCGACTCGAAGCACGCTCGCCCCGACCCGACGGCGCCCCACACGATCCCAAAGCGTGCTTCGTTGAGGCAGGAGAGCGGACCGCGGAGCGTTGTCGCCTCTGGCAGAACGCTCTCGTCCGGAACGCGGACGTCCTGAAAGACGAGCTCCGAGGTCACCGAGGCACGCAGCGAGAGCTTCTTGTGGATCTCGGGTGCGGAGAATCCCGGCATGCCCTTCTCGACGATGAAGCCCCGGATCGCCCCGTCGTCGGTCCGTGCCCAGACGATCGCGATGTCGGCAATCGTCCCGTTGGTGATCCACATCTTCGCGCCGTTCAGGATCCAGTCGGAGCCGTCGCGCCGCGCATGGGTGCGCATCGCTCCCGGGTCGGAGCCCGCGTCCGGCTCTGTCAGCCCGAAGCAGCCGATCACCTCGCCCGCGTGCATCGCCGGCAGCCAACGCTCTTTCTGCTCCTCGGAGCCAAAGCGCCAGATCGGGAACATGGCGAGTGAGCCCTGCACCGAGACGGCGCTGCGAACGCCTGCGTCGCCCGCCTCGAGCTCCATGCAGGTGAGGCCGTAAGCGACCGAGCTCGCACCGGGGAGGCCGTACCCGTCGAGATGCATCCCGTAGAGGCCGAGCTTCGCGAGCTCGGCCAGGAGCTCTCGCGGGAAGATCCCCTGCTCGAACCAATCGCCGACGTCTGGTAGCACATGCTCGCGCACGAACTGGCGCACGCTGTCGCGGATCGCCTTCTCCTCGTCCTCGAGGAGGGCGTCGAGCGCGAGGAAGTCCAGCGGGTCTAGCGCCTGCGGCTCCGTTGTGGTCATCGCCATGCGCACACATCCTACGGCCGAGCGCGGGCGGCTCCTCGTCTTGACCGCGCCAAGGTGTCCCCGTACTGTTACTGACTGACCAGTCAATCGAGGCCGGTCAATCGAGGCCAGTCAATCGGGGCAGAGAGCTGCGGCATGACGACAACGATGGAGGCTGCAATCGCGGCGGGTGTCTCGTTCGCGCTGACGCCTGAACAGTGCGAGCTTCGAGACCTGACGCGGGAATTCGCGGAACGGGAGATCCGTCCCAGGGCTGCGGAGTACGACGAGCACCAGACGCATCCAGCGGACGTGATCGCCACGGCTCACGAGCTCGGCCTGGTGAACGCGCACATCCCCGAGGAGTTCGGCGGGGCCGGGCTGACGGTCTTCGAGGGCATGCTGATGTGCGAGGAGCTCGCGCGGGGCTGCTCCGGGATGGCCACGGCGATCGCCGCGAACTCTCTGGGCTCCGTCCCCGTCGTCCTCGCAGGCTCGGACGAGCAGAGGCGGACGTGGCTGCCGCCGTTGCTCGACGCGCCGATTCTGTGCTCGTTTGCGCTCACCGAGCCGGACGCAGGCTCGGATGCGGCGCGCATCAAGACGACGGCGGAGCGCCGGGGCGACGAGTACGTCCTGAACGGCTCGAAGATGTTCATCACGAACGCCGGCCACGCCTCGTGGTCCGTCGTCTTCGCGTCGACCGATCGCTCGCAGGGGCATAGGGGCCTGTCCGCGTTCGTCGTGCCGATGGACTCGGAGGGCGTCTCGGTCGAGAAGCATCTCGACAAGATGGGGCAGCGCTCGACGGATACGTCTGCGTTCGCCCTGGCCGACGTCGTGGTACCGGTCGCGAACCGACTCGGCGGTGAAGGCGACGGCTTCAAGATCGCGATGCAGACGCTCGACATGACTCGTCCTGGAACTGCAGCGAGCGCGGTCGGAGTCGCCCAAGCGGCGTACGAGTACTCCGTGGAGTACGCGAAGCAGCGGGTCACGTTCGACGTGCCGATCGCGATGCACCAGGGAGTGAACTTTCTCATCGCGGACATGGCGACGGAGACCGAAGCTGCCCGCCTGCTCACCTGGCAGGCGGCGTGGATGCTCGACGCCGGATACGGGCGCAAGGCGGCGCTCTACTCGTCGTTCGCGAAGCGGTTCTCGGCGGACACGGCGATGAAGGTGACGACCGACGCCGTCCAGGTCTTCGGCGGATACGGCTACATCAAGGAGTACCCGGTCGAGAAGCTCATGCGCGACGCGAAGCTCTTCCAGATCTACGAGGGGACCTCGCAGATCCAGCGGCTCGTGATCGCGAAGGAGATCTTCCTGCCGCGCGACGACTGAGGTCGCGCGGCGGTTAGGGTCCTCCGGTGCCGATCGAGATCGATCTCTCCGGGCGCGTCGCACTCGTAACGGGCGGCTCGCGCGGGCTCGGGCGGGCCGACGCGCTGACCCTCGCGCAGGCGGGAGCGGATGTTGCGATCGCCGACATCCTCGTCGAGTCCGAGGTCACAGAGGAGACGGATCGCTGGGGGTCCCTTGCGACCGTGGCGCGGACGCAGGGGCTCATTCACACCGAGTCCACCGCCGCGGAGATCCGCGCGATGGGGCGCCGGGCGCTTGCGCTCAAGTGCGACGTCACCGACCGCGCACAGGTCGCGGCGGCGGTCGAGCGGACGGTCGAGGAGCTGGGTGCGGTCGACATCCTGGTCAACAACGCCGCCACCCTTGATCACGTTGGACAATTCCACGACCAGAGCCCGGAGCTCTGGGAGCGCGACCTGCGGGTGAACCTGAGCGGATCGTTCAACTGCGCCCAGGCGGTCTGGCCCTATATGAAGGATTGCGGCTGGGGGCGAGTCGTGAATATGGCATCCGTCGCCGGCACGCTTGGCGGCTTCGGCCAGGCGAGCTACTCGACGACGAAGGCAGGTGTGCTCGGTCTCACGAGGACGCTCGCGATGGAAGGCGCCCGCCACGGAATCACCTGCAACGCGATCGTCCCCGGCGTGATCGGGACCGAGGCGTTCCATCTCGGAAATCCGGCAATGAACGAGCGGATCGTCGCGCGGAGCGCGCTCAAGCGGCCCGGCGACCCCCAGGACATCGCGAACGCGATTGCCTTCCTCTGCTCGGATCTGGCGGCGTACATCACCGGCGTCGGGCTGTACGTGTCGGGCGGAGTCGAGCTCTTCGTCTTCTAGCTCGGTCGCAAAGAGGGCGTTTCCGACGGGGCACCCCGGCCCACCACCCACTGCCGATGCTATCGGCGAAATCCATACGAATGGGTCGCGAAGTGCAACGAGTTCGCACCAATCGACCGCCTCGGAACCGAGGCTGCGCGCTGACGAGTCGTGGTGTGCTCGCCGCTAGACTTCCGGCTCCGTGCGCGCCGACTCGCCTCTTTTCGCGTCGAGCGTTCGCCGGCGCGGCGGTCGTCGCTCGGCGCTGTGGACGCTCGCGTTGGGCGCGGCGGCTCTCCTCGTCGTCGCTGCGCTCGTAGGGCTCGCTTTCGCAGGGTCGCCGGCCGAAGTGGCTGCGGGGACGCACGTCGCGGGCGTCGACATCGGAGGCTTGACCGAGGACGCTGCCGCCGCGAAGCTCGAGCGCCAGTTCGCGAAGGTCGCCGACGAGCCTGTGAGGTTCGTCGCGGGTGACTCGTCCTTCTCGTTTGCCGCGTCGCAGCTCGGGATCCAGCCGGACTGGCCAGGCGCGGTCGCCGCGGCGACTCGCTCCGGTGACGGGTTCGGCCCGTTCCGCGGCTTTCGGAGGCTACACACGCGCTTCTTCGGCGCTGACGTCCAACCGTCCCTCGCGGTCTCGAACGCGGGCCTCGAGTTTGCGCTCGATCGAATCGCGTCGCGCGTCGATCGAGAGCCGAGAAGCGCCGCGCTGGTGCGCCGCGGGCTCCGCTTCCAGGTGGTGCCGGAGCAATCCGGCAGCAAGCTCGCCCGCGAACCGGCGGCCGAACTCGTCGTTCGCTCGCTCGGCTCGATCGAGCGCTCGGGCGCCGCAGTCATGCTGGGCGTCGATACCGCGAATCCGCCGGTCACCGCTCGGATGCTGGCCGGCCCGGCCCGCCGTGCTCGCGTGGCCGTCTCCGCTCCCGTCTTCCTGCGCTCCGAGACGCGCAGCTGGCGGCTATCCCGCGCGCGGATCGCCAGTCTGCTCGAGTTGCCGCACGACGGCGCCAGGCGCCTCGCGATCGCCGGTCCCCGAGCCGACGCCTACTTCAGCGCGCTGGCAGAACGGGTCGGCATGCCTCCGCTCGATGCCGGGTTCGAGGTGAGCGGGGACTCGGTTCGCGTGACTCCCGCGCGCTCGGGGATCGAGCTCGACGCGCCTCGGACGGCGCGAGCGCTTCTCCGAGCGGCGACGTCGCCGGGAAGCCGGGTCGCCCAGGTCTCGGTCGCTCGAGCGCTTCCAGACCGGTCGACCGCCGACGCCCGGGCGATGGGGATTGAGCGCTCGCTGGGCTCGTACAAGACCTACAACTCGGGCACGTGGGACCGAACGACGAATCTCCGCCTCGGCGTGACGCTGCTCGACGGCACCTTGGTCGCGCCGGGCGGCACGTTCTCGCTGAACGATGCAATCGGCGAGCGAACCGTCGAGCGCGGATTTCGCTCTGCTCCGGTGATCCTCGGTACGGAGTACGCCGAGGAGATCGGAGGCGGCACCTCACAGGTGGCGACGACGGTGTTCAATGCCGCCTGGGAGGCCGGCGTTCGCATCACCGAGCGGAATCCACACAGCCTCTACATCAGCCGCTACCAACTGGGGCGCGACGCGACCGTGTACTGGCCGTCGCTCGACCTCAAGTTCGAGAACGACACGTCGAGCTGGATCCTCGTCAAGGGGTTCGTCGAAGCGGACGGCATCAGCGTCGGGCTGTACGGGGGAGAGCGACGGCGGGTAGAGAGCTCGGCCGGGACCTTCGAGATCACCGGCCGTCCTCCGGTCGAACGGGTGCGCGACGCGACGATTCCACGTGGCCGGACGGTCGTCGAGGCGGAAGGTTCGTCGCCCAGCCGCACGTCGGTAACGCGGACGATCTACGGCGCCGACGGCGAGCTCATCCGCACGGAGACCTGGAACACGTCCTACAAGGGCGAGACGCGAATCGTGCGAGTGGGTACGAAGCCCCCGAAACCTGCGAAGCCGCCGGCCCAAGATCCGCCCGCTGACCCTGCAAGACCCGGCGACCCGGCGGCACCACCGACCGGCACCACTACGCCGCCGGCGCCTCAGCCCTAGCGATCGCGTCCGCAAGCCAAGCGGGGACCCGCGTGGGCCGGTAGGTCTCTCGGTCCACGGTCGCATGGCTCGTGTGACCCTCGACGACGAGCTCTCCCTCCCTCTCGATGCGGTACTCGTAGCGGAATCGGGCGCCGCGAAGGTCCGTGCACCTCGTCCACACGGTCAGGCGCTCGTCGAAGTACGCCGCTTGGTGGTACTTCACGTGCACCTCGGTGGTGAGCGCCTCGATGCCGGTGTCGCGAATCGCCTGGTAGCCACCCGCGTACGCCTCGAGGTAGGCCACGCGAGCCACCTCGAGGAAGACGACGAACGCGGCGTGGTGCGCGATTCCTTGCGCATCGGTTTCCGCGAACCTGACCCGGATCTCCGTCGAGAACGAGAAGCCGTCCACGAGGGCAAGCCTAAGATCTCGCGATGTCGATTGACGCGCTGGCGGCGCTCGTGCGTGAGCGACAGCCGTGCGTCGTTCTCACGGGAGCAGGCATCTCCACGGAGAGCGGCATTCCGGACTTCCGCTCGGCGACGGGGATCTGGTCCGAGGTGGATCCTTTCGAGGTCGCTTCGCTGCACGCGTTTCACGCCGATCCCGAGCGCGTGTGGCGGTTCTATGCGACACGCGCTCAGTCGCTCCTCGAGGCGAAGCCCAACCGTGGGCACGATGCGCTGGCGGAGCTCGAGCGCCGGGAGCTCGTCCACGCCGTCATCACCCAGAACATCGACTCGCTGCATCACCGTGCGGGAAGCCGCGAGGTCGTCGAGGTGCACGGCTCGATCCGCACGGCGGTGTGCCTCGGCTGTGGCGCGAGTGAGGGACTCGAAGCCGTCCTCGCTCAGCTTGACGAACGATCTGCGCCGGTCTGCTCGGTGTGCGACTCGATTCTCAAGCCGGGCGTCGTGCTGTTCGGGGAGCTCCTCCCTGTCCAAGCCATCGCGCGTGCGACCGAGCTCGCGCGAGCCGCGGAGCTCGTCCTCGTCGTGGGTTCGTCCCTCGAGGTGTGGCCGGTGGCGGGACTGCCGCTCGAGGCGCCAGCGTTGGCCATCGTCAACCGCGGCCCTACCGCGCTCGACGCCCACGCCGTGCTCAGCATCGACGGCGACTCCGGGCCGACGCTGGCCTCGCTCCTGACCGCTCTCGAGTGAGCGCGAGGTTTACGCGGGACGACCAGGTGATATGACTCCCTCCATGGCAGATGTGAAGTTCGAGAGCGCGAGAGCAAAGGACAAGGATCTCGTCGCAAGGCTGGCGGACGCGGGCGAGGAGGCATTGGCCAAGCTCGCCGAGCTCCCGGGCGGAAGCCGCGCGCTTGGCGCGTTCAACGACCTTCGTGCGCGCGTCGACGAGTTGAGCCGCAAGGTACGCGGCATCGACGAGCTCGAGCAGCGCGTCGTGAAGCTCGAGAAGCAGGTCGCGGAGCTCAAGCGGGCGCCGAAAGCGACCCCCCGTCGCTCCACGACGCGTAAGCCCGCCGCGTAAACGCGCTCATCCGGAATGAAGTGAGGCCGCGGGTGCCTTACCCGGCCTGGCGGGGTACGCGCAGCCGCAGCGCGCGCGGGACGATCTCGAACCGCGCCGGGGTCGTCCCCGGCTGCTCGCCGTCGAGTTGGATCGGGAGCGGCTCGTCCGCATCGACGCTGACGACCCGGCCTCGGATCAGCTCCAACCGCGGATGCGGCAGGTGCTTCCCGCGGTAGGTCTTCGGGAGCACGAAGAGGAGATCTCGCTTCGTGACGTCGCCGATCAGCATCACGTCGAAGACTCCGTCATCGGGCTCCGCCTCGGGGCACATCATCATTCCGCCGCCGAGGAAGCGACCGTTCGCGACCATGACGTCGATCATGCGTCCGCCGCGGATCTCGTCGTCGATCGAGACCCGTAGCTCGCCCGTCTGCCAGCCGACGAAGACGGCCAGCGTCGACCAGTAGTAGGAGATCTTCCCGCCGAGCGCCTTCGAAGCCTCGTTCGCGCGGCGCGCGATCGCTCCGCTGATACCTGCACTCGCGACGTTCGCGAAGTACGAGCGGCCCTCGGCACCCGCCCAGGTCCGGAACGACACGAGCCCGAGGTCGATCGTGCGCACGTTCCCCGCGAGTGCGGTGGCGACGGCGTCCTCGAGCGAGCGCGAGATGCCGTAGGTCCGCACGAAGTCCCAGCCGGTGCCGCGCGGCAGCACAGCCAGATCGAATCCCTCGAGGTCGGCGACCCCGTTCACGACCTCGTTTACCGAGCCGTCGCCCCCGACAACGACGAGGAGCGACGCGCCGCCTTGCACCGCTTCGCGGGCAAGCGCTGTGAGGTGACCCGGCTCCTCCGAGAGGAGCGCATCCCCGTGCAGGCCAAGCGCCGCGCACCGGTGCGCGATTTGAGGCCAGCGCCGGCCTGTGCTTCCGCCGGCGGAGGCGGGGTTGACGAGGAAGACGGTGTCCCGGCTAATGGCCGGCCGTCGCGGTGTCGAGCGCGATCCGCGTCATCCGGTCGACGGCCGCCCGGAGCTCCTCGTCGGAGATGCGGACGAACTCGCCCTTGACGACGATGTCGCTCACGGTCAGCAGGCAGCCGGACAGAACACCCCGAAGTGCGCCCAAGGTGAAGAGAGCGGCGGCCTCCATCTCGACCGCGAGGATGCCGCGCTTCGACCAGCGCTCGTACTGGCCGTCGTCGGGGTTGTAGAAGAGGTCGCTCGAGACGATCGGGCCGACGCGAACCTTCTCCTCTTTCCCCTTCGCGACGTGCACCGCCTCGTGAACGAGCTCCCAGCTTGCGGTCGGCGCGTGCGGCTCGCCGCCGACGAGGTGCGTGGCCGTCGCATCCGCAGGGACTGCGGAGATCGCCACGATGAGGTCGCCGAGCGCGTGGTCTGGCTGCAGGCCGCCGCAGGTGCCGACCCGGAGGAGCCGCTTGACACCGAGCTGGATCAACTCCTCGAACACGATCGTCGCCGATGGACAGCCCATGCCGGTTCCCTGCACGGATACGCGCTTCCCGTCCCAGGTGCCGGTGAAGCCGAGGAGCCCGCGCTCGCCGTTCACCTGCACCGCGCCCTCGAGGTACGTGTCTGCGATGTACTTCGCTCGAAGAGGATCTCCGGGTAGGAGGCAGGCCTCGGCATAGTCGCCCGGCTCGGCTCTGAGGTGGATCGGCACGGGAGAACCCTATGGATTTCCTCCGCCGCAGGATGCGCGGAACCGCTGGCTCGTGCTCTCTTAGAGTTCTCACGCCGTGCCGCGAGAGCTGATGCATCCCACCCTCGAGCAGATCCTCCGTTTCTGCGCCGAGGACCCGATCGAGCGCGTCTTCCTCGAGGACGCCGCCCGGCGCGGTGTCGGCCGCTTCGTAGGACTTGCAGAGGTGGACGAGCTCGTCGCCCTCTGCCACGTCGGGGTGAACGCGGTGCCCTCCGGTGAGGAGTGCGGGACCTTTGCCCGCGAGGTGGCCCGCGCAGGCCCGAGGATGCTCATCGGCGAGGCGCGTGCCGTCAGCGAGCTGTGGGCACACGCGCGTGCGAGGCTGCCGGAGCCGCGTGAGGATCGCCCCGGTCAGCCGGTGTTCGTGATCCACGAGGTTCCCGACAACGGCGACACGGGCCTTCGACCCGCAAGGCACGACGACTTCGAGCTGCTCCTGCCCGCGTGCGCGGCCGCCCACGAGCAGGAGCTCGGCGTCGATCCGATGCGCCGTGACGCCGAGGGCTTCCGCTGGCGCACGCGGGCACAGATCGAGGAGGGGAGGTCCTGGCTCTGGGAGGAGGGTGGGACGATCCTGTTCAAGGCCGAGGCCTCTGCCTGGACCCGTTCGGCCGTGCAGCTCCAGCAGGTCTGGGTCGACCCGCCGGCTCGTCGAGGTGGCTACGGCGGCCGCGGGCTACGCGACCTGTGCCGCAGGCTGCTCGAGTCCGTCCCTGCCGTCTGCCTCTTCGTGCGTGCCGAGAACGTGCCCGCGATCCGTCTCTACGAGTCGATCGGGATGGAGCACGCGCTCGACTACCGCTCGATCCTGCTGTGAAACGTTGAAGAAGCTGCTTCTCGCGCGCCACGGCTTCGCCATCTCCAACCGTGACGCCGGAACTGCATCGTCCTCGCCTCCCGGCGAGGGCTTGACCTCCGAAGGCGTCGAGCAGGGCCGCAGACTGGCGGAGGCACTCGCCGGCGAGCGCATCGACCTCGGAGTCTCGACGGAGCTGCAACGGACGCGGGAGACGCTCGAGCTCGCTCTCGCCGGGCGCGAAGTTCCGCAGATCGTGGTGCCCGAGCTCAACGAGATCCAGTTCGGCCGCTACGACGGCGGGCCTCTGGACGCCTATCGCGGGTGGGCCTGGACCGAGTTGCCTGACGTGCGCGCGCCCGCAGGAGGCGAGAGCCGCGCGGACGCGGCCGCAAGATTCGCCCGTGGGCTCAGACTTCTGCTCGCTCGCCCCGAGCAGGTCGTCCTCGCAGTCGGCCACGCGCTCCCGCTCCGCTATGTCATCGACGCTGCGGACGGTCGTGTCCCGGCGGCGCGCATGGCACCGGTACAGCATGCCGTGGCCCACCGTCTCTCGGCAGGCGACGTCGAGCGCGCGGCTGCGCTGCTCGAGTCCTGGAGCTCGGAACCGCGCTTTCGGGATCCCCCGAACGAAGGTTGAGAGGCCCCCCGGGAGGAGCCGACCCTTCGAGCATGGTGCGGCACTGGCGCCCGCATGCGCTCGCTCTCGATCTCGGGGCTCCCGGCGTGCGGCGGGCATCGAGTGACGCGGCGGTCTACGTCACGCCGGCGTTGTGGCTGGCGGCCGCGCTCGTCGCTGCACGGTTCTTGCCGTCCGTCGGCTGGCACGAACCTTGGATCGACCCGGACGAGTCCATTTTTCTCGGAGGAGGGGCTGGCTTCTCGCCCGTCATCGGGCCTCTCGCAGGCGCGCTCGGGGTCGCCGGGTACCTGACGCTCAACGCCGGGATCGCGATGCTGCTGGTCACCGTTGCGGCCGCCCTGGCGCGCGAGTGGGGCGGTGAACCGGCCCGAACGGCAATCGCCGTCGCGGTCGCGCCAGCGCTCTTCTGGGGCGTCTTCGTGATGCCCGACCTCGTCGGCGCCCTCGGAATCGTCGTCTGGGCGCTTGCGCTCGGTCGAGGACGTCCCTGGCTTGCAGCGCTCGTGCTTGCACTCGCGATCACAGTCGACGTGACGTTTGCTGCCGTCGCCTTCGGTTGGCTCGTCGCGGCTCTCGTGCTACGCGCGCCGCTGCGGCCGGCCATCGCGGGTTTCGGCAGCGCGGCGCTCGTCGCCCTCGCACTTCTGCGTTTCGGCGAGTACACCGACGTCGGCCATGGAGGGTCACCGGTGGTCTTTGCGCTCACAGCAGTCGGTTGGGGCCTTCTCGCCACCGCGCTCGTGCTGTTGCCGCTCGTCCCGGTTTTCGCGTACGGAGTGCGGCTCGCGGAGCCGGCCCGCCTTCCGCTCCTCGCGGTCGGTCTCGCGACGTTCATCACGGCCGGCTATATCGGCGCCGGGTCGGCGTTGCACGCGAATGCGCGCTACGGCCTACCGCTGGCCGTGCTCGTCCTCTGTGCGCTGTCCCGTGACGGGTACCGAGCGTCGGCAAGGGTGCTCGTCTGGAGCTGCCTCGTCGTGCTCGCGGTCGGAATCATGACCCCGGCGGACGAGTCCGAGGCGCTCTGGATCGCTGCGGCGCTAAGCCCGGCTGGGTATGCGCTCGCTCTCGTCCTCGGCGGCCTCGCGGGCCGGCGCGGGTGGCCGGCGTTCGGGCTGGCAATGCAGTCCTTGGTGCTCGTTGCGGTCGACCTCTCGAACTCCGGGGACGTCCGCCAGGGCCTTTCCATCGCAGCGCAGGCAGCCGGACGCTCGAGCTTTGGAACCTAAGACCTCAGGAGGTACGTGATGCGGCTCGGCAAGCTCATTCCTGTGATGTTGGCGTTCGGCTCCTTGCTGGTGGGCTGCGGCGGAAGTCAGAGCAGCGGCGACGCAGCAGCTCTACCCGTGCTCGACAGCCTCGCTCCCGTCGCAGACTCGACCGAGCGGGTAGGCTCGGCGCGCTTCGAGCTCGAGTACGAGTTGCGGATGCCCGGGCTCGACGCGCCTCTCGCATTCGGAGCCAGCGGCGCCTACGACACGCCTGCGAAGAAAGCCGAGCTGACCATGGATCTCAGCTCCTTCGCCGAGCTGGTCGGCGGATTTGCCGGCTCGTCCGGCGACGCGGCACTTGCCGGTCTCGGCGATCCGTCCAACTGGAAGCTCGACATGGTGCTGGACGGCAACGTCGCGTACATGCGGATGCCGTTCCTCAGGAGCGAGTTGCCCTCCGGGAAGGAATGGGTCAGCATCGATCTTGCGCAAGCAGCGCGCATGCAGGGCACGGACTTCGGAGAGCTCGAGTCATTCGCGAACGGCAGCGATCCGCGACAGGTGCTCGACTACCTGCGTTCGGTGGCCGGCGAGGTCACGCTCGTCGGGACGGAGAACGTCCGCGGCGTCCCGACATCGCATTACTTCGCGGTCGTCGACTGGCAGAAAGCTCTGGCGAGCGCGGTTTCGCAGGCGAACGAGCCCGGGCTCCTCGGCCAGCTGCAGAGCTTCGACGGTACCGTGCAGAACATCCCGGTGGACGTCTGGGTCGACGAAGAGCGGCTGATCCGGCGCATGAAGATGCAGCTCTCGATGTCGGTGGACGGGCAGGAGGCAGGCGGCTCGTTCGAGATGGAGCTCTTCGACTACGGCGACTCGGTGAGGGTCGAGGTGCCGGCCGCCGCCGACGTCGTGGATGCGCTCTCGCTGAGGAGCTAGACACCCGGCAGAATCGGGGCATGGCAAAAGCCCTGCCCCAGCAAGTCACTGAGCGTGTCGAACGCTTCATCCGCGACCACGACCTGATTCCAGTCGGAGGGGAAGTCGCCTGCCTTGTCTCCGGAGGAGCCGACTCGACGTGCCTCTGGCATGTGCTCGGTGACCTCGGCTACGCCGTGTCGGCCGTGCACGTCACCCACGGTCTCCGCGGCGAGGAGTCCGAGCGGGACGCGCGACATTGCCACGAATTCTTCGGAGCGGAGATCCTGAACGCTGTAGGGGCCGGGCATGCCCGGCCCTCGACCGAGGCGCGCCTCCGCGAGATCCGCTACCGGCTGACCGAAGGACGAGGCCTGCGCGCCACCGGCCACACGGCGTCCGACCAGGTCGAGACCGTCCTCTACCGCATCGTCTCCTCTGGAACGACGAAAGCGATCAAGC
>Ga0136633_1001235_pt1 | contig 18975 bp, 19 predicted proteins | sample AntDrymeUQ832206_2_FD_105494 | JGI IMG/M metagenome (GOLD analysis project Ga0136633, IMG submission 105494) | Polar desert sand microbial communities from Dry Valleys, Antarctica - metaG UQ83 (22.06) | ecosystem: Environmental > Terrestrial > Soil > Desert | place: Antarctica: Dry Valley...
AGCGTGGATGCCGAGCCGCAGGCCCACCGCCGCCGACATGCGTGCGGCGTCGATGAGCAGGGCTCGCACCGGCAACGTCTCGCCGTCCGCAGTTCGATATTTGGCACGGTTGGCGATGTAGGTGGCCGCCTCGACCGCCAGCGTCGTCTTGCCGACGCCACCGACGAACGACAGGAAGCACACCAGGCGCGGGCCGGGGAGCACAAACGGAACCGAGGGAGGTCGCTCGAGCTCCTCCCGTGGTTGGTCGTCGTCCGGGACGGGCCCGGACTCCCCCGGCTCAATCAGCCGCAGCCGGACCGGCGTGCCGTCCATCGGGTGAGATTCCTCGGGCATCGAGGATCGGTGTGCCGCGGGCTGCGGCGGTTGGGACGGCGCGGCGAGAGCCCTCGTCGCGGCGGAGCCATTATCCGCCCCCGACTCAACCGCACCCGACTCGTTGGGCTCGATTGTGGTGCTGCGATGCACCGCCGCCTCCTGGTCTGCGGAATCGTCGCCGTGGTCTACCACACCACCGCTTACCAGCCGCTTATCAGCCGTGGCGGATGCGTCATCGAGGACCGCGGCACGCCAGGTCTTCGGCGAGCGCCAGTAACGGAACGCCCACAGCAGCCAGCGATAGGCGGGTTCGCCGCGAATCGATAGCACCGCGGCGAGCGCGACCGGGCCAGGCAGGAGAAGGATGAGTAGGACTTTGAGCGGCGGCCACAGCGGGGCCAGATTGAGCGCGGCGGCAAGCAGCACGGCCCCGGTAACGATGGCCAATTGCGGCGCGGTCAGGCCGACGGCGATGCGCTCCTCGACAAGCGCGTTCTCGGGCACCTCGACCAGACCGTCGCGCATCATTGTTCGACCCGCATCGGCCCTGGCGAGTTGAGCACCAGGTTGACCAGGACCGGCGGCAGGACGAGCATCAGCGCTGCCGCGCCGAGGGCCAGCCCGATCAGGGCGTTGGTATCGTCGACCGTCATCGGCACCGATGCCCCGTCGAGGTGGGCCGGCACTTGGAGACTGAACAGGATGAACACGATTGCCCAGCCGAAGCGCACCGCCAAGACCGCCGCCAGCAGCTTGAGCCACAGGTTGGCCAGTCGCTGCGTAGCAGGCAGCGCATAGGCGGCCAGGCAGATCGGGCCGAGCAGCACCAGCAGGCGCTCCACCGCGCCGAGCACTGCGTTCATCATCTGCAGGAACGTCATCAGTACCCCGGCGAGCAGGCCGGAGCTGAGCCAGGCGCCGGAGTTCCAGTTTGCGGGTCCCTCGCCGATGCGCGGGTCGAAGCCGCCACGCTGCAGGACCAGGAATACGCCGCCGCCGGCTGGCCACTCCTCCGCAGCGCCGACCGACTCCGGGCGCAGCGAGACCCCGACCATGGCCAGGTCGGTGGCGATCACGAACTGCGCCAGCACGCTGACTAGGAAGATGCCGCAGATCGAGAGGACGGCGCCGACCACGAAGCGTGGCGTCACCGCGCGGACGGCGTAGGCGGACTCGCCAGTGGTGCGGGCGACCATGATCAGGTAGCCCAAGATCAGCCCGCCCAACGTCAGCAGCGGGATGGTGATGATCAGCATCTTGCCGTACAGGTCCGTCGTGGCCTGATCGGACAGCGGATCGACCGGCGTCAGGAAGCGGCCGCGCAGGTTCTCGACCGCGGCTCGGTTGGCGTCGCTCACGCGCTGGCCGTACCAGATCGTCAGGTCGCGGATCGGGTCGCCGATGATGGGCAGCTCGCCGCGCGGTGGGAGGGCGGCCTCGGGCTCGAAGGGTACCTGGATCGAGTGATCCGGGGTTGCGGGCGACCTGCCCGTGGCGGTGAGTCCGAGGCCGCCCAGCGCCAGCACTAGCAGGAGCAGCGCGACCGGCGAGACGTGCGCACCAACTGTGCCCGGGTCCTTCGGCAGCGGGATCGCGGAGCGGAGGCGAGCGGCGACGGCCATGGCATCGGCGGGCTCAGAAGGGAGGGTCGATCAGGCCGTACGCCACGGCGATGGCGGTGAGGGTGCCGACGATGACGCTGGCGCCGATCATCCAGAACAGGCCATTGATGCCATTCGCGATCCTGCGCTGAGCGCGGTGCTCGGCGTCGGCGTTGGCGCCGGCCATCGTCTTCTCGATGCCGCCCCACACGATGACTGCCCCGCAGATTGCGATGCCCAGACCGATGGCGATCGCGACCAGCGTGCCGATCATGCGCGTTACGGGTGCGAGGGCGTCCCGCGCGCCGGCCGGCACATCCGCGGCAAGGGCGGGCGATGCCAGGGCAAGCATCAGGCCCAGGGCGGCAAGTGACGCGACACCAATACGATGCCTCCGCGCCAAGCAGGGAAACAGCCGACCCATCCGCCCGGCCCTCATGCTCCCGGCGCCTCGGACGCCGCAGCGGCTGGCCGCTCGCGGAAGTCGCCTACCCAGGCGCTGATCGCATCCGGCTCCGCCGACGCCAGGTCCAGCCCTCCCGCGCGGAACCAGTTGACCGCCAGCGTCAGCGCTCGCAGCCGGTCGTATTCGCGGGGCGAGACAAGCGTTACCGCGAGTTGCTTCTTGTCGATGATGGTCATCAGGCGCCCCGACTCGATCTCATCGAGGAGGGCGGCAAACCCGCGGGGTACGTCGCTGACCGCCATCGTGCGTAGGGCGCCGAGGATGTCGCGGCTCTGGCGCGCGAGGCCGCGGATGGCGGTGGCACTGGGATGCTCCCGTCCGCGGACGAGGACTGCAAGTTCGGCGCTGCTTCGCGCCAGCTCCGGGTAGATCTCTAGACCATGCAGGGCCGAGATCGCCTCCTCGATCCGTCGCCAGCGCTGTACCTCGTCGAACCGCAGCATCACCGCCGCTGGCTGGAGGTCGCGCAGGATGAGGATCGGCTGGCCCTCCTTGACCTCGGTCACCACGGTGCGCCATTTCTCGCGTGCCTCACGCATGCCGACAGCGCGGATCTCGTTGCGAATGGTCACAGCGCCTCCTCTAGATCGCTCTTGAGCTCGGGTGGCACGGGCGAGAGAACCACCGCCAATGACGTGAGCACCAGCGATTCGCGGCCGTGCCAGGTGATGAGCTGCGGCTGTCGCTCGGCCTGACGGAGCGACTTCGCGATGTTCCGGCGAAATCGCTCGATCGGCATGCGGCGCATGTTCTCTTCAGGACGCGCCTTGCGAAGCAGTGCCACGGGCTCGCCGTGACGCAGCACGACGATTGATTCGCCCTCCGCGGCGCGCTCCGCCAGATCGAGGATGTCGCGCCTCAGTTCGCGGGTGGTGACGATGGGCTGCATGCCACCACGCTACGGCGCCAACGATCGAAGATCAAGGCCCAATGTGTGAGGAAGTGTGTGAGGTTTCCGATACGGCTCGGCGAGCTTTCGTCAAGTTGCGTGTAAACGTGGATCGGAAGGTCACATTTCAGGCGTGCGCAGGCGCCGCCAGACGAACCAGATGACCAGCCCGGCGAGCACCGCGAGCACCAGCCACTCCAGGACCTGGGCCCACTGGCGGATTACCTCCCATCGGTGGCCGAGCACCCAGCCCAGCCCGATGAGCAGCATGTTCCAGGCGGCGCTGCCGAGGATGGTGTAGGCCACGAAGCGCGGCAGCGGCATGCGGTTCAGCCCGGCCGGCAGCGAGATCAGGCTGCGCACCACCGGCACCATGCGGCCGATGAGGACCGCCGACCCGCCGCGGCGCGCGAACCACGCGTTCGCGCAGTCGACGTCGGCGGTCTCGACCAGCGGCAGGCGGTCGACAATGGCGCGCAGGCGACGCTCACCGAGCCAGGCCGCGGCGGCGTAGAGGACGAGGGCCCCGACCAGCGAGCCGGCGGTGGCGGCGGCCACGGCACCGCCGAACGACAAGCGTCCCTGCCCGGCTAGGAAGCCGGCCAGCGGCAGGATGAGCTCGGATGGCAGCGGTGGGAACAGGTTCTCGAGCGCGATGAGCGCTGCCACCCCGGCGTAGCCGAGCGATTCGACGACCTGGGCCACCCAGGCCGCGAGGCCAGCCATGAGGTCGCTCATACCAGCCATCCGAGGAGCGCGCCGATCCCGGCGGCCACGACCAGGATCAGCACTGGCGAGATGCGACGGGCGGCGACGAAGACGACCAGCGCGCCGAGCAGCAGCAGGGGCTGGACCTCAACCAACGGGCGGGCCAGCACGAACAGGGTGACCCCCAGCAGGCCGATGGCGGCGGCCGCCGCGCCGCCCCCGAAGCGGCCGAACCAGGCGGCGCCCTGCAGGCGGGCCACCAGCGACGCCGCAGCGGCGGCGAGCGCGACCGGGATGGCGAATACCGCCGCCGAAGCGGCCAGTGCGCCGGGCAGGCCGAAGGCCACGTAGCCGACGTAGGCGGCCAGGATCAGGACCGGCCCGGGGGTGGCGTAGGCGAGGCCCACCCCGGCCGCGAACTGGGAGGCGCTGAGCCAGCCGGTGTCGGCCACGGCCAGGCGCTCGACCAGCGGCAGCGCCGCCTGGCCGCCGCCGAAGGCGATGGCCCCGATGACGAGGAAGCGCAGCGCGAGCTCAGCCACGCCGCAGCCCCATCGCGACGAGGCCGCCGGCGACGACGATCAGCGCCGCGTTGACGGCCAGCAGCCCCGCCGCCAGGGCGGCCAGGCTCAGCAGTCGCAGCGGGCCGCGCGGCACGTCGGCCACCAGCCGGGCCAGGGCGACCGCCAGCAGGCCGACCACCGCCACCTGCACCCCCAGTAGCGCGCCGTCGAGGATGCGTCCGCCGGGCAGGCTAGTGAGCAGCGCCGCGCCGGCGACCATCAGCGCCAGCGACGGCAGCAGGAAAGCCACCGCCGCGGCCACCGCTCCAGGCCAGCCGCCGAGCCGCCAGCCCAGGAAGGCGACCACCTGGACCACCGTCGAGCCGGGCAGCGGCTTGGTGAAGGCCAGCGCCGCGGCCAGGTCCTCGCCGCGCAGCCAGCCGCGTCGCGCGACGAGGTCGCGTTCCAGCAGGGCGAGCGCGGCGCCCAGGCCGCCGAAGGCGACCGCCCCGAGACGGCCGAAGGCGATGAGCAGCGCCAGCGGCGATGGACGAGCGTCAGGCAGCGGACACCTCCTCGACCTCGGGTACATAGACGCCGTCCACGAACCTGGCGCCACCGAGCAGCAGGGTCATGATCGTCAGCCCGCCGTTCAGCGGGCGCCAGGAGTGCTCCAGGCGTTGGGCGATCTTGAACACCAGGTACAGGGCGTTCTCGCGGCGTCGCATGCGCTTGGCGACGTCAGTGCGCAGGCGGACGCCTGCGAACAGCGACTCGATCGGGTTGCTGGTGCGCAGGTGGATCCAGTGCTCGGCCGGGAAGTCGTAGAAGGTCACGAACGAGTCCCAGTCGCGCCGCACGGTGTCGGCCGCGGCGGTCTGGCCGTGGGCCTCGAGCCAGCGCAGCAGGGCGTCGCGGCGCAGCTCGCACTCGGCCCGCGACTCTGACGACCACACCTCACGCAGCGGGCCGCGGACGTCGGGCCACAGTCGTTTTGGGACCTTGTCCAGCACGTTGAGGACTCGATGGTTCCAGCAGCGCTGGTGGCGGGTCGATGGGAACACCTCGTCCAGCGCGGCCCACAGCCCGAGGGCGCCATCGCCGCAGGCTAAGAGCGGCGCGGCCATCCCGCGGTCGCGGAGACCGCGCAGCGCGCCCGCCCACGAGGCGCTGCTTTCGCGGTAGCCGAGCTCCATGGCCAGCAGCTCCTTGCGGCCGTCCTCACGCGCGCCGACCACCACCAGCAGGCAGCTGTTCTCCGGCTCCAGTCCCGCGCCGAGGTAGATGCCGTCTGCCCAACAGTAGGCGTACCTGGCGCTCAGCGGACGCACCCGCCAGGCGGTGTACTCCGAGGCCCACTCCTCCTTGAGGCGCAGGATGGTCGAGCTCGATAGCGTTGCGTACTCGCCCAGCAGCTCGCGGAAGGCGGGCTCGAAGTCGCCGCTCGAGAGCCCCCTCGAGGTAGAGGCGGGCGAACAGGCGCTGCGTCTCGGCCGACAGCATCCGGCGTCGCGGCAGGATCGCGCTGTGGAAGGGCGGCGCGTCGTCCGGCAGGTCGCGGATGCGCGGCGCGCGGACCTCGACCGGCCAGGTGCCGATAGCCACCGCCCGCGGCCGTCCGTAGCCGTTGCGGTAGCCGTGCTCGGCCAGCATGCGGCGCTCGTATCTGGGTCGGCCCAGGAACTCATCGACCTCCACCGCCAGGGCCCGCTCGAGCATGCGACGGGCGCCCTCGCGCGCCAGCTCCTCGATGGTGTGGTTGACGATCGCAGCCGGCGGCTCGCTCGGCTCCGGCTCGGGCGCCGGCGGCTCGACGGGATCGATGGCGTGCTGCTCCGTCTTGTCGTCAGTCGGCTGCTCAGGTCGTGCGACCGAGGTTAGGGCATGGTAGGTTTCCATCGCGGCGTGCTCCTTCTGTGGCCTAGACATCTGCTGGAGGGTACGCCGCTTCCCATGCCCGGGAGCGTCGGGAGCGCGGCGTCATTTACACACGTCCTGACGATAGCTCCGGCTCGGCGAGCCTTGTCAAGAAGCGTGGAGACTCCCTATCCAGCGGCCATCGAAGTTGCGGAGGCGGACGCCGTGAGCCTAGCCACCTATTCGCCGCATCGGTGCTGATTCATGCGGAGCTTCCTGATTGCCTGGTCAGCGCGCGCCCCTAGCCGCGCCTCCGATCGCCCCATTCGGACAGATGATCTTGTGGGCGCGGGGAAGAGGGAACATGACGAGGCGCCGCTACACTTGCCCGAGGCCCGAACGGCCGCGAGGGCTAGCGCTAGCGGACGGCCCTCTGGTGTGGTAGAACAGGTGTTCTAAACGAGCATGTACAACAGCAAGTGCGGGCGCATCAACAAGTTCCTCCTCGAGACTCGGCCCTATGGCCACGCGATCTACCTCGACGCGCATCCGCTCGCGGTCGAGCACCTGCAGCAACTCGTCGGAGGGCAGGTGACGCCGTTCCACCGGCCGGGCAAGCAGTGGACTCACGTGCTCGTCATCGACGGCCCACTGCCGGAATGGACTTTCGAGACTCTCCAGCTCCTCAACGAGGTCGTCGTCATGCAGCCGCTGTCCCCGATCGCGTCCGCGATTGCCGTCGACTGGTACTCGACGCCGCCGACCGCGGAGGACGATTCGTTCCACCAGACGCCGATGGGCGACCGCATCTTGATGTCGAAGCGGATGGCGGACCGCATCCATCCGCCGGAGATCGAGAGGCTCCAGCGCGATGTTGCGGCGGACATGGCGCGCACGATCCGGAGGCACATCGCATATCGGAGGGCGAACGTGCTAGCCACGTCTCCACCTCACATCCTCGCCAACCACGGTTACGCAGTGCAGCTCGCCGAGCTCATAGCCGAGGAGACCGGTCTGCCACTCGTCCGGACGGTCGGCAAGACGGCGGTCCGACCGCAGAGAAAGGAGGGGGAGAGAGTTGACCTGGAGGATGAGTTCAGCCTCGACCCTCGTAGGGTCGAGGGCCAGACTGTCATCATTGTCGACGACGTCTACAAGCAGGGCGACACGATGCGCGGGGTCGCTGCCGCGTGCCGTCGCGCACGTGCCGCGAGGATCCTCGGGCTCGCAGCCGCGAGGACTCTCTCGAACTGACCCCATCATGACCCGCGACCGGCTCGCTCTCGCGCTCTCGGCTCATGCCGCGATTGGCGGGCCGTCCCATATCCTCGCCGCCCTCCGCACCGGCGGCCTCGACGAGCTGGCTCGCCGGGCCGACTCCCTCCACGCCGATACGCGCGAGCGACTCGCGCGCGAGGCTGCCGAGCTCGAGGAGCGCGGACTCGATGTTTTGTTCGTCGGCGAGGCTCGCTATCCGGCGCGAGTGGCGGCGCTACTGAGTCCGCCGCCCATCCTCTACTACCGCGGCAACGTAGCGCTCCTGGAGGAGCCGAGCGTTTCGATGTGTGGGTCGCGCGACGCGAGCCCCGAGGGCCTCGAGGCGGCGGCGATCGCCGGTCGGACAGTGGCGGCGTCGGGACTCACGATTGTCTCGGGCCACGCCCGCGGCGTCGACATTGAGACCCACATCGCTGCGATCGCCGCCGGCGGCAGCACCATCATCGTCCTCGCCGAGGGTATTGCCCGCTTCCGGCTGAAGAGGGCGCTCGCTGATGCCGGAATTCAGCCGGGGAGCCTCCTCGTCCTCTCGCAGTTCCCACCGCGTCAGGGATGGACGGTCGGCGGAGCCATGACCCGCAACGCTTTGATCGCCGCCCTCGGTCTCGCGCTCGTCGTCATTGAGGCGGGCGAGACGGGCGGGACGCTCGACGCGGGTCTGAAGGGCCTGGACCTCAACCGACCGGTCCTCGCACTCGGCTTTCGGAGCGGGCATCGAGCTGGGAATGCGATCCTACAGTCGAAAGGGGCGCGGCTAATCCTGTCGACCGGTGCGCTCCGGGATGCCATCGCCATGATCCGGCGATCCGCCGGCGACCAGATGCGCCTGTTCGACTCAGCAACTTCGACTGACCTTTGGTCCGAGGCTAGGAAATCGGTGGTCCTCGTTCCGATCCTCTCGGCTCAAACGAAGCGCCGCCGCAAGGCGAGGCCCGGAGGGTAGGCGACCCATCTCCCGCACTTCACGTGCGAACGGACGTGTGTTCTAACCGAGAAGCTCCGGTCGCGGCCGGATAACTCCGCGCGCCTGACTGCGTATCAGAGTGTCCGGCATGGCGCGTCGACGCAGCCGGTCGCGTTTGGGAAGCCGCCGGTTAACCGGATCGCTCGTTGACGACGCGGACAGCTACCCCAACGCCCGGCTGCCGCCGACCCATCTATCCCCAATTGAACGACTCGACTCTGCCAAGCGGGTCGGGCTCCAAGCGGCCGCTCCGCAGGCGGAAGCATTGGGGCGGCGGGGACGGCGCTTTCTGCATTGCCCCTGTCTGTGGGACGGCGGATACCTCTCCCTCCTGCACGTAGCAGATACTCCATTGCCCCCAGCCGTCACCACCCGGCATCGGCTCTGATCCATAGGTAAGCACGCCGTATCCGGTGAACCACCTTGCTCGATACCACGACTTGCGCACCAAGTCGGGCCACGTGTCGTCGGTGGCCCATGGTCGAGTCGTCAGCCCCCAGTCGGGAATCGCCCATATCTCCGCTATCGGAAACTGGTTGATGACCTCACCGATTTCCCGGACCGAAACGACCTGCCCCCTGTTGGCGGTGTCGCTCCAGCCGCGAAAGTCGACCTGTACAGGGTGCCCATACTGCCTATTGGGCGGCACTACCGGCACAACGACTCGCTGGAACTCGACGATTGCGTCGGGCGCAAGGTCTCTCTGCAGTGCCGCTTCTGCCAGGGTGCGGGCCCAGTCCAGGTCGTCATTCGTCATTGCGAACGAACCCAAGTCGGCGGGATTGGGGACCCAGCGCTGGTGGAGCGCGACATCCGTGCTGTGCGGATCAGTCCCGTGCCAGCCGATGGGCAGGAGGGCGGGGTAGACGACGGCCTCAAGGTCGGGCTCATCCCCGTACATCGGGAGCGCCTTCTCGGCGGCCTCCAAGGCATCACGGGCTATGACACGCACCGTCATGCCCGACGGCCCGGCTACAGGGCGGACTTCCCACTCCTGTTCAGGGGCAACCGGGACGTGTCGAGCAGCGCGTTGCAATCGATTCTGAAGTTGCGTCCTCAGTCCCCGCAGAGCATGCACCGCCGGAGGTCGCGCCACCTGGACTTTGATGGGTGGGAGCAACCACTGGACTACCGGTGGCACCGTGATCAGAACCAGTGCGGAAAGCAGCCCGGCCATCAACCACCGAGCGTGGGTCTGGGTGAAGAATCCCGACAGTGGAACGACAATTGTCAGACCGAGCGAAATCAGCGCCGACACTTGACGCCACCACGACGGGAACCGCGGCATACCTGTCCCTACCGCCCATAGAAGTCGTGAGCAAAGTAGCACTCAACCCGGGAGCTCGGACGGGAGGACGAGCCTCATGACCACAGACTTCGCGATGCCAACCGCTAGCACGAATCCAGCGTAAGCCGTCGGCCGGCTTGGTCGGGGAGCTCGTGCTCGTAGCGCAGCGGTAGCGCACGGGGCTCCGGAGGCCGACGCTGAATTTGGGTTTCGCCAGCTGCAGGTGGGGCTGGGTATCGCCGCGCAGGTCAAGCCTCCGTAGGTGGTCGAGGCGCTCTGACTGTGAGTCAGTTGCCCCCAAGCGGCCTTAGCGCTCCCCATGAGCCCTTGGCCGTTTCGACATCCGTCTCCGACAGAAGGAGGTATCGCCAAGGGACGTCGACCTGGTCGTCAGCGGTGACATAGTTGGCCCACCGCCGAGCCGCGTCGCGCTTGCCCCTGACGTCCGCGGACGCCATCTCCTTGTCCATCTTGACTTCGACCACCCAGTGGGTCCCGTCGGCCTCGATGATGATGAAGTCAGGGTTGTACTCCTGGCCCGCCGAGTTCCATAGGATCGGAAGTTCGCCGATATGGAGGCGGACCCAACACGTGACGCTCTGGTTGTCATCGACGGTATTGGCGACGGTCCGTTCGGTCCTGGAGTCGAACCACTCAACCGGGAAGAGCGACCGCGCCCATCCGCCGTAGGCGACCGACTTGCTGAAGACGCCATGTCGATCACCCGAGATCGGGCGGTCCGTCGCCCGGGTGGGCGTGAACTCCTTGAGTTCAACGACTTCGTGATACGAAGGCGCCGTCATGTACGCGCGCTGCTCTTCGGCGACGAGCTTGACAAGTCGCGCGCCAGCCCGCCCGAGGTTGGCGGATAGGAGCCCGACCGCGCCGTTGCCGAGACCTGCGAAGAATGCCTCCAACAGCGGAGCCATGGCGGCGCGCTGATCCTTTCGGGCAGGGACGGCAGGTGAGCCAAGGACCATGTCTACGAGCTGATTGCGGAGACCCTCCTCCTCGAAGAGGGTCGGGTTGGACTGGACCCGGTCGGCGGCACCCGAAGTCACAAGCTCGGTGCGCTTGATGCCGTCCGGTCCTACAACGACCCGAGCGCTTACCAGGGTGCGAGCCAGTTCGCCGTCGGGGTTCGTGGCGAGTGATGTGCCGAGCTTGCGGAACCGGTCGGTGTCGGTAATGTCGGCAAGGGTGAATGGGCTCTGGACCGCCGACATTCGGAGCACCGGGACCACGATCGCCGGAGCGTCTGGGCGGCGCGGGATAGGCTGCTTCATCGCCAAGACGGCGTCATCGACCTGAGCGGTCCGCTGTTCGATCGTCGTCACGACCGGGCTTGGGTCAGCATCCGCTACGGTCGGGGGTTCTTCCCCTCCTGCCGCAAGGATTGGCACCGCGGAGGCCATCACCGTCTCGGTGACGACGACCTGTTCTCCTTTGGCATTGAGCCGCAGCGCTGCCCGCGTGCGGTAGTCGACAAAGGCTTGGTTCAGCACGCCTGCCTTCTTGAGTAGCTCCTCGTACCGCTCATGAGCGACGACTTCTAGCGTGTCGAGGATCTCGATGCCTGTGTATGCGCCAAAGGGCAGCCGCATCCCGCGACCGAGCGTCTGCTCGGTGAGGATCTCCGACACGCTCGAGCGCATCGAGGCGATGACGTAGACGTTCCGGACGTCCCAGCCCTCCTTCAGCATTCCGACTGAGATGATGATTCGAACCGGCGAGGCAGTGTCCTCGACCCGGGCGAGCGCCTCGAGCGCCTCGTCCGCGGCCTTGGAGTGGACGACGAGGACCGAGTCGGCGAACTCGCCAGCGAAGAACTCCTGGGAGCTGAGGATCGCTCCGTACTCGTCGGCATCAGCGATGTCCTTGGCGACGACCAGCATCACCGGATTGATGGGCCCAGCTCCGGTCGATTCGGCGTAGGCAAGGATTGCCTCGCGCTTCGCGTTTAGGAGCGTGATTCCATCTGTGAGCTTGGTCAGGGGGTCCTTGCGGTCGTCCTTTCTGCCGACGATCACTGGGGTCTTTACCAGCTTGTCGGCGATCGCTGCGGCGAGCGGATAGCGAAAGATGATCTGATCCTTCGGCGTCTTCTTGTCCGGCGTGGCGGTCAGCCCGACAAGCACCCAAGGTTTGAGGTCGCGGACCGCCTTCGAGAACGCAGGACCGTAGTAGGTATGGTGTTCGTCCGCGAAGACGACAAGGCGCTCCGTTGCCTGGAGATGGGCGTAGAACTCGGTCCCGAGGCCCTCCTGGAACTTGTGCGTCTTGCGGCCGACCTTCGACTCGGGCTTGATGAGCGACTGGACCGTGAAGAGGTAGACCTTGACCTGGGACGGATCCTCCATGGCCGAGCGCATGACCGGCGTGTTGAAATTCTCGGACGTGATCATGACCGGCTGAAAGCTCATTGGTCCCAACAGGCTCTTGGGATGGCCAGGCGTGAAGTTGTCCCGGGTCTTCTCGAGAATCGTCCGACCCGGGGTCACGACCACGAAATCGCGCACGCCGTAAGCGCCGGCGAACAGCTCCATGGCGCCGGCCAGGATGTACGTCTTCCCAACGCCCGTGGCTGAGTCGATGACCGCCTCGAACGGGGGCTGCCGCTCATCGACGTCGTAGTGCTGCGACACCTCCGCCGCCAGGGTGCGGATGGCATCAGCATTCGGCTCGCGCAGGTCGAGCCGCGCAGCGATCTCCGCGATCGCGTCTTCTAACAGCTGAAGCTCGCCCACGGCTATAGCCCGACCCCCACTGGTGCCGGATGTCCGCCAGTCGCGTCGGTAAGCTCGCCAGCGTCCGCTTGATCGAGACGGAGCTGTCGAGAGGACCGATACTCATCGAGCAGAGTGGCCGGAATCTTTCGAAGTGTCGACCCCGGCCGAAGCTCGCGAAGTACGGCACGGGCATCGGTGTCGATGCCCATGCCACACACCACCACCCGCTCTCCGACGCCCAGTGCGCTAACTACGATCCGCACGACGGCCTCATTTACGACGCCGTCGATGACGGCTAGGCGGGTCCGGCCTTTTCGTCCTGAGAATGGCGGAGCGACGTCGAATTCGTATCCGAGCTGGGCTGCCGTTGCTTCGGCGAGCTTCCCATTCGTCATCCAATCGCCGAGAAAAACGAGTCCAGCGTCCGCGTCGAACATCGAGGGGGCGACGCTGAGAATGCGGAAGCCTCCTCCACCCGTCCAGCCGACCGATTCAGTGATACCGTCAGGATCGTCGCCAGCCGCGACCTTCCTGAGTCGCGGGAGCGCGAACGTGGCGATCGTGTGTTCAGAGAACTCAATGCCCACCCATCGCCGGCCCATCTTGTGCGCCACCGCGGCGGTGGTGCCGCTGCCGAGGAAGCAATCCAACACAATGTCGCCCGGCTCCGTAGCGACATGAATGATCCGATGAAGAAGGCGTTCCGGTTTCGGCGTATCAAATGGGGGAACCTCGGGGAACAGCTTCTTGATCTCTGCCTTGGACTGTCGGTTGCCGCCGACATCCTTCACATCCCAGATGGTGTCGACCACTCGGTCCTTCGCGTCGGCTAGGAAGAGCTTTTGCTGTGGCGTTCCGCGACCATCCCTGCCGAACCAGATGCGATTGTCTTTGAGAAGTCGATCGAAGGTCTCGCGGGGAACACGCCAGCTGGTTCCGGTTGGAGCTCGATGCGCTGCACCACCCGGAGTCGATACTTCGAAGTCGCCGCTCGCCCGGAAATGGGGACTGATGAGCGTGCCTGCCAGCCATGGACCTCGTGCGTCGTTGTCCGGGTTCCTATAGACAAGGTCCATGTCAGCCGTGCGAGGTAGCCGGCGCGCCTGCCATGAGGGGGGGCCGTACGCCAGAAGGTAGTCGTGGCTCACCGAGAAGCGGCGGGCGTCATTGCGAAGAGTGTCCGCCTTGTTCCAGATCACTGTTCCGATGAACCAGTCTGGGCCGAAGACCTCGTCCAAAACGCAGCGCGCCCGATGCATCTCGGAATCGTCGAGGTGGAGCCACACGGTCCCGTCCGGGGCTAACAAGTCCCGGATCTGCAATAAGCGGTCACGGATCATAGTGAGCCAGACGGAGTGCTCCAGCGCATCGTCGTATTGGAGGAAACTCTGCTGGGTGTTGAAGGGCGGATCGATATATACGAGCTTGACCTTGCCTAGATACTCGCGCGAGAACTCCGGAAGTCGAGCGAGGCTCTGCAACCCATTCAGGGCATCGCCCTGGATGAGCAGGTTGTCTCCCGCTCGCCCTCGCCCAACCTTACCTACCGTGGACACATCATCGAGGAGGCGGACCTCCGCCACACGGTAGTCGGAGGGCGACACCCATTCATACCGGCCGTCCTGGTGGGCGAGTAGACGTAGATTCTTGTTCGTCCAAGTCAGCTCGAGACGGCCGTCATAGCCAGTCACGCGATGCATTCCTCTCTAGCGGTTGGTGCGGCGCCTATCTGAATTCCTACCCGCCGCCACACAGGCAACGCGTCGAGAGGCCCTGATCCGGGGTCGCGGCCACTAGTCCGAGCATACGCCGGACGGTTTGTCACCGTTGTGGACGTCCGGCAGTTCTTCGGGATCCGGGTGTGACGCGCCCTGCCGCGAAGTGTGACTGGCTTGCTGACTTCGGACTATCTCCGCGGGTGCGCTGTAGCACCGAGCGTGGGTGGGGGAGCGTAGAGCGCCGAGTCGAGGACAACATGAGTCCGGAGGTTGCGGAGCGCTACTGGCTCGACGTCTTCGGCACGGACGAGGAACGCGTCGAGATCACCGAGCGAGACGGCTCTCATGGCGGGGCCGCCGGTGGGGGCTGTATCGGCGGCGGCACGCGAGCTGTCTGGGGCGACATCGCGCAGGAGATGACACTGCGGGATGCCAGGGACACCGCCGAAACCGACATCTGGGCGACCACCGTGGCGGACCAAGCAGTCGTCGACGCGCTGGACACGTGGAGGCGCTGTGTCCTGGGGCAGGGATTCCAGTTCGGGGATCCGCACGATGCGTTCGAGTCTGCCCTGAGCCCTGCACTGTCAGGCGATCACGAGCAGGAGCGCCTGATCGCTACGACGGATGCCCAGTGCAAGGCAGAATCGAGTCTTGACCTTGCTGTTCAGGCTGCATTCCTGTCAGCTACGAATGCGCTCCTCAGCGATTTCGAGGACGACCTGATCGCACTGCAGCAGCTCGAGGAAGAGGCACTGGCTCGCGCCAAGGAGATCCTCGGAATCGGTGTGACACGCTAGGTCTGGGGCGAACGGCGACTGGCGATCGTCAGAACTAGTGCCACAAGCAGAAACCGAACAAGGACGCGATCAACACATCCGCCGCCGTCGTCGCTTCCGCGCCGACGATGGTTCCACCTTTGATCAGCGTCTTCACGACTTTCCTCTCGCGACAGGTTCCCTACCAGCCGAAAACGATCAGCATGATCCCAACACACGCGAGCCCGAACGCAACGTAGCCACGGGCAGGGAGCGCCTCTCGCAGGACAATGTGGGCGAGCAGCATGGTGACGATGGGAGGAGCGACGGCCGCTACTGATGCAGCAAGACCGACAGGAATGAGGGTGATCGCAAGGATCATCAGGCCGTTGGCCGCGGTGTCGAGTAGGCCTGCGCCAATCAGAAGAAAACCAATCCGGTGGATGGGTGTCCGGTCCGCCATGACCCACTGCAAACCCAGAATGGCTGAGGCCGTGGCACGCGCTCCCCCGAGCATCCACAAGGGACCGTTACCTGCCCCAAGGTCAAAGAGAACGAAGCATCCTCCGAAGGCGATTCCAGCAAACAGGGCGAGGACAATGGCGCGTCGAGCGCTCCACCCACCTATGGTCGCGAGCAGCCCGGCCGCCAGAGCTGTGGCGACTCCCACCCCTTGAAGCGGCGTGGGTATGACGTTATGCATCGCAGCGTCAAACGCGAGTGCGAATCCAGCGACGGCTACGCCGGTGATGCCGGTGACTATGCCCATGCTCCCTGCGGCGAGGGCTGAGTAAAGGGCCAGGAGTCCGATGGCAGCGGCAAGACCTGCCGCCAGTCCGACGCCGATCGCAGTCGCCGACCACGGCTCGCTAACTAAGACTGCGATCAGGACAACCGCTGGCAGGCCCACAAGCTGAACGACCGTGGCAGCACCGAGTGCGGTCCATCGGCGAGACCCGAGGCCACCTGCGAAATCCGCCGTACCGAATGAAATCGCTGCAGCGGTTGCTGCCGCCACGCCAATCAGCCCATTCACCTCTCGCCGTCCACCGCCACTCTGTAGAGGGTCTGCGCTGCGGCCGGGCCAGGCGACGCTTTGGCGAAGATCTCCTTTAGCTCGATATCCACGGGCAGCCGCGAGGCCGCGAACGCCGATGATGCTCGGTCCGGGTCGGCCAGCCAGGACGCAAACACGAGGAGATGTTCGTCCGACGGCGGGAGCAGATAGCATACCTCCTCGGAACTAGACTCCTGGCGCAGCGCCTCCTCAACTTCCGCGGCGCGGTTCCGCATGGCGGAGAGGGATTTCCTGACTTCCTCCGCCTCCGCGTTGCCGACTCGACGAAACGTGACGTGGAGCATCTTGCCCTCCTAGAACCCCTTGACGCTGGTGTATGCTGCTCCTAGGCTCCTAGGATGACAAGATGCTAGGTGGCGTTGTTGACCGTACCCGAGCCGGCGCGCGGCTGCACCTCGAGGCGATCAGCAAGCGTTACGGCGAGGTTGTTGCTGTCGATCGCATCGACCTCGACATTGCGCCCGGGGAATTCCTGACCTTGCTGGGTCCAAGCGGGTCGGGCAAGACGACCACGTTGATGGTGATCGCTGGCTTTCAGCAGGCCTCGTTGGGGGAGATCTTGCTGAACGAACAACGGCTTACCGGCCTACCGGCCTACCGCCGTGGCTTCGGCATCGTGTTCCAGAACTACGCCCTGTTTCCGCACATGTCGGTGGCGGACAACGTCGCCTTCCCGCTGCGGATGAGAAAGGTCTCAAGGTTTGATCGGACGTCGATGGTGGCAGCGGCGCTGGACCTCGTTCGGTTGCCTGGGCTCGCCTCACGCTTTCCGAGCCAGCTCTCTGGGGGCCAGCAACAGCGCGTCGCCCTTGCCCGGGCCCTAGTGTTCCGACCACCGGTACTTCTCATGGATGAGCCTCTCGGCGCCCTGGACAAGAAGCTCCGTCAAGAGATGCAGCTGGAGATCCGCCGCATCCAGCAGGAGACGGGGACGACCACGGTCTATGTCACCCACGATCAGGAGGAAGCTCTGGTGATGTCGGATAGGCTCGCGGTCATGCGCCTAGGCCGCATCGAGCAGGTGGGTACGCCGGCGGAGGTTTACGAGAACCCACAATCGCGCTTCGTCGCCGAATTTGTTGGGGATTCAAACGTCCTACCGGTCGTCCTGCGTGTCGAGGACAACCGGTGCTGGGCCGAGCTCGCCGAATCCGTCAGGCTGGCTGTGATGGCACCCGACCCTGCGGTGAACGGGCAGTCGCGCTTCGTGGTCATCCGTCCCGAGCACGTCTCGCTGGTTCACGAGGACGCAACGGAAGGACCGGAAAACCGGCTAGGGGGCGTAGTCGAGGAAGTCATCTACTTGGGAGAGAGCACGAAGCTCGCAGTTCGGGTGGACACGGGCCAGAGGGTTGTCGCCCGGCTGACACGCAAGGAGGCGGCCACGCTGGGGGACGGCCAGCGGGTATCCATTGGCTGGCACGCGAGCGATGCTCGCCTGGTCGCAAGTTAAGGCGGAGGAGGACATGACGCACCCACACGACGAAGTCCGGCGGATTACCGACCAATTGGTGACGAAGAAGATCAGCAGGCGCGATTTCGTCCGGCGCGCCGGTGAGCTCGGCGTTTCGATGCCGCTCATCTCCGCGATCCTTGCCGCCTGCGGCGTTGGACCGGCTTCATCCGGATCGTCCACGCCATCCCTCGCCGGCTCGCAGCCCGCGAGCGGCAGGCAACTTGTCGTCGCGAGCTGGGGCTCTTCGTTCGGGATTGCCCAACGAGATGTTCAATTCGATCCCTTCACCGAGGAGACGGGAATCGAGATCGTCCTCGCATCGCAACAGCCGGAGATGGCGCTGATCGAACAACAGGTCTCAAGCGGCAGGGTCGAATGGGATCTGGCCGAGCACGCGAACACCAACGCCTTCACCATGGCTAATCGCGACCTCCTCGAGAAGATCGACTACGCGTCAATGGATCCGGCCATCGTTGATGGTATCGATCCGGCCGTTCGTAGCGATTTCAGTTGTGGGATCTTCTATATCGGCCTGGCGTTGGGTTACAACACCTCGTTCTTCACGGCAGACAACCATCCGCGCAGCTGGGCCGATTTCTGGGACGCGGGCGCGTTCCCGGCTCCTCGCGGGCTCACGACGATGGACTTCGATCCGCCTCCGTTGGAGGTACCGCTCCTCGCGGCGGGGGTCTCGAAGGACGCTCTGTATCCGCTTGATCTGGATGCGGCATTTGCCAGCTTGGACGTGGTTAAGCCGAACATCACGAAGTGGCTGGGCTTCGAGGTCGACGGCAACCAGCTTCTGGCGCAGGGTGAGCTGGGTGTGATCAGCGCAGCGGTCGGCAATCTGATCAATGCGACGCGCGAAGGCCAGCCGGTTGACATCGAGTGGAATGAGCAGCTCATCAACTACGACGCTTGGGTGGTTCCGAAGGGAGCGCCGCATAAGGAGGACGCGATGAAGTTCATCGAGTTCTGCATGCGGCCCGACATTCAGGCCAACTTCGCCGCGGCATACCCCGGCGGTCCTGTAGTCGCAGCAGCTTGGGACTCGATTTCTCAGGAAGTGCGAGACGTGTCGGTGAGCTCGCCGGAGCACATCGAGAATTCGGTCGTTGTAGACGCTGAATGGTGGACCACAGTCGAAGACGGCAAGACCAACTTGGAGCGAGTCTTTGAGCGCTGGGCCGAGTGGTTCGTCTCCTAGCCCTGTGCCCTATGTTCTCGTCCACGGATCGTCGGGCGGCGGGTGGTACTGGCAGGGCATCAGTCGACGCCTGCGCGAGCATGGCCACGAGGTCTACGCGCCGACCCTGACCGGACTCGGCGAGCGGTCGCATCTGTCCCATGCGGGGATCGACCTG
>Ga0136633_1001236_pt1 | contig 18971 bp, 19 predicted proteins | sample AntDrymeUQ832206_2_FD_105494 | JGI IMG/M metagenome (GOLD analysis project Ga0136633, IMG submission 105494) | Polar desert sand microbial communities from Dry Valleys, Antarctica - metaG UQ83 (22.06) | ecosystem: Environmental > Terrestrial > Soil > Desert | place: Antarctica: Dry Valley...
CGCGCAGCATCGCCAGCGGGGCGGGCGCGGGGCCGAAGACGGCGAAAAGGCCGATATTCGGGAATGGGTCGCCGTTTCAAGCCGCTAACCGGCCAGGCGATCCTTGCGCATCCGCAGGGTCGCGACGAGACCGGGGGCCTGCCAGTCATATTCCAGGGCACCTCTGAACTGGCTGGCCATGCTTCGATCTACGAGCTTGCTTCCGAACCCATGCATGGCAGGAAGTTCTTTGATTTCAGGACCGCCTGTTTCCGCCCAGATCACGAAAAGGTCGGCGTCATCGGAGCGGCTGGAAATATCCAGCGACCCAGCTTCGGAGGACAAAGCGCCGTGTTTCACAGAATTGGTCGCCAGCTCGTGAATGACCATGGCAAGCGTGGTCGCGGATCGTTCGCCAATCCCCATCCGCGGAACTGCAATGCGAATACGTCCGGAAAAGGCCGCGGTGTCATCATATGGGGCCAAGAGGACAGCCAGCAAGTCACCCAGAAGGGCCGCTTTCCCTTGATCGCCCGGTAGCGGCCGCACCAAGTCGTGAGCACGGCCGAGCGCCGCCAGTCGCCCAGTCAGTTCATGCGCCATGTCCTCCACCGAGCTGGCCGAGCGCGAGGTTAACTGCGTCAAGCCGCCGGCGATCGACAAAAGGTTTTTCACCCGGTGGCTCATTTCACCGGCAAGCAGCTCGCTGCCTTCTTCCGCCTGTTTGCGGCCGGTGACGTCCAGAAAGATACCAAACATCACGCGATCAACTATTCCAGCGTCAGCTCCCCGGCCCCGCGCTGAAATCCAGCGAATCTCGTCCCCCACAATGATGCGGAAGTCGATTTCATACGAGCCCGCAACGGAGCGGGTGGCCGCGAACGCTTCGCGCACTCTGTTACGGTCAGCAGGGTGAATATGTGCCGACAGCTCCTCGAACGAGACTTCTTCCGCCCACGGGACATTCCACAGCTCAAAAGCCCGTCCATCCATGGCCAAGCGGTCGTTATCGACGTTCCAGGACCACAATGCGACGCACGCGGCTTCTATAGCAAAACGCAGATGCTCTGCCTTCCAAAGAGGGTGGTCGGTCTTCGATACTGCCAAGGCCTGTTTCCCAGCTTTGCCGTCAAGCGATCCCTGCGCGATGCTCTTCTACTGCGCAAGCGAGTCTCCGATGCTGAAAATGTCTGCCTTGGGTCGAAAGCGGGAACAGGGGCGCTAGAGAAAAGTGTAGGGATCGACATCCACGCTCACCCTCACGCTCGCCTTCCAGTCCACGCCGCCGAGCCAGTCGCGGATGATGTCTTGCACTGGCACGGTACGCGCGGCGTGGACCAGCAGGCGCAGGCGGTGGCGACCGCGCAGCATTGCAAGCGGCGCAGGGGCGGGGCCGAAGACGGCGACATTGTCCACGCGCGGCGCGGCTCGACCGATCGCGCGGGCGGTGGCGGTGGCTTCGGCCTGGTCCTCTGAGGAGACGATGATCGCGGCCAGGCGCCCGAAAGGCGGCATGGCGGCTTCGCGCCGCGCATCGGTCTCGGCGGCGTAGAAGCCCTCGGCGTCGCCGCCGATCAGGGCCTGCATGACCGGTGCGGACGGGTCGTGGGTCTGGACCAGCACCCGCCCCGGCTTGTCGCCGCGCCCGGCCCGGCTGGAGACCTGGCGGATCTGCTGGAAGGTGCGCTCGGCGGCGCGCAGATCGCCGCCCGCGAGGCCGAGATCGGCATCGACGACGCCGACCAGGGTCAGGTTGGGAAAATGATAGCCCTTGGTGACCAATTGCGTGCCAACGACGATGTCGATCTCGCCCGCCTCCATCCGCGCGACGAAGTCGGCTGCCTTGGCCGGCGACCAGATCGTGTCCGAGGTGACGATCGCGGTGCGCGCGTCGGGGAAGAGCGCGGCGACTTCGTCGGCGATGCGCTCGACGCCGGGGCCGCAGGCGACGAGGCTGTCCTCCTCGCTGCAGTCCGGACAAGCCTTCGGCGCGGGCATGACATGGCCGCAATGGTGGCAGGCGAGCCGTCGGGTGAAGCGGTGCTCGACCATCCAGGCGGTGCAATTGGGGCATACAAAGCGATAGCCGCAATGGCGGCACAGCGTCAGCGGCGCATAGCCGCGCCGGTTGAGGAAGAGCAGGCTCTGCTCCTCCGCCTCGAGATTGGCCTCCAGCGCCGCGACCAGCTCCGGCGCCAGCCAGCGCCCGCGCGGCGGCGGGCTTTTCAGCATGTCGAGCGCCGCCATTTCCGGCATGCGCGCGCCGCCGAAGCGATCGGGCAGCTTCAACTCGGCATAAGCGCCGATGGCGACCATCTGCCGCGTCTCGATCGCCGGCGTCGCGGTGGCGAGAACGATCGGGATCTCCTCCAGCTTCGCGCGCATCACGGCCACGTCACGGGCATGATAGGTGACGCCGTCTTCCTGCTTGAAGCTCGCCTCATGCGCCTCGTCGACGACGATCAGCCCGAGCTTCGCATAAGGCAGGAACAAGGCCGAGCGCGCGCCGACGACGACCTTCGCCTCGCCGCTTGAGATCGCGCGCCAGGCGCGGCGGCGCTGCGATTGGCGGAGGCCCGAATGCCAGGGCACGGGATCGCAGCCGAAGCGCGCCGCGAAGCGCTTCAGGAAAGGCTCGGTCAGCGCGATTTCGGGGAGGAGGACGAGCGTCTGGCGGTTTTGCCGCAATGCCTCGGCGACCGCCTCGAAATAGACCTCGGTCTTGCCCGAGCCGGTGACGCCGTCGAGCAGGAACGGGGCGAAAGAGGCGGCCGCAACCGCCTCACGCAGGATCGTCGCCGCTTCGTCTTGCGCCGGCTCCAGCTCAGGGGCGTCATGATCCGGGTCGGCATGGGGGAAAGGCGCGTCGATCGCCACCTCGACCGGTTCGATCGCGCCGGCCTTGACCAGCCCGCGGATCACCGCGTCAGAAACGCCGGCGACGATCGCGAGCTCGCGGATCAGGCCCATGCGCTCGCCGATCCGCTCCAGCGCCTGCGCGCGCTGCGGCGTCAGCCGCTCCGGGACATGGCCGGTGACGCGATATTCGGTGATCGAACGCGCGCCCTCAAGCGCGCCGGATGACGGCAAGGCCATGCGCAGCACCGCGCCCATCGGGGCCAGGTAATAGTCTGCCGTCCATTCGATCAGCAGACGGAGTGTTGTTTGGAGCGGTGGAGCATCAAAATGGTGCGCAATCGGGCGCAAGCGGCGCTCGTCCACCTCGATCGACGGCGCCCTGTCCGGCTCCCAGACGACGCCGACCAACTGCCTGGGTCCAAGCGGCGCAAGGACAATTGCGCCCGGATCGGCCGCCATCCCCTCCGGCACGCGATAGTCCAGTGGCCCCAAAGCGGCATTGATCAGGATCACACGGGCGCGCTGCATCGCTCGCCAGATAGGGCCGCGGAGATAAGAGGGAAACCGCGCCCGAGCAAATGTGGCCGAATAGGCACAGACCGGTGAGTTTCCGCTGACAAAGGGAAACCTAACGCACGCGCGACGTTCCCGCCTCACTCTCCATCGAAAGGACATGACCCTGATGAAAGCCATGACCGCCGCCGTTCTGGCCGCCGCAACGTTTCTCGCCACCCCCGCTTTCGCCCAGGACGTCAATTGGACCGGTTTCTATATCGGCGGCCATGTCGGTTACGGTTTCCAGCCCAATGACGACGACGAGACGATCCTGTTCGACACCAATCTCGACGGCGTGTTCGGCGATACGGTGCGCACGACGACGGGCGCGAACGCCTTTTCGACCGGCTTTTGCGGCGGCGCCGCGACCAGCTCGGCCAACTCCGCCTGACGCGGCGACCGCGACGGGATCGAATATGGCGTCCAGGCTGGCTATGACCATCAGTCGCCGGGCAGCAGCATCGTCGTCGGGCTGGTCGTCGATTATTCGCGCACCCGGCTCACGGACAGCGTCAGCGCCTTTTCGACGACCCCGGCCAGCTACACCATGACCCGCCGTCTCCGCGATGTCGCGACGCTGCGCGGCCGGATCGGCTTCGCCGCCGGCCGGGCCTTGATCTATGGCACGGGCGGCATCGCTTATGGCGGCATCCGCAACAGCTTCACGACCTCGAACACCGTCAACTCGTTCACCGGCAACGGCAATGAGCGCGGCTGGGGCGGAGTCGTCGGCGGCGGTGTCGAATACCGGTTCAGCGGCCCCTTCTCGATCGGCGTCGAGTATCTCTACCGCGGTATCGACGCCGACGAACATCGCGTCCGCGTCGGTCCGGGCACAGCCGGCCTCACCAACGCGTTCCGCATCGTCAACCCCAACGGCACCGACTTCGCGAGAAGCGGGGAACGGATGAGTTCGCACGCGGTGCGGCTAAACCTCAACTTCCGCTTTGGCGCTTCGGCGCCGCCGCCGCCTCCCCCGCCACCTCCTCCCCCGCCTCCGCCGCCGCCTCCTCCTCCCCCGCCGCCGCCGGCGATGGCGATCCCGGGGCCGTTCATCGTCTTCTTCGATTGGGATGAAGACGTGATCACACCGCAGGCGGCCGCCATCCTCGACAACGCCGCTTCGCAATATCAGGCGACGGGTCAGGCGCGGGTCGTGCTGGCCGGCCATGCGGATCGCTCCGGCGCCCCCGATTACAATATCGGTCTGTCGCAGCGCCGCGCGAACAATGTCGGCCGCTACCTCGAGGGACGCGGTGTCCCCGCCGGGTCGATCTCGACGGAGGCGTTCGGCGAAAGCCGGCCGCTGATCGACACCGCCGATGGCGTCCGCGAGCCGCAGAACCGGCGCGTGGAAATCACCATGGGTCCGGGTTCGGGCTGGTAAGCTTTGCGCACGCCGCTTCGGTGGCGGCGCTCCGAAACAAATAGAGTCGGTCCCTCGGGGCCGGCTCTCTTTGTCGTCGGTGGCCCGACTCCAACCGCGGCGGCGTCGGACTCGCGGTCCGACCGTTGGTACAGGACGTTCGTTCCGGGCCGCCGGAACAGGCGGCGAAGGCAGCTACTCCATCGTCAATATGGTGGCCACGGCGACGATGCCGTTCATCAGATGACCGATGCGGACATTCTCGTCCTCGGCATGCTGGTTGTTGTCGTGGTTCCACAGGCCCAGAGTGACTGTCGGCGCGCCTAGTTCCTCGCGGATGACATAGAGCGGCAGGCTGCCGCCCAAACTGGGCAAAAGGACGACCGCGCCATTGCCCCGCATCGCGGCTGACAAGGATTGCACCAAAGGATGGTCGAGCCGCGTGCGCTCGGCCGGATAGCCAGGCGCGCGCGTGACGGTGGCGATGCGTGGGAAGCGGCGGCGCTCCTCGATCGTGGGCGCGTGGTCCATCACTTCATAGCCCTGGGCGCGGATGTGGGCGATCACCCGCTCGACCTGGCGATCGGGCGAATTGCCGAGCACGAGGCGGAGGTCGAGCGCTGCGGTGGCGGTCGTCGGGATCACGTTGCGCGATCGATCGCCGACATCGGCGCTGCGCATACCGTTGATGTTGAGCGATGGCTGATTGATCAATTCGGTCAGCGCCGCGCCGCCGCCTTCCGTCCAGCCGAGACCAAGCTCCCGGCGGAGCTGCGCGTCGGGCGACGGAGCGGCGGTGATCGCGGCGCGCTCGGCGGGCGTTAGCGACACGACATCGTCATAGAAGCCGGCGATCGTCACCCGGCCATTCTCATCCTTCATCGAGGCGAGCAGTTCGGCGAGCATCTGCGCCGGATTGGGGACCCAATTGCCATAATGACCGCTGTGCAGCGGCCGCATTGGGCCGTGCACCGTCACCTCCATATTGACGTCGCCGCGCACGCCGAGGCTGAGCTGTGGCGGGCCGGACTGATGCGCGGGCCCGTCGATGATCACCCAGCCGTCGGAGCGGAGCGTGTCGCGATGGCGGCGGAGCAAGGCGGCGAGATGGGGCGAGCCGGCTTCCTCCTCACCTTCGAGGACGATGCGGAGATTGAAGCTTGGCGACCGCCCCTCGGCGCGGAGCGCATCGACGGCGGCGAGGATCGCCATCACGCCGGCTTTGTCGTCGGATGCGCTGCGTGCGTAGATGCGCGCCGCCGCCCCTTCGCCGACGATGCGCGGCTCGAAGGGCTGCGTCACCCGCCAGTCGGCCGGAGTCACCGGCTGGCCGTCATAATGGGCGTAAATCACGTAGGTGCGCGTCGCGCCGGGAACCAGCCATTCGCCGTAGATCAAAGGCGGCGCCGCGCCGTCCTCGCTTTCGAGCAGTCGCGGCGCGAGCCCGCGCGTGCGCATCATCGCGACGATATGGTCGGCATTGCGGCGGATATCGGCGCGGTTCGAGGCGACATTGGGTATGGCCAGCAGCGGCAGATATTGATCGAGGATCTGCTGGCGGTTTGCCGCGACCCAGTCGCGTGGCGCGGCTGAGGCTGGCCCCGAGGCAATCAACAGAAGCAGCACGAGCCAGCGCATCTTTCCGCCTTTCGCCGATTGCCGAGCCGCTTGCTCACACGCTAGACCCGGGCGGTCAATCGCTCCGCCCAAAGGCCTTCTTCATGAAATTCTTCGCCGACACCGCCGATATTGCAGACATTCGCGACCTCGCCGCAACCGGCCTGCTCAACGGCGTCACCACCAATCCGAGTCTGATCCACAAGGCGGGTCGCGATTTTCTGGAAGTGGTACGGGAGATTTGCGGGATCGTCGAAGGGCCGGTGTCGGCCGAGGTCGTCGCGATCGATCATCCCGGCATGATGCGCGAGGCGGAGATTCTTCGGAAGATCGCCGGCAATGTCTGCGTGAAGGTGCCGCTCACCATCGACGGCCTCAAGACCTGCAAGGCGCTGACGTCCGACGGGACGATGGTCAACGTCACGCTCTGCTTCTCGGCCAACCAGGCGCTGCTGGCGGCGAAGGCGGGGGCGAGCTTCATCTCGCCCTTCGTCGGCCGTCATGACGATGTCGGCTATCCCGGCATGGAGCTGATCGCCGACATAAGGATGATCTACGACAATTATGATTTCGGGACGGAGATCCTCGTCGCCAGCGTCCGCAACCCGATCCATGTCCACGAGGCCGCGAAGCTCGGCGCCGACGTAATGACCGCGCCGCCCGCCGTGATCCGCCAGCTCTTCAAGCATCCGCTGACCGACAACGGCATTGCCGCTTTCCTGGCGGATTGGGAAAAGACGGGGCAGAAGATCGGCTAGCCCTGTGGCGCGGTGAACACGGCGGCGCGGCTTTTTGCGGCCCCCATCGCTTCTTAACCATATCCGTATTAGCTTTGCCGCCATGGGCAGCGTCGTCAGCTTCGAAAACCATGCGCTTGCGAAGCTGCGCGCCCAGGTTGCGGCGGCGGAAGAGGCCAATCAGGATCTGATCGCCTTCGCGCGCGGTCATTCGGGCGCGGTCCATTCGATCCATGCCGCGGTGCTCGCAGCGATCGAGGCGGAGGGGCTCGATCACCTCATCCATGTCGTCACCCAGGAATGGCCGCAAATCCTCGGCCTCGACGCGGTCGCGATGGCGCTCTGGGTCGGCGACACCGGCATGCGCGCCGACGCCTCGGGGCTTCAGTTCGTCGATGCCAAATTGATCGCCCGCACCGCGCGCGGCTTTGACGGCGTCCTCCTGCGCGGGGTCGAGCGCGGCCACCCCTTGTTCGGCCCGGCCTGCGACCTGATCCGGGCCGAGGCTTTGATCCGGCTCGACAGCGCCCCGCCTCTGCCGAGCGGGTTGCTTGCGTTGGGCCAGCGCGGTTCGCAATGTTTCGAAACGCCGCACGGCTCGGAATTGCTGCTCTTCCTCGGCCGCGTGCTGAGCCGCTGCATGGGGCGTTGGCTGATACCGGGTGGCTGAATCCCTGACCGGCCATCCGGCGGCGCTGATCGCCGCGCGCTGGCACGATCATCTCGCGCGCGAGCGCCGCCGCTCCGAACATACCGTGCGCGCTTATGTGGCGACCGCCCACCGCCTGATCGCCTTCCTTGCCGAGCATCTCGGCGGAGCGATTGACGATGCGGCGCTGACCGCCTTGCGCCCGGCGGACCTGCGCGCCTTCCTCACCCGCCGCCGCGCCGCAGGCCTCGGCAATGCGAGCGCCGCGCGCGAATTGTCGGCGGTGCGCGGCTTCCTCGCCTTCGCCGCCGCCGAAGCCGGGCGCGATGCCGCCGTGCCGCGCCTCAAAGGGCCGAAGAAGGCGCGCAGCGTGCCGCGCCCGATCTCGCCGGACGAGGCGGTGGCGCTCGCCGAAGAGGCTGCGGACGATGCGGCGGAGCCTTGGCTCGCGACGCGCGACCTCGCGGTGCTGCTCCTGCTCTACGGCTCCGGCCTGCGTGTCGCCGAGGCGCTGGGTCTGACCGGGGCGGCGCTGCCGCTTGGCGAGACGCTCATCGTCACCGGCAAGCGCAACAAGACGCGGATCGTGCCTTTGCTGCCGCAGGTGCGGGCGGCGATGGAGGATTATCTCGCGCGTTGCCCGTGGCCAGTCGCGCACGAAATGCCCTTGTTCAGGGGTGCGCGCGGCGGGCCATTGCGCGGCGAGATCGTCCGGCGCGCCGTAATGAAGGCGCGGCGGACCCTTGGCCTGTCCGAACGGACCACGCCGCACGCCTTGCGCCACAGCTTCGCCACCCACCTGCTCGGCCGCGGCGCGGACCTGCGCGCGCTGCAGGAATTGCTCGGCCATGCCAGCCTGTCATCGACGCAGATCTACACCGCCGTCGACGCCGCCCATCTGCTGGACGTCTATCGCAACGCGCACCCCAGAGCTTAGGCGCGCCCCTAATTGTCGCGCGGCTTCCAGGTGAGGACGCGCCAGCCGTAATAGAGGATGATCGCGGCGGTCATCGCCAGCGCCGCCGGGCCGACATAGCGGTCGAGCACCTGAAAATTGCTGCCAAGATAATAGCCTGCGCCGGTCAGGATGCAGTTCCAGATCGTGCTGCCCGCCGCCGTCCACAAAGCGAACTTCACCCGCGACATGTGGGCCATGCCCGCCGGCAGCGAGATGATCGTGCGGCCCACCGGGAGAAAGCGAAAAACGAAGATCACCCAGTGACCGTGCGAGAGAAAGAAGCGGTGGAGCCGCACCACATCGTCCCACTCGACCGTCAGCCAGCGGCCCCAGCGATCGACGAAGGGCTTAAGCCGCTGGTAGCCGAGCCGGTAGCCAAGCTCGTACCAGAAGAAATTTCCCGCGACGGTGCCGATCGTCCCGGCGGCGATCAGCGGCACGATCTCCATCTCGCCGCGCGCGACCGCGAAGCCGCCCAGGCCCATGATCACTTCCGACGGGATCGGCGGAAAGATATTCTCGGCCGCCATCAGCAGGAAAATGCCGAAATAGCCGCCGCTGGCGATCAAGCTGAGGACGAATTCGGTCACGTCAGGCGCGGGCCGCGACCCGCGCCTCGATTGCCTCCCAGATGCGCGCGGGCGTGTCGGTGCCGTTGAAGCGGTCGATCGCGACGATGCCGGTGGGTGAGGTCACATTGATCTCCGTCAGCCATTCCCCGCCGATCACGTCGATGCCGACGAAGAGCAGGCCACGCTTCTTGAGTTCCGGCCCGATGGCAGCGCAGATTTCCTCCTCGCGCGGAGTCAGCGTCGTCTTCGCCGCCGTGCCGCCGACCGCCAGATTGGAACGGATTTCGCCCTCGCCCGGAATGCGGTTGAGAGCGCCGATCACCTCGCCATCAACGAAGACGATGCGCTTGTCGCCCTCCGCGACGCCGGGGAGAAAGGCCTGGACCATATGCGGCTCGCGATAGGCGGCGTTGAACGTTTCGATCAGCGAGGCGAGGTTCGCGCCATCGCGCCCGATCCGGAAGACCGAGCCGCCGGCGAAGCCGTGCAGCGGCTTGACGACGATCTCTCCATGTTGGGCGAGAAAATGCCGCGCCGCGCCGAGCGAGCGGGTGATCATGGTGGGCGGCATGAAGCGGGCGAAATCGAGCACCCACACCTTCTCCGGGGCGTTGCGGACGCTGGCCGGATCGTTGACGACGAGCGTCTCGCTCTGGATGCGCTCGAGCAAATGGGTGGCGGTGATATAGCCGAGGTCGAAGGGCGGATCCTGCCGCATCAGCACCACATCGGCGTCGCGGCCGAGGTCGATGATCTGCGGCTCGCCCGCAGTGAATTGACCGCCCTCGACGCGCTGGACGGTGACGGGACGGGCCATGGTGTAGAGCCGTCCGTCCTGCCAGGTCAGATCCTCGGCGGCATAATGGAACAAGCTGTGCCCCCTCGCCTGCGCGCCGAGCATGACCGCGAAGGTCGAATCGCCCGCGATCTTGATCGATTCCAGCGGGTCCATCTGGACGGCGACGCGGAGGGGCATGTGTCGGTTCCTCAAAGGCTTGCTGGCATCTAGGGTCAGACCCCGTGCCTGTCACCCGCGCCAGACATCTTTCATGTGCCGAGGCCAGCGCCCCGGGACGATGAAGATTGCGTCGATGCGGGTGGTGTCGCCGGGCCGCTCGTAGCGCGGCGCGAGCGCCTCCGCCGCCCTCGCAACGCGCCGCAGCCGGAAATCGTCGAGCGCCAGCGCCGCCTCATCGTCGCTGGCGCGCGCCTTGACCTCTATGAAAGCGAGCATTTTGCCGCGCCGCGCCACCAGATCGACCTCGCCGACGGGCGTTCGCGCCCGCGTCGCGAGGATGCGCCAGCCCTTCAGGCGCAGCCACCAGGCGGCGAGCGTCTCGGCCCGTCGGCCGCCGCGCTCGGCGCGTTGTCGAGTCACGTGGGGCGCTTCATTTCAGCATTTGCGCCCGCTCGTAGGCGAGCCGGCGTGGCACGCCGAGCCGCAAGGCGACGTCCGCGGCAGCGCGGGAGGGGGAGAGCGTGGCCATCGCCGCCCGCAACGCCGCGTCGATCTCACCTTCACCGGCGGGCGCGGCCTCACCCGGCGGGCCGACGACGATGACGATCTCGCCCTTGGGCGGCGCATCGGCATAGCGGGCCGCGAGCTCGGACAGGGTGCCGGTGACGGTCTCCTCGAATGCCTTGCTGATCTCGCGGGCGACCGCCGCCTCGCGGTCGCCGAGGCCATCGCCCAGGGCCGCCAGCGCCGCGCCGAGACGCGGGCCGCTCTCGTAGAAGACCAACGTGCCGCGAAAGCCCGCGACTTCCGCAATCGCCTCTGCCCGCGCCTTCTCCTTGACCGGCAGGAAGCCGAGAAAGGCGAAGCGATCGGTCGGCAGCCCGGCCAGGGTCAGCGCCGCGACCAATGCGCAGGGGCCGGGGATGGTGGTAACGACGATCCCCGCCGCCCGAGCGTCGCGGACCAGCTTGAAGCCGGGATCGGAGATGAGGGGCGTGCCGGCATCCGAAACGAGCGCAATGGCTTCGCTCGCCATGCGCGCGATCAGGCCGGGGCGCACCGCATCGGCATTGTGATCGTGATAAGGCGTCATCGGCCGCTTGCCGCCGATATGGCGCAAAAGCTTGGCCGTCACACGGCTGTCCTCGACCGCGAGCAGGTCGGCATTGGCCAGTGTCGTGGCCGCCCGCGCCGAAAGGTCGGAAAGATTGCCGATCGGGGTGGCGACGATATAGAGGCCGGGCTCAAGTTTCTCGTTCATTGGAACACGTCATGGCATTGCTGTCGCACCGCCCGCAACCCGGCGCACCCGTTCTCCGCATCCTCTCGGTCTTCATGATCGGACTGGCGATGGCGGGTTGCGTGCCGCGCTCACGTCCGATCGCGCCGCCGCCGACGCCCGAGGTCCAGCCGGATGCGCAGCGCCCGAATGGCCGCCTTCCCGCTGACGAAACGCGCAACCGGGTCGCGGTGCTGGTGCCGCTTTCGGGCCCGAATGCGGGGCTGGGCCAATCCCTGCTCAACGCCGCCAATCTCGCTTTGCTCGACACTGGCGGCCAGCGCATCCGCATCACCGCTTACGACACGGCGCGGGGCGCGGGGGCGGCGGCCAATGAGGCGATCGCCGATGGCAACGGCCTGTTCCTCGGGCCGCTCCTTGCCGAGGATGTCCGCGCGGTTGCGACGATCGCGCGCGCCGAGGAAATCCCGGTCATCGCCTTCTCCAACGATGTCAGCGTCGCGGGCAATGGCGTCTATGTGATCGGCGTCGATCCGGCCCAGTCGATCGACCGCGTCGTCGCCTTCGCCGTCTCGCGCGGACTGCGCCGCTTCGGCGGGCTGACCCCGACCGGCACCTATGGGCAGCGTGCCGGTCAGGCGCTGACCGCCGCCGTCGAGGGCGCCAATGGGACATTGGTCGGCATGCAGAGCTATGCCCGCACCGCGGCCGAGATGCGTGCGGCGGCGGGGCGGCTCAATGCGGCCGGCCGCTACGACGCGGTGCTTGTCGCCGACGGCGCGCAGATCGCCCTGCAGCTCGCCACCACCGTCCGCCAGGCCTCGCCGCAGCCGCGCCTGTTCGGCACCGAATTGTGGGCGAGCGAAAGCAATCTCGGCACCGGCACCGGCCTGCGCGGCGCGTGGTTCGCGGCGCCGAGCGACGCCAATTTCGGCGCGTTCCGCACCCGCTACCGCGCCCGCTACAATGCCGCCCCGTTCCGGCTGGCGAGCCTCGGCTATGACGCGGTGCTGCTGACCGTGCGGATCGCCGCCGATTGGCCGATCGCGCGCCGCTTCCCCGCGCGGGCGCTGCGGGAATCGACGGGCTTCGCAGGGGTCGACGGGGCGTTCCGCTTCGGCCGCGACGGGGTTGCAGAACGGGCGCTGGAAGTGCGCGAGATCGGCGCGACCGGGACGACGGTGGTGTCGCCCGCACCGCGCGGCTTCGAATAAATCAGGCGGCGATCTCGGCGAGGATCGCGTTCAGGACCAGCATACCGGGGGGCGTCGCGCGCAGGCGTTCGTCCTCCAGCTCAAGGAGGGCGCCGAGCCGCCGCACGGCCGCACGATCGACGGGATCGCGGCCCGCAAGTGCGGCGAGGCGGCGCAAATCGACACCTTCGCTGAGCCGCAGCCCCATGAGCAAAGCCTCCGTCCCCCGATCGGCCGGGGCGATGGGCTCCTCCGAGACGATGCCATGCCCGTTGCGGGCCATGGCGGCGAGCCAGTTTTCCGGCTTGCGATGGCGCTGGGTCGCGGTGCCGCCGCGCCGGCCATGCGCGCCCGGGCCGATGCCGGCATAAGCGCCATAGCGCCAATAGGTCAGATTGTGCCGGCTCTCAGCACCGGGGCGGGCGTGGTTGGAAATTTCGTAGGCCGGGAGGCCGCCGGCGGTGGTGAGGCCCTGCGTCAGCTCGTAGAGCGCCGCGCCTTTGTCCGGGTCCGGTGCAGCAAGCTCGCCTTTGGCGACGAGCGTTTCGAAGCGCGTGCCCGGCTCGATGGTGAGCTGGTAGAGCGAAAGATGCTCGGTGCCGAAGGCGAGCGCGCGATCGAGCTCGGCCGCCCAAGCCTTCGCACCCTGCCCGGGCAAGGCGTAGATCAAATCGAAGCTGACCCGGCGGAAGGCGGCCTGCGCGGCGGCGAGCGCGGCCAAAGCTTCGTCCACCCCATGGGCGCGGCCGAGGAAAGCGAGCGCCGCAGCGTCCAGCGACTGGATGCCGAGCGAGACGCGGTTGACGCCGGCCGCGGCGAGATCGGCGAAGCGCGCCGCCTCGACCGACGAGGGATTGGCCTCCAGCGTTATTTCGATGTCCGGCGCGAAGCTCCAATGCCGCTCGGCCGCCTCGATCAAAGCGGCAACGGTGGAGGGCGGCATCAGGGAAGGGGTGCCGCCGCCGAAGAAGATCGAGGTCAGACGGCGGCCCGGCGTTTCATGCGCCTCATGCGCGAGATCGGCGAGCAGCGCGTCACGCCACGCCTCCTGATCCACCGTCTCGCGGACATGGCTGTTGAAGTCGCAATAGGGGCATTTGGAGACGCAGAACGGCCAGTGGATATAGAGGGCGAAGTCCTGCCCATGGCCGTCATTGCGAGCGGAGCGAAGCAATCCAGCCTCACTGGATTGCCGCGTCGCTACGCTCCTCGCAATGACGTCAGACACTAGAGCAACGCCGCGACCAATTTCCGAAACGCATCCGCCCGGTGGCTCATCGCGTGCTTTTCGGCAGGGTCCATCTCGCCGAATGTATCCTCCCGTCCAGCGGGTACAAAGATCGGGTCGTAACCGAAGCCGTTTGCCCCGCGCGGGGGGAAGGCGAGCGTTCCGTCCACCCGCCCTTCGAACCATTCGCTGTGGCCGTCGGGCCAGCAGACAGCGAGCGCGCAGACGAAATGGGCGTTGCGGCTGGCGTCCGGATCGAGCGCATCGAGCTCCGCCTGAACCCTCGACATCGCGCGGTTGAAGTCGCGTTCGCCGGTCACTTCGCCCGGCCCTGCGGCCGCCGGCACGCTCGGATCGGCGAGCGCCCAGCGCGCCGAGAAAATGCCGGGCCGGTCGCCCAGCGCCTCGACGCACAGGCCGCTATCGTCGGCGAGCGCGGGGAGGCCGGACAGGTCAGCCGCGACGCGCGCCTTCAGATCGGCATTGTCGATGAAGCTCGTCCCGATCTCGTCGGGCTCGGGCAGATCCAGTTCGGCGGCGGAGACCGGCTCGATCCCGTACGGCCCGAGCAATTCGCGAATCTCGCGGACCTTGCCTTCATTGTGGCTGGCGATGACCAGCCGGCCGGCCCCGAGCTTGCGCGTCACCGGCCGGTCGCCCGGTCCTGCGCCGCGAAAATCTCCGCGCAGCCGATGCGGGCGAGGCGGAGCAGGCGAAGCAAGCCCTCCTCGTCGAACACTTCGCCTTCCGCGCTGATCTGCGCCTCCACCAATTTGCCGTCGCCGGTGAGGACGAAATTGCCGTCGGAGCCGGCCGAGCTGTCCTCGGCATAATCGAGATCGAGCACTGCCTGGCCGCCATGCATACCACAGCTCACCGCGCCGACTTTCTGGCGGATCGGATCGGCGGCGATCAGCTCTTTCTTGAGCAGGCCATCGACGGCGATGCGCAGCGCCACCCATGCGCCGGAGATCGCCGCCGTGCGGGTGCCGCCATCGGCCTGGATCACGTCGCAATCGAGCGTGATCTGACGCTCGCCGAGCGCCTCGAGATCGACCACGGCGCGCAGTGAGCGCCCGATCAGCCGCTGAATCTCCTGCGTCCGCCCCGATTGCTTGCCGCCCGCCGCCTCACGGCGCCCCCGCGTGTGGGTCGCGCGGGGCAGCATGCCATATTCGGCCGTGACCCAGCCGCGGCCCTTGCCGCGCAACCAGCCGGGCAGGCTCGTCTCGACCGACGCGGTGCAGAGCACCCGCGTGTCGCCGAAACTGACGAGGCAACTCCCCTCCGCATGGCGGGTGAAGGCGGGTTCGATACTAATCGCGCGCATCTGGTCTGGCGCGCGGCCTGAGGGACGCATAGACACTCCGTTGATAGGTTGGCCGTGGCATTAGGCCCTGATCGCCCGAGGGGAAAGTGCACGATGAAGATGCTTCTGACGATCCTCGGCGCCTTGATGGTGCTGGTTGGCCTGCTCTGGATGGGACAGGGTCTCGGCATCGTCCGCTGGCCCGCTTCCAGCTTCATGATCGATGTTTCGGACTGGGTCTGGCGCGGCGGCCTCTTCGCGCTGGGCGGCTTGCTGCTGATCTGGGCGGGGCGGAGGCGCTAGCCGCGCCTCAGGCGTGTGACGCGATCCATTCCTCGACGACCGGGGCAATCTGGTTGCGCCATTTGCCGCCGTTGAAGATGCCGTAATGGCCGGCGCCCTTGGCGAGGTGATATTTCTTCATGGCCGCCGGCAACCCGCTCGCGATGGTGAGCGCCGCCTTGGTCTGGCCGACGCCGGAAATATCGTCGCGCTCGCCCTCGATCGCCAGCAGGGCGATGTCCTTGATCGCGGCCGGATCGATGCGGCGGCCGCGATGCATCATCTCGCCCTTGGGCAGCGCATGGCGCTGAAACACCACGTCGATCGTCTGCAGATAGAATTCGGCGGTCATGTCGCAAACGGCGCGATATTCGTCGTAAAAGTCCTTGGTGGCGTCCGCTTCCTCATCGTCGCCGTCGACAAGATGGCGGAACATCTCCCAATGGCTGACCATATGGTTGCCGAAGTTCATCGCCATGAAGCCGGCTAGCTGAAGGAAGCCCGGATAAACCCGCCGCCCCGCGCCTGGATAAAGATAGGGAACGGTGACGATGACGTTGCTTTCGAACCAGGCGAAAGGCCGCTGCGTCGCCACTGTATTGACCTCGGTCGGCGCCTTGCGCGTGTCGATCGGGCCGCCCATCATGGTCAAAGTCTTCGGCCGGCAGGGATTTTTGTCCTGACTCATCAGGCAGGCCGCGGCATAGGCCGGCACGGACGGCTGGCAGACCGCGAGCATGTGCGCACCGCGCCCTTTTGAATCTTGGCCGATCGCCTCCATATATTCGATCAGATAGTCGACATAGTCGTCGAGATCGAAGCGGCCCGCGTCGGTCGGCACCAGCTTCGCGTCGCGCCAGTCGGTGATGTAGACGTCGTGGCCGGGCAGCATCCGCTCGACCGTGCCGCGCAGGAGAGTCGCATAGTGGCCCGACATGGGCGCGATCACCAGCAACTTGGGCGATCCCTTGATGCCCTCTCGCCGGAAGCGCTTGAGCTGGCCGAACGGCTTGCGGAGTACCACCTCCTCATGGACGGCGACCTCCTTGCGCTCCACGATTGTTTTGGTGAGCCCGAATTCGGGCTTGCCGCGCGGCGCCGAGGCATGGGCGAAGACATCGAGGGCCGAGGCGACGATTGGGCCCATTTGCGAATAAGCGAAGGGGTTGGCTGGATTCTGCATCCAGCCCGCGCCGATATTGGCGAGCGTGCTCGCACCCGCGAGCAGCGAGCGTTGCACTTCATAAGCGTCGTAAAGCATGCGGTCTTCAAGCCCCCGGTCGGCGCGCCTTATGCGAGGCGAGGCGGGCTTGGTCCAGACATTTCCCATGGCGAGACGCAACCCCGCCGCCATTGAGCGCGCCCGGCGGCGCTGCTAGGCCCCGCCGCATGGCAAGGGGCAAGATCGAGGAGGGGCCGCGCGGCAAGATCGGCAATCTTGTCGTCATCTGGCGCTATGCGCTGCGCTACAAAGGCACGATCATCGGCGCGGTGACTGCGCTGATCGTGGCAGCCGGCGCCACCCTGGCGATCCCGGACGGCTTCCGGCGTTTGATCGATCAGGGCTTCGTCGCCGATGGACGCGGCCAGATCGGGCCTTTGTTCAACTATTTGCTGGCGATGGTCATCCTGCTCGCATTGGCCACCGCCTGCCGATATTATTTCGTCTCGATGCTCGGCGAACGGGTCGTCGCGGACATCAGGGTCGCGCTGCACGACAATATGCTGCGCCTTGAGCCGCGCTTTTTCGAAGAGAATCGCCCGTCCGAAATCGCCTCGCGGATCACCGCCGATACGGCCGTTATCGAGATGGTGGTCGGCTCGACCGTTTCGCAGGCGCTGCGCAATCTGGTGATGGGCGCGGGCGGCATCATCTACCTCTTCACGCTCGCGCCGATGATGACCCTGGGCCTGATGATCGGCATCCCTCTGATCGTCCTTCCGGTCGTCGTCCTGGGCCGGCGCGTGCGCGCGATTTCGCGGACCAGCCAGGATCGCATCGCCGACCTGGGCTCGATCGTCTCCGAAACGCTCGGCGCGATGAAGATCGTTCAGGCCTTCGGGCAGGAGAAACGCGAAAGCGGCCGTTTCCGCACCGCCGTCGCGAATGTTTTCGCGACCGCGCGTCGCCGTATCCTGATGCGATCGGTGCTGACCGCGATCGTCATCTCCCTGATGTTCGGCTCGATCACCATGTTGATGCGTCAGGCGGCGATCGATGTTTCGCAGGGCGAGTTGAGCGGGGGCACGGTCGCCGCCTTCGTCATTACCGGCGCGATCGTCGCGGGCGCGTTCGGCGCGTTGACCGAAGTCTATGGCGACCTGCTGCGCGGCGCCGGCGCGGCCGGGCGCATCGCCGAGCTGATGGCCGAAGCGCCGCAGATCAAGGCTCCGGCCGAACCGAGGAAGCTCCCGGAACCGGCGCGGGGCGCGTTGAGTTTCGAGGAGGTTACCTTTCGCTACCCCACCCGGCCAGACGTCAGCGCGCTTCACGACTTCAGCCTCTCCGTTCGGCCGGGCGAAACGCTCGCCGTGGTCGGCCCCTCGGGCGCCGGCAAGACGACGCTCTTTCAGCTCGCCCAGCGTTTTTACGATCCGCAGGAGGGCGTGATCCGGATGGACGGCGTCGCCCTGCCCGAAGCGGATCCCGCCGAAATCAGGACCCGGATCGCGGTGGTGCCGCAGGAGACGATCATCTTCGCCGCCTCGGCGCGCGACAATCTTCGCTACGGCCGCTGGGAAGCCGAGGACGCCGAACTCTGGGAAGCGGCGGAGGCGGCGAATGCGGCGGAATTCCTGCGCCGCCTGCCCGAGGGCCTCGACACCTATCTCGGCGAAGGCGGCGCCCGGCTCTCGGGCGGTCAGCGCCAGCGCGTCGCCATCGCCCGCGCCTTGCTGCGCGACGCGCCGCTGCTGCTGCTGGACGAGGCGACGTCGTCGCTCGACGCCGAATCCGAACGTCTCGTGCAATCCTCGCTCGAGCGCCTGTTCGAAGGGCGGACGACGATGGTCATCGCCCATCGCCTCGCCACGGTGCGCGCCGCCGATCGCATCATTGTGCTGGAGCATGGCCGCATCGTCGAGGAAGGCGACCATGAGTCGCTCAATGCCGGGAGCGGCCTTTACGCGCGGCTCGCGCGGCTCCAGTTCGAGGGCCTGGCGGCCTGACCCTTGCCTCTATTCCTGCCGTAGCAATCGGCAGATCGACGGGCGAACGGGATCACTTTGACGCGAGCGCGGAGCGCGCCACAGGTGCAACGGGCCTCTCGCTGGCTATCCCGCCAGCCTTGCGCCGGCGGTTGAAATGAAAAGGGCGGCCCCGAAGGACCGCCCCGTCATCCTCTCGCGCTGGCGCGATCAGAAGTTCACATATTGCTCGTTGCCGACGAAGCCCATCGCGGTGATGTTTGCGCGCTTCGTCACCCCGAGCACCTCATCGACCTGCTCGTAGCGCGCTTCCGGGTGCGGC
>Ga0136633_1001238_pt1 | contig 18967 bp, 13 predicted proteins | sample AntDrymeUQ832206_2_FD_105494 | JGI IMG/M metagenome (GOLD analysis project Ga0136633, IMG submission 105494) | Polar desert sand microbial communities from Dry Valleys, Antarctica - metaG UQ83 (22.06) | ecosystem: Environmental > Terrestrial > Soil > Desert | place: Antarctica: Dry Valley...
CCTTCTCGACGTGGCGCTCGGCCAGCTCCGAGATGTGGACGAGGCCCTCGATGGCGTCGTCGAGCTCGACAAAAGCACCGAAGGGGACGAGCTTGGTGACGCGCCCCTCGATGATTTCGCCGATCTGGCGCTGGCGGGCGAACTGCCGCCATGGGTCCTCCTGCGTCGCCTTCAGTGACAGCGACACTCTCTCGCGCTCGAGGTCGACGTCGAGAACCTCGACCTGGACGTCCTTTCCGACCTCGACCACCTCGGAAGGATGATCGACGTGTTTCCACGACAGCTCGGAGACGTGCACCAGGCCGTCCACGCCCCCGAGATCCACGAACGCGCCGAAGTTGACGATCGAGGACACGGTTCCGGTCCTCACCTCGCCCTTTGTCAACGAGGTCAGGAAGCCCTGGCGCTGCTCGGCCTGCGACTCCTCGAGGAACTTGCGGCGCGACAGCACCACGTTGTTGCGATTCTTGTCGAGCTCGATGATCCGGCACTCGAGCGCACGCCCCACGTAGGGATGGAGGTCACGCACTCGTCGCATCTCGACCAGAGATGCGGGCAGGAAGCCCCGCAAACCGATATCGAGTATGAGCCCGCCCTTGACCACCTCGATGACGGGCCCTTCGACGGTTCCATCTGCGTTCTTGATCTCCTCGATACGGCCCCAGGCGCGCTCGTACTGCGCCTTCTTCTTCGAGAGCATGAGGCGGCCCTCGGCGTCCTCTTTCTGAGTGACCAGCGCCTCGATCGAGTCGCCGATAGAAACGACGTCGTGCGGGTCGATATCATTGCGAATAGACAGCTCGCGCAGCGGGATGACGCCCTCGGACTTGTAGCCGATGTCGAGCAGGACTTCGTCCTTGTCGATCTTGACGATCTCGCCGGACACGATGTCGCCCTCGTCGAATGGCTTGATCGTGGCATCGATGGCCGCCATCATCTCTTCCAGAGAGTCACCGACGTCGTTTTCGACGATAGTGCCGCCGTGATAGGTCTCGCCGGCGGCCGATGGTGCGGTGCGGGTGATTACGCCGCCGGAGCCGTCCGGCAGCGTCTGCTCCGAGCCCGGCCGGCTTGCGGGCTCTGGAATCGAGGCTTGAGCAGCCTCGTCCTGCGATTCCGACATATAGGGGATCTCCTCCTGACGTGAATTCGCCCCCAGATGGGGGGCTGCCTCAGTATATAGGGCGGCTCGCAGGGGGCCGCGCCTCCTGGTTTCTGCCTAGAAAGCAGGGCTTACGGGCTCTCCCGCATACGACGTCCTGCCTGCTTAGAGGACCCCCTGATCTCCGCCTTTGCGTATAGCCCTCGGACGCCGCGCCGCCGAAGCAAGGGGCATAGAGCCCAACCCCCCAAGGAGGAGCAGCATCATGATAGGTAACCTTTCACACCGGCTGACCGCAACGGCGGTCGCGGCCTCGGCGCTGCTGGCAAGCGCCGGGCTTCCGCCCACGCGGCGCGGCCCGGACCCTCGATCTCCATATCGAGCGTCACGGTGACCGAGGGCAACTCCGGCCAGAAGCAAATGCTGTTCACCCTGCAGGTCAAGGGTGTCTGGAACAAGAGCATGACGGTCGACCACCAGACCGTGGCCGGCAGCGCCAGCTCCCCAAGCGACTACGTCTCGGCCCAGGGCACGGTGTCGTTCGCCGGTGGCAAGCGCCAGACGGTCTCCGTCTGGGCCAACGGAGACACCGTAAAGGAGAACACCGAGACCTTCACCGTATCCCTCACGAACCCTGTTGGAGGAGCAAGCATCAAGAGCGGCGGCGGCCTCGGCACCATCACCAACGACGACCTGCTGCCGGTTCTGTCCGTTACCGACGTGGTGGTCGGCGAGGGCGACTCGGGCACCACCCCCGCGGTCTTCAAGGCCACGCTGTCGAACGCATCCACCACCGACGTCAGCTTCCAATACGCGACCGCTGATGGCTCGGCTGCGGCCGCGCTCGCCGACTACACGGCCTCTACGGGTACCGTGACCTTCGCCCCCGGGCAGGTGACGAAGTCCATCACGGTTCCGGTTGTCGGAGACACCACAAGTGAGAGCGACGAGGTTTTCTCGCTGAGCTTCTCCAACGCATTAGGTGCCGTCGCCCAGGCCACCGGCACCATCATCGACGACGAGAGCGCTCCGGCCGTTTCCATCTGGGATGCCGAAGAAGTCATCGAGGGCAACTCGGGCACGGTCTCCGCCAGCTTCGAAGTCGTGCTTTCGCACGCCAGTTCGGTTGAGTCCACAGTCGCCTACGACACCTCCAACGGTTCGGCTACCGCGCCCGCCGACTACCAAGCCTCGAGTGGACCGATCGTGTTTGCTCCCGGTGACCTCTCCAAGTCCGTAACGGTAACTGTTCAGGGCGACGACTGGCACGAGGGTGACGAGGACTTCTCGCTAACGCTGACCGCTCCCGCCAACGCCGTCCTGGCGGACGCACTGGGGCGCGGCCTTATCACTGACGACGACGCCACCCCGGTGGTGTCGGTCTCCAACACCACGGTGTCAGAGGGCAACTCGGGCACCGTCGACGCGGCTTTCTCGCTGTCGCTGTCCCGGCCCTCCAGCCAGGCAGTGACCGTTTCTTACGGCACTTCCGACGGCAGCGCGGTGGCAGCCAGCGACTACACGACCGCTCTCGGGGAGGTCACCTTCGCAGCGGGCAACACGGCCAAGACTGTGAAGGTCGCCATCATCCCCGACACAGTCAACGAGCCCGCCGAGCGCTTCAACCTCGACGTGCAGTCGACCACCAACGCCGACCTCGGAGACGGTACCGGCGTGGGCACGATCACCAACGACGACAGGGCTGCCTCCAAGCTCTCGTTCACAGCCCGCAAGCGCCCCAGCCGCATCCGGGTCAAGGGGCTCCTGACCCCGGCCCACGCCGGCCAGAAGGTCAAGATCGTGCTCAAGAAGCGGCGCAGCGGCGCCTGGGTCAAGGTCGGCACCAAGCGAGTGCTGCTCGGCTCGGGAATCGACCGCAACGCCGACGGGATCCGTGAGAGCGGCTACGCGAAGAGGTTCCGCCGGCCGCAGAGGACCAAGCGCTGCAGGGTGATCGTCCGCTTCAGAGGAGATGTGGATCACCTTCCTAGCATTGCTCGCCGCACCTTCTACTGCTAGACCCGCTCCATCCACCGCAAGCCCTCGGCCCCCTCCCGCATCAAGGAGGGGGCCGAGGCGCGAGCAGCACCAACGCCACGTCGTCGGAGAGCGCACCTCCGCAATGGCGCGTGAGGTCCTCGATGAGGGCGTCGAGGGCGCTGCTCAGATTGGGGGACTCGAGGGCCCTCAGGGCTCCGCTCTCGAGATCGAAGAAGGCGCCGGCGGGATCCCGGCACTCGGTCGCCCCATCGGTGTAGAGGAGGATGCGCTCGCCGGTGGCCACTGCGAAGGTCTCCACCTGCGGGGTGGGGGAAAGCCCGAAGGGAGCGGAGCGCACTTGCGGATCGAGCAGGTCGACCGCCCCGAGCCGGTAGCGCAGTGGCGAAGGATGGCCGAGGTTGACGACCCTGATCTCGTGGCCCGAGAGCTCCAACAACACGGCCGAGATGAAGTCCTCGTCACCCACGTAGCGGCCGACGGACTCGTCCACGGCGGCGACGACGTCTACCAGTAGGGATCGCGTGAAGGCGGCGTCCCGGAAAGTGCCCAGGACGACCGACGCCAGACGGACGCCGTCGAGCCCCTTGCCGCGCACGTCGCCGACGATGATCCTGAGCCCATGCGGCGTCTCGACCGCATCGTAGAGGTCGCCCCCTATCAGCGCCTCTTCGGCGGCGGAGGCGTAGCGCACCTCCAGCTCGGCCTCGCCAAGTGCATCCGGCAGGGGCCGCAACACGGTCTGCTGGGCGATCTCGGCGATGCGAATCATGCGCCGCAGCGCGTCCTCTCTGGTGACCCGCAGCATGGCAATCGAGTAACCGATCGCTCCTCCCATGATGTTGATCGAGATGCGCAGAAAATGAGCGGCGGTCCAGTGGTCGGGGGCACCCAGTAAGAGGGCCCAGGCAACCGCATAGAGTGAGACCGCGACTGTGCGCCGCGGGGTGCTGAGGGCGGCGGCGATCATGCTTCCGACGACCAGGGCGCCCAACAGATAGATCATGGTGATCAGGTCCAAAAGGCCCAGTGCGGTGATCACCAGGAAACCCCCGATGAGGCCCCAGTCGGCCCCCTCCGAAACTCCGCTGCGGTCGCGGTAGAGGGAGCTCAGCTCTTGGCGTCGGACCAAGTCGCCCCCCACGACAGATCAACCGCCAGTGGGACCTTCATGTCGCACACTCCGGTCATGGCCCGCTCGACCAGCTCACCCACCTCTTGCTCACGGCCCTGCTCGACTTCGAAGACGAGCTCGTCGTGCACGGTCAGGATCATGCGCGCGCCGGGGGCCTGTTCTTCGAGCGAGCGCTCCACCGCGATCATCGCCAGCTTCATGATGTCGGCGGCGCTGCCCTGGATGGGGGCGTTGAGGGCCTGTCGCTCGCCGATGGCTCGCACCCGGGGGTTGCCCGAGCCGAGCTCGGGCAGATACCGCCTCCGTCCGAACATCGTCGTGGTGAAGCCGTCGGCGTGGGCGTGCGCCACGATCTGCTCAAGGAAGCTGGAAACGCCCGAGAACTGCTTGAGGTAGGCGTCGATGACCTCCTGGGCCTCAGGGACGGGAACGTTCAGGCGCTCGGCGAGGCCCGCGGCCCCCATCCCGTAGGACAGCCCGTAGTTCACCATCTTGGCCACCGAGCGCTGGCGATTGGAGAGCGCCGAACGCTCCACCGAGAAGATGCGGGAGGCCGTTTCTGCATGGATGTCCTCGCCCCCTGCGAACACATCGAGCAGGATCTCGTCCTCGGAGAGGTGCGCCATGACCCTGAGCTCGATCTGCGAGTAGTCGGCGGAGAGCAGGAGGCAGCCGGGTTCGGGGATGAATGCCCGCCGTATGCGCTTGCCGATCTCCGTGCGGACCGGGATGTTCTGCAGGTTCGGGTTCGTGCTCGACAGCCGTCCGGTGGTGGTCGCGGTCTGGTCGTAATTCGTGTGCAGGCGCCCGTCTTGTGGATCGACCAACGGGGGCAGGGCGTCGACGTAGGTGTTCTTGAGCTTGGCGAGCTCCCGGTACTCGAGAAGCTTCGGGACAAAGGGGTGCTCTTCGACCAATGCCTGCAACGCCCTGACGTCGGTCGACAGACCCGTCTTGGTGCGCCGCCTCGTCTTGAGCCCGAGCTTGTCGTAGAGCAGGGTGCGAAGTTGAGTCGGGGACCCCAGGTTGAGTCGCTCGCCGGCGAGCTCATAGCACTCGTCCTCGAGCTTGGTGATGCGAACGTCCAGCTCTTGCGCCATGGCATTCAGATAGTCGAGGTCGATGCGAACCCCTGCCTGTTCCATGGAGGCGAGAACCTCGATCAGAGGATGCTCGATGTCCCGGTAGAGCGCGGCCATGCCGAGCCTGTCGAGCTCCTGGTGGAGCGCCACCGACACCTCGAAGACGGCTCGAGCCCTGAGGCAAGAGGCCAGAGCGCGGGCCTCGTCGTCGGCCTCGTGCTCGAGCGCCAGCTGTGCCCCCTCGTCCGCCGCCGGCGGCTCCTCGTCGGCAGTCCGCAGCGCCCGGCCCGCGTACTTGCGGGCGAGCTCGTCGAGCTCGTAGGGCTGGCCCCCGGGGTCGAGCAGATAGGCCCCGATCTCCACGTCAGAGCTCACCCCCGCGAGCTCGATGCCGGCCGCCCGCAGCGACAACAGAACGGCGCGGGCGCCGTGCGCGAGCTTGGGGATGGAGGCGTCCGACAGCACCGATGCCAGGGCGTGTGCGAGCTCCTCGGTGGAAACGCCGGGCGGGCCCAGAGGGACGAACGCGGCCTGGTCCGTTTCCCACGCCAGAGCCACCGAGCGGGGCGGCTTTCTGGGGGCCGGGGCGGAGACGTCGAGGGCGATGCCGTCGGACGCCTGAAGCTCGGCCGCCAGCTCGGCCAGCTCCGCTACAGAGGACACAACCCGCATGTCGAGCTCGAACGGCGTCCCCTCGCCCTCGGCCGCCTCGGGAAGATCGGACATGAGTCGCTCCAGCAGGCTGCGGAACTCGAGTGAGGAGAACAGCTCCCTGACCGCGTCCATGTCCCACGGCTTCATCACGAGGTCGACGACGGCGACCTCGAGCGGCACCTCGGCGAGAGTAGAGAGCTTCTTGTTGAGCACTACCTGCTCGGCATGGGAGGCGAGGTTGGCGGCGAGCTTAGGGGTCTGCTCGTCCGCGTGAGCGACGGCCTCCTCTGCGGAGCCGTAGCGCTGCACCAGCTTCGCCGCTGTCTTCGTTCCCACCCCGGGGACGCCGGGCAGGTTGTCGGAAGAATCGCCCTCCAACGCTTTCAGGTCGACATACTTCTTGGGGGGCACGCCGTATCGCTTCTCGACCGCCTTGCGGTCCATCTCGACGATGTCGGTGATCCCGCGCCGGTTGTAGAGGACCTTGATGTCGTCGTTCACGAGCTGAAAGAAGTCCCGGTCGCCGGTGACGATACGGACGTCGATTCCTTCGAGGGCCGCCTTTTTGGCGAGGAACGAGATGATGTCGTCCGCCTCGTGTCCGGGGAGCTCGAAGATCGGCACTTGCAGGACATCGAGGACCGCGCGGATCAAGGGGAGCTGGGGGCCGAAGGTGGAGGGGGCCTCGGTGCGAGTCGCCTTGTAGTCCGAGAATTCCGCGGTGCGCTCGAGCGGCGCGCCCAAATCGAAGCTGGCCGCCAGGAGGTTCGGTCGCTGCTCCTGCAGCAGCTTGATGAGCATCGAAGTGAACCCGTAGACCGCGTTCGTGTGGGTGCCGTCTGTGGTCTGCAGGTCCTCTGGGAGCGCGTAATAGGCACGAAACGCAAGCGAATGGCCGTCGAGCAGCAACAGCTTGGGACGGCCCTTTTTGTTCACCTTGTTCAGCCTACAATCCAAGCATGGCGCTTCCCACTCCGGAGCTGCGGAACCTGAACCCCGCCCTGCGCGATTACCTGGAGGTGATCTTTCAGCTCGAGGAGGAGGGTCAGCGAATCCTCCAGGCACGCATCTCGGAGCGCCTGGGACTGGCGCCCGCGACGGTCTCCGAGGGCGTCAAGCGTTTAGTGGCCGAGGGCTACGTGGAGGTGCACGGGGGCCGCGACCTCGAGCTCACGGGGCGCGGACGAGTGCTCGCCGAAACGCTGGTGCGCCGCCATCGGCTCGCGGAGCGCATGCTCGTGGACATCCTCGGCATCCGCTGGCACCTGTGCCACGATCTCGCCGAGGACTGGGAGAAGGTCATGACACCGGAGGTCGAGGAGGCGATCCTCGAGCGCCTCGAAGGTGAGCCCACCTGCCCGCACGGCAACCCCATACCGGGCGAAGCGTCGGCGGTTTCGTGGTCCGACCTGCGCCCCGTTTCCGGCATGGAAGAGGGGGAGGTGGGGCTACTGACCCGGCTGCTCGAGGACATCGAGCTCGATCACGACGTCCTCCTCTACCTCGAGGAGAACGAGCTGCTGCCCGGGCGGGAGCTCACGCTGGTAGCGTTGGCACCCGACGGGACCCGGCTCCTCGAGGTGGCGGGGCGGCAGGTGGCGCTGGGGCCGCGGCTTGCGGACAACCTATGGGTGACGCCGCGAGCGTGAGCGATGTGCGCTACCCGCCGATAGCCGACTACGGCTTCATCTCCGACTGCCATTCGGCGGCGCTCGTGTCGAGGGCGGGAGCAATCGACTGGTGCTGCATGCCTCGCTTCGACTCTCCGAGCGTCTTCGGCCGCCTGCTTGATTGGGATAAGGGCGGCTTCTGCCACATCTCTCCCTCCGAGGAGTTCACCGTCACGCGGCACTACCTCGACCGCACGCTCGTGCTCGAGACGATGTTTGCCACCGCCTCCGGGCGAGCACGTTTGCTGGAATTCTTCTCGATGCGGCCCGAAGGTCGTTCGAAGCCTCACCGGCAGTTGGTGCGCGTGATCGAGGGGGTCGAGGGCCGCGTCGAGCTGGGGATAGCGATCAGTCCCCGTTTCGACTACGGGTCTATCCGCCCTTGGATCCGGCGGGAGAAGGATGGCCTGTTCGCCGCCATCGGCGGCGCGGCCGGACTCGTGATCTGGACCGACGCGGAAATGGGGCTCGCCGGCTTGCACGATCTCGAGGGAACGGTTGTCGTGTCCGCCGGAGAGAGGGCCCGGCTGTCGCTGCAATTCGCCCGCCCGGAGTTGCTCGACGGCCCTGCCCCCTCACGACCCACGGCCGAGGAAGTCGACGCCCGGCTCGATGGGACCGTTGCCTGGTGGCGGGCGTGGGCCCGGCAGTGCAAAGCAAAGGGTCTCCGGACCGAGGAGGCACTTCGTTCGGCGCTGGTGCTCAAGGGCCTCACCCACGCCCCCACCGGCGCCATCGTCGCCGCTCCCACGACATCGCTGCCCGAGACACCCGGCGGCGAGCGCAACTGGGACTACCGCTTCAGCTGGATCAGAGACTCGGCGTTCACACTGCGCTCGCTGCACGAGCTCGGCTTCGTCAAGGAGGCCTCAGGCTTCGCCCGCTTCGTCGAGCGCAGCGCGGCGGGCTCGGTCGACGAGCTCCAGATCATGTACGGGTGCGGCGGAGAACACCGGCTCACCGAGATCGATTTGGAGCTCGACGGCTACCGCGGCGCTCGCCCCGTCCGCATCGGCAACGCCGCCTACTCACAGTCTCAGCACGATGTCTACGGAGTAATGCTCGAGGTCGCGGCGACGAGGCACGGGCGCGGAGAGCACATCACGCCGCACTACTGGAGCTTTTTGAGCCAACTCGTCGAGCGCGCCACAGAGGTGTGGAAGAAACCCGACCAGAGCATCTGGGAGGTTCGCAGCGAGCCGCTGCACTTCGTGCAGTCGAAGGTCATGTGCTGGGTAGCAGTCGACCGCGGCATCGAGCTCGGCGAGCGCGCGCATCTGCCCTGCGATCTGGAAGCGTGGAAGGTGGCGCGTTCCGAGATTCGCGACGCGGTGGAGACTGAGGGCTACGACCCTGAGCGGGGAGTGTTCGTGCGGGCGTTCGGCAGCGGAGATCTCGACGCGGCCCTCCTTCTTCTCCCGGAGTACGGCTTCGTCGAGTGGCGCGACGAGCGCATGGTCCGCACTACCGACGCCATCATGGCTGAGCTCGAGAGCGACGGGCTGTTGCTTCGCTATATCGCCCATGACGGACTCGAGGGAACCGAGGGCCGCTTTCTGTGCTGCTCGTTCTGGCTGGTCGAATGCCTCGCACGCCAGGGCCGCGTCGAGGAGGCGCGCACGCTGTTCGAGCGGACCTGCGCGGGCGCCAACGACCTGGGGCTGTTCTCGGAGGAGCTCGACGTGAGCACGGGCGAGATGCTGGGGAACTTCCCCCAGGGCCTCTCTCACCTGGCGCACATCCAGGCCGCGCTGGCGCTGTCCGAAGCGAGTGAGGATGCCGAGTGGTCGCAGGATGTCGTATAGCGACACTTAACGACCACTCGACGGGGCGGGGCGCCTATATCTTGCCTTGCTCTCTCCACCTGTCGTATATCGCCGCCATCTCAGTCTCGGCAGCCTTGACGGAATCCTCCGCCGTCATATTGCCGCGGGCGACTTCGGCGAACATCTGTGGAACCAGGAACTTACCGAATAGCTCGTCGACGGCTGCGTTCACCGTGCCCGGATACCCCACGTTGACCGAGAAATCGTCGAAGCTGGCCAGTATCTCGTACTTGCCGGGCGGATCGGAGACCTTGTCGTTCGCCAACAGCTCTTTGAGATCCTTGACCGTTCCGGGAAAGCTCGGGAAGTTGTAGTATTGGCTATTGACGAACGCTTCCCGATAGTTCAGGGCAAGGTCGACAAGGAACTTCTGAGCCATCTCCTTCTGCTCGGAGAATTTCCAGATGATGTACACGCCGAGCAGGTGCTCGAGGCCCAGTCTCTGGGTTCCCTCGGGGACCGGTGCGAGGAAGACGTCCTTGGCGAGATCGGGAGTGTTCGTTTCGATGGTGCGAAGACCCGAGATGGCGTTGAGGATCATCGACCCTTTTCCCGACTCGAGGAAGCGGTTGTTTGACGTCGCGTCCCACGCAAAGACTTCGGGCGTCATGCCGGTCTTGTAGATCTCGGCCCCCAAGTTCACGGCCTCGATCGTCTGGGGGCTGTTGATCGTGAGGTTTGCCTCCTCGTCCTGGATGAAGCTCTCGAAGCACTGCATCATCGCGATGAGGGCCATGTTGGCGTCGATGTCCTGGGATATGCCTATGCCGAGTGGATGGCCGAGCTCCTTCAGACCGGGACCGGCCTTCAGCACGTTCTCCCAGGTGGTGGGCTCGTAGCCAACCTCATCCCAAAGGTCCTTGCGGTAGTGGACCGGGTCAGGAACCCAGTTGTCCGCGAATCCGAAGAATTTCTTCGACTTCGAATTGAAGGTGCTTCGCTCGCAGACGCTGATCATCTTTCCTGCCTTGCCCTCGACCTCCCGCACGATGTCGGTGTGATCGATCACTTCGTCCTCGAAGGCCGCCGGTGCCGACAGGAACCAGAACAGATCGTGTCCGCTCTGCGCCGAGACCTCCGCAGCGGCACGCGCCGGGATCTCGGCAAAGTTAATGTGGTCCACTACAACGTTGATCCCGTTCTCATCGCCCCACTTCGTGACGTACTCGTTGTCGAACCACTCGTCGTATGCGGGAACGAAGTGACTCCACTGAAGGATCTTGAGGTCCTTCTTGCCACCGCTCGGCTCACCGGAACCGGAGGAGTTTCCCCCATCCTCGGTGGACGGCCTGCACGCCGCCCCGAGCCCCGCGGCCACCGCCGCTCCGGCCGTTGTCCTAAGAAAATCGCGTCGTGAATATGGTTTGCGCACCATTCCGACCTCCCTCTCGACCATTAACATCTCTCTACCCGACTGTTCCTCCCGTAAAGCCCTTGATGAAGCGATCCAGAAACGCGTTGTAGAGCAGCGCCAGCGGAATGCTGGGAATGAGTGCTCCCGCCATGAGCGACCCCCAGAAGAAGACATCCCCTCTAATGAGGTCGGTCGGAACGCCGACTGAGATGGTCTTTTCTGCGGAGCTCGTGATGAAGGTCAGGGCGTAGACGAATTCGTTCATGGTGAGCGAGAACGTAAAGATTACCACCGTGAGAATGCCCGGGACGGAGAGCGGAAGGATCACACGCCACATCGCCTGGAACCTCGTGCATCCATCGACGAGAGCCGCCTCCTCGACGTCGCGCCCCACGGTCCTGAAGAACCCCATCAGAAGCCAGGTCGAGAAGGGGATCGTAAACGACGGATACACCAGCACCAGCGACCACAGCGAGTCCTGCAGACCAAGGTTCGCGATGACGCGCGAGAGGGGGATGAACAGCAGCGTCGGAGGAACTAGGTAAGTGAGAAAGATGCCCACTCCGAGCCCTTGTCCCACGCGTCCTGTAAGCCGGGCCAGCGAGTAGCCGGCAGGCACGGCCAGCAGGAGGGTGAGGGCCACGACGACTATTCCGACGAAGCCCGTATTCCACAGCCACCGCACATAGTCGGTGTCGAAAAGCAAGAACCTTGCGTGCTCGGTCGTGGGTGGGTCGTTGAAGAGGAACGGAACGTTGTCCAAGTTGTACAGGTCGTTAGTTTGTTTAAATGTGGTGATGATCATCCACAAAAAGGGGAAGGCCAGCAGGATCGCAAAGGGGGCAACGACCGCATAACTGAGGCCCTTCTCTCTTGCGCTTCTCGACGCCACGGTCTACAACCCCACGTCCACCCGCCGGGCGAACCGAAGCATCAAGATCGTCACCACGACGAGGATGGGAAACAGTGACAACGACATTGCAGCGCCGGCACCGGTTGATCCCGAGAGAACCCCGGTCTGAAAGGCCCAGGTCGAAACCATGTGCGTGCTGTTGAACGGTCCCCCTCGGGTCAGGATGTAGACAACGGCCATGTCGGTGGCTGTGAACACGATGCCGAACAGCAGCGCGATCGTCATGACGGGCAAGAGCATTGGTAAGGTCACATAGACCTGTTTGCGCCACCCGACCGCTCCGTCGACGAGAGCAGCCTCCTCGACTTCCTGCGGGATGGAGGCTTGACCGGCCAGCATGATCACCGTCGCAAAGGGGAGGATTCTCCAGGCGTGCACGACGATAATGGAAATCATCGCAAGGGTCGGCTCGCCCAACAACTGGGGAAACTCACCGGGGGTGATGAAGTGCAAGGCCTGCAGAGTCCAGTTGAGGACGCTGTAGAGGGAGTCGAAGATCCACTTCCATCCGATCGCACCGAGAGCGATCGGGGCAGCCCAGGGTAGGAGGATGAAAAAACGAAGGATCCATTTGCCCCAGAAGTCCTTGACGAGAAAGGCGGCCAGTACCCTCCCCAGGACGAGCACGAGCACCTGCGAAGCAACCGTGAAGATGAAAGTGTTGAGCAGCGCACGCCGGAATATCGCGCTCTCGAAGGCGCTCGTGAAATTCGTCAGGCCGACGAAATCGCCCGACAGCGATCCCGCCGTGGCATCGGAAAGGCTCAGCCAGACGGCCAGCACCAAGGGGCCGCCGACCAGCAGAGCGATGAACGAGATCGCCGGCACCAGCATGATCGTTCCCAAAGCGCGTTCGCTTTCGAAACGCCTCCGAGGGCGCACCGTCGTGCTTGTCGAGGCGCTGACGGCTCCCAACCGCTCACCCCCATGATGGACGAGGCCGAAGGACCAACCTGACAGACCCTATACGCTGTGGCACGATTGGACGACACGGTCAGGAGGGTGAGCAATGGCCAACATCGTTCTCGAGGGTGTCACGAAGGAATTCCCGGACGGTACCCTGGCGGTACGCGAGCTCGATCTGGAGATCGAGGACGGTGAGTTTCTGGTTCTCGTCGGTCCCTCGGGTTCGGGGAAGACGACGGCGCTTCGAATGGTGGTGGGCCTCGAGGAGATCAGCTCGGGAACGATCCGAATCGGCGATCGCGTGGTAAACGATTTGCCGCCGCGCGAGCGCAACATTGCGATGGTGTTCCAGAATTACGCGCTCTACCCGCACATGACCGTCTTTGACATATGGCTTTCGCACTCAAGCTGAGAAAGGCTGCTAAGCCCGACATTACAAAGCGCATCGATGGAACCTCGAGCATGTTGGGGATCGGTAACTACCTAAAGCGGAAACCCAAGCTGCTGTCGGGAGGGCAAAAACAGCGAGTAGCCATGGGAAGGGCAATCGTTAGACGGCCTGCCGCCTTTCTCATGGATGAGCCGCTGTCGAACCTCGATGCGAAGCTGCGCGTTCAGATGCGCACAGAGATTCAGGAGCTGCACCAGCAACTTCACACCACAACAATGTACGTCACGCACGATCAGGTTGAAGCAATGACCATGGCCGACCGAGTAGCGGTCATGCGAGACGGAGTCCTCCAGCAAATCGACAGGCCCCAGAAGCTCTACGACGAACCCGTGAATCTTTTCGTGGCGGGATTCATAGGGTCTCCGGCGATGAATCTCGTGCCGGCAAAGCTCGGGTCCTCGAACGGCCGCGCCTGGGCCGAGTTCGGCAGTCACCGCCTCGACCTTCCTAAGCGGGCTCCGCAACAAGACAAGGATGTCATTCTGGGCATTCGGCCCGAGAGTATGGAGGACGTCCGCTTTGCCCACTACTCGGATTCGGCGCAGACCCTGGACGTCACCGTGGGCATCGCCGAACCGCTCGGCTCCGAGGTCATCGTGCACTTCGAGATGGATTCGCCGCCGGTCCAGACCAAGGACGTCTTCGACCTTGCCGCCGACCTCGAAGGAAGCGGCTATCAGCTCGGGCGCGAGCACGCCACGTTCACGGCGCGGCTCCACCCACGTACCGACGCCAACGACGGCACACCGTTGAAGCTGGCCGTGGACGTGGAGAACCTCTATCTCTTTGACAAGGAGACCGGAGCGGCACTCAGCTAACGAGCACCGCCGCTGGCGATCTTTTCGCGCTCAGCCTCGCTGAGCGGGGCTAGCGTGGAAAAGATCGATCCTATTGGCTAGGCCCGGTCGGCTAGCTCCTTGTCCAGAAAGAACAGCGCGTCTCCCCTGTCGCCGATGCGCTTGAGCGCGCCGACGATGTGGCCGACCGACTTCTCCTCCTCGACCTGCTCCGTGGCGAACCAGTCGAGCCACGCCTGGGAAGCGTAATCGTGCTCGTCCACGACCGCCGAGTAGAGGTCCCCAATCGCCCGGCTGACGGCCCGCTCGTGCTCGAGTGCCTGCTCGAAGACCTCGAGGGGCGAGGAGAAGTCGTGCGCGGGCTGCTCGAGAGCCTCGAGTCGCACCCTGCCCTCGCGGTCGTTGATGAAGTCGAAGAACTTCATCGCGTGCTCGACCTCCTCCTGGGCCTGCAGCCGCAGCCAGCGGGCGAAGCCGGGCAGGCTTTGCGCCTCGCAGTAGGCGGACATCGACAGGTAGACGTAGGCAGAGCGCAGCTCCATGGCGAGCTGGCGGTTGAGCGCGGCTTCGATTCTTTCGGCGAGCATGGAGCCCAGTCTACTCTCAGCCGTCAAGAGATAGGGGAGGATCGAACTGGGCGACAAGGTATTCCTGCACGCATGGGAGCTGCCCGAAGAGAACGTGAAGGCGGCCGGAGACGAGATGTTCCGCCGAGGCAGGCTCGACCACATGGCCCTTGCCGTGGAAGATGAAGACACGCTGTTGGAGATTCGCGACAGGCTCGTCGCGAGAGGGGCAGCCGATATCTCTCTAACGGACTTTGGCAATCAGCTAAGCGTCTGGTTCACGGATCCTGACGGGATGGGACTCGAGGTGTGCTGCTGGAAACCCGGCGCAACTTGGGCCGACGCCCGAAACCCGCAACCAACAGGACTCTCGAGGGGTGCAGCAGGGAAGTGATCAGGCGTCGAAGAGCTGGGGGGCCGCGGTGAGCCTCACCCGGACGCAGGAGCCGATCGCAAGATCGGGCCGCGGGCCCAGGAGTCGCACGTCGAGCGAGGAGCCGTCTTCGAGCCGGGCTCGCACGAGCTGGTCGTGGCCGTAGAACTCTGCATCGACGATGCGGCCGGTCCCATCACCGGACTCGAGTGACACCGTCTCCGGCCTCACCATGACCACGACGTCCCCGTCGCAGTGACCCTGCGCCTCGACTGCTCCCACGGCGGTATGGGCGCGCCCTGATCGCACCACGCCGGGAAGGAAATTCGCTTCGCCCACGAGCTCGGCCACGAAGCGCGACGCCGGGCGCCCGTAGACGTCGTGCGGCGCCCCGGTCTGCAGGATGCGCCCCTCGGACATCACCGCCAGTTGGTCCCCGATCGCCAGTGCCTCTTCCTGGTCGTGGGTGACGAAAACCGCGGTCGCCTCGGCCGCCTTGAGGACCTGCTTCACCTCAGCGCGCAGGCGCGCCCTAAGCGATGCGTCGAGGTTCGAGAAGGGCTCGTCGAGCAGGACCACGGCGGGGCGGGGAGCAAGCGCACGGGCGAGCGCCACTCGCTGCTGTTGGCCGCCGGAGAGCTCGTGGGGCATGCGTTCGGCGAAGCGATCGAGGCGCACCATCTCGAGCACCTCGCGAACCCGGCGGTGCTCTCCCTTGGGGAGCCCGAAGGCGACGTTGCCCATTACGTCGAGGTGCGGGAACAGGGCCCAGTCCTGGAACACCATCCCCACCCGCCTCTTCTCAGGGGGTACCCAGGCCGCCTGCGAGGCGACCACACGTTCGCCCACCAGCACCTCGCCGCCGTCGGGCCGCTCGAAGCCGGCCATCACCCGCAATGCAGTCGTCTTGCCGCACCCCGAGGGACCGAGCAGGGCAGTCAGCGCGCCACTCTTGATGCAGAGATCGAAACCGTCGAGCGCCATCGTGGGCCCGAAGGACTTATGAACCCCGTGGCAGCAGAGAGCCGTCACTTACTCTCCACCTCCGCCTCTTCGACCTCGACGCGGGCGAGGAAGTACAAGGGCACCGCGCAGATCGCAAGCAATAGAAGAGCGGGCCCGGCCGCCTTGCCGTAGAGGCCTGCGGCGGCACCACTCCACACCCTCGTGGCAAGGGTCTCGAAGCCGGTAGGCCGCAGCAACAGCGTGGCAGGGAGCTCCTTCATGGCGGTGAGGAAAACGAGGGCCGCGCCAGCGCCGGCGCCCTTGGCGAGGAGCGGAGCGACCACCGCTCTGAAGGCACCCAGCCGGCTCTTTCCCAAGGCGCGCGCGGCCTCCTCGAGCCTCGGGCCCACCTGGAGGAGCGAGCCCCGCAGCGGCTCCACCGCCTGGGGCAGGAACAGGACCACATAGGCGATCACAACCAGGGGCAGGCTTTGATAGAGGAGCGGAACCGTGTTGATCGAAAAGAACACCAGCGCCAACGCCACGACTATTCCCGGCAGCGCATAGCCCGAGTACGACACGCGCTCGACGACGGTAGCAATACGCCGAGGTCTACGGACGGCGAGAAGCGCCACGGGCAGGGCGGCAAGCAGAGCCACCGCAGCCCCCGTGCTCGACACCAGGATCGAGCCCAACCCGGCAGCCCAGGTGAAGTGGACCGCCTCCCCCTCAGAGACTCCCCTCACCGCCCAGAAGACGATGACTCCGACCGGCACCACGAAGGCGGCCAGCGATAGGACGGAGCAGAAGGCGAATGAAGCCCACTTCCAGCGGCCGAGTACCACGCGCCGCAACGGTCTGCGGGAACCAGCGCCCGATCGGTAATAGCGGGCGCGGCCGCGGGCAGAGTGCTCGAGCACCAGGACAGAAAGCGCTACCGCCACCAGGAGCAGAGACAGGATTGCCGCCGGGGCCCGGTCGAAAGCGCCGCGGTACTGCAGATAGATCGCCTGGGTAAAGGCCGGGAAGCGCATCAGGCTCACCGCGCCGAAGTCGTGGAGGGTGTAGAGCGCCACCAGCAGGCATCCGGCTGCAATCGAGGGCCGCAGCAGTGGCAGCGTCACACTCCTGAACGTCGCCCATGACGAGCGCCCCAGGCTGCGCGCCGCCTCCTCGGCGGCCGGGTCGAGTCCCTTCATGCCGGCGGCCACCAGGAGATAGACGTAAGGGTAGGTGAACAGCGTCAGTGACGCCCAGGCGCCGGGCCAGCCCGTGATGTCGGGCAGCGAGCCGGCGAAGGCGGTGTCCTGCAGGGCCGCATCGAGCAGTCCCCCCGGACCGAGCGCGGCCAGAAGCGCGAACGCGCCGACGTAGCTCGGTATCACGAGCGGGAGGGCTACGACCACTCCCCAAATACGCCGGCCGGGAAGGTCGGTCCTCACGGTGAGCCAGGCCAGCGGCACACCGAGGGCCGCGGCCGCCAGTGTCACGCTCACTGCCAGGCCCACGCTGCGCACGGCAAGCCACACCGTTCGGCCTCTCAGGATGAGGTCCCAGCTCGACGCGTCGGCCTCCAGCGCGCGCACGACAAGGTAGGCGACGGGCAGGAGCATCAGAGCCCCGACTGCGAGACCACACAAGACCAGAGCGCGCCCCGCCTGCGACGCCTCTCGGCCGGCGCGTGACGCAGCCCGGCCGGCGCGGACAATGGGGGCCGCGATGCTCACTAGAGGAAACCGGCCTGGGCGAGGAGATCGAGTGCCTGCGGCAGACGCTCGCCCAACTCGGAGAGGTCTATGTCCGGAGACTGGATCTGATCCAGTGGAACGAGGTCGGCGTTCGGCTTCAAGCCCCGGGCCACGGGGTACTCGAAAGTCTCCTCGGCGAAGAAGCGCTGGCCCTTGTCGCCGGTGAGGTAGTCGACTAAGGTCTCCGTGGCGCCGGCCTGGTCGGTGGTGGCGAGCACACCAACGCCGGCGGCATTGATCAGCGCGCCGGGGTCGCCATTCGTGAAGAAGTGGTTGGCGACGGGTATGTCGCCGTCCTCGGCCGAGACCTCGTAGATGTAGTAGTGATTGGTGAAACCGACATCGATGGTCCCGGCGGCAACGGCCCGGACGACATCGGAATTCTCCTCGAACAGCTCGGGCTCATTGGCCTGCAGCCCTTCGAGGAAGGCGAGCGTCGCCGCCTCGCCTTGGGCGTCGATCATCGCCGCCACGAAGGCCTGGAAGGACGAGTTCGTGGGAGGAAACCCGACGCGCCCTCTCCAGCTCTCGTCCGTGAAAGCTTCGATCGAATCCGGCAGGTCGTCCTCGGACAGTGCGTCCGTGTTGTAGGCGGCGACCCGAGCCCGGCCCGAGGTCCCGACCCACAAGCCCTCCTGGGAGCGGAACTGATGGTGGACGCGCTCGAGGATCGCGTTGTCGATCGGCGCCAGCAGGCCCTCGGCGCCGACCACCCCCAGGGCACCGGCGTCCTGAGAGAAGAAGACGTCGGCGGGGCTGGCATCCCCCTCCTCCAGGAGCTGGGCCGCAAGCTCAGCGGAGTCGCCGTAGCGAACCTCGAGATCGATGCCCTCGTCTTTCTCGAATTGAGCTAGGAGCGGGGCGACGAGCTCCTCCTCGCGGCCCGAGTAGACAGTCAGCGTCGTCCCAGCCTCCCCGTCTCCGCCGGCCCCACCGGCGTCGCCGCCGCAGGCGACCACCAGCAGGCCCAGGCACAAGACGAGTGCCATCCCGGTACGTCTCCCTCTCACGTACGATTGCCCCCATTCGATGACTCGATGTTCGGTGAACCGAAGGTCGCAGCTTAGGCAGGGCTGATATTAGGCGAGCCTAACCGGAACGGTCAAGAGGGGGAGCGCGTGAGCGCCCAAAGTGTCGCTGAGGTGGCTGTCGGCCCTATCCGGCTTCTCCGGAAAGAGGGGCTCTCCGACCACACGTTTCCCAGATCGTGGCCGCTCTAGCCGGAGCGGATACGCAGGACCTGAGCCTTTAGTGCCGGGTTTCGTAGCAAACCTCAAGCCAGCCCTGGGCCGAGCAGTGCACCGAGTCGAACAAAGCGCAGACACGAGGACCGTCGCGGCCTCTTTGGATCAGGCCGCGACGGTGCGTTCACCCGGCGGATCGGGCCCCGGATCGTAGCGCCGCCCGTTGGGCTTGTACCACTCTGAGACGGTGCCGTTGAGGCAGA